>Ga0315278_10000310_pt1 | contig 43433 bp, 67 predicted proteins | sample YL17G06_0_MG_FD_203880 | JGI IMG/M metagenome (GOLD analysis project Ga0315278, IMG submission 203880) | Sediment microbial communities from Yellowstone Lake, YNP, Wyoming, USA - YL17G06_0 | ecosystem: Environmental > Aquatic > Freshwater > Lake > Sediment | place: USA: Wyoming | collected... | reverse complement strand
ACCCGGATTGGTGCGCTGTGATCAAGTCGTTTGTGAGCGAGAGCAAGCCTAACAACTACCTCGTGACAAACCCGACGAAACAGTTGCAGAACTTTGGCGTCTAATTGACAGAAAAGGAGAATAAATAGAATGAAAAAGTTGATTCTGTCATTGAGCGTGGCGAGCTTGGCTGTGGCGATTGCTACGGCTGGCTTGCAGATTGTAGATCGTGGGTCGTTTTCCACGACTGCCGCTACTGGTACTGCTGGTAAGTTTGCGATCAATTCCGGGAACGGACAGATCGTGAATGAAGCCATGATGGTGTATTCGAAATCGAACATGACGATGCTGGTTTATCTTCCGGCATATAAGACCTCGATGTTTACGAATTACGCCACAGCGAGTACTAGCATTGTAGTTCACACTACGGGAAGTAACATCATAGATGGATACACGATTCAAACGAATGATGCGGCATACATGCTGGTTCATCAAACAGTCAGCAATGCGTGGACGCTATCATCGGTGTATCGGGTAATTGGGCATACGGATGGAACGACTGATGGTTCCACGAATGCAACCACTTACTATGTTGGTACTGGTATCATCGCTGAAAAGGGTGATCCAGTGTATGTCATTCGGAGTGCAGATATTCTCAGCATTCCGATTGTGGGCGGGGCTACTTACGGTTATCTGAACAATCAATTTGTCGGATACCAAAACATGCCGGTTTACGGCGTTGTTCCTCAAGATGGTGCGGCTTCGACCATTAGTGGAACGTATAGCGTTCAGGATTAACCTGAAAACAACAAGGTGGAGGGGTGGTGATCCTGCCCCTCCACTCTTGACGAGGTGACGCATGGCAAGGGTTGTGGTTGATATTCTGGTGGATGCGATAGCGGATGGCTTGAAGTTGAAGCGTGATCCTATCCAGCTTTCGATTGTTGACGAAGCCATTGCCCGATACCGGAAGTGCGGTCAGGTCATCTTCGAGTCATATATGTGGGATGCGCGGAAAGTTGATCAGTATGAAGTTACTCCCGACTCCGACGGTATCATTACTTTTGCCAGTACGGTTGATCTCGTTCTTGCCTTGCGTGGAACAGAGGCAGGAGAAACAACGTCAGATACTATCATTTGGCCTGAAGATGAAGTTAATGCGGCCATCAGAGGAGATGATGTCAGTAGTCTCCGTTTCACTAAATTGAGCGATACAACTGCCGGATTGCGGCGGATACAGACTCAAGCTGACGATGCTTTTTCGACGTTCCGGGCTTTGGTTACCAAGCGGTTTGTCCCTGCCGTCCGATCTTTGACGTATAGTTCCTTGAATCCTACGGCCACGCCCACGGATTACCGGGTGTTGACTTGGCCAGTGGATCATGCGGATGCTGCCTTGGTGGCCTATATCGCCGATGAACTTAGGAAATGGGACAGCACGAAACCTGAAAACGACTGGGAGAAGTTGCTGGCGATTGCCGTCAACAAGGTTTCCAATCAGGCGGCTACGGATCATACCATTTTCCCAATGTCACCCATGTTTTCAGATCTAAGCGGATTTTACGGTTCGGAATCAAACTATGACCACAAAACGTATTGACGGACAGATGGACTTTAGCGGGGGATGCAACATGGTCGGAGAACCTGGCCAGACGCAATACCGCTATGCCGAGAACATCGTCATACGCAGGACGCGGCCTGAGGGCAGGCAGGGCATGAGACGGGCATTTCCGGGGACATTCTCCGGGGCGTTCTACTTCAACCAAGAAGATGCCAAGTTCGGAGATGCGGCCCATACCGGATTTTGGTTTGACGGTTTTTCTTTCTTTGGCGAATTGAGCGCAAAGGTTCAGGGGACGGTTTTCTTCAAGTTCCAGTCTGACACCGAAACCAGGCAGATTGTGGTGTCAAGAGGAAGAGTCTATCAGTACAAGAACGGCATTGTGACGCAAGTGGCCACCGTGCTTGAGTTGGCCGAAGATGAAGAAGTTGTCTTGGTGCAAGGGAATAACAAGCTGGTCATGCTTCGGACGCTTGCAGATGGAACTTATGGCGAGCCGATGTATTGGGGTGGCATCAATCAGGCGGCGGGGTTTGTGCAGTTCACTTCAGCCGGAACGTCAAATAGAATCCCGTTGTCTGGCAACGGCGAGTACATCTTTGACCGGATATGGCTGATCAATCAGCGCGATTACCTTTTCGCGTCTGACCTTCTCGACTTTGACACTTATGACTATGTGCATCAGCAGTTTTCTATCGCCTACGGGGACGGAGACGAATTGGTAAGGGTGATTCAGTTTCAGGGTGACTACATCTTGGCGTTCAAGAAGAAGTCAATCTACTTCATCAGCGGCGCCAACAGCTTTGTGGAGTCCGGGCATAACCTTGACGAATATGTCAAGCTGAACACGGTCAGCAGGACAGTGGGCTTGGTTGGTCGGGACGCCTTGGTGCAGTATGGCGAGCAGGTAGCCTTCTTGAGCTACAAGGGCATTACCAGCATTTCCCGGACCACGGAGGGCAACTTGATGGGGGCCGACGTTACCCTTTCAGCACCGATTCAACCGCTAATTGACCGGATCAACTGGAAGTACGCCGATGGGGCTTGCGCCGGCGCGTTCGATAATTACCTGATGTTTGCCGTACCACTGGATAACTCGACAACCAATAACGTGCTGTTGGTTTATGATCTTCTGGCCGGGGGCGGGCAGGGTGCATGGATACCGATTTGGCGGAGTGACATGTGCAAGCCGGTCAAGTTCTTCAATGAGAATGAGAATTTTTACTTTCTGAACCATGACGGGGCATTCAAGCAGATGTTTGTGGATGACCATTTTGACACAAACAGCGTGATGGATGACATGGTGGTTTATGATTCAACGAAGTTCTACGATGTCGGGGAATACGTCTATGTGGAGTCGGAAGGCACCAAGCGAATATACAAGAGCCTGATTGCCAATGTCAATGTGGCAACCACCAACACGTCTTACTGGACGTTGCAGTCTGATCCGCAACGGCTGTTTCAGGTGCAGACCTTGCTTTGGACACGGTTCTTCAAACATCAGTCGGAGGATACGGCGAAGAAATATGGCCGTGGCATTGTTGTCTACGAACATCAGAACCCGAATTTGACGGTCGAGATTGAGGATAAAGACTTCAATACACTGGAGACGCTGTTTGCCAATACGACCTATGACAAGACCAAGTATGACATTCACAACACGGCAGACTGGACGCCAAGCAACATCAATGATGACTGGGAGAACCCGCATCGTCAGGACTATGTGCCACTGATTCCGGCGAATAGCTTCTACATCAATGCGGATGGCGGCTTCAAGTTGAACATCTTCGAGACTCATTCTTTGCGGTTCATTCCGATTCTGGTCAATCCCAACGAGTTTTCACTGCGATTTACCAATACGACGGGCATGTTGAAATTGAAGAGTATTCAAGTTGCGGGCGAAGTGACGAGCTTTGCCGGAAGGGAACGATGATATGAAGAGACTATGGATAATGACGTTGTGCCTGTTGGGCGTGACGCTTGGCGTTATGGCCGCCGACAACTTTGTTGCCGGATATGACTTTAACGGGAAGACTGGATTGGTCAGTGGTGCCAGTTTGAATGACTTGGCGGAAAAGGCTAGATTCACTTCTGGCGCGGCAGACCCGGCGAACACGAATCGTATTTACGATGGGTTCTTTACGAATACGGCTGGTTCAGGAACGGCAACGAATCTCCTATCCATTACGGACAACAGCTTGACCAGTGCCAAGATTCTTGACGGAACGATTGCTAGCAATGACTTGGCGAGTGGATTGATTCACCCGGTGCATTTTGGGGCTGACGCATCCAATCTGTTCACGACTATTAAGGGTTATACCAAGGGGGCAAACCTGATTTGGGTGGACACGAACACGATCAGTGTGGGGGTAGGCGAAGGTCTGATTCTTGGCAAATACTGGGCGATTGACACGAACACGGTGACGCTTGACTTGACGGCTATGGCGGCAGGAAACTGGTCATGCCGGAACATCTACATTGATTACAGTGCATCTACGTTTCCAAGCACACTGTCGCTTACAAACAACTCCTATGCTCTGTTGTGGAACACCAACTATCAGGCTTACTACAATCATGACAACAGCAACGATCTTTACCTTGGCTCGTGCTTGGTGACGAATGGTAAGGTGGCGCAGTTTATTTACAGTCAAAACGATTACTTTTTATCTACCAACATCTTCGTCAATGACAGTCAGAACACAACCTATACTGAGGGATTAACAATGCTAGAAGCAACAAATGTCCTAGACTTATCTTCTGTTATTCCGTCGTCCGTAACAGACGTTTATTATTATTGGATGGCTGATTGTGCTGGAAGTTTCGAATATCCAAGTTGGACGGCTATGGCGTCTTATGAAACATATTTAAGCAATACAAATTGGTGGAACGGTCCGACTCCATCAAGAAAAGATTCTGGTGGCGCTTATTCGATGGCCAATGGATATGGGAATGTTTTCTGTAATGCCTTGATTCCTGCCGGGACAAGCAAGCGGTTTTATGTTGGATATTCCTATAATTGTGATGATGACGCCAACGGTGTTTGGTTTAGAGGATGGAGGATAAAACGATGAAGAATGTGCTGATTATATTCTTGTGTTTGTGGGCTGGAATGTCAGCCATAGCCAAGGATCAATTCTACTGGTTTGAGGTGAGGATGTCGAATGGGTCATGTTGCCGATCAAGAGTAACAGACGAAAAGCCTGACGATTTACTGTATGAGAACGGCGCGGCTACACGGTACAGAATTTTGGTCAACAAGAACAAGTTTGAAGCTGGCTACGCGGCCTTGTCGGCGCAAGAAAAACAGCAGGAATTGACCAAGGCCAAGAAGGCTATGAAACGCGCCAACAAAAACATGAAGAAGGTTGACTATGCCTCTGCCAAGGTCATGTTGGTATACGTCAACAATCTGCGGTCGGCCATGGGATTGCCGTTGATTACCGAAGAAACATTTCTGCAAGACATCGAAAACATGTGTGAGGATTAAGCCATGAGTGACGTAACCGCAACCGTAGTGAATGGATATACCTTTGTTGCCGATGCCAACAACCAGATCGAGTTGAGCAAGGACAGGCTCAACGCGCTGGGCAAGCCGGGCGTAACCATGTCTCTGGCCGGGGTGGTGGCGGTGGCTGACTTGAACAGTGCGGTACAGGACTTATTTCCCGGATTAGTTATTACATCCAGTAGTGAGGTATTAGATACAGTCTTAACGACCTTTCAGGTTGTTGACCTTTCTGGAAACGCTCTTTCGCAAAGGACTTTATTGAATATCTGGCTTGCCGACACAGAATATGGCGCGGTTGGAGCATCCGCAACCAACATATCATCACTTGAAGCATCAGTGGGCACGATTGTCTATCAGTTTACGGATGCCGGATTGGCTGTTGGAAAGGGAAAGCTTCAGGCGACTGTAATGACATCTACTGCTGGGATTTTTATTGCAAGAATTGTCGGTCAAACCGCAACGGATACATGGTATCCAACGGGATGTGTTTATGGAGGATTGGGGAAGGTTTATACTGGAGCGGCGTTTACAATAACAATATAGGAGAATAGACAATGACGAAGCGAATGATGACGGTGGGAATCGGAACGATGATGTTGACTGGGATGCTGGCCATGGCTGAAGGGCCGAATGGGTATATTCCGAGAGTCTATTCTGTGGGGCCATCATCCACCATGGTGTTGCCTCCGATTGCCCTATCCACGACAAACACATGGACAACGAATCGAGCCTATGCGGCCAATGACATCATCGTGGTCTACACGAACAATCAGCAATGGCAGTTCTGGTCTTTGAATGCCGGGACAAGTTCAAACAATTTGATTGCCTTCTCAACCACGGCGGATGTGGCTGACAATGGTATTACATGGAGATACGTCAATCCGCGGCGTCGGGCCTTTTTGTGTATTCCGACAGGAACGAATCTTATGTCATTTTCCTATGTCTCTCCGGCGGTGGCCGGCAGTGGACAGGCTTTGGTTGGAAGTCGGTTGGGAAAAGTAAGTAGTGGCTATGATGGTTTGGCTCCTTGGAATGGGGCGGTTTATGCCATAACAGAAAATAGCGCAACGAATACGCTTGCCGTACACGAGGAATAACAGAATGAAAAAAATACTGATCAGTGCTTTGTTGTCTTGGGCAGTAGTGGCATCAGCTAATGTTGAAAATATGCCACCCGATATGAGTCAAGAAGTTAATGAGCTTACCGGGCAAACGAACGGCTTTATTGCCACGTCAACGGTGGTGGCTACTTGGTCAAACCGATGGATTGCGACAACGACCCTGACCAACGGCCAGATCAACATCTCGAATCGTGTGGGGTATGTTGAAACGAATTACTATTCCCGGTTTGGGGGCGCAATTTCTGGAAATGTGCAGATCACTGGAAATGTGAGTGTCGGTGGGAACGTGACAATTGACCAATCCCTGATCGTGACGAATATCTATACGACCAACATCAACGTGACGGTAACCAATATGGTGGTAAAGGGGACTGTGCAGGGTGATGGAAACTCATGGTCGAATTTCCTGCTGGCCTCGGATGTGATTACCAATTCAGGAATCAACACTGGGGCATATGGAAAGGTGATCATAGACGCCGGAGCGATTTCCAACGATCTGGATAAAGTTCAAGCCGACGTGATTGCTGTTTCAAACGACACAGATAAACTACAGGCCGATATGATCGTGGTTTCTAATGGACTTGGAACGGTTTCAAATCTTGGAGCCAATACCATTGCCAATGTTAGTGCTATCTCTAATGATCTGGATAAAGCGCAGGCAGATTTAATTGTGGCTTCCAATAATACTACAACAGTCAGCAACATGTTAAGTTCTGCCGGGTCAACTAATCTTTCGGTTCTGATCAACGGCCAGAGTTCAACCGGAAATGTTACCTTTACCATTGGCACCACAAATGACTTTCGTGCTGGTAAGGTAAAGATTTCTGAACCTTCCGCAACGAATGAACCAGCCACCCAGTACTATGTTGATAACAAGATCGTTTCTAATGTGGTTATGTCCGGGATTATGCTGGCAGATAATTGCTTTGATGTCTGGGGCTTTGTTGGCGTTCCGCGATGGGGCAAGGCCATGACCGGAACTGGAATCATTGAGGAACTTGTTTGTAATTCTTGTAATGGTTCACCGTATTTCGATTTGATTAAGCGTAGTCAGGGTCAGAGTTATACCACCAGAGTATCGGCCTTGGCTGGCATTCCGATGACGGTAACTACGTCCACCAATACGGTTTTCACCCTTCCGTATTTCACTACGGGTGATGTGTTTGGTGTGCTGTATACCAATGCGTCAACAGCGACTTGCGGCTGGGCCAATGTCAAGGGGCGGTTATATCAATGATTAGAAACCTCATATTATTTCTTTTCATGCTGGCGCTATCAGCGCAGGGTAGTCTGAAGGATGGTTTAGTGGCATATTGGAATCTGGATCAAGCCGACGGGGAAGTTAAGGTTGATTCTTTTTCCACGAATCACCTTTATGATTATTCCGGAACAATTGATGCCAGTAATGGAAAAATTCGGATGGCGTCATATTTTATGACGAATGAGTCTGAGGGTTTGGTTTTGACCAACGGAAATTTTACCTTCACGGGTCAACAAAGTTTCTCAGTAGCAGGCTGGTTCAATATTCAGCGTACTACGGATTGGCAACAGGTCATTTCACGTTCAGGATATAATCGTGAGTGGCAGGTGCAAGTCCGGTCGGCGGCCACCAATTTGCAGTTTTTTGTTATGACAAATTCGGTTGATCCTGAAGCTGGAAATGGAATCCTTGTGGATGGGAAGTATGTCATTACGTCAAACGAGTGGCATTCCTTTGCGGCTGTATGTGATGCCGAAGGGGATAAACTCTATCTTTATTGTGACGGGAAGACTACGCAATCTGCGAATTTCGCTTTCGATTCTTATTGTGTGGATACTGGGGTATTGACGGTTGGTCAACAATATAACAGCTCAACCAGGCGGTTTGATGGCTCCATTGATGAACTTGGAGTTTGGAATCGTGCCTTAACAGCAGCTGAAATTGAAGTCCTGCGGAATAACGGCATTGCAATGACTTACCCATTTCGGCGGCGAAATGTTTTTGGCCAGAATGGGGAATAACCATGGGCGACAATGATACTTTGGTAACGATTGCGGGAACGGTGGGAGAATTGAAAAACGCTTGTGCTGCCACGGACAAGAAGATTGATCATTTGACCGTAGTGACCGAGGACATTCAGAAGAACGGGTCTCTATTTTCCAGAGAGAAATGGGCGGCGGCAGAAGCCAAGAAGAAGCTGACCTTCAAGGAAATATCGCATATGGTCGTGGTCGGGCTGGTGGCACTACAGTTTCTTTTGGCGTTGGCCGGCAAAGTTACGATTGACGCTTCGACCGTGGAGCGGCTAATCAGTCTTTTGACCGGAGTGTCTTCGCCCACAGTGGGTCAGGTGGTGAACAAATGACGACCAAGACAGACAGCGCACAATTGAAATCCGGCGAAAATGAAGAAGTCTGCAATGCGTGCAAGATTCGCCGGTGCCTGGTCAAGATTGCCACTCGGATGAAGTGCAAGGGTTTTGAAAGCGTTATGATTCGAGAGGCGCGTGATTTGCTGGGAATCGTAGATGGGGAGTATCAGGACGCATGAAAAACCTTGGCATTATGCTGGCTGTGTTGGCCTTGTGCGGTTGTGCGAGTTTTGACCCGTACCGGCCATATACTCGCAGTGAAAAGATGTGGTTCAGTCAGGCTATTATCGGGCAGAGCTTGGATGTGCTGTCTACCAGTTGGGCATTGGATCAGGGCGGGGCAGAGCAGAATCCTTTGTGGCATAACCCTGAAGATACCGGGAGCCTGATTGCTGGTAAGACGGCGATTTTGGGGGCGGCCTACATCTACGGGCTGTACTTTCCCAAGCATCGGTCAACGCTTTACAAGGTGATTGCGGCTGGCGGCTACGGGGCGGCTGGCTGGAACGTCTACCAAGGAGCAAAATGACAGATCACAGTGGTGACGTAAGGCATGATAAAGTTAGCAAGGGATTTATGATCAAGACTATTGCGTGGGCCTACGCATACGGCTTGAAGTGCAGAGGCTATAAAACGCGGATGTCCTACACGCCGGACTGGATTCTTACCGGCGCGAAATGGTGGGTTTCAGGAGAAAGGTAATCAATGAACTGGATTAAAAAGATTCTCGGCTGGCTGGCGTTCTGGAAAGACAAGAAGGATGAAGTTATTCCGAAGCCCGACCCAAAACCGGAACCCGTGATTCCTGACGACGTAGAATTTCTGGCGACGGTGAAATGGCTTGGTTCCAATTACAGCAAGGCGACACGGCAAGAGATACTGGTGTCGGCGATTATGAGCGGAGACAAGATTTTCACACAGTACAAGCTCTATTCATGGCCGGTGAAGGATGGCGTAAAGCCGGTTGACGCGATTTGCTGTTTGTTTTATGTCAGGGATGGAGAATGGACGGGCGGAAAGTTTGACTGGTGGCGTAAAGGCGGCCAGAGCACCAAGGGGCTGGAGAACGTGATCAACGGCTATGGCGGTCACTCGATGCCTGAGTCTGGCATTCCTGTCAAGACGATGATTGTCAGCGTGGACGGCAAGATGAGAAGTAACTGCATTGACGTAACAAGGAAGTAGGCCATGGGTTTCTTCATACATCCGAAAGAGGGCGAAGGATTTGAGCTTATCCGTGATCGGAACAAGACATACCTTTTTTTCTTTGCCAAGCCCATGTATGAGTTCCGACTAAAACCGTCAACACCGCTGATGTATGTTGATAACAAAGGCCAGACGTGGGAGCCGGACTTGCACTTAAAGACGGATGAAGGTAGTACGCCGATGACCTTACAGTTGTTCTTTCCCAAAGACAAGTTTCTGGCGTCGTACTGTTTCCACGATTCGGCATGTGAGTACGGTTACTTATGGATGAAACAAGTTGTCCATGCGCCATTCCAAAAGACGTACCTGAACCGGTTTGAGGCGAACGATTTGCTTGAGGAAATGGTTGAGGCTGAAGGGAAACTCTTTGGTGGCGGTAAATGGTTTGAGCGAAAATGTATTCATGCTGGCGTTGATCTTGGCGCGTTTTGGAAGTACGCCACAAGAAGAATAAGAAAGTAGGTGTGTGATGGGATTAAGTATTAGAGACATAGGTACGATTTTAACGCATCCGGAACAGGGATTGTTTGATGCGGCTGGTGTAAAACGTCCTCCTTCTACCCTACAATGGCTTTCTAATCCGTTGGGCGCGGCAACCACTGCGGCGCAAGCCGTATATGATAAAAAACCCAAGCCTTCTTCTGATGTCGGGTCCGGTGGTGGTGGCGAAGAAGGAGGCTCCGACCTTTCCGGTGGCATGGCCGATTATGGAAGCAATTACATGGACATCATGACGGCCCTTGCCAATGCCCAGTATGAAGCCCAGTTGAAGTACCTCCCGCTTCAGACCCAGCTTAACTACGATCTCCAGAAGAAATTCCTTCCCCAGCAGTACCAGTTGGATTTGGACTTGGCGAATCAGTATCAGGGCAAATTCCAGTCACTTGCCGAGCAGATGCGAGGCCAGGACTTGACGGCACAGTTTGGGGATGTGTCGAGGTTGTCAGGACAGATACCGGGAATCCTTGAGTCTGCTGAGAGTCCGGGAACTACGGCCATGCGAAACACCTTGCGCCAGCAGATTGCAGAAGAGCTTGGCATGGGCGAGCAGTTGACGTCAAGTCAGGCAAGGGCGGCGGAACAGAACGTCAGGTCTGCACAGGCGGCCAGAGGCATGTCTGGCGGGCAGAGTTCTGCCAATCTTGAGGCAGTCAAGAAGTCACTCTCTGGCCGGGCCTTGGGGACAGAACGACAGCAGAAGGCGGGGAGCTTCTTGGGCCAAGAACAGGCACGGTCAGTGAACCCATTCTCCACGATCATGGGTGCGCCGTTGACGACCATGAAGGCCGGACAGACTGGAATGTCAATGCCGGGCGTACAGACTCAACAGGCTGGTCAGCCGATTGACACTTCAAGGTCTGGTCTGGATTACATGACCACGATGCAGAACTTGGCGCAGACCGACTTCCAGAACAGGATGAACCAGCAGATGTTGGCCTTAACACAACAGGGATTGAATCAGATGACGGCGGCGGCAAATTCTTAACAATAAACACATAAACGAAGGAGAATAAACATGGCATGGATAGCGGCTTTACCGGGAATTATCGCGGCGGCGGGTGCAGTTTATCAGGGCTTTAGTGGAGAGAAAGCACGAAAGGAACAAAAGAAAGAGAACAAGAAACAGAGGCAAATGGAGCTTGCACAAGCTCTGATGAATATGGGACAAGGCGTGGCCGCAAGAGCGCCAAGCCCCGTTCAGGTTCCCGTAAGTCAAGTAGGAAATGCGATTGCGGGAGTAGGTGCTGGTGCCGGGTCAGCCGTGACGGGCTACAATCAGCAGAAGTCGCAACAGCTTAATGACTTGCTGACTCAGGCGCAGACGGCGAATCAGACGGCTGAAGCAGAACAGAGGAAAAAGAACCCATACGGAAACTACGCAATTTATGGTCAAGGTGAATGAATTAAGGGGTAAAGCATAATGCCGCTTTATTGGGATGATAAACGGAAGCAGAAACTCTTTGTCCCTGACGACAAGATAGAAGAGTTCAAAAAGCAAGTTGAAGAGAATGGCGACATTGGGATTGTGTCTGCCTATGGGTCATTCTATCATAATGGGAAAAAGGTTCAGCTTCCACTTGGAAAATTAAATGAGTGGACGGCTGGGATGAGTGAGTTTGGAAAGCCCGTCTACTCCAAGCCCCCCAAGAAACAAGACGATCCAAAACAGAACTTCTTCACCGAAGGGGAGTGGAATGCTCTCTCGGAAGTGGAGCGGTTGGGAAGAAATCCCAAACAGATTCAAGGGTACAAGGCATATCAAGAGAAATACGGGGGAAGAGAATTGCTACCAGAAAGCATGAAGCTTGGAACAACTGGACGTATTGTCGGGGAAGCGATTGGAAACAAAGTAACCCCGCTACAGAATCCAGCCGATCTTCCAACGGGATTTGGGTTTAGAGCCAAAGAGATGCTTAACAATGCGGCCAACGTTGTACCCGACAAGCTGAACGAATGGACGGACATCGTGACCAATGCGAGAATGTCGGCTACTCTTCAACCCTCCAAGCCCGATCCGGTACAGCCAGCCCAGCCACAGGCGCCGATGCCGGGTCAGGTTCCGACCGGACCGAGACCGGCTCAGGTGGTACAGCCGCAGGCACAGCCACAGATTCAGACCCCACGAACATTGATGAAACAACGATCACTCCCGATGAGTGTTTCTGTTGGCGTGGGGAAGGGGCTGGCGTCAAGTGGAGTTCAAACGGCTGGAGGAGTCCTCGATTTTCTTGGTAATCGCATCGCTGATCTTTTTACAACCGAGCCGGGAATTGATGCGACAAAATATGAAAAGTTGAGAAAGGAAGGAATTCCAAACGAGGAAGCCGCAAAACAGGCTACTGTTGTCAGCCCATATAATGAAAAATTGAGAGCCGCCATGTCAAAGCCCGGCAAGAAGATTTTTGAAAAGGGTGAAGAAATCTCCAAGATGTATGAAGAGGCATTCCCAACTGGAAAAGTTTTGGAAGAGCCAAGGCTTTTGGTTACACCTCAATACTGGGCAGAAGGGATACCGAACGCATTAACGTCTATTTTCCTTGCTTATGCCGGTGGGAAAATTCTTCCCGGAAAGGGAACGCTTCCCATGTCTATTGCTGGGGCAACCATGGAAGCCGCCCCAATGTATGAAGAAATGGTCAAGAACAAGATGGGAGAAAAAGAGGCGGCCTTAAAATCTATGGCGTTTGGGATTGTTGTTTCTAAGCTTGAAAAAACCAGTCTTGATAAAATGTTTGGGTTGAAGGCTGGAAAACAATTATTGAAGAGGGCATTGTCTTCAGCGTTTACAGAGGCCGCTACTGAATGGGCAGAAAACCCAGCTCAAGCCGCAATTCAACATCTTGAGAAGCTTGGAACGAAACCAACGGAATACATGAAGGATGTTGTCCGTGCTTCGATTCAAGGGATAGAGGTAATGCCTTCTTCTTTTGCCGTTGGCTTGTTGGGTGGTGGTTCAGGGGTAACAATGAAGAAGGATGGTCAAGCGTTAGGGAAAGAAGTACCAATAATTCAAGCAAAGGAGAGCGACAATGCCGCAGTGGCTACACGACCAGTTGACGAAGGAGTACGAACACCTGCCGGAGATGGAGAAAATCAAGAAGAAAAACCACGGCAAGTGTCCGGAGAAACCGGACAGATCAAAGAAGAAGTCTCGGCGGGATCATCTCAAGAAAATGCTGGAGATGTAAAGAAGCCATCCTTCAGCACGGAGACAGAAAGAGACCGGCACGGACTGGTTGAAAAGGGTGAGCCGGGAATGGCAGAAGAGGCTTCCAGAGTCCCTGACACCATTGCCATCGTAAGCCGTGATCAGGATGGCAAGATAAACGGCTCTCTGGCAATTCAAACCAACAAAAAGGGTGAAGCTGAAGGGGTTGACATTGTTGTCCGTGAAGATTCCAGGCATAAAAAGATAGGACAGAATCTTGTAAAGCATGCGGAAAGTCTTGGGCTTGATCCAGTTAAGGCGGTTCAACTCTATACCGGGAAGAACAAACAGAGCAAGAAAGGCGACGGTGACGGGGAACTCTTCTGGGCCAGCCAGATTGCCCGCAGGAAACAAGAGGCGCAGGACGCCCAAGGAAGGGCTGAAGCAGAAGAGGCTACCACCCTAGCACCCCCCCCCACTACACCCGCCAAACAGGCCACGCTGGAGGGCGGAAAGGCGTCAGAAACGGTAGTTGGCAAGAGGGTCAGAATTGGCAAGACTCCAAGGACAGCCAAGGTAATCTCCGATGAGGGTGAAGGATACTTTCATATCAAAGATGAGAAAAGCGGAGAATTGATCAAGAACGCTAGGCTTGACGAAGATTTCACCGTCATCAAGGAGAAGTCAGCACCAGCCAAGAAGTCAGCCGGAGAGACAATCAAGGAACTTCAGGCTGAATTGGGTACGCTTAACCACCCGGCGCCGTCAAGGTTGAAGACAAAAGGTGAACTCAAGGCGGCAATCAAGCGGTTCCGGCATGAGTTTGAGTCAAAGAAGGCCATGGTTGCCAAGGCGGGCGAGCCGGTGCGGGGTGAGACGCCTCCTGTCAAGACTGCACCGGAGACCGCCAAGATTCCAGGTGAGGTGATTGGAGAATTGGCGTTACCAAAGTTATCACAAGCAATAGAAGGAACAAAATTAGCTAAGTCTCCAACAGTATCACTTGAAGAAGTTGAGTCGTTGGCAAATGAATACAGGAAGACGGGACGCATTGCGTTTGTTTATCCAAAGAAGAAAAGAGTCTCACTAAATGGCGGAGCATCCATGACATTTGAAGATGCAAAGAAGGCAATGTCATCTTCTATCCCTTCACCGGAAACCGCCAAGGTGACAAAAGATTTTTATAATTTGGATGGAACAATAAGTAATCCCAAGTGGGTAAAGGCTGAAGGGGCCAAGCCTATTTCAGTTAAAGGATGGGAAGAATTCCCCGGTCTTTTTATAAGACAGGCGAAAAACCCCAACGGAATCAAGGGTAGTTATTATATCGTTGAGCCAAAGACCGGATTAGCTATTGGCAAAGGAAGAATAAGAAAAGATGCCATTGAGAGTGCAGAAAAGTCTATGGAGACCCACGGAAAAGAAAAAATCCGGGAATGGGTAGATGCGGCCATTAAAGAAACCCCAGCCAAACCAGAAGCCACCACCGCCAAGCCGGAAGAGAAACAACAACCGGACTTGTTTGTCGCCAAGCCGACCGAGGTCAAGGTGGGGGAGACGACGCCGGAACAAGCGGGATATAAATCTCAAGAAGAAGCGCAGATGGCGTATAAAAAAGAAGGACTTGCAGAGAGCGGGGAGACTTTTGCTGAATTCTTATATAGGAAATTTTGCATATGAACGTATGCCCAAACAAGAATGATCCAGCGTGGAAAGAATTGGTTGCTGAACTTGGCGACGATAAGGCCAAGTTGGCGTTCTTCCGAAATGGTGGAGAAATCCCCACTCTTGACCAAGCGAAGAATTCACTGAAGAAGGACTTCCATGTAGTCAAGGCGGTTGAAGCAAGACGCGAAGAGGAAATGCGGGCCGGGATATCTCCCAAAGAAATACTTTCTATGCCAGAAATAAAACAACGGCAAACCGCTCAGACTTTCATGGAAAGACCCGACGTTTCAGAAGAAACAAAAAAAGCTATCACAAACACCCATTATGTTCCCGTTAAGGACATTACCAGCGTTGCGGAAGTTAAGGAGATTATCGCGGCTAAGGGGCCGGAAGTATCCATGACCATAACGCAAGACATGAACAACGGATTACCGATGAATACCCGCGTTGTCATGTCTGAACAATTACTAAAAAAATGGGATGACTTGGCTGAACAAGCCAAAGCTGATGGAGACACAAACAAAGAGAATTACTACCGAGCCAATGCCATTCTTTTGGCTGACCATAGAATGAAGTTGGGGACGGAAGCAGGGCGTGGACTTCATTCATTTGCTATCCGACTTTCTCCTGACACAACCTTGTTTTATATGTCCAAGCTGAGAAACCAAGCAGAACTTCCGAAGTTGACAACAGAACAAGCGGCCAAGATAAGAGAACTGAGTGATGCCGTTGAATCCGCACCAGCAAACAAAAAGAAAGCGGCAAATCTTGCACTGTTGACGTACATGAATGAACTTGTTCCAAGAGGAAACCGGGAAAAATTCATGGAATGGTTGGATGCTTACCGATACAACAACATGCTTTCAGGTCCAAAGCCAAGCATTAGAAATTTACTTTGGAACATTGGCCAAGAATATATTACCCGTCCTGCCATTTTGACCGTAAGGGCTTTAACCGAAACAAGAAAAAACAAAGCTAACACTTTGGCCGATGCCATTTCGTTTTCAGATGTTCCGAACTGGTATAAAGACCTAAATGCTGGAATGGGAGAAGCCTGGTTGGCGGCAAAGGAAGCGTTTAAGTACCTAGATGTTCCCGGCGTTATGGATACGATGCAGGCTGAAAGTTCTTTGGCTTCAGCCCGTCGAGCCAATACCCCATTATGGCGTTCGTTTTTTACCCGGCTTATGGCCATGCAAGACTCATATGGGACAACGCTTATGGCGGCGGCTGAAAAGGCAAGGCTTATGCGACATGGAGTGCCTGCGGAAGAAGCAACCAGTAAGGCATTAGACTTATCAAGGATATATCATCTCCGAGAACAAATGGGGTCAAAGAGAAAGATGGACGTTTTCTCAAGGGTCTTTGATTCTGCTGGGCTTGGCGTTCAGTATTTTGGCCGACTCCCTGTTATAGGTGCTCCGGTTCGATGGATACAACCATTTACGCTGACGCCATTTAATGCCGTTAAGTTTGGCGTTGAAACGTCTCCGCTTGGTTTTCTTAACAGGGGAATGACTAAAGAACAACGCGCTCAAGCCGTTCTTGGAACCGTCGTTACTGGCGTTGGAACTTTGCTTGCTTTGGCAGGAAGAACGAACTGGGAAATGCCCAAAGATGAAAAAGCAAGAGCGTTGGCATATGAAGCTGGGAGAAAACCATACTCCATTTTGGTTGGAGGGAAGTGGATTCCAATATGGTGGTTCGGGCCAGTAGCTATTGCTATGGCTTTACCCATGGCGGCAAAACATTTTTACGACCAAGACCCAAAGACGTTTGATAATTCTTTTCTTCAAAACGTCGGGAACGTATCACTGGGCATGTCAAAGTTTCTTTCCAACATGAGCCCGCTTCAGCAAATCGGTTCGTTCTTTAAGTTTATTGATCAAGATCCCGGTGACAACATGACCGTAGGTAGATTCTCCGCCTCCATTGTTCAGCAAGCCATCCCTTATCAGGGAATGGTTCGATGGATAAACAATTTCTTTGTTGACCCATATTATCGCAAGGCAAGAACATTCAAAGAAACGATGGTCAAAGATATGCCCTTGTTAAGCAGGGAACTTGAGGCATATATGAATCCCATTAGCAAGACACCATCAAAAAGAGAATTACGCAATGCCATTTTACCTTATGATATTGGAACCGTAAACCGGGAAGCGAATGAACCTCTAAAAGAAAGAATGGATTGGCTTCTCAAACGTGCGAAGGCCCGTAACGTGGCAAAAGGAAATAAAGCGAACGTGAACAAAACTCAGAGCGACAAGTTGAAAGACCTTGATCGCCTACTCAAGGAGGCCGCCAACCAATGAAAAAACTACTACTCGCCGCCTTTGAGTCCTCGTAGTTCTGCATTATCTTTGCCAGCTGCGCGATATTCTCGGCTTCTAATAGTTTCATTTCGTTGGCAACTCCGGCAGTGGCATCCAGTGAGTGATATCGGAAATTTTTATTTCAAACGAATTATGCGCGAAAACCTTTTCTACCATCATATAGACGCCGACTCCAATATCCTTACCATTCGTAAGCAGTGACATTTGTTTAAACTTCGGCAATCGTTCGGAGCATTTGATCCAGTTCATTTTCTCTCCCATTCTCCGCACCAACGGGCATTCATTTTTAAGTGTCGCCGTTTGCAGAATGCCCGAAGCGGATAACTGAATAGGCCATAGGCTATGCAGTTCGCGCACGTCTTGTCGGTTCGCTTGCGTTGCTTTGGCTTACACATCCTGCAACTTCCCCATGAGTTCTGCTTCCACCAGCCTTTTTAGTTCTTCACGGTTCATGTCGGCCAGAAATTGTTCCATTTCCTTCAGCGCGCTTGCCCTGCCGATGAACCACGCCAGCGGTATCGCCATCATCAGCCCGACCACTCCGAGTGTTTCAAGCATTACCTTCTCCCTTCTCTTCCATTGAAGCATGTTTCACATTCAAAACGCTTGTTCGGGTTTTTCTCTATGGGATTCACGTCAACCGAACACCACTCACATATCTCCGATCCGCAACACTGGCACATACGTATTTCCTTGGCCGGCGTGGTATGGCAACCTTGGCACTCGACCGGAGCTGGGTCCGGAGTGTCCAGCATCCTCTGCACGTCTGGAGGTAGTTCGCGGAGTCTCATATCTTCTCTCCTGTTATGATTTTGGCGAGTTCTTCCACGTCCGTCATGGCCGTGATGCGATAGACGCGCCAGCCCATGTTTACCGCCATGTTGTACTTCTCGCAATCCTTGGTGTAGCCGGTCAATGTCGTATGCCTCGACTTCCCATTGCCAGAGAATATCCCCTCGTACTCTAGGGCAATAAGATGTTTTGGATAAGCCACATCGAAACACCATTTCCTGACAGGGTGAAACCTGTGTTCCCTGACACGATCAATGTAACAAGAATTGTCCATCTCCATAATCATCACTAATTTCTTTAGATTTCTCGGCATTGGCTTTTTAACAGGGTCAGGATTGGCGGTATTGTTTGTTATGTGGTTCTCATTCTGTGTTTGTGCTGTAGTAGAAAGAACACGCCGCACCTGCCCCGGTAAAGAACTTGTCTTGCCTGAATCGTTTGGGATGGTCAATCCCTTCACCTTATACTGTCCAGACCTGACCTTCTCAAGAAACTCTGCCTTGGTCATGTTCATACCCACCTGCTCTCCACCTTGACGCCGGGAATTTTCATCGATGACTTCATCGCCATGGCCAGCTTGTGAAGCTTTAGGATGGTGCAGAGCCTGTCCAGATCATCCGGGGATAGTTCCGGGATGGGCTCACGGCCTTGAGCGTAGGCACCGAACAAAACTTGCACGTCAAGTATCCGGGCAGACCAAACCGCCCGCATCCCCTTAACCTTCGGGACATCTACGGTGCGTTGTGGCGTTGGTGGCGCGTTCAGCACCATGTTGGCGGTCTCCGTAAGCCCCTGCTTCTCCAGTACCGCGGCGGCGTTGATCCGCTCATCCTCGGCGGCCTTGCGCTGGGCTTCTGCCTCAAGGTCTGCTTTGAGCTGGCACGCCTCGCTGTAATCAATTTGCTTCCGATGTTCTGCCGTAAAAACCCCGACAAACTCAGCCTTTATCCGCTTGTAGTACGCGAAAATCCTGTCCCGCTTGGCGTCAATGGGGTCAAGGATGGCCCGCATGTAAGATTCCCATTGCTTGTCACCTTCTCTTGCCGTCTTCTCATACGACTGCGACGCGACAAATGAATCATTTCCCGTGATGGTCAACTGGTTCGAGTTTCCCCGCAAGATGATGGCCGTGTTCTCAAAGTTGTCCACGTCAACCTGCGCCATGCCCGACTCGTTCAGATTCAGTTCATCACTCATTCGCTTTCTCCTTTGGTTTGATTCCACCTAGTATTTTTATGTCTCCCGTCAAGCTAGTCCCTGTTCTGCTTCATGAAGACGATCCAATGCGTCTTGGCCGTCGTGCCGCACCGTTGCCCGAACAGCGGCCGATCGGGAGTCAGCGCCAGTACCGTGCTGACCGGCACCCGGTGCTCACTCCACTTGAAGACCAGCGTTCCCAGTGGGCACAGCACGCGGAAGCACTCCCCAAATCCGTGCCGGATGTCCTCGCGCCAGTCGCGTTCCAGCGTCCCGTACTTCTTCCGCGTCCATCCATTCGGCCCCGCGAACGTGTGCGGCGGGTCGAAGACGACCAGCGCGAACGTCGCGTCGGGGAACGGCAGCGCCCGGAAGTCGGCGATCTGGTCAGGGTCCACGACGATCTCGCGACGGCCCTGGCGCGTGTCGGACACGCATTGTTCTCGGCGCTTGTCCACGAACAGAGCCCGGCCGTCGGCCTTGTCGAACCACATCATGCGAGGTCCGCAACAGGCGTCGAGAACAGGAGGCAGAACCAGTGCGTTCACGGTACGCCTCCGGCGCCCGTGACGGCATTGTTGTGCGTACTCATGGATTCGGCCCCCACACAGATTCCAGGACGTGGTGGTTGTAGACCGTGAACACGTCTCCGGTCGGCCCATAGTTGCCGCTCCAGATCATGCGGTGTCCGGAGTCCACAACCTCGATGGTCGTCTTGCAGTTGCGCGAGACGGCACCATCGTTGGCGTCCTCGTCGTAGTCGTGGCAGATGATCTTTGCCTTGTGAGGCTCCGATGAACACCCGCACAACAACGCAATCGAGAGTACGGCAAGAGCCGCCGCGAGCGTGGTTCTGATCTTCATGGCTTCCTTTCCGGCGGCTCTTGCCGCCTCTCATTGCTGGCGTTGGACTTGACTTGTCCTGTCCCGCCACACATGCCACACGGTTCCTGCGTTTGTACCGGGATCGGGCAGTTCCGGCATGATCCGTTGCACGATGGATGATGCGCCATCCCGGTGCCCTCGACCCACCCCGAACCACCGCAATCGGGACAGTCCAACAATGGGGTGGAGTCTATTGCCACCCCGCCAGCGGTCTTCTCAGTGTCCATTTGTTTTCTCCTGGGGTGGCAAAGACTCACCCCTTGCGTTGGCGGTACGTAGAGCCTCACGGCCGGCGCCCGTCAGTTTGTGCGCGGCGTCCAGCAGCCCGCGCTTGCGGAGACACCACAGCGTCGCGGCCAGCCCGCCGTATGCGGACCGGCCGTGGATGCCGGCTGCGGGGTTGCCCTCTGCCGCGCCCCGGAGCGCCCTGAGTTGTGCAAACGACAGTTCCGGTTGCAGCGTCCATTTCCAGATTGTCTTCATTCGATCCTTTCCGCACCGGCTGACCAAAAAGGCCAACCAGTGCATCGAAGCGACGGCTATTCGCCGCGCTTCATGCTTTCGTTGGCGCGACGGTTCCACGCGGCTATGTGCTCCGCCCCGTGAAGCGTCGTGATTGCGTGCAGAAAGCACGTCGGCTTGTGCTTGATTTCGATGTTGCCCGCCCATCGGTGGACGATCTCAACCGGACCACAGAACGGGCACGCCAACATGATTCTTTCCTTTTCGCTACCACTCACGCTTCACCTCCAGCGTTCGATTCCTTCAGTTTTACCAGCCCCTCCGACAGCCGCTCGACGTATTCCCATATCGCGTTATCAACACGCAATCCAGCCCAAAGATCATCTCTATAATTCTTGCTCATGCGATATGTCCCGTCTTCCAGAAGTCTGACACTATGTAGTCGAGCGTCTTTCAGTTTCTTTATTTCGTCCAGTCTCGAATACATCTTCATTTGCATCAGTTTCTTTATTTCGTCCAGTCTCGAATACATCTTCATTTGCATCGGCCACCAGCAGGACTCAACTGCCGCGTTTTTCCAATCAATGACCGTAATGGCTCCATCTATTTTACACACCAGGTCAGGCGTCCCGGCGTAAGGCTGGCCTGGCGTCAAGATGCAGACCATCGGCACCTCGATATGGATCGGCTCGACCTTCATGTCATGCAGGAATTGCTTGGCCGCGTCAAGTCTTGGCTGGACTTCCGGGTGTACGCTGTCGGGGTCAAGATCATCCTGAAGATACAGCCGGATGGCTTCATGCGTCGCCGTGCCACGGTTCCTCGCATCGTCCGTGAACCACGTTTTGTCAATCCAGCCGGTCTTTTCCAGAATCTCCGTAACAGACGGAAGCTGCTTCCCGTTCCAGTGGTAGATATGGTTGGATTTGTCGAAGGTCAGCATTGCAGCGATTTCCTTTCCTCGATTCTCGCGTCAATCTTTTTCAGCCAATCCTGAACTGCGGCAATGTCACCGGAAAATCTTCGCTGAACGTCAATAAATCCGGCCATGGCTCCATCGGATTGAATTCCCGACGCCGAGATTTGATCGAGCACAATTTTCCTCAAAGTCGCCAGCCCTCTGTTTTGTGCTACCGTCTGCCCGAAAAAATACTCTCCCGTTATCATGTCATTTCACCCCCGTTGACTTCCTCTTATCTTCCAGCTTATTCTGGCTTGCTTGCGTCTGATCGTCAGGCTTGTCAATGCCAGTCAGAAAGTCGTCATCGGCTGTCACCTTGGTATTCACTGGCGGTTGCGGTGTTTGTTCTTCCGCTGGCTGATATTCCTTGTCCAGTGCAAAACGGATGTCCGTCAAAGTCTTGTATTCGCCATCCTGCTTCCACTCAAACTCTACCTGCTCACCCTTCAACGCCTCTGCCTGCTCGCCGATCTTCACGTCAAACGTGCCGTACCACTCGCCACCGATCTTGACTCCATACTTTGTCCACGGCCCTTTCTTGCCTTGCCCGGTTTTCTTGGTGACTGTCTCGACGATATCCCCGCTGTTGACTTCGATGTTTGCTGGCGCCGGTTCGCTCTTGCGCTTCGGCATCATGGGGTTTTCAGGCTTGAATGGTTTCTTGTCCTCTTCGTTCCCGGGCAAGTCCTCAATATCCTGCGTGAAAATATCGCTGGCCGCCGTGGCATTCAAGCAAGCGCATACATGCGCCCGCTTCAGCCCCATCTTCAAGCAGGTGTTGAAATAATCCGCCGGAGTGTCATGTTCAACCCGCTGGAAAATCATCCATGCCCCATCCTTTTTCCTTGGGAAGAACGTGTTTCCACCAAGCAGGTCACTGTCTCTGTTTTCCCAGTACTCTTTGGGAACTTGTCTGTTGGTGTTCTCCCACCGATACCGGAACTTGCCTTCCATGGTGCTGGCCGATCCCATGCCCTGCCCGGATGGAATCCCGCTTGAAGTATGGGTCAGGGTGCAAGTCACTTCATATTCACGGTGGCCATTTTCAAAGTCAGTCCGGTTCACGGAATATGTTGGAACCAGTCGGAACATCATGCTGATCTTCTCCGCTCCGGGCTTGAGCAATGTTGGCTTGTCGCCACATCCAGGCACTACGCCATAGTGTTGATCCCGTTGCATGGCCCCCTTCATCAGGTCTTGGATAAGTTTGATCTGTGACCGTATATCCGCCACCGTCAGAGACTCTTGCGCCCTGACGATATCGCCTTGTTCGTGCTTCACAATCTCGTTACTCATGCTTCTCCTTTGTTGGGTTGTTGGTTATCAGCAATCTTCGGGTGGTGAGCCGTTCTGAGCGATACTCCCCCCAAGCCTTCTGAGAGGATGTATCGCTCTATCATCAGTCCCCGGTATGGAGCCTGCCGACATCGCATTTTCTGTTCCACGCGCCATGGTTCGCCACTTCCTACGCTAGTCTGATTTCGTTGACTGAACAGTCCCGCATGATATACATGTTCATCATGCCAAATTAAGTTAGGTGGGTTGCCCCTTCTAACGCACATGCCTTTGTTAAGCGGCCCGTCTCGACGATCTCCGGTAACTACACGATGACACCACGCAGAGAAAATTACCCCACATGCGAAATTATTGATCCGGTTTGGCCGGAGCAACAGGCAAGGCTCGCGCTTATGCCCATGTGGGGCAGAAAGTTGATCTTTGCTTGTCGCTGGTTTTGATTCCAAAAATAATTTCGTATTTTTGTCATGCCAGCAAGTTGCCACATTCCCGGTGGATGTGCAAGAACTATTTTCAGAATGGCCGGGGATGAACTTTGAGTGCAAGGATTTCACGTTCGTTCCGTTTGCGTCTTCTTGCAGAGCTGTAGTTCGTCCTTCCGTGTCGCCACGGTTGCTCTTTGCACGTCTGCGCTCATCTGAGCTAATCCCCGAATTAAAAGACCCGGCGGGGGACGGGAAGCGACTCCCGGTCATGCAAGTTTCTGGCAACCTCATAGAGATGACAGGCTCGACATGGCTCCGCCGGGTGGTTAAGCAGGTTTGGTTTATGGTCTTGTTTTGCATCGCTGTTTCTCCCTTGAAGAACGTACTCTCTCAAACTTTCCCTTCGGCGTCAAATGTTTTTTGAATTATTTTCAGACCGTTCATTTTTCAGAAAATTGTTCGTCAATGAAAGCGCACAATAAGCCGAATCGCGCCAGCCATATGTCTTCGCTCATGTCTCCTGAAGTTCTTTTTTTGTAAAGCTCATGGTTATATCGTTCATCCTTTTACCTCCTCGACTGTGATCTTCACCTTGCGCGGCGGCCAGCATGACGAAAGCCAGTCAGTCTTTTTCCCTTTTGTTTTTTCGATGAAAACAGAAAGGCAGTTTGCGTCTCTTCCAATCGCCACCCCTTTATCATTCCGTCCTATCCAGCCATACTTGACAATCATATCACCTCCATGCAGGAATATGTTCCGCCTGCCGTGTCAATGTGCCCGCAGACGGAAACGGTTTCGTAGAAATCTTTACTCAACTTTGCTTTTGTTCCCTTGGGTATATCTATCTTTTTCATAGCATCATCTCTTTCTTTTTATCATGTCACACAATTCCGTGCATCGAGTTGTTTGTCTGCAAGTTTTCCGTTTCTGCTCATTCCAGCCAAGTTTTTTAGTGCAGTTCCGGCGACAGAATTCTTTCATTTTCTCTTCGCTCATCGCTTTTCCCCTTTTGTTTTGACTTCCTTGCACTTCACCAGCCAGCCGGTCTCGATGCAGAATTGCTTCACGTAGCACGTCTGCTGTTCATGCTCCGGCCAGTGTGGACACATCTGGTCATTGCATCTTTTCCACCGGTTGCATCGCACTTTCATCAACTTATCTCCAGGAGTTTCGATAGACGCTTGTTCTTCGCCATTTCGCGGATAACCTCAATCATTACTAGGTCAATCTCTTTCAATAAGCTCTTGATGATTCTCTTCTTCACTGCTTCTGTTTGCATCAGCCCGACGTAGTAGTCAATCCTTTTGTCACTCATTCGTCATTTGCTCCGTGCTGTTAAAACATTATCGGTTTTGGTTTGTCGTTGCTTGTTGCCAGATATTGATGTGTTGGCCGGTCGTACCACAAGGCCACCTTGCCTTCCCAGTCATAATGACGCTGTTTCTGTACGAATAAAAAGCAATCAGGATCATCCCTCCGTTGCTCTTGTTCTGATTCCTTCCGCCGATTTCGCCACACGGCTATGACGTTGTCTGCCATATCCGTAATGCCGCCAGAACCCTTGACATCCATTCGGCTTGGCATAGGTTCATCATCTCCACCATCATTATTTTTCTTTTGTTGACCCGTTTCCCTCTTGCGATCATGGGCAACCAAGTGGATGTGGACGCTTCGCTCAGTCGTGAAATCTGTCAGCATGTCAACAAACTGTTTTTGACCATTGTAATCATCTTCTCCGAACCCACATTTACACAGGCTATCAATAATAAAATGGCTGACACTGTAGCGGCGACAGGCATAATCCAAGAGCCGGAGAACAACATCAGCCTTGGCCGTCCCCTTGATGTTGACAAGCCACCCCTTGCCCGTAACGTGGTACGTTATGCGGTTAAGATATTCGTCATTAGGCCACTCGACAGAACCTATTTGCTGGTACATCCGCTTGAGTAGTTTGGCCGCTGGCATCTCCATGCTGGCAATGCAAACCCGCTTCCCTTGGTTCATCAGTTGCGCCGCAATCATGGACAGTATCATGGTTTTACCGTGTCCAGAATGACCATGCCACAGGGTCAACTCTCCGGGGCGCATCCTGTACTGGGCTTCCGTCTTTTCCCAAGGCAATGTGTCGCCAACATCGTTTTCATTTCCGTCGAAAAGTTTCCGGACATCTTCGGCAAAGGATTCCATTGACCGCAATTCTTTCGGGTCACAATATCGCGCACAGTCCTTGTATTCCGCCAGCTTCACCCCGGCAACGTGGCATTCATTGGCGTCTTTTTTGGGCAACTCTATCACCCGGCAACGGTGATGACCAAGCCGTTCAACCACCGAAGGAAGCATGGCCTTCCCGGCGTCATCCATGTCGAACGACAAAAAGATAGTGTCGTATATTTCAAGGTTATCCCACTCCAGTTCAATCCACTTCTGTTTGTCTCCGGACCCGGCACCCATGGGGATTGACAATGCCGGTATGCCTTGCTCTGCGTAGCTCATGGCATCCCATTCCCCTTCTGTTATCACGATCTCTCTACAGTCATCAGGGATGGCTTGCCAGCCGAACAGGATAGGCGTTGACCCAGGAGAGCAATGCCAGCTTTCCTTGCGCTCCTTGGCAATGTCCTTGTATTTTATGTGGTACACGTCTGGGCCTTGGTAATACGGCAAATTGATGACGCTCCCATTCGTGCTGACCTTGTACCGCTTGAGGTTCGCCGAGGTGAAGCCACGATTCCGAAACCATTCGATCATAGCCGGATTGTTGTTGTTCACCGCTGGCGGTTTGATTGGCCGTGGCTTCTGCATTTTGGGCAACGCTTGAAATTCTTTGTTGTCTCGAAGGCCCAAGTATTCCTTGGCCCAAGCGATGGCGTCCTTGAATTTGACGCTCTTGGTTTTCATGTACAGCCCGAGCAAGTCACCCTTGTCACCGGTTGCGAAGTCACACCACACCCCGGCCTTGGCTCCGTCAATGCAGACTTTCATGCTCTGCCCTTCTCCGCCGCTAATGCTTCCGCAGGTGTATTCCTTGCCATGCGTCTTGCCACCGGGCAGAAGTTGACGGCAGATGTTTTCCACATCCTGCTTCGCCAGCCGTTCGGATAATTCCTTCCCGGTCATAGTGCCCCTTTCAACATTCTCTGGTATTCGTCTTCCGCTGGAGATACGGCAGAAACAAAGTTTTCATCAAGCCATCCTTTTGCATTAAACCATGTTGATCCATCCTGCCATTGCCGATTGAACCCTGTTTTCTTTTCGTCGGTAACAAAGGCAATATATCTTTTTATACCAGCGATAATTTCTTCTTGCGTAGTCCCTTCATTTCGTGCTTTCAAATATGACTTCAGTGCTGATTGTTTACCCTTTTGCTTTGGATATGTCTTCCAAACCTCTTCAAATTCAACATGTTGTAATGTATTGTCTGGCTTAAGGGTAGGCTTAAGGGTAGGCTTAAGCCTCTCTGGCTTCTGGAATATGGCTTCTGGCTTCTGGCTTCTGGCTTCTGAAATATCTCTCTTTGTAGCTTTCTCTCTGTACCCCTTTCGCCCAAACTTTGAAAGAACTTCTGACCGTTCCCTATCCTTGAGCAACCGGCGGCAGTATATTCCGTTTTCGTCTTGACTGAATACGCCTTCAGACAAAAGCTCTTCAAGCCCGGATGATACTACCTGTTCCGGATAACCGATTATCCGTGCCGCTTGTTCGGTTGTGCATGGCTTACCGTTATGCCAGAGATACCCATACCGGTCAGACGTAAGCATCAGGCAAAAAACATAAAGCCAAACACCATGTGACGCCGGGGAGCATAGGCGCAACTGAGTGTCAGCCAAAACATCACGGGGAAAGAATTTCAAGAACGGTAGTTTCAATATTGAATTCATTGGCGACCTATTAAAATGGGGACGACGGCCAGTATCGGCGAAGTCGTTGTCTTGTGCAGACAGGAGTTTACCGTCAGAAGGGTTTCCCTCATCTGAAGCCGTGTCCCCAATAGATTTCTGATTGCTTGCTTCGACCCCATTCATACTGTCGCCATGAAACTATATTTCAAAAAATAAGTCAATGCCTTTTTTCTTTTCGATATTCCTGCAATGCTTCCACCACCACCCTGCCATGGATGCTTTCCATGGTGTTCAGCATAGCCATCATTTCCGACCGGTCAAGGGCCTTGAAGGAATTGGAAAGATTCAACAGATAAGCGTTTGAATCAACACCGAACGCCGCCATAATTTCCAAAGCAAAAACAGCAAGGCTAATGTCAACTTGAGGCATGACGATAATGTGGCAGTCATGGCAGAGAGTAATCAAAAAGTCATTGTCATATTCCCACGGCCTCAGCCCATGGCAATATAACAAATGGTGGACGTGTAATGTTTTTGCCTTGTCTCCGCATAATCGGCAGGTCCATTTATCCCTGTTGAAAATTTCCAGCCGTTTTTTCTGCCACTTTGGGGATTGGAGTTGCTCGGCGTAGGTCGGTTTGGCCTTGTTCGTCATTAGATACCTCTCAGATAAAATCCCCCCGCAGGCCTGCAAAAAGTCTGCTTTGCGCAGAAATTGTACCGGATAACCGGCGCCCACGGGGGAAACATTTTCATCTGATTTACTTTTTGCATACCCGCCACTCTACCACAGCCGCCGGGAGTGTCAAATGTTTTTTAACGGATTTCTTTCTGCCGTTTGAATGAATAAATTCCCAGTGCAAAGCGGATTCCATTCTTTTTTTCCGGCGAACCAGTCACACTTAACTTGTATCTTTTGCTTTGAATAGACGATGATATCTGTGCCGGAAATTTGCAAATTCGTCTTGTCGCTTTCTTTGGCTTCGATCCACAGCGGAAAACGTCCAATCTGCAACAACTCGCAAACCACATCTACGGCGGCCTTTCCCTTTGCGGAAGTGGTGTCCGCATGGCCCGGGAAGGCTTCCCATGTATAGCTTGCAAAATTCAAGGCTCGGATGTCTGGAACGTCACCAACCGGAATTAGAAAACCACGAGCCGTGATAAAGTTCACGCCAGGCTGTGTCGCCGTGGCTTCCTTGTGGTTTTTTGTTTTCAGCATTTCCAAAATTGCCCGTGTTTGAAAAACGAGAACACGCCTTGCCGCAACGGCAACGTGTGCCCGGATGTCGCTTTGTTCTGTTTGTATTCCGTAGTCAAACAACTCAGCCGGATTCATTCCCCCACGTATCCCATCCCGCTGTTTTCTCCCTTGCAAACAATTCTATCTTTTTACCTACCGTATACATCTCTTCAATTATCGCCCTAAATTCTACTGGCTTCTGACTGTGCTTTTCACTCCGTTCAATACTCTGCACGGAGTCCGTCAATTTTCGCGAATCCGGCAAGCATGATCCGCGTGTACAGATCAATAAAAACTCATGACGGACGCTGTTGTAATGCCCCATATTGTGTTTTATTTTGTCCCATACAAAGCTCGACTTGTAAGCGAACCCCCAAGCCCGGATCACGTCAAATGCCTCCGGCAAAATAGGCGAAGTTACCCACAGAAAAAGAACGGCATTTTCTTCAGCCAAATCTTTGACTGGTAATGCGCATAATTCCGAGATAGTCATGGATGGATAATGGAACTTGGTTGACCCGTAATTTTCTGTCAGTTGATCGCCATATTTCCACGGTGGGTCAGCGTAAACAATCCGGTATTTATCGCTTGGGAATTCTGCTACTTTTTTCTTCACTTCATCCCGCTTGATTTCCCTTGCTACTTCCACCCTTGTTTTATCTCCCGTTTTGATCTGCTCAAATGTCGCCCTTGGCAATGCGGCCAACGCCTGCGCCCGTGAAGATTCTTTCTTGCTGACGCCAAGGGCGGCAAGGGTGGGAGTGTTGTCTTTCACTGGTTCCCTGTGGGTACTGGTGACAATAGAACCTTTTGCCCCTTTGTTCCTTTCGGTATCCCTGAGCATTTCGCCCATCTTTCTTTCCGCTTCAAGGGCGTAGCTTTGTGCCAGATGCACGGCCTCTTCTCCCATGCCTTTCCTCTTTGCCCATTCCGCCGCTGTCAGGGCAAGACTTTTCAACTCTTTCGTTTTCTGGATGGTGTCGGCCTCGGCCAGCATTTGCGCGGCCCGAGTAAAGATGATCATGGAATTTTCAGACATACTTTTTTTCTCATAAAAAAAACTCTGGCAGGCATGGAAACTGTCTGCTAGCGCAGAAGATTTGCCAGATAACCGGCACCCACCAGAGTCTTTGAAATCATTTCAGCTTCCATACCCGCCACTCTACCACAGCCGCCGGGAGTGTCAAGGGGTTTTTTTTCCATCATCACGAAACAGATTTCGTCATGTTAAGAATCCGCCCCCGCTATGGGTTTGATCCCGGCTTGCATTCATCATTCCACTTGGTAATCCGGTTTTTCTGGAAGCATTTATGGCGGCAAACAATCCTTCAGCTTGTTGCATGGCCGGCAGGCTGTCACCAGGTTGCCAGACTCATCCGAGCCGCCGAATTTTGCGGGCCAGAAATGATCAATAGAAAGCTGATCTTCTGGGAAGACGTTCCCGCAATAAGCGCATCGGAAACCATCCCGATGATAAACCAACGTTCGCCATTTACGTCGAATCTTTCCCCCTTTTTGTTTTGGTGTCATTTTTTCACCACAGATACCTGACCATCTCGACCACGTTCCACGTCACAAAAACGACGTACAGGATTGATACGAAGAGGTTCATGCTTTTGTCCTTTCCTTCCACGATTCCGCCCCTTTTTCAAGGAGCTTGATCTTGCATATATCCGCTATTTTGCCGACGTTCTCCGCCTGCCAGCTCCGGACGAACCGCTTGGCCGATCCCTCGTCTTCAAAGGCCACCAGCAACGCATCCAAGGCCCTATCACGCACAACAAATATTTTCATTTCAATTTTAACCCTTTCAGCCTTCTTTCCACACTCCCCCGCCGGCCAAGACACAGGGCAATCAGGAGCGTCACCAATGGGCATAGGTAAAACACTGTTATCATGGGTATCATATCACCTTCATTTTTGGGAGTACGGTTTTGATAAACTCGTCTTGTATTTGTTGCTTCTTTTTAGCCGCCCACGCCGCCGCCCTAGCCGCCCTAGCCGCCCTAGCCGCCCTAGCCGCCGCCCAAGTCGCGCTAGCCGCGCTAACCGCCGCCCTAGCCACCTCAGCCGCGCTAGCCGCGCTAACCGCCGCCCTAGCCACCTCAGCCGCGCTAGCCGCACTGTTATAATTTTCTGCCGCCTCTATTGCCAGTCGTGGTCGTTTATCATCAGGATAAACTTTTTCGTATTTTTCCAAAACTGACCGCGCCGCGATGGTTGCCAGTTTGACGGATTCGTTTTTCGTCCATTGCCACAATTTGATAATTCTCATCTTTTCGCATGTCAATTTATTGTCTGTTTCAATCACTTTCCCTTTATATTCCACCTCTGCCAGCACGGTCCCTTGGACAAAGCTCAGCGCGTCCGCTATATATTCCGAGCAGTTCAGCCCGAGGCATTCTTCTTTCGGGGCATCTACCGTTCGCCATTCGCCTATTGTCCACGGGCTTTTATCATATTTCGAGACAATTTTGTCGCCGGCCATCACCAGAAACTTCCATCCTGTTTTTTCTTTCTTCTTCATTTCCCCGCCTCCTCTTTCCTTTCCAGCTTGATCTTGTCCGTTATTATCTCTGCCGGTTTTATCTGCCATTTCACACACTCCGGCCATCTGCATTCTGTACCGTCCCTAATGCAGGGGTGTTTGATTTCGGTGGTCATGATTTCCCCCTTTCCTTCCACGATTCCGCCCCTTTTTCAAGGAGATTGATCTTGCATAGGTAAAACACTGTTATCATGGGTATCATATCACCTTCATTTTTGGGAGTACGGTTTTGATAAACTCGTCTTGTATTTGTTGCTTCTTTTCAGCCGCACTAGCCGCACTGTAAGCCGCACTGTCAGCCGCACTAGCCGCACTAGCCGACCTAGCCGCACTAGCCGCACTGTAAGCCGCACTAGCCGCACTGTCAGCCTCACTAGCCGCACTAGCCGACCTAGCCGCACTGTAAGCCGCACTAGCCGCACTAGCCGCACTGTAAGCCGACCTAGCCTCACTAGCCGCCCAAGCCGCACTGTCAGCCGCACTAGCCGCAATGTAAGCCGACCTAGCCGCACTAACCGCACTGTAATTTTCAGCCGCTTCAGTGACCAGCCGGGGACGTTTATCATCCGGGAAAACTCGTTCAAAGTTTTCCAAAACTGACCCTGCCGCGATGATCGCCATTTTTATAGACTCCGTTTTCGTCCATTTCCATGCCTTAGCTATCCGCATTTTTTCGCAGGTCAACTTATTTCCGGCGTCAATCACGGTCCCGCCATATTCCACCTCTGCCAGCACGGTCCCCCGGACAAAGCCCAGCGCGTCCGATATATATTCAGAACAGTTCAGCCCGACACACTCTTTTTTTGGCTCGTCAACTGTGCGCCACTCCCCGATTATCCACGGGCTTTTGTCATATTTCGAGACGATCCCTTCGCCGTCCATCACCAGAAACTTCCAGCCTGTTTTCCTGATCATTTCCCATCCTCCTTTTCCTCTTTCTCCATTTTGATCTTGTTGACGACACACTCCGATATCTGGGGATGTGTCATCGTTTGCCATTTCACACACTCCGGCCATCTGCATTCTGTACCGTCCCTAATGCAGGGGTGTTTGATTTCGGTGGTCATGATTTCCCCCTCTCCTTCCAGTTTTCCGCCCCTTTTTCAAGGAGCTTGATCCGGCATATGTCAGCTATTTTGCCGAGGTTCTCCGCTTGCCAGCCCCGGACAAACCGGCGCGCACTGTCGCTGTCCTCAAACGCAATCAGCAGAGCGTCTAAGGCCCGGTCTCGAATAACAAATATCTTCATTTTGTCCCTTCCTTTACCATGTCGGCCATTTCTGAATTGAATTCAAGAATCGTCATGGGCCTTGAAGCCGTCAAATATAACCCGCTATTCTCAAAAAAAGCGTCGTATCTTGGCTGTCCGCTCCCGGCGTCATGGTCTGCCGGCTCACCCAAAAGAAACCCTGTCCCTATCCAGCACGCTGGCGGCAATGCCTCAAGCATGTTGTAGTATTGTTCCTTTGTGGTTTCCTGCCATGTGATAGGCGTTCTTTGCTTCTCCGCCTTCCACTGGCAAAATGTGTCAAGCGTCATTTCTTCAGCGTCCGGATACTCCTTTCTTGTGTCCTCAAGCGTCTTGTCAAAGCATACCGTCCGTCCGTTCTCCTTCAGAACGTCAATCACGGTCTGCCTGCTTCTACTCACAAAACAACGATCTTTTATTCTCATTGTCGTTTCTCCCTATTGTGGTGTTATTCCGCGATCTGTTCCCGCAAATCAGCCAGCAATTCCATCAATACCGTTTTTTTCCGTTCTACGGCCCGGTCGTCCGCCTCCGCCTGCGCAGACTCCAGATCCTCAAAATGCTCCGGTTTGATTTCCGCCTCCGCGTCCCACTCGCTCGATACATCCCAGCCGGGGATGGTTATCCGTTCGCCGTAACCGTTTTCCAGTTCGGTTGCCGGAGTTACAAAAACGGTGTTCTCCGGCCATCCGGCCATCCCCGGACTGTTTTCCGTGGGCTCGCCATCCCAGTTTCCCCTCACGTCCATCTCCGCCAGCGTCCTGATTTTTGTCATTGTTTTTCTCATCATGGTCAATCCCTCCCGCGCCCGCCGGTAACTACCAGCATGTCAACTCGGGGTCAATGGATTACAATGCAGGATGTATGCCAAGTTCCTCAATCCACCCCATAAATCGTATTTTGTCGCCAAATACTACACTTTCGCCCCTTATTGAGACATTGAGACGCATTCCAGTTTTGACATTCTGAAAACCGCGAAACCGCATCCCAAAACCGCGAAAGCATCCCCGCGAACGGGAGTAGTACTACTCTAGTACTATGGGGGAGAAAAGGGGAGACTATAGAGGGGATATGTGGGGGTAGGGATTGTTAAGGGATGAGAGAGAGAGACCTGGGGAGCCAGTTAGCTCTCGAGATTATCCTCTTGGTGGTGGTGTCCTACCATCCAGGTTGTCACCCTACCCGTCCATTTTGACCCTGTTTTGGGTGATTTTGGGGCAAATAATTGGTTATCGCAACACTTTTCCCTTGTAAGGTGTTGGGGTGCAGTGTGTTAGTGTGTCTACGTCGCATAATAGTGCTTCTGTCTACTCATGTTTCGGGTTGCCGGCATGGGTACGGGGGGGGTTGTGGCAAATATCGTGTGTAGCGTATCCCCATCTTCCCCCATACCCCGTTTCGACTGTCACACTTAATCACATTTTAGTTGACGGGGGTGGGTGTGGATGGGTAGAGTGAGCGGCATGAAAGAAATCGAGGAGACGGTGAGTGATGAATTGAGGGACACGGCAAGACGGATCAAGAAGATGGGAGGGAAAAAGAAGTGAAACGAATCGAGATCGAGCGGAAGGTGGACAGGATGTGCTCGGAGTGTCGTTGGTGGACGGAGGGTAGATGCGAGCGGTATCCACCGGTGATGATGTTCAATGGGATACGGGCGAGCTGGGTAAGGCCGGTGGTGGAGGGTGGTGAGCGGTGCGGGGAATACAAGTCGAAAGGAGAGACATGAAAGAGGTGATCGTATTTTTGGCGATGGGCGAAGTGGCGTTGTTGATATGCGTGATGATGCTGGCGTGGGTGGTGGGGAAGACTCGAAGAGCGATAGATAACAACCGTAAAGAACAATTCCGCTGGAATGATTTTCGTATGCACTGGGAAGAGAAGTGCAACACGAAGTTTGCTGGAATGATAAAGCAACTTGGTTTGAAGTGGATTGACGAGGGTGGTCATTACGAGGTGGAGAAGAAATGAGTCGGGTGGCGAAAGACGGTCGTATCCGGGAGCGTAGCACGATAACGATGTTGCCGGAGGTGTGGGAGTGGGTGGAGGGGTTGCGGGTGGCGAAGGGGTATCACAGCACGAGCGAGACGATAGAGAACGTGATCAAGGCGGTCAAGCAGAGCATGGAGGGCGACGTGAATGAAGTAGAAGAACAACATAAGGAGAACACATGATTGACACACTGACAGGAGTCAAGGTTGGAGACTTGTATACGAAAACCGGTTTGGATGTTTGGGAGGTAAAGACCTTTTGTGAGAATCCTACCATAACCTTGGTAAACATCAGAACGCATGAAAAAGAATTGGGTTCCATTGGTTCACTCAACGTGAAGGATTTTGTACAGCTTGTGAAAAAGGATGACGAATGATGACGTGGCAAAAGAAGGTTAATAGGATGCTGATCAAGCATGGTGTTGGCCATGACGAGTTATTGTTATGGGCGCAAAAAAGAAAGGTTGAGTGCTCAATTATGACTTGCGTCATTGAGCGTCATGGATTTCAGCGGAAGTATATGATTCCGAATGCAGTGTTTTTCAAGAAAGGGAAACGTGAAAACAAGATGGGATAGGTTGGCTGGATCGTTGCGTCATCCGGTGACGGAGTGGCGGGTACAGTCGGCCAAGAGGGCGTTCAGGAAGAAGTTTCCTGATTGTGCTGTATGCGGGGTGGCGGCAAGTTTCTTTGGGCGAGGGAATGACGTGCATCATCGGGAGCCGGTGCATGTCTGTCCGGAGAAGGCGTGCTTGGAAGAGAACCTGATCACCATGTGCCGGTTGCACCATTGGCTGGTGGGGCACGGGAAGGATTGGAAGGCGTGGAATGATAGCTTGAGACGGAAGGGGAAGGTAGGAGATGTGAACCGGTTGCGGAAGGAATACGAACAGATCAAGGAACGGAGGGTCAAGGATGAAGCGGGTAGTGAAGCTGGATCGTGACGTGATGGAGTACTTGCGGGAAGTGAAGGAGCAAACGGGGCATCGGAGCTTGGGAGAATCGGCGGAGGCGGTGATCCGGGCGTTCAGGTTTTCGATGAAGATGAGGTCGCTTATTTGTTTGTTGAGAATGGAGCCATAATGTCAAATCCGGTAATGAAAAACGCGGCTGAGTACATCAAAGAAAAGATGGATGACGAAAAGGTTGAAGGATGTTTTTACGTCTGGGATGGCGATGATGTTTATGAGGTCAAGATCAGGAAGTGCAAGGACAAGAAGTGAGTCAGTTTGACAAAGACTTTATTTTCGGGAAGGCGAATCGGAAGATCGTCATGTTGGATGCGGATGCCTTGGCTCGACGTGATGAGACGGCAGGGAAGGACGCCAAGGTGATGAAGACGTATGAGCCTGAACCAAAGAAGCCGAGGATTGATCCGCTGGTCAAGCTGGCGATGAAGGTGCCTTTGCCGCCCAAGCCGCCGAAGCCTGACCCGTACTACGACACGCCGCGTGCACCATTGCCGGTTGAGGAAGTGGCGCCTGACCCCATGAATGACCCGCCAGAAGATTCGGATGTTACAGAGCAAACGGAGCAGGCAGAGCCACCCACGGAAGAGAAGCCAAAGCGAACATACCGGAAGAAAGTCAGCGATACCAGCACGTTGGAGGGGCGAATCTTGGCGTTTAGGCGTATCGTCAGACAGGCAGAAGAGGGCGATGGTGTCAGGACAGAAGCCGGATTACAGGCGTTGAAGTACTTGAGTGAGGTTTTCGGTGACAAGGAGAAGGTCAACCAGCAGGCGGTAGCACCAAGACCGCAACATGTCATGGCGCATTTGATCAGAAGTAGGATAAAGGGTGAGAGCGATTTGACTCCGATCATCTGGGCAAGGGTCAAGGAAGTGCTGATCCGGTCTGGCGTGGAAGTGATTGAGGATGACGGAAAGAATTATGACTGGAAGGGGGACTTGATCAAGTGAGCGGTGAGAGTTTGACCTTGAGTGATGGCCGGTTCAAGTTCCTGCCGGAGTTTCACCCGGTATTGCAGGCCAGGTACTTGACGCCGAGGAAGCCGTACCCATGGCAGTGCGCGATTTTCGATGCGTTGTGGCGGGATGGGGCGCAAGTGGCGTGTATTTGCTGTAATGAGGCGGGGAAGACGAGCTATGTGGTGCCGATATTTGCAATTTCAGTGTGTCTGGCCTTTCCGGGGAGCCGGGTAGTTATCACGTCGGCATCTGAGCGGCAGTTGGATGAACAGTTGGCTCCGAGCTTGAGGTCATTTTGTCTGCGGCAACCGGAATGGAACTTTCGGAATGACAAAGTGGTGTTCCCGAGCATTGACGGCTTGCGGAGTAGTGAGATTCTGTACTTCTGCACCAAGGAGGGCGGGCGGTTTGAGGGATTCCACAAGGACATACAGCCCGACAGGGACTTCAATGACAGACCGTTCCCGCTGGTGATCATCAATGACGAAGCCAAGAGTGGCCGGACAGAGATATTCGAGGCGATAGAGCGGTGCAATGCCAATGTGGTGCTTTACATCAGCACGTCAGGAGAGAATAACGGTGAGTTTTACGACGCTTGCATGAACAAGAGCAAGACGTGGACCACGGAATGGACATGGCAGGGCAAGAAGATTCAATTTGCTCCGGAGGGGATAGACTGGACACAATGCCCACACTTGCTTAAGGAGCCGTCCAGGAGCCGGAAGAAGGCCATGATAGAGACGCATGGTCAGGATCACCCCAAGGTATGCTCTATCCTCTTGGCGAAGTTCTTCAGAAGCGATGCCTACCATGTGTTCAACGACAATGATCTGGCCAAGGTGGGCCATGCCATGAGCGGGATGCGGGAGAAGATCGGAAGCACCAAGATGGCCTTTTGTGACTTTGCCGGAGGGGGAGATGAGAGCACGTTCGGGTGTCGTGATGGCAACTTTATCTATCCGCTTGTCTGCTGGAAGCGGTCATCCGGGAGCGCGCCTAGTGACGAGGCGTTGAAGTACATCAGGCTGTACGAGCAGTTTGGATTGAGAGACGATCAGGTGTACGGCGACAATGGTGGGTTGGGCGCAGAAATCATCCGCGAAATTGAGAAAAACGGCTGGTATATCAACAAGGTCAATAGTAACCAGTTGCCAATGGACAAGTTACAGTTTGTTGATGAATATGCCGAGCTTCATTGGAAGCTGAAAAGGCTGATGAACGAGAACGCCGTGATCCTGCCGAAAGATGAGATATTGCTTGAGCAGATGAGGAAACGCCAGTTTTTGATGCGGAATCAGGATGACAACAGGATCAGGATTGAATCGAAGGAGATTGCGAGAAAGACTCGAAAGGAAAATTCGCCAGACCGGCTTGACACCGTGATCCAGCTTTGCCGAAGCGTGGAAGATTTGCAGGCATTCACGATTGAGGACAAGAAGAAGATGTCAAAGTGTGGCGATCCGAAGGAAGCCCTGATGATGTGCGGTCAGGAAGACGAACAGATTGGGGTCATGAATCACGGCTGGCGCGGCGTGTAAAATGTTCCACGTGGAACAATCCCCCAAAAAAAAGATATTGACACTTTCTCATTTTGTAGTATTTTAGAAATTAAAGATGCAAGAAGAACATGCTTTATCAGGGCTTGAAGGGCTGGAGAGAACGCGGCTTGATATCATATTCAAGCTGGACAAAATCCTTCTTCTTCCGTTTGGAAGCCTCCTTATTCGCAAATCAGACAAAACCGTTTCCGTCGAATTGACCGAACGAACACAATCAAACATAAAGTAAGGAGAACCAGAGATGAAGAAACTATTCGTGTTTGCCGTGACAATGTTGACGGCGATTGTTTGCTTGGCGCAAGTGAAGAGCAAGGATCGTTGGAGCCATGACACGCATGACCTGAGTGACCGGGGAAACATTCAAGAGTACTTGGACTATCTGTTTACGAATGACGCGGTTGGGTTTTCGTATCTCAATTCGACGATCACTGGTTTGAGCGATATCTACCTGAAGGCCATTGACACGAAGTCATTGGTCATCAATGAAGGTGCGTTTACGATTACTTCTGGTGGAACCAATGTATATGACTTTAAGATTGATAGTGGAACGAATGGTGGCCCTGTGATAAATTCGGCCCTTATAAGGTTAAAACATAGTATACCACATCCTATGTCCGGTGGAACGAACGGTTACACGCAAATACAGATTGATCATTTTCACCTTAGTACTCTTTGGGGGCCTAGAATTTCGTTTAGAAATTCAAAGACTCAATACATGGACGATTGGGAAGAAACAGATAGTGGTCAACATCTTGGCCGCCTTGAAGCTTATGGCTGTAACTCAAGTAATAATCCTACGCTGTCTTCAGTGATTGAGTTTATTCAAAATGGAGATTCGACAACTGGTGCTGTTCCGGGGAAAATAGATTTTTATATAAAAAGGGTTGGTAATGGAACGGGTTACCAAAAGATGTCTTTCGCGGAAACAGCTCTCACTCTATCCAATAGTCTTGTTGTTTCCGAGAATGTGACCGTCGCCAAGACTCAAACAAATTCTGGTGCGTTTACGATTACTTCTGGTGGAACCAATGTCATTTCTACCGATGGCAATGTAATTACTATCGGCGGCACGATTGCTGGAGCAACGTCTGTTGATGCGGAAACCTATAAGGTCGGAACGACAAATGGAAAAACGGCAACCATAACGCTTGGAACAAATGTTTGTTCTTTCATTGGTGGGCTTCTGGTGACGTCAGGATTGTAAGACAAGAGATATTCATGGCAAAAACCATCCAACGGTCTGATGATCTTTGTCCTTACTTCGAGGACATCAGCAGTTATCTTTCTGCCCGGCGTGACTGGGATGAGAATGATACTGACATCATCAAGCGGCGGAAGGGGTCAAGGCCCAAGGTCAAGAGCTATCCGTACCCCGGCGCACCGAATGCCATTGAGAACATCCTCGACCAGAACACTTGCGAAAAGACTGACAATGAAATCACGATGAACATGAACGCGCCGTCATTGGCGTACTTCATCCCCTTGGTAGAAGGCGTTCCAGTTGACGGCGTGATGAAGGTACAGCGGGCATTCGACACGTTCTTGCGCCACATCCTGAACTTCAGACAGAAGAAGGAAGAGGCGATGGACACGAAGAACCTTCGCGGCTTCTCCGTTAGCAAGTTGATTCGGCGTAAAGACCCGCGGTTCGACCTCATTCCAGACTTTGAAACGGTTGACCCGAAAGATGTCATTATGTCGCCACTAACAAGAGTTCCGGCCTCTATGAACAGCGAGAAGTTTGCTTTCGTGAATCGGTATTCCGCCAGGCAACTCAAGGACAAAGGCAATCCGACTGATGGATGGGACAAGAACGCCATTACACGTGTACTTGAGTTCCTTTCACATAACCGTGAAGATGAAGTGATGGTCAGGACGAACGGACTTGACGAAACGAATGTCTTTAAGATTACCGAAACCCTGATTGGCGTCAACACGTCAAGCCTGTCTGACGATGAGATTGTTGTCTGGGAAATCCCGCACTACGCGCATGACTGGGATGTGACCAGAAACAAGTTGATCAAAAAGGGCGAGCGTTGCGTTTCATACATCTGCCCAGACATGCCGGATGCGTTGCTTCACAGTAAGCCGTGGACGCGGTATCAAGGCTTGTGGCCGATTGTTCAGAACCGGTACTCCTACGCAAGCCGGACATGGTATGACTCACAGGGGATAGGCCACAAGTGCATGGACAATCACATCGCCGCCACGTCTTTACTGAATACCATTTTGATCTACATGTCATATTTTGCCCATCCGATGTTTCAGGCCAATGAAGCTGGCGCCAGCAAGTTGACGTTCATGCCGGGGCCGGGAAAGGTTATTCCTTTCGGTCTTCAGCGTTTCGAGATGGGCGACCCCCCGCAAATGCTGTCATTCATGCTGGACTATTTCAAGCGGATGGCTGGCGTGATTTCCGGCGCCGGGCAGAATCTATTTTCAGCCGAGATGTCACAGAAGCGCACCTTGGAGAAGTCGGCGACGGAAGCCAGTCTTCAGGCCGCCAATCAAAGCATGATTTCTACGGCCAGTGCTGATCGGTTCAACGATCCAGACAAGGAACTGTTTTGGATGCTTTGGTCTGACTTGGCTGAACTCAAATATCAATTGCCGATTATCAATAATAATAAATTCGGCGGATACATTGACCCGGACATGTATGATGTTCCATTCCTGATCATTCCAGCGGCATCACAGAAAACATTGAACCCTGACATGCAGTACATGAAGGACAAAGACGCCTTCATGCTTGCCGCTCAGTTCATGGATAAGATGCCGATTCAGCTTCAGGAAGGTTTGCGGCATGTGTTGACCCGGCATGATCCGAACTTTGCCGAAGTGTTGCTTGGTAACAACGGGTCAGAGCCGCCGATTTATGTGCTGATGAAACAACTCTTCCAAGTGGTGACGCAACTGGGCCAGACCAATCAGTCCCAGGACAAGCAGATTGAACAGTTGCAGAAGCTCGCCGTGGAGACCGCCGAGAAGCATCAGGAAATGGAATTCAAGGCATCACAGAAGGAGCCGACCAATGTGGGGTAAGCAGAAACAAGCACAGCGTCCGTTCATGTTTTGTGACTCGCTGGAGTTCACGGCGGCTGACAAGCAACTCATGGACGTGATGAAGAATAGCGGGCTGTCTACCAAGCTGGAAAAGGTCTTGGACAATTTTATGGTGGCAACGTGGATGACACAAGGGCTGACCGATGAAGCGCGAAAGGGCTGGATTACGGCCCGCAACAAGTTGACCGGAGTTTTGTTCACAGATTATTCTGACAAAAAGCCAGAGAAGGATGAAGCCCAACAAGAGACTTCGTTCTGGTCTGGCCTGAAGGAGTGACCAATAACACTTAGCTGATTATCGTTCTGAGCGAAAAGCAGGAGCGGTTCTGTAAAAAGAGCCGCTCCTTTTTTATTGGGCCAGAACGGGTCACCGAAGGGCCAGCCTTCGAGACAACAAGGTCGCCGAAGAACCTATCTTCGAGAAATGGAATGGAAATATGAGTGAAACACAGAATGCGGAAACAGTGGTAACGACACCAGCGACAACGACGCTTGAGCAGACGCCGGTCAACGATGACATGCAGTTCATCGCTAATGTTGAAATCTCGGATGGTTCCGAGCCGGAGTTTGATCTTGCCAAGGAGTCGGCGGATAGCGATGCCATGCTTGCCTCTATCACCCAAAAGGTGAATGACAGCAAGAACGTTTCCAAGCCAACAGAGCCGAAGCCCGACGCAAATCAGGCGAAGACAGACGGCACCCCTGAGCCAGCGAAAGATGGAAGTTCTGAGTCACCAGCAGACAAGAAGTTTGCCGAGATGCGGATTGAGAATAAAGCCCTCAAGGAACGCTTGGAGTCCTTGGAGTCGAAGCTCAATCCGAATTCAACGCCCAAGCCTGAGATTGATCCTGACCAAATCTTCAACGCCTATGTGATGGCGCGTGACGGGAAACTGTTTCCCGGAAACGACTATCGCAACCAAGAGGCGTTCAAGACGGCCAAGGATGTGATCGAGGCGATGAGCATGGATGAAGTCGTGGGGGTCTACAAGAAGGCGCAGAATAACCAGTTTGGTGACATCTCCGCCGATGTTCTTGAAATCTCCAAGGACGCCATGCCCATCATTCAGATCAACGAACGGTCTGAACAGAAAGCACAACAGACGGAACAATCCAACAAGGCGCAATTTGATCAACAGGTCAAAGGACAGATTGAACGCGCCGGCAAGGATTTTCCTGACCTGATGAAGGCTGACTCGGCGTTGACGAAACATGGCAATGAGTTTGACCTCAAGTTCATTGGCAAAATCGAGAACGGCAAGATCGTTGAAAAGGGGACGCTGGATGACAGGCAAGTATCATTCTTGGCCGCCAATCCATATTTCCACGCGCAGATTGTAAAATTGTCTTTTGACGCCAGCAGAGCAGAAAAAGCGGAAACGGAACTCAAAGGGCTGAAGGAGAAATTCAATCTCACTTCTTCTCTCGAGACTCCGTCAGTTTCAGTCTCTCGGTCAAGCAAAAGATTGGATGATATGGGAATGGAAGATTTAGACCGTGAGTTAAGCAGGCGAATGTCGCTTGCCTCCCGGTAAAACAATAGAAGGAGAATAAAACATGGCTATCTCATTGAGCACACTTCTCAATCAGGATGGCGGAAAAGCGTTCTGTGAACGGCGTTTGGTGACGAAGACTCTCGCACGGCGTGAGTGGAAAACACCAATGCTGAACCCGGCTTACGGCTTTGTCCAGCCGATTGAGATTCACGCAGGTCAGTTTGCTAAGTTCACTCGTAAAGGTCGCGCTCGTCGTCCTGAGACTATGGCTAGTCCGGATGCCGGTGGCAGTGATCCCGCGAGCGGTGTCAACCTGACAGTTGACCAATTCAACGTCCCTCTGGAGTTGACGCATGAATACGGAGAAATCGTCCGTTTCACCGCTGACACTTCATGGCTGGCCGTTGAAGAGTATGTGACTGAAGAAATGGGTGTGGCGGCTCTTCGCCGGTTCGATGAACTGGCTTGGAACGCCTTTGAAGTTGGTCGTATGACTCCGGGCTTGTACGCTTCGGATGGTACGCTGACCACCTCGTTCGATCAGTCGGCGGCGGCTTCTCTGACCGTGTATGGGCAAACCTTCACGTTTCAGTCGGCCCCGAAGTACTACGCTACAGGATTGCAAGACCATATGGCATTATCTTCTCAAAAGAAGTCGGCCACTTGGAAGGACATGCGTAGCTTGTACATCAAGATGCACTCGGCGGGCGCAAAACTGATCAATGGTGGTCTGATGTGCGTTTGTTCGGCGGCGTTTTGGAATGACCTGCTGATGGATGACGATGGCGGGCGTTTGACGGCGGCTATTGCTGGTGGTTTGACTACCGCCATCAAGGGTCTGGAAGATTATCAAGTGTTCAAGTATGCCGGATGGAACGTTGTTCTGTCTGACAGCGTGTTCACTGAAAACGAGTCCACTGTGGGTACTGACAATGAAGGTAAGCGAGCCAATTACGGCCCGATCCATTCAGCGTTGTGCTTCGGTGCGGAGTCGTTTGTGTGGACCCCGATGGGTTCAAAGAAGATTGGTATTCCCAAGTTCTTCATCAACGAGTACGGGACAAAGACCGGTTACAGTTACACCGTGGGTTATCAATGGCCGTATCAGATCGCCGTGATCA
>Ga0315278_10000307_pt1 | contig 43811 bp, 34 predicted proteins | sample YL17G06_0_MG_FD_203880 | JGI IMG/M metagenome (GOLD analysis project Ga0315278, IMG submission 203880) | Sediment microbial communities from Yellowstone Lake, YNP, Wyoming, USA - YL17G06_0 | ecosystem: Environmental > Aquatic > Freshwater > Lake > Sediment | place: USA: Wyoming | collected... | reverse complement strand
CGGCATCTCTGGGTTATAAAATGGTACAGGTACCCAATGAAAAACAAAAAGAAAAAAACATTGATCAATAAAGGTTTCCTGGTGAGTTCCTTGGAAGGTGAGAAGAAGGGGTGTCCTTCGGACTGCGTTTAAACGCCTGCGGCGAACGACAGCGGCGCTTTCTGATTTTCCCCTAATCTCCCCTAAAGTATTGTATTATTTTGTGATTTATGATATAAATATTTTGATGGCAAATAAGTACAAATTTCTTAAGGTGCGAAGAAGCATTAAAAATAGAGGGGTAATTTATGCCTGAACTTTGCCGTTTTCTTGGGATCGTCATACGCATGCATTACCGCGAACACGTGCCGGCACACTTTCATGCGGAATATGGTGAATACGAAATATCCGTTGAAATTGAATCCGGCGTCGTAAAAGGAAAATTCCCCAGACGAGCATTGAGCGCCGTAATGGAATGGTATGTGCTGCACCTTGATGAGTTAAGAATGGATTGGTATGCCGCAATGAACAAAGAACCATTAACAAAAATCGAACCCCTGGAGTAGATCATAATGTTTACACATATAGTCAGAGCAAAATATGTCGATAATTATTGTGTGTTTTTATCATTTAATGATGGATATGAAGGAAGGGTTGACCTGGCTTCCGAGTTAGAAGGCCAAATCTTTGAGCCGTTGAAAGATATTGAAAACTTTAAAAAATTTACATTAGAAGGTCATACGCTTTCCTGGGCCAATGGAGCAGACTTTGCCCCTGAATTTTTAAGAGAGAAACTGGCCACATAAAACAGCCATCAGCCTGCCCTTATTAAATGAGCCGCGAAGAACGCTAAGATACACAAAGAAAAAAAGAAGATGGGAAGGGGAAAAGGGGCCAGGATTCACTCTAAATGGAGGCGATAATGAGTATGTACAATCCACCTCATCCCGGGGAAATCATCCGGGAATTTTGTGTAGAAGCATTGGAGTTAACAGTTACGGATGCAGCAAATGCCCTGGGGGTGAACATCGGAACGTTTTCAAAATTGCTCAACGGACAGTCGGGAATCAGCCCGGAAATGGCGCTGCGTTTATCGAAAGTATTTGGTCGCACTCCCGAAGGCTGGCTCAAACTCCAGTTTCAATATGATTTGTGGAAGACAGATCAAAAACTAGATTTAAGAAATCTAAGACGAATTAAAGCTGCATAATAAGGGTTTGATTTATCAAACCTATTCCGAAATGCGGATATTAACCCGTTTATCTTTTCGATGAGTCGCCTTTGCATATTCGACATGACGTTCGATCTCTTTATCAATGTCCCCCACTTTTTTCCACTCGCCCTTTTCAAAGGAACTCAATAAATCTTTTTCTTCCTCATCTAATTCATTCTTCGCATTATTCCGGTTGTGATACTTCATGATTTAAATATAAATGAATGTGTGCTTTTTGTCAACACGCCAGCCAAAAAAAATACATCCAGGGATGAAAATGAGCTCACGCCATATCCTAAAAAAGATGGATGAGCGGAAGGGAAAAGATGGAAGAGCGGAAGCGAGGAAGCGAGGAAGAGCGGAAAAAGAAGAAAAAAACTTGGTGACTTGGTGCGCCATCTTTTGGTGGCAAAGTTTTTGAAGAGAGGAAGAGCGGAAGAAGGGGCGTCCTTCGGACAATGTTTAAACGCCTGCGGCGAGATAGGGTTGCGCCAGACCAATATTCGTTTAAGCCAGGATTTTTCTCTTTATTATTTGAAATTAGATAAACAATATTATATAATAGAGTATTGAAGGAGTACAAGATAATGTCTAAGACAATTTCGTTAAGTTTGGACGATATGCTTTATGAAAAATTTATGGTTTACGCCCGGATGGATAATAGGTCCCTTTCCAATTTTTTTAAGACAGCCGCCGCCCATTATATTGCAGATAAAATAATGATGGATGACTTTGAAATGGAAGAAATACGAAATAATATTGACCTGAGAGAGAGAATCCGGGCCGGAAGCCAGGACGCTGCAAATAGAGAAGGGAGATTCGTCGATTAGCTATAAAATTTTTGAAACCAAACAGTTCCTAAAAGACTTAAACAAGATAAAAGGAAAGCTCCATCTAAAACTTAAAGCAAAATTAGATAATTATGTTTACCCACAACTGCGAAAAGAACCTCATTTTGGCAATAATATAAAAAAACTTGTGGACTGGCAACCTGATACCTGGAGATATCGTATTGGAGATAATCGGTTGTTTTATGAAATTGACGAAGAAGAAAACATAGTATTTATCCTCACCGTTGATCCAAGAAAAAACGCCTACAAATCCTGATATTTCCCGGCAAAATCAGTGAAATCAGTGAAATCTGTGGAATCTGTGGACTTTGTTTTTTTCTTCGCGGTCCTTCGCGGCTATTTTTTAAGGAATAAAAAGCGCCGGGTAAGACTGACTATACTTCTACTCTGGCGAGTATTCGCTGTAATAAACGGTTTTTAAAGCGGTAACAGTTTCGACTCCTTTTACCACTGTAACTCTCAACCAAATGTCGTGAGTTCCCATGGTAATGGATTGATTAATACTGTAACTGTTTACAAACCCTACGGCCCATTTGGCCCACCAGGAAACCGAAGTAACGGAGCCGCTGCCGCCGGTAATAACCGCCGTGAATTGAGAGGTTTGCCCCAATGACATGTAAGTGGGACCGGAAATGGAGACGCTTAACGGGGCGACCGCATAGGTAACGGTGTGATAGTCATAGACTAATTTGGCCCCCTTCTGTACGGCTAACCTTAAAGTGACATCCTGGGTCCCCATGGTGAAGGACTGGGACGATGATGTACCCAGGTTTATGTAACTTCCGGTTCCGATACGGTACGCCCATCGATATGTCGGGGTCGCGTTACAGCCGTTCAAGACCGTAGAGGTAAAAGTAGAAGTCTGGCCGGAAGTCATCGAGGTGGGACCGACAATGGTCACGGTATGATCCGGGGCAATACTGTAATACCCCTGGGGCGTTCCATAACCGGACGGTACATCCGTGGGCAAATGCCGCATCAAATATCCCGTACCCCACTTGGAAATATAATACCCGGAATCCTTCGGCGTGGCCATATCATATACCACAGTAGTTCCTTCGGGAATGGCGGAATGATCGATGGTATAAGATATCACCACCGTGGTCCCTCCTGTCTTATAACTTCCATCCGTGACATAATAATTTTTGGGCTGACTGGTCTGGATAGAAACTTTTTCAGACCAGGGACCGTAAACGGATTCCCTGCTCATATGCCAGCCATAGCCATGACAATTATAAGCGGGATCGGCGTCGCCCACGATCGTCGCGCTGGGATAACTGATGGGGATATAAGACTGGATGAAACTTTTTTCATAACCGGTGAGCGCTGCAATCCCGGCAGTGATTGTCCCCGGGACCTCGGTCCCGCAGGGAGTGTAGATACCACTGGACAGGGGTTCACTTCCCACGATCTGCTCATAAATCTCTTGCAACCGGGCGCCCGGACCGAAATCCCGGTCCAATCCCCGGCTTTTTTCTCTTTCCATCAACCGGAACCCGGCCATGACCGTGGCATCGATACTGATTTGACCGTAAATATCGGGGTAATTCAACTTGGTTTCGAGCTTACGTACGGATTCCTCCAGCAGGACAGCGCGCTGTTTAATATTGAGGTTCTCCAGGACAGGTTCCTGCCCCAGCAGCAGTTCCAGGAAATTGATTTTCAGGGTAAAAGCGCCGATGCGGTCCGCGGGCAACGACGCATCGAAATCCTGCGGATAAGTGGTGCAATAGACTTTCAACAATTCCACGCCGGCGTCCTGCCGGTTCATCAGTTCCCGCAGCCCGTTAAACTGGGCGATCAGGGCGTCCATACCTTTTTGCAGCGAATCATAAAACACGATATCCGGGTGCAGCGGGTAATCCAGGCAGGTTTTCACCAATTGAGCCGTGGGCATGCTCTTGAGCATATCCACGGGTATCTGCATGGCGGCGACGATTCCAGGATTTGTTTTCATTCCCTTTAAGGATTCCCCGGCGGGGAAATTAAATTCCGACTGGGGAACCGCCTGGATGGCCAGGGTGAAGGTGGCAATCATAAACACGAACATTAAAACGGCAACTCTTTTTGCAAAATTCATGGTTTTTCTCCTATTTCTCCAGTTCCTTGATCAAGGCATTGACCTGGTTTTTTAACTGGGGAATGTAAGCCTTTGATAACGCTTTTTCCAGGGTGTCCAGGGCCTTTTTTTTATCGCCCATCTTGCCATATGCCCTACCGATATTTATCAAAATGGTGGCGTCATCTTCCGTAAGCAAAGACAATGCCTTTTCATAGTTGGCAATGGCCTCTTTGTATTCTTTGCGATTTTCACATACAATCCCCTTCAAGTTGTAAAGAGGAGCAAAGTTTTTATTTTTATCCAATCCCTTGTCCACATAACGGAGGGCCGAGTCGAGTTTATTATTGTTCAATTCCAACGCGGCCAGGTTGGCAAAGGCGTTCTCGGGCGTCCGGTATGTTTCGGCATTGGCGGCGATAAGAAGATTCTCCCTGGCTAACTCATATTTGCCGGTTTCAGTGAAAATCACCCCCAAATAATTATACGCATCAAAAAACTTGGGATTTAATTGAATCACCCGCCGGAATTGCTTTACCGCATTGTCAAAGTCCCTTTTGTTCAAATAGACAATCCCCAGGGCATTGACCGCCCCCACCATGTTGGGGTCTTTTTTCAATGCCAGCACCAGTTTTTTTTCCGCTGCCTTGATATCGCCGGTATTGAGGTAATATATCCCTTCATTGAAATCGTACTCCGGCGTCCCGCGCTTGAGCTGCCCGGGACCACTCTGAACCTTATTCCCACCACACCCGGTAATGATGAAAAACGAAAAAATCGATACAAAAATGAGTTGCATTGTTTTCATTTAATCCCCTTTTTTCCTAATACTTTATATGCTTTGACAGGGACCGATAAACCCTGCAGTTTTTTCGACCCCAGGTCTTCGAATTGGAATAAGTCCCGGGTACGGATGTAGGTGTCTTCCGAGACCACGATCTCATTGGAACAGGCCACGGAAGATTCCAGCCGCGAGGCGATGTTAACGGTATTACCCAGCACGGTATAATCGAGCCGTTTGGGTGAACCGAAATCCCCGGACACCAATTTCCCCGAATTAACGCCGATCCTGATTTGTATTTCATCGCTGGGCTCTAACTGGCGGTTCCTTTCTTGCAGTTTCGTCATCATCTCCAGGGCCGCGATAATGGATAATTCCGCATGGTTGGCTATGGAAAAGGGAACGCCGAAAACCGCCATGATGCAATCGCCGATGTATTTATCCAGGGTGCCGTTGTACTGGAAAATGATATCCGTCATTTCGGTAAAAAAACGATTTAAAAATATGCCGATCTCCACGGGATTCATTTTTTCCACGCGGGTGGTAAAGCCCACGATGTCCATAAACAAAACCGAGGCGTCCGTCTCCCGGTAAGTCATCAATTCCATGGTGGTGCTTTCCTGCGACTCCATGATTCGCGATACGACGGAAGGGGAATGATACCGCTCCAGCCGCGAGCGGATTTTTTTCTCCTGGTTCAACCGGTTCAGGCTGTTGATCCCCTCGATGGAAAGCCCGGTGAAATTGGCAATTATGGATAATACTTCCAGGTCTTGCGCCTGGAACGTTTTATCGAATTCGGTGGTGTCGATGTAAATAAGGCCGTAAATGGAATTTTTGGTCCAGATGGGAACGGAAATGGCCGACCGGATGCCATACATGATGATGCTCTGGGCGCCGTCGAACCGCGAGTCGTCCTGGGTGTTGGAAGAGAGTAGGGCCACTTTTTCCCTGATGGCTTTCATGGCAATGGTTTTGGAAATATTGGGCTTTTCTTTGGATTTTTTTCCTTTAAGGGTATGGGAATATTTCAGGTCCAGGTCTTCCTGCTTTTCGTCGTAACTGAAAATGAACAACCGTTTCGGTTTCAGGAATTCAAGAATCAGTTCTCCTACTTTTTCCAGGCTGTCTTCCAGCGTGGTGGAGGCAATGAGTTCCTTGCCCAATGTGGTTAATGCGGCCAGCATGTCCAGTCGAATCAGTTCCGGATTCTTATCTTTGTCTACCATATATCGGTCCGACAGGGGCAGCACCATGGATATTTTCTGGTCATCCTCTTCGGCGAAATTCTGCGCCTTGGTAACCCGCATAAATTTCAGGGTGGTCCTGCCGATGGTGACGTTTTCACCCTCTTCCAGGAGTTTCTCCCTGGTTTTTTTACCGTCGACAAAAGTCCCGTTGGTGCTGCCCAGGTCGACAATTTTATAGCTGCCTTTGGTTTTGACGAATTTGCAATGGTACCGGGAAACGGAACTATCGTTCAATTGAAGATCATTGGTGGACAATTTACCGACGGTCGCCACCTCTTTGCCGAGCAAATGGCTCCTGGCTTCTTCATTGATCGTATATTCTAATTTGAATTCCATTCTGTTTTTAAACTCCTTTTCATTAATTCTTTTAATGCTTCGAGGGGGTTTTTATGGTTGAAAAGTATGCGGTAGACCTGGTTTGAGATGGGCATCTCGATGTCCAACCGGTCGGACAGTTGTTTGACTGCTTTGGTGGTTTCGACGCCTTCGGCCACCATGACGCTGGTTTTTTCGATTTGTTCCAGGGTTTCGCCTTTGGCGATCCGTTCGCCCAGTTGGAAGTTCCGGGAGAGTGGGCCGAAACAGGTCAGCATTAAATCGCCGATGCCGGCAAGGCCCCAGAAGGTTTCCGGCCGCGCCCCCAGTTTGATGCCGAAGCGCGAAATCTCGACGCTGGCCCGGGTCACCAACGAGGCGGTGGTGTTGTAACCGAAACCGCAGCCCTTGATAATGCCCGAAGCGATGGCAATCACGTTTTTCATGGAACCGGCCACTTCGATGCCGATGAGATCGTCGGTCCTGTAAATGCGCAAAATGTCCGAAGAGAAATCGGTTTGAATTTTTTCCAAAATTTCCTGGTTTTTGGAACTGGCGGCAACAACGGTGGGATGCTGAAGGGCCAGTTCCCTGGCAAAAGAAGGACCGGAAATGGTAATCCACTGCCGGAGGATGTTGTCGCCCAGGACTTCTACGGCCAGTTGGGATATTGTTTTCAACGAGGTGGATTCAAATCCTTTGGAGAGATTGACGATTAATTTATTTTCGATAATGCCCTTGATGTCGTGAAACGTGTTTCTAATGAATTTTGAAGGGACAGCCAGGATAACGATATCCGCCTCTTCGACGGCCCATTTAAAATCGGCGGTGGGGATCAAGTGGGGGGAGAGTTTTATGCCGGGCAGGAATACGTGATTTTCATGGTTTGCTTTGATGGATTCGATAATTTCCGGTTCCCGGAGCCATATTTTTACCGCCTGGTTTTTTGCTATTGCCAGGTAATTGGCAAACGCGGTTCCCCAGGAACCGCCCCCGATCATCAGTATCTTATTCATTAAGGGCAATCTCCTTTAATATAGTATAAATGGGTCCTTCGGGCGTCAACCGGCTTTCGAACAATTGAAAATGGGTAACGGCGGTCCCGGTGATCAACTTGTTGCCGTCCTGTTCGATCAATTGGAAAAAGGATTTGAAGTTGAAAAGTTTTTTATTGCGGGCCACGGTGATATGGGGTTTGAATGGGCGGTCTTCTTTGGGGATGCCGGCTTTTGCCAGGGTATTTTCGATGCGGTTGAACATTTCTTCCAGTTTGTCGTTTTTCTCCAGGCCCACCCAGAAGATATTGAGGTCAGGTCCCCTGCCGAATTTTCCACAGCCGGAGATGTTTAGATCGATGGCGCCGGTTTTGAAATCGGCGCCGGTTAAGAGCGTCTCGATTTGTTCGTATTTTTCAGTGGACACTTCGCCGATGAATTTCAAGGTGACGTGGAGGTTTTCGCGTGTTGTCCATTTCAGGGGGGAGGCTATTTTTTTAAAGGGCTTCAGGAATTTCTCGATACTGTCCAGTACGGCGTCATCCAGTTTTATGCCAATAAAAATTCTCATGGCATGATTATAAAATAAATGTTTTGTTTTGTAAAGAAGGGGATTCTGCTTTTATAGTATTTATAAAATATTGAACCGCCTGACTAAAGCGGCAAATTTTTTATCTGTGGCGCATATCCTTTTATAACTTCGATAAGGTTGGCGAATTTTGCATCGTTTTTATCTATTTTTACATCCAACTGGGCTGCCCTGGTTTCAAAAGGCCGTATCATGGTTCGCCTATCCCACAGTGCAAAGCCGATGGTAAGGGCAAACATTCCCGCGAAAATAGTGGCATTCTTGAGTGTCCCTTATCCTCGCCTTATCCCTTATCATCATCCGTGTCAGTCCGCGGCTAAAAACTTTATTCTCATGGTGGGAATAAGTGAAACTTTTCTTTATTTTATCCCGTATCACATACCTTATTGTTATTCCACATGCCTGGAAAGGAGGAACAATGTCGGATCTTTTTAAAGGCAGCGAAAATGTCGCCAATGAAAGCCGGGAAATGAAACCGATATCTGCTAAGGAACGCCTCCCGGTAATCGATGTGCTCCGCGGGACAGCCATCCTGTGCATCCTGTTTCTGAATATGCAACCCTACAGCTTCCCTGAGACTCTTCCCCACTTATATGTCAAAATGTTCAACGGCATGGCCGATCAAATCGTATTCGGGCTTACTCAATTCTTCGGTCAGGGGAAATTTTATTCGATGCTGTCTTTCCTGTTCGGCCTGGGCATGGCGGTACAGGCGACCCGGGCCCATGATACGGGGAAAAAATTTTCTTTGCTGTACTCCCGCCGTTTGCTGGTTCTCCTGTGCATCGGCTTGTTCCATGACCTGGCTTTATGGGGAGGGATTATCCTGCTGATGTACTCAACCATGGGCTTTTTCTTGCTGTTCTTTAAGAAACGCCGACCTAAAACGCTGTTGACCTGGGCCGTGATTTTGCTTCTTATCCCGGTTTTGATCCATGCTGTTCTAAGGCCAGCGGGGACTCACCCGGCAATGGGAAATCAACAACAAACAGCGGAACTGGAAATAAAGAAAGTGCATGAAGCCATCGACGTCAACCGGGACGGTTCTTATTGGGACATGTTCCTTATCAGGCTTGATAAGCTTAAGACAACGGCATTAATCACCACCAGGGGGGGATGGGGTATCCTGGGGTTGTTCCTGCTGGGTATCTGGACCTGGCAAAAAGGGATTTTCCAGGATATTGAAAAGAATCTTAAGTTTTTAAGGAAAACCCGGTGGATTACCCTGGCCCTGGGGTTGGGGGGCACTCTTATTTTCTTTCTACTGGATACATTCCTCAAACCTCCTCAACCGCTGTCGGTTAGACTAATAGGGGGCTTTGCCCGCACGGTAGGTACGTCGGCGCTGAGCTTTTTTTATATTGCCGCTATTGTCCTGTTAATGCGTAAAGAGTCCTGGAAAAGATTCCTAAGACCGCTTGAAGCGGTGGGACGCATGGCCCTGAGTAATTATTTCCTGCAATCGCTGATATGCACGACTTTATTCTACAGCTATGGGTTCAACTTGTTCGGAAAAATCGGACCGTTGACCGGTTTTCTCCTGGTGTTCCCGATATCTGCGGTGCAGATATTTCTGAGCGCCCGCTGGGCGAAACATTTTCGTTTCGGTCCGGTAGAATGGCTGTGGCGCTCCCTGACTTACGGCAAACGACAAACCATGGTTTAATGCCACCGGCAGCCAGGGGGCTCTTTTGAAAAACCGCCCCCTGGACCCCCACAAAACTTTTATTTTAGTATCTTCACAGTATCCAAATTAAAAAACTCTTTTAGTGCATCGTATAGTTCCGGGCTTTGTTTTTTCATTTCCCAGGGGTTTTCAAAAAAGGCTTCCGTGGCCACGGCAAAGAGTTCGGCTTCGTTCGTGCCCGCGTAATCCCCTAAGAATGACCGCCCCTCCGAGGCTTTCCGCCACTCCCTGGAAAAAATTTCCCGCCATGGAATGCTTGCCCCTACCAGGTCGAAATAGTGGGCCATTTCATGGTAGATCACATTATACCCGTCGCGGGGGTCCCGGAAACTTTCTTCCAGGGAAGTTTCCGTCAGCAGCAGGGGGCCTTTGCGGGTGGCCATCCCGGCAAAATGCCCCTTACCGGGACGGTAATGCCGGTCGAAACGGTCCCCGGGAAAGATGACGACGCCATCCTGGAAAGGCGGTTCCCAGGTTGACCGGCCGTGCAGGAGTGCGGCAGCGCCGGCAGCCACCAGGAGTTTGGCTTCCAGGTCCACGGCCTGTCGCCGCGTTCCTTCAATGGAAAAATCGCTTAAGAATATTTGTACATCTTGCTCAAACCGTTTCTTGCCGATTTTATCGAGACTCTTGTAAAATAAGGAATGTCTAGCCAAAAAGGTTTTCCAGGGGGCCGGGAACGGCTGCTTCAAGGCGCGGCGCCGCCTGTAGGGGCGACGTAGACTTACTAAAAGGTATATGGTTTCGATTAACAAGGCGCCTGCCGGAAAGAGGATATTGCCCAATGAAACGGCGCCCACGACGCCGATGAGCACGATGATGATGGAATAAACCCATAAAAAAACAACATCGATTTTATAAATGACTTGCATTATTTATTCTCAATCTTTTAAAGCATTTTTATCATCCGGCGGCGTTGTGGCGGGGGGTTGATTTTTTAAAAGGGTGTCGAGGATGATGGAGAGGTATTCGTCGGTTTTGCTTACATGGAAGGTGCATGACCCGGCGCCGAAGTGACCGCCGCCTTCGAACCGGGCGCACAGCAGGCCGGCGTTTACATGGCAGCGGCTGTTGAATATGTTGCGCCCGATACTGGCTATTATTTTCTCCCGGTCTTCATCGTGATGGCGAATTTTTACATTTACCGAACTTCCCGGGAACAGGGAGAACACCAGGAACCGGTTCCCGGTGGGCTCCTTTTTAAAGGAGCGGAAATCCGTGATAGAGATATGCCGGTTAAATACAGTATGTTTTTTCAGCAGGGAGGCGTAGGTTTTGTTTCTTTTAAGAGAAGCTTTTATGCGCTGTTTGACTTCCGGGTCTTTTAATACTTCCCGGATTTCATGTTTTCTCAACAGTTCCACCAATCGGTTCCAGTAGGGTTCATCGGCGCTAATATGACTGAAAATGGTCATGGCAAGCATCACATACGGGTATTTTTCGGGGTGTTCGACTTCGTGCAGGGTTAACTGTGCGGAATCGATTTTATCGGCGGCCGCTGCCAGTTCGGTATAATCCCGCTTAAATTTTCTTACCCGGCTTGCAATCCCCGCGTTGTCTTTTGAATTTTTCCCAGGGTCGAGCCGGTTCAAGAAATCGAAAACAATGCCGGCCGCCGAAGGGGCGATTTTAAAAGCGCCGTTAAAGGGTACTGCCACCCGGTTTGTCACGTGGTGGTCAAACCACAGCAGGCAATTTGGGTGATAGGCTAAATTGGTAATAATATCGCGGTTATGGACCTCTACCTGTCCGGTATGCATCATATTGGGTTCCACCCAATAGATTTGTTCATCGATGTCCAGCGCTTCACATAGAAGAACCGCACAAACAATGCCGTCAAAATCAGGGCGTGTAATAATTCTCATGGACTGAACTCCGGGATCGTTTTAAATCTAGCTTTTCGATTCATCCCAAATTTCTTAATAAACGAGTGCTAATAATAAAACATTATGAAAGAAATTTCAAGATTTTTTGTGATTTTTTTGATATGAAAATGGCCACCAAGGCGCCAAGGCGCCAAGGCACAAAGGTACACCAAAAGGCCTGCTGCTTGGCGGTTAACTAGTTTTTCCCAATTTTCCCAATAGTTCCTTTATATAGGCGTCTTTCTCCAGGATTAATTTGTCTTTTTGTTCCAACTCCTTATGGGTATGGCTCAGTTGCTTATGGGTATGGTCCAGTTCCTTATGGGTCTGTTCCAGTTCTTGTTCTTTTTTTATTAATTGCCTTTCCATGTTACCAAATGCATTTTCATATTCTCGCTCCGCCATCTCCTCCAACTCCAGGGTCCGCTGCACTTCTTTATCTCCCGCGGCCTTTTCTAACTGACGGAGTATTAAGCGCATCAACTCATCATGCGGTTCATACTGATATGATTTCAACCTCCGGTTCCCTTCATGGATAAAATTCTCCTGCCGGAAGATCGACAATACCCATTCCAATGGCGTCCGCATCTGTTGTTTTAATGCGGGCACCTGGATCACATATGAGTCGTGGGTTAAGCATTCGATAAAGTCATTCCGCTCGGCTATCTTCTTTCCTTCCAGTACATCGATATACTCCCGGTTCACTTTAATCACACCCGGCAGCGTCTCCGATATAAAAAATCCTAAAAGGTAGATAGTAATTATGGGTAAGGGTTCTTTAACCGCAGATTTTCGATTTTCCAGTACCACTTCATCCATTTTTTTATATTGTTCCCCTACATATTGCCGAAAGCGCATGATATCATAGGGCAGGTTGGATTTCTGGAGTTCGATTAATACTGTCTTAATCTCTCCTTGCTTTGCCTGTATCCTGGCGATGAAGTCCAGGTGATAGACGGTCAAAGACCGTTCGCTTCGAAGGATGTTTTCCTGGGCTTTAAAATCCAGGGATAAAATATCTTCGCCGATGATATTGGAAATAATACCTTTGGCTACATCGATGTTTTCCATCAAGTATTTAAAAACCGTATCGTAGATAGGGTTAGCGATCAGCATTCGGTTTGGACCTCCTACCAGTTATTTTCATGTCCTAATGATAATATACTTTCATGGATTTTGTCAACAAAATAGTTGGCGGCATCGGGGCCGGAAATACACTTCCTGACCCCTAAATTTTCATCTGCCTCTATTTCCACTTGTCCATAAGATTTGTCCGGCATGCAGTACCCGGCAATAAACTCATCCAGGGTCAATCGCTGCCCCGGGAATGGAGGGAAAAGAGAAGTTTGAAGCGCAGTTGTTATTCCGTGGGGCATACCGTCACTGCCGAAGATCAAATCCTTTCCGGGGGTAAACCCGGCTTTATCGATCAACATACGAAACGGATTGTTTTGCTCAAGGTATTGGACCGGCAGCCGGTCGCGGTAAACCGTGGAATCGACGCTAAAATTGGGCTGCATGGATAGAATAATCCCCAACTCTTTGGCTTCATGCGCGGTCTTTTCATCGATAAACTGGCAGTGTTCCATCCGCACTCTCGGGAACGAAAATCCCTCGTCTTTTAATCTTCGTACCGTGCGCACTACCTGGAATATAGCCAAATCACCGATGGCATGAACCGAAACCGCTTTGCCCAGCAGGGCCGTTTCGCGCATCTGCCGGAAAAGTTCATCATCCGTATGGAGCAGGCCGGCTTTTTTCCCGTCATTATAGGGTAGGGCCAAAGCCGCGGTGCCGGCGCCCAATGCGCCGTCGGTAAACAGTTTGATCCCTTTTACTCCCTTCTGCGCCGCGGGACTAAGGTTTTTGAATGTCGCCGGGTCTGTCCAGAAAGCCGTACGTTCCCGGTATGGCGATGCGTTTATAATGGAATAAACTTTCTCGCCGGTCAATAACATATCCTCGGCATAATAGACCCCTTTTTCGTATAGGCTATCGAAAAGAGTTTTTACCTTTTGTTCCGTAGGTTCCACCATGTCGGCCATGAATATCATCATCCGGGCAAAATGCGATTCATACCATGAGGGATTTTTATAATTGGCAGCGATGTCCGGGTATTTTACTTTAAGTGCGGTTTCGGCGGGTGCATTCATAATAAACGAGTGAAGGGAGATATTGACGATGATGACCGGTGGGAACCGGTTCAATTCTTCTTCCGTAAAGGAATAAAAACCCGTGTTCCAGCCTAAAACGACGGAAACCCTGTCCCTGTCCAGGGACTGCACCATTTGCAGCGCCGTTTGTTTATCTTTTATCTCCTGGAGGTTCAGGCAGTCATTGAAAAGGGCGTAGAAGGACGGGTGATTGTGATGGTCTTTCAATAAAGGGATCGTTATTTTTTGTTTCATGATAGTTGTCCTTATAAGGGTCAATTGTATTAAAAAAATTTCTTGAAGTAAAGAGCGAAGGCGGTAAAGTCTTCATGGTCCCTGGCCACATTATTCTTTTACAAACACTTCTTTGCCGCTGAACACAATGGCCAGTTTTTTTATATTCGCGATGCCCCTTTCAATTAGTTCGGTTTCGTATTTCTTGTCTTCGATTTGTTTTAGAGCGGATGCTGCAGCCGCTTCCACGGTTTCGTTTTTCCTGGTTTTTTTAAACTCGATGATATAACCGAGCCGGGCCGGATCGCGGGGAAGGATCATGATATCGTATCTACCATAACCCGATTCCCGGTTGGATTTTATCTGGTGGGTATTGGTGATCCAGGTTAGCATCCCTGCCACTAACGCATGATAGACTTTTTCCGGTTCATCGCCGAAATCATGATACCCGGATACCGCGATAACAACCTTTTGCAGCATTTCTTCAAAAAGCTCGATATCCCCTTCCACCAATGCCTTGAGCATGATCTCCAATTTTTTGTTTTCGATTTTGGTGGTGAAATAGCGATCGATAATGCCGGTATAAGTAATCCTCACTTCCTTATTGGGAATCGCCAGGGAATAATATACTTTGCCGGCGGCCTCATCTCTTCTCCAGGCGGATTGCTTCAAATATCCCCCCATTAACAGGAAACTCCAGATAAGGTTCTCGCGCATAAGAACATCTTTCAAGACAAGGTTCTCTTCGATGGCTTTTTCAATGCTTTCACCCTGGACCAGTTGTTCCAATTCTTCACGGAGTTCTTTGCCTCCCCTGGTTAATAAGGTTTCCACGATCTGGTTATCGGAGGTATTGATCCAGTAGGGTTGCGGTTCTTTCCTCTCGCTGGCAAGAAAGTTGATGATGGACCAGGGATTATAAATCGTCTCTTTCCCGAAGGTGTAACCGTTGTACCAGTCCCGGACCAGGTCATACATGTGGAAAACGTTAAAGTCTTTAAGCATTTTTTCGATTTCTTTTTCCGTGAAGCCGAATTTATCGTCGAATTCGTCCGCCAGCAGAGTAAAAACTCCCAGGTTATTAAGGCCGGAAAAAACCGATTCCCTGGCGACGCGTAAAATACCGGTAAGGACGCCTTTTTCCAGGTATTGACCGGTATCTTTCAGGCCGCCGCTCAGGAAATTTCGGGTAAAGCCGATGATTTGGTCATAATAGTCCTTGTTAAAACCGGCGTGAACCGGGGCGTCGTATTCATCGATCAAAATGACTACCCGTTTACCGTAATAGCGGTTTAAGAATATAAGCAATTTTCCCAGGCTTTTTTCAAAATCTCCTTTATTTCCTTCCAGGTCCATAATCCTTTTAAAATAAGCCTTCTCCTGTGGTTTCAAAGTCTTACCGTCAAGAAGATAATCATGTCTTAGATATTCGTCCTGGATAAGTTGTTTTATCATGTAGAAACAGGAGTTCCAGTCGGGTTCTTTAATGTCTTTAAAAGTCAAAAATATAACCGGGTATTGGCCCATTTTGTCGGTGTATTCCCGGCCGGCATCCCGGATAGCAAGGGCATCGAAAAGGTGTTTATAGGAATTTTCCACCCCGGGTTGTTTAATTCCCGGGGAAGGGAGGTTCGTTTGAGGGCAGCAGTCGTAAAAATATTTCAACATGGAGATGTTGAGGGTTTTTCCGAAGCGCCTGGGCCTGGGGATGAGTATTATTTTATCGCCCCGGTCGATAATGTCTTTGATAAAAAGGGTTTTATCGACGTAATAATAGTTGCCTGTGATTATTTCTTTAAAGTCGGACTCGCCGACGGCCAGTTTTTTCATAACCATGTTCATTATCGTTCACCACCGGGGCAAGTATAGCACATCGCGCGCTGGTATGCAATATAAAACGGCAGCGGTAGCCCCCCATTTTATGCACAAGCAAGGTTTTGAGAATTCCATCCTTGCGCTGCTTTCCCCACGCCTTGTGCGAGTTGTCTCAGCGGCATCGGATTTCGTGTCAGTGGCTTTAATGAAAAAAAACTTGTGTGTCCCTTTTTTACAAAACAAAAACTGCCCACGAATTATACGAATTAACACGAAAAGGCAATATTTGATGGTGGATTTACGAATAAATTATCGCCAGGTATGATGATATCGATGAAAAGGAAAACTATTATTTGTCGCTGGAAAATCAAAACCCGGCCAGGGAGACGGATAATCCTGGAAAGAAAGTAAAAAAAACCTTTGGAAAGCCATTTTCATGGCAAAGTAAGATAAATAAAGTAAGATAAATAAAATGCGTGGGGAAACTGCTTCCGTACGCGGGAGGTCATTTTCGTTGTGCGGGAGAACTTTTTCCAGGAAGCGATTAGGTGATTAGGTGACATTCAATTAATTGCCTCCCCGATGCATTGCAGCAAAAGAAAGAGTATGCCAACCGAAGCGTATCCGCAAGAGGTGGTGAGGAACGACAGTGGGGATCGGATTGCCCGGTTGGGCTGAGACAGTTCGTAATTTTGTTTTCGAGTTCCTTGAGCCACGGCATATAAGATTCAAGTTATAAGGTACTCCGGTTCTTCCCACAATTCTTTCATTATTTCTTTCGTTTCGTCTTCTGTTATGTGAAGTAATATGTTGTGGGAAAGATTACCAATTTACCACTTTTTCTGATTTCCTAATATGCCATTTCACACTATCTAAGCCATTTCTGCAGTCCTCTTTGTTTTTATATCCTTGTCCACAATTGGCTATATTGTCGCCGGTTGAGGCAAATATTCTCCATCGATATTCACCCTCTTTATCTTTGTAAAATTCAATCTTTCCTTTATTCTTTCTTTCTCCCTTTTTTTTTAATACCTTATTAAGTAACTCTCTTAGTGTCATCTTACCACCTCCTTATCGTAATATTTATTTTATAGCACGGTACTGATTATTTGTCAATACTAAAAATTGTGCAAATGCAAGATAAATTGAAATACTTGCGGTAGGGTCCCGGGAGACAGTGTAAAAGTGGCTGAAAGTCAGAAAAACCTTCCTGTAAAAACCTGGGATGTGGAAATAAGAAAGGAACTGAAAAGTTACCGCTTCCCTTGTTTTCAAAATCTGAAAAATGTGGTATCCTATTCTATTATCCTAATTTTAAAAAACGGATTATAAAGAATGGAAATATACCTGGACAGACTTGAACTGCATGGCTTTAAATCGTTCCCGGACAAGACCGTTATTAAACTCCATCAAGGCATAACGGCCATCATCGGCCCTAACGGCTGCGGGAAAAGCAACATCGTGGACTCGGTCCTGTGGGTCATGGGCGAACAAAAAATTAAAAACCTGCGCGGCGAAAACAACGAAGACCTCATCTTTAACGGCAGCTCCTCCAAGAAACCCCTGGGCATGACCGAAGTGGGCGCTTATTTCTCCAACAACGGCGAGGAAATCTATATCGCCCGCCGCTTCTTCAGGGACGGCGAAAGTAAATACATCCTCAACGAACGCTTCTGCCGAAACAAGGATATCCAGGATATGCTGTTCCAATTGCGCATGGGCGGCACTAACTATTTTATCTTCGAACAGGGGAGCATTGAAAAACTGGTGTCCCTCAAACCTTCGGAAAAACGTATGCTGATCGAAGAAGCCGCCGATATCTCCAAATACCTGCTGAGGAAAAAGGAAACCGCCAATAAACTGCTCATTGCCCAACAAAACCTGGATAACCTGCAGGTCCTTATCACGGATAAGGAAAACCGGCTCAAAGAGTTAAGAAACCAGGTCAATTATGTTCAGCGCTACCGGAAAGTTAAAAACGATAAGACCATTTACCTGAAAACTCTTTTGAAACGAAAACAGGATATGTACCAACTGGACTTTAACAAATATCAAACAGAAATAGAAAAGCTGATTAACCATGAAACCACCAAAGTTATGGAGATCAATGCCCTTGAAAAATCCGTGATGCAGTTGGAAGAAAAACGCTGGCTCCTGGATAAAGACCTGAAACAAAACCAACAAAAAATATTCGATTTCAACAAGAAAATTCTATCCGCCAAAAGTGAAGTGGACCGCTCCAAACAGGGTCGGGGATTCAAAAGCCAGAAGATCGGCGAAATCAAACAAGCCATGATCAACGACAGAAAAGAAAGCGCGGACGCCGGCAAACAATTGGAAACCACCGGCAACTATATTTCGGAACTGGAATTGAAATTAAAGGAAGAAACCGCCGCTTACGAAGCGCTGGAATCGGTACTGACGGACCTCAACGACCGCCTGGAAAATACCAACCGGGAGAACGCCGGCTTGAAAAGCGAGATATTTAACTCCCAGAACCAACTGACCGCCGTCTCTAATAAAATTAAAGAGATCGATAAACGGATGATGCGCATCGAAAACGAAATAACCGCCAAACAAAATTTCGTGGACCAACTGAAAAACCAGGTACAGGCGGACGAAGAAGAAATGAAAAAAAACAGCGCGGAATTCGATGGACTCACTGCCGGCCAAATTCAAAAACAAGATCTCTTTAAAGGCATCGAAACTCAATTCAAGGAAAACAAACGCATCATCAACGAATTGACCACCGAAGCACAGAATTTTAAGAATGAAATTCGCAACCTGGAAAACCAAAAAGCGAAGTACCTGGAAATCAAAAAAAAGATCGTGGGCGGTGCAGTGGATATTTCGGACCTCAAACACCACGGCTATTTACAGGACCTGGTCAAAGCGGACAAGAAATACCACCCGCTGCTGGAAAATTTTTATTATGAAGAGATGGACGCCCCCCTGCTGGAACAGAATGAAGACTTTTTTAAATATAATCTCAATAAATGCCTTTTAAAGGGCGGGAAAAATGCAGACCCGGCGGAAACAACCGATACGCCCGATATTGTCAAACAAATCCGAAATGAAGCGGGTTTTATTGCCTGGGTCAAGGATTTATTTACCCTGGAGACCCCCGGGGCGCCCGGGGTGAAGGACTTTTTCAAAAACGGCGCCCTGGTGGATAACCTTAAAAACGGGATGGCGTTGTTCGTCAAATACGGCGTCGACATCGTGACGGAAAGCGGTGAAACCATTACCAGGGACGGCCTGCTGATCCGGAACCGGGAAAAAGGTATCCTGGATGTGATCGACGAGATCCGGGAAATCGACGAGAAAAAAGCGGAAACCTCTGAAAAAGCGGACAGGGTAAAAATAGACCTGGAAAAAGAAAAAGAAAATGAACCGGGATTAACTAAAAAATTGGAAGCCTGCCGCTCCGAACTCCAGGAAACGGAAAAAAAACTCATGCAATTGAAATCCGGCCTGGATACCATGAAAAAGAACAGCGAATCCAGTTTGAAACGCATCCGCTTTACTCAATCGGAAATGGAATTGCTGGCCTCGGAAAAAGAGAAACTGCAGGACGAATTCGAGATCCTGGATATTAAAAACGCCGAACTGGAAGAAACATTTAACGGGCTGAACCAAAAACGGGACGAATTCCGCGAACAAGTGGAACGCATCAAAGAAGATATCAATCAAATCGAAAAAGATTACCTCCAGAAAGAAAATGCCATCAACCTGGTTAAAGAGAAGATCAACTCCTCCAACGCCAATCTTAAAACATATAAAAATACCATCAACAAACTGGAAAACAACAACAAAACCAATGAACTGGAAATAGCGAAACTGGAACAGGAAATCCGGGAGCAAAATACGCGGGAAGAGGGACTCAACAATGAGCTAAAGGAGTGGACCGGGCTAAAGGATGATATGGAAACGGTTGTCAAGGGACAGGAAAAAGAATTCGGCGAATTGAATTCCCAATTGAAAAACCTTTCCGCCGATTTAAACGCCATGAGAAAGACCCTGGAAGAGGTCAAAGAAAATAAAAAAGAGTATGAAATCAACCTGTCCTCCCTGAAAAAGGATATCTTTCAACTGCAGGACCTGGCGTTCAAAGAATTGAATATCGAACTGGACAACCTGGATATCGATGCGGACGAGGAACTGGAAACCGGGTCGGCTGCGGAGTTGCCGGATTTAAGTTTAGCGGAATTGGAGAAGCGCATCGATGAGCTTAATGAGCGGATGATCAAGATGCGGGACAGCAACAAGTTGAATTTTTCCGCCGAATCCGAATTCGAACTGCTGACCACGGATTACAATTTCCTGTTAACCCAGAGGGATGATGTCGTCAGGTCCATCGAGGATATGAACACCGCCATCAAAAAAATCGATGAAGAATCGCGCGTCAGTTTTACCGAAGCCTTTACTACCATAAAAGAAAACTTTTTAAAAAATTTCAAGATCCTATTTGAAGGCGGCGAAGCCGAACTTTGTTTAATGGAACCCGACGATGTGCTTGAAACCGGTCTTGAGATCAAAGCCCAGCCCCCGGGCAAACGGCTGCTCAATTTAAAACTGCTGTCCGGCGGCGAAAAAACCCTTACCTCCCTGGCCTTTTTATTTGCCCTGTTCGAATACAAACCCTCGCCCTTTTGCGTGTTCGACGAAGTGGACGCCTCGCTGGATGAAGCCAATATCCAGCGGTTTTTAAAGTTTCTTCATAAGTTAAAAGAGAAAACCCAATTTCTCATTATCACCCATAATTTCAAGACCATGGAAGAAGCGGATTACCTTTACGGCATCAGCATGAACGAACCCGGTATTTCCACCATTTATTCCATGAAAATGACCGGCAGAGAAAAAGAGGCATAAAAACTTGGTGCCTTGGTGCCTTGGTGGCAAAAATTGCCTGGTCTCATTGTTCTTTTTTCATAATGGCCCGCAGCAGGCGGTCGTCATCTTTCAGGCTGCCGCCCACCCGCCCATATTCGATAATGGTTTTTTCATAAGGCCAGTTTTCCACGTGAATTCGGTAGATAGCCGCCAGGATACCCGCGTCCTGGTTTTCTTCCTTGCTGTGCAGGTAAAAGGGGGCTTCATTTTCCTTTAATAGTTTCAAGAACTGCGCCAGGTCTTCCGGGGGCATGATGCCCCGGTTTTTCCAGTTAAACCTGGCCAGTTTTAAACCCGCCGGTTTAACCGCTTTTTCCAGTTCAGGGTCAGGATCGATGGTAATAACGGTTTTGACGCCGAAATTCTTTAGCTGGCCGGCCGCTTCGGAAGAAAGGTCGCCGCCGCGGTAGAAGGTATCGTCGTAGACGATGACATAACCGTCGATACCCGGGACTACCGTGACCTGGTAGGTGTAACCGAAGGGAGGCCATTGCCATTCTTTGGTGGCCCGGCTCACGGCGTCGACTTGACTGATTCCGTACCCGGGGTAAGATAGAATGAGTACTATGGACAAAAGTAAGAAATTCGTTAAATACCTGCTTTTCATTCGCGCTCCTCCTAAAAATCATACCATACCTTTGTTTTTTTTTCCATATCACTTGACGATAACTCAAAGAAGTGATAAATTTATATCTTCAAAGTTTGTAGAAAATCCCGTGAGCCTGAAAGCAAGGCTAAGGAAAAATAAATAGTAGGAGGTCGCAAATGAATCATTATTTTGAAGGTACTGTGATTAACAATTTAAGCAAGAGCCCGGAGACTTCATTGACGGTTTTTAAAAAGAAAGAGGACCGTTGGGAGAGATTATTGGAGCCCTTTTATACCGGTGAAACCAAAAATTTCCCCAGGATCGAGTCCTGGCAGAAAGTCGTAACCATTAGTTTTGCTATTAACCACCCCATCGGGAACAGGACCTGCAAGGTTAATAAAATGGAAAACGGGACTTATAAAGGCCCTACCAAAGTCGGCAACTTCAAATGGGAAGTGGAAATCACCTCGAACAAAGAAAGCTATTCCTCTCCCAATGCGAATATCGAAGTGGAAATCAGCGATTAAACTGACTTAGGAATGATGAACGATGAACGATGAATGATGAATGATGAATTTGATTAAGGATAAGCGCTAACCGCTAACTCGCTGCTTTTGCCCTGTTTTTTTTCATCCTTCATCATTCATAATTCATGACGCGTTTTTTACTCTCCCATTTTATATTGTTTCCATTTTTGAGCAAAAGACTTTAATTTTTCATCCACCTGGTAGTTCACCGTGCCTTTCGGGTATGAACCGTCCTCCTGGCGTGTACCGGCCGGGATGCCGGTGAGAATTTCAATCCCCTGGTCGATCAATTTCACGGGGTAAATATGGAATTTCCCCTGCTTTACCGCGGCGATTACCTCATCTTTCAGCATCAAGTCCGCCACGTTTTGGTGTGGAATCATCACCCCCTGGGAACCCTTAAGCCCCAGGACAGAACAGACAGCGAAGAAACCTTCGATTTTCTCGTTTACACCGCCGATAGGCTGGATTTCGCCTTTCTGGTTTACCGAGCCCGTGACCGCAATATCCTGGCGCAGCGGGAGCCCCGATAACGCCGAAAGCAGCGCATAAATTTCCGTGGAAGAAGCCGAATCGCCGTCCACGCCTGAATAGGACTGTTCGAAACAGAGACTGGCGCTCATGGCCAGCGGTTTATCCTGGGCGTATTGGGCGCGCAAGTAGCCTGAAAGAATCAGTACGCCTTTATTGTGAGTCGGTCCGCTCATCTGCGCTTCCCGTTCGATATTGATGACGCCGGCGTCGCCCACCGCCACATTGGCAGTGATGCGCGAGGGTTTGCCGAACATATAATCGCCCATGTCGTAGACCGCCAGTCCGTTCACCTGGCCAACTTCGCCCCCTTCAGTGGCGATCATGATGGACCCTTCCGCGATCATTTCCTGGATTTTCTCTTCCACTAACGCGGAACGTTGGTTTTTCTCTTCGATGGCTTTATGGATATATTTATCCGTGATCATTTTCTTTTTATCTTTCAGCGCCCAGTAATTGGCCTCCCGGAGAACATCCGCCACCCGGTTGAATTGGGTGGAAAGTTTTTTCTGTTTCCCGGCCAGTCGGACGCCGTATTCCACCACCGCGGCCACGGCTTTGTTGTCCAGTGACAGTAATTTTTCCCAGGTCACGATCCGTTTCATAAAATTTGCGTAGTCCATGATGGTTTCCGGTTTCACATCCATCACGGAATCGAAATCGGCGCGCAGTTTAAAAATCTTTTTAAAGTCCGGGTCCTGGTGGTAGAGTAATTGATAGAGTTCGGGGTCGCCCACGATGGCCACTTTCACGTCGCAAGCAATGGGCTGCGGCTTCATGGCCGAGATAGAGACCATATAGACCGGCGCATAAATCTGGATTTCCATTTGTCGGTTTTTAAGGGCCCGTTTAAAGGCCGGCCACACCCCCGGTTCCACCAGCATGTCCAGGGCCTCCACGATCAGGAAACCGCCGTCGGCCTTCAGGAAGGAACCCGCTTTGATTTTTGTAAAATCGGTCCTGGCGCCGCCCGGCCGGTCCAATGTGATTTCCACTGTCCCGAAGAGATTGGAATAGGAAGGCGACGTTTCGAAAATCACCGGGGCTTGCTTGGCGTCGTCGTTATCCACCAGGAGGTTCACCCGGTACTCGGTAAAAGGGTCGCCTTCCTCCCCGGGTCTTCCCTTGGGGGCCGTTTCCTTATCCTCCGCCGGGCGGAGAAATCGTTCCGGTCCTTCCTGGACGCTTTCCTTGACTTCCTCCAGGTATTTATCTATGTCCGCTAATTTGTAGCACTTTTTGATTTCATCGATATGTTCATCAATCACCGGGTTAATCATTTCCCGGTCAAGGGTTTTGAGTTGTTCCGACGCTGCTTTCTCCTGGTCCTTCAGTTCTTCGAAAACTTTTTCCAGTTGGTCCATAAGGGTGGACTGGGTCTTTTCCATTTTTTCCAGGTCTTCTTTGGACAGTTTGCCTTCGGTTTCCAGTTCCTTAATGCGGTCGAAATTGACCGGTTTTCCTTCCACTAAAGGCAGCAGCACGGGCCGTACCATGGCGCCGATTTGCATTTGTACCAGGGCGAAGTTTTCTTTGGCGGCTTCTTCCTCGAAATGTTTTATCGATTCTTTTTGTTTCGCTTTCAGTGATTCGACTTTTTCTTTGCGCCGACCCTGGTAGTTCTCGCTTTCATAGACTGCCGGGATATGTTTGAGTAGATGGTCTACAAATTGTTCCATGGCTTTTTTGAATTTCCGGCCGTCCCCGGCTTTTAAGCGGATCAGGGTGGGCATATCCGGGTTTTTGAAGTTATTGACATATATTTTGTCATCCGGGATGCGGTTAATGCGGTCGGTTTCCTTTAGTAAGCAGTTGATAGCCGTTTTCCTGCCCGTGCCCGGCTGGCCGTTGACAAAGAGGTTATAGCCCTGGCTGTCGATATCCAGGCCCAGGCGCAGGGCATTGACTGCGCGGGGTTGGCCGATAATATCCGGGCAGGCGGTAATATCGTGGATAGATTTGAAACCAAGGGTTTCAGGGTCACAGCGCCATTTTAATTGTTCCACGGGCACTTCTTTAAATGTTTCCTTTTTTTGTGTTGTCATTTGGGTCACCTTTTTTTAAATTAAATTTTCAACGCTATCATTTTAGAATGTTCCGCTTAAAAAATCAACTGTTTCGTTCAGCCAGTGTCATTCGTGGGCCATTTTTCAAATCGCAATTAGTCTTTTTTTAAGGCGGCTTCGAATAGATCGCCCAGGGTGGCCACCTGGCCCTTTTTCATGTTATCGCCGAACCTGTCGATCAGGCGTTTACCCATCCGGATATCTTCCCTGGAGCGCCGGAAATCGGTGATATTCTCTTGCTGCTCCGCCTCTTCATAGCGGCAGGATATATCGGAACAGATAAAGGTTCGCCCCTTTTTATTTTTGGCGTTTACCACCATCATGAACTTGCCGCACATGGGGCATTTTTTATTGGTCAAATTGTCGATTTTGAAAGTGGATGTATCCTCACGGACCCCCTGGACCAGATCAGCCGCATTCCCACGGATATCGGCCAGGAATTTTTGATTATCTTCCTTGCCTTTGGATATTTTTGCCAGGCGTAATTCCCATTGGGCGGTCAATGCGGGCGATTTTAGCGCCGGGGGGACCAGGCCGATGAGTTGTTTACCTTTGGAAGTGGGGTGCAGTTCCTTACCTACCCGTTCGATATAATGGGTACTTAATAATTTTTCAATAATCTCAGCGCGGGTGGCCGGGGTTCCCAGGCCGCTTTCCTGGACCGTTGCCCTCAGCGTCTCATCGTCCACGAACTTGCCGGGGTTTTCCATTGCGGTGAGCAGTGTGGCTTCCGTGTACCTGGCCGGGGGTTTGGTCTGGGCTTTGCCGAGTTTACAATTTTTAACCGCGTGTTTCGCCCCTTTCCGCTGCTGTGTCAGGGTTTGCTCGGGCAAGCGGTCTTCCTTTTCGTCTTCTGTATCCGTGGGGGTTGTGGTTACCTTTCGCCAGCCCATATCGATAACTACTTTGCCCCTGGAATAAAAGCGTTCCCCGTTGACCATGGTGACGATGGTGGTTTGATCGTATTTAAAGGGGGGGTAAAGTACGGTGATAAAGCGCCTTGCAATGAGGTCGTAAAGTCGCCGTTCGTCGGCGTCCAGTTGGGAGAGGTCCAGGGGTTGTTCGGTGGGTATGATGGCGTGGTGGTCGGATACTTTGTTGTTATCGACAAACCGTTTCCCGGGTGCGGGTTTGGTTTGGAGCAAGGGTTGGACCAGGGTTGCATAAGGGCCTTTGGCAATGGCCCCCAGGCGTTGGGGAAGGGTGGCCACGATATCGGTGGTGATATAACGGGAATCGGTGCGGGGATAGGTGACCAGTTTGTGTCGTTCGTAGAGGCCCTGGAGGTCGGAAAGGGTTTTCTGGGCGGAGAATCCGTACCTGCGGTTGGCGTCGCGCTGGAGTTCGGTGAGGTCGTAAGCCAGGGGTGGGGGTTCGTTTTTGGTTTCAACGTTTACATTCATTATTATACCGGCCCCGTTTTTGACCTTGTCTGCGATTTCCTGGGCCTGGGCAAGGTCGAATATGCGGGTGCTGCCGCTCTTGTTCCGCCAGGCCCCGAAATAGTCGCCAAAGTCTACATCGATGGTCCAGTAATCTTTAGGAACGAAGTTCTCGATTTCTTTTTCTCTTTCGATGATCATGAAGAGGGTTGGGGTTTGGACTCTGCCGGCGCTTAACTGGATATTGAATTTGCAGGTTAGGGCGCGGGTGACGTTGAGTCCGATGAGCCAGTCTGCTTCGGCGCGGCAGACGGCGGCGCGGTAGAGGTTTTCATAGTCTTTGCCGGGTTTGAGGTTGGCAAAGCCCTGGCGGATGGCTTCATCGGTTTGGGAGGATATCCAGAGGCGTTTGACGGGTTTTTTCCAGCCGCCCAGTTTCATTATCCAGCGGGCCACCAGTTCGCCTTCCCTGCCGGCGTCGGTGGCAATGATAAATTCTTCGATATCGCTGCGTTTCATTAACTGGGTGACGGTGCGGAATTGGTGGGAGGTTTCGCGGATGACTTTGAGTTTCATTTTTTCCGGCAGCATGGGAAGGTCTTCCATGCGCCATTCTTTGTATTTAGGGTCATAGCCGGCGGGTTCGTCGAGGGTGACGAGGTGGCCCAGGGCCCATGTGACGACATATCGGGGGCCTTCATAATAGCCCCTGTCTTTTTTATTACAGTTCAGTACCCGCGCCAATTCTTTGGCAACGCTGGGTTTTTCAGCTAAAACGATCGATCTCATGATTTGCTCCCATTTGTTATCCTTATTTATAATGGAAAAATGGGTAACTGTCAAGTTTTTTAATAATCAGAAGTTCTTGGCTCCACCTTCTTTCAAGAAGGTGGATGTTCTTTAACGTTTTAAGTAATGCGCAAAAACCCGGGTTCCATGTTGATGAAAAAGCGCCAGGCAGAGATGGCAGGGAGTTTCATAAGCGGGCCAATCCCAGGTTTCCGAGCTCAAACCCAATTCTTTGCAAATACCGTAAGGGCCTTTTCTTTTTAATACCTGGAAAAGCGGGTGATTCCGCTGCCGTATTTCCAGGTTTTCCCAGGATTCATTGAGTGGGTCCCCCATCGCCATTTGCTCATGACCGGGGATACCGAACAGGCCGCAGCAGGGATAAACCAAACCGTCTTCCCCGATAACCAGGTCTTTAAAACCCATTTTGCAAGTTTGCTGCCATTTTTGTTTCCCCGGCGCCGCTGCGCTGTGGGTGGGAAGACATCCTCCTGGGCCAGGCGATATGGGCATGTGGGGAAGGTAATGAAGCCATCGGGACCGGGTATGATTTTGTCGATAAAAGTCCGGGAGTTGTTCTTTGATTTGATCCAGGAAATCTTCTACCGGATTTTCCCGGCCGGGGATTTGTCGGAGGGTAAAATTGACTTCGATGCCCAGGGAAAGGCTTTTTTTTATAAGAGAGATTATGATGGGCAGGGGAACGCTGTCGTGGTGTTCGGCGTCCAGGCTGATGCGGAGGGAAAAGTCGCCCACTGCCGCCAGGCTTTCCAATTGTTCGGGGGCCTGTTGGAACCAGGCGCCGCTGGTGAGTATTTCGGAATGGTATTTGTTTTGGGAAGCAAGGGAAATTCCTTTTTGTAATGCCTGGAAAGATAAGAAGGGTTCGCCGCCGGTCCAAACGATATAGCCGGAAAACTCCAGGTCATGGAGTTTATTAAAAAAGGTTTCCAGCCATTGCGAAGTCAGTTCGGCGGTATTGCCGGTGGTTGCGCCGGCATTGCAGGAAGCGCACCCTACGGTGCAGCGGCGGTTCAAAAATAATATGATGTTCCCTTTGTTTTCCATCGTACTATTTTAAATGGAAACTCAAAAAAAAGAAAGTCTTTTAATAAAAAGCTTTTGTGGGGGGGCAATACTGTTGACTTAAGAAAAAAAAGTCAACAAACCATTCTTATTATTTCTTGAAATGTTTTCGTATTTCCTTTAAAATGTCTTCATGACTGTGAAACCAAATAAAAAGCAAGAAACGATCGAAAATATTTCTTCATTTATTTTCAATTTCCCCATGGCTGAAAGTTTGTTTCAATCGGTTGAAACCGGCTTGCGAAAACAGGTGGTTCATTTTGCCGGGGGAAATACCGTGTGGGATATGTTCAAACAATCCCTGGATGCCGCAATCAAAAATATAGAAGATGACCCACGGGGAGTACTTTTCAAACGTCTAATCCGCTTCGGACCGCCTAGGGATAACGCCCCACAAGCGCTAACGAGCGACGGAAAAACCACCCTTTCCGATCCTGAATGGGGAAAATGTGTAGAATTCATATTTTCGCATATGATCAACCGGTTTAAAGGCGAATTGGCTGAACTCCTGGGGGTTCAACCTTGCCTGGAACTCATGGGAAAGCTAGAAGGGGAAAACCGTTTACCCAAGAATGTTCATGTTTACTGGGGAGATGCCATTAGAGAATACAGCCGCATCAAAGAGAAAAATGATAAACCCGGCCCGATGTGGGGCAAACCGGCAAAGGGGGCCGATGGATTATTGGTTGAGCATATAACCGGCCCTGGATTGGGTTCCATAAAAATACATGGTATCGTGGAAATAAAATCCATGGCGGTATCCAAAAGAAAAATTTCGGAGCAACTAGACCGTCATACCCGACGTTTGTCCGGCGGTTTAGAATTGCTCAAATACAAATTACCCGCGGAAAAAGTCAAAATCGCAAATCCGGGTCTAATCAAAATTATGATTGTTCCTTCCAGGTGGCAATTGAGTCGTGAATTTCATTTTGAAGATGATAAAGATGGGTCCCGGAGGATGGTATTCCCGGAACATAGGCGCCCTGGAGTTAATAACGAAATCGAGGAGTTAGAACCCGGTTTCTTTAGAATTACCCTGGCCTGGTCAAAGGAAGCACTGGAGCAAGCTGGTTATGAAATGACTTATGGATATATGGCGGAAGTAGGCGAACATGTGTATTTGAACCCGGAAAAGGATCTCCCGGAAGCCTGGACAGGAATGAGCCCAGCCGAAGCCGGTTATAATGCAATTAAGCAATCGCTTTATTCGATGCCGCTGCGTGGGCGTTTTTTATCGAAACGAAAGTCCGACCTTGCCATCCGTCTATACAATGTATATTCTTTTGGTTATCCCCTGGGAATCGACAGTAAGGAAATGCTCTGGCCGGAAGATATTTCCGGGGATAAACGCGGATGAGTCTTGCCTGGCCCGTTATTTTCTCCCCATTGAGAATTTTTTATTTTTGTATATACTATGGGCTATATAAAATTTGTGAAAAAGGAGGAAACAAAAATGAATCTTAAGAAAGTAATAACAGCCGTTATGGTGTTTTGTTTATTTTGTGGGGCCGGTTTTGCGCTGCAAGAATTTAAATCCGACAAGGCGCATTCTTCGGTGGTTTTTTCCATCCGCCATATGATGGTGAGTAAGGTGGAAGGACGCTTTAATGATTTCGATGTCACAATTATGGCAGATACCGCGGATATTACCAAATCCACTGCCACCGCTGTAATCAAGGCGGTCAGTATCGATACCGACAATGAACAACGGGATACCCACCTGCGCAGCGCGGATTTTTTCGATGTACAAAAATTCCCCGAAATCACCTTTAAGAGCCTTGCCGTAAAGAAAAAAGACAATAATTATGTGCTGTGGGGAACATTGACCATGCACGGGGTCACCAAAAACATCGAGATCCCCTTCGAAATCCTGGGACATATAACCGATCCCCAGGGCAATACCCGCGTGGGAATCGAAGGAAAAGTAACGCTGGACCGCAAAGATTACGGGCTGACATGGAACAAAACCCTTGACCAGGGCGGCATGATGGTGGGCAATGAAGTGACGGTCGATATTTTGCTGGAAATGGTGGGTAAAAAGTAAATTGAAGATTACGGGACAGCCAAAATTTTTGCCACTACGGTGCAGCGGCGGTTCAAAAATAATACCAGGTTCCCTTTCTTTATGCTATTGCTAAAACCCGAGCCTCATATTATACTATGTACTTTCATGGAGTTTACTAAATATGAGTAATGAAAAGAAAAAATATTATGCTGTACTTTGCGGGCAGAAACCGGGAATCTACGCTAAATGGCCCGGGGAAAACGGCGCGGAAGCCCAGGTGAAAGGGTTTCCCGGCGCACGATACCGGGCGTTTTCTACCGCACGGGAAGCGGAAGCGTGGCTCAAAGACCCGGATAAACCTCCACAGGCAATGGAAACGGGATCATTGGAAAAAGGGAAAGTGATTATTTACGCCGACGGCGGCTGCATCGACAACCCGGGACCCGGCGGCTACGGGGTGGTATTGATCCACGACAATAAACGAAAAGAGCTTTCCGCCGGTTACCGGCTCACCACCAACAACCGGATGGAACTAATGGCCTGCATCGCGGGCTTACAGTCCTTGAAATTCCCCTGCGCCGTTATTCTTTACAGCGATTCCCGGTACGTGGTGGACGGTATGGAAAAAGGCTGGGCCCGACGCTGGAAATCCAAAGGCTGGATGCGCAACGCTGTCCAACCGGCGGAAAACGCCGACCTGTGGGCGCAACTCCTGGATTTATGCGACAATCATACGGTGGAGTTTTCCTGGGTCAAAGGCCACGCCGGCCAGGCGGAAAATGAACGCTGCGACAAACTGGCTAAAAAAGCGGCCCTTGCCGGGGAGAATTTATTAAAAGATACTGCATTTGAAATCGGCGCCACCACTGCCGGCAACCCCCAAAAATCGTTGTTTTAACTACATTTTATACTGTCACGCGAATGGGTAAAATAACCGATGTGATTTCATCCCAATGAAGCTCATTTTGAATGGCAAAGGCCGTCTGGTTGTGAAGTATCCGGTGAAAAAATTTTTCCCTGCGAAATACCAGTTTCCCGGTAAAAACAGTGGATTTGGGAAATTCGGATTTCAGCGATTTGCACAAATTCACAGCGGTTTCCACTACGTCGGTGCCGGTGGCAAATCGATAATCGGCGGCAAAACCCAATTTCCGGGCCAGGTGAACATATTTTTTCAGGTCTGCCACCACGGATGATTCCAGGTTTGTTATGGCCTCGGCGCCTTTAAAAGAACCGGAATCCACCACCGCCACCGATACAAAAATAAAATTGTCATGTATCTTCGGGAAATTTTTCACCGCGGAAAGGAAGGTGTGAACCCCGAATCCTGTATAGCCGTTTACTAATTGGATGGCCGTGTTTTTGTGGGGGTCTACTTTTTCGGTATTGGCTTTTCGCGACGTTTCGATATCCAGTAACAACTCATCCAGTTCCTTTACCTTATCCCTCACTTTGTGATAGTGCGAACGGATCAAATAACACAAAACGATAAAACAGGAAGTGATCACCAGCGTCATCCAACCGCCTTCACGGAATTTTTCGTAACTGGTAATAATCAAAATTGTAAAACAGAGCACAAAACCGGTCATATGGACCGGCAGGTGCTTTTTCCAGTGTACTTCCCTTTTCCGGTTGCGGATGAAATAGGTGGACATGCCGATTTCCGAAATAGAAAAAGTGAGAAACACGTTGATGGAGTACATGACAATCAGGTGGGAGATGACGCCCCGGGTATAAAAGAGGAGGAAAATAGCGGCGCCGCCCATGAGCAGGACGCCGTTCTGCATGGTCAATCGTTCCGACAGCGAAGCGAAACGGTGGGGGAACCAGGAGTCGATGGCCATGTTGGACATGACGCGCGGGCCGTCGATAAACCCGGTCTGTGCTGCGACGAAGAGCAGCGCCCCTTCGGAAAGTATGGTGACCAGCGCCAGGGTATATCCGAAGGACCAGTTGCCAAAAAGCGCGTTGGCCAGGATGGAGTTGAGGGTCCTTCCCTCAGCGGGGCTTACCCTTAAAAGCAGGTAACAGACAAACAGGCCGCCGGCAGTAAACGCCAACGAAGTGGACATATAAAGCATGGTACGTTTCCCGGTATGGACTTTGGGGTCGCGCATGATCTGGAGGCCGTTGGAAACCGCTTCGATCCCGGTATAGGTCCCGCCGCCCAGGGAGTATGCCCGAAGGAACAGGGCCAACATACCCACGCCCCCGAGGGTCGATAACCCGATGTTGAAATTGGTTTTCAATTCCCCGGCCACCTGGCCCACCTGGGGAATGTGGGATATTATGCCGTACCCGATCATAAAGATATGTGTTAAGACAAAAACGATGAAAATTGGGGCCAGGAAAGTCACGGATTCTTTAACCCCCCGGATATTTAGTACGATCAGGCTCAGGATAAGTAAAAGGTCGAATATGATTTTGTATTCCTGGTATTGGATGGGTAGGAAACTGAAGAGTGCATCGCCGCAAGAAGCGATGGAAACGGTGATAGTGAGCATGTAATCCACCAGCAGGGCGCAGCCCGAAAGGACCCCGGCTTTTTCGCCCAGGGTGTGGGTGGCAACGATGTAGCCGCCCCCGCCGGTTGGGAAATGCTCGATGATCCGGGAATAGGCGTAGGAAATGATAAATACGGTAATGGCCGTGCCCAATGCCAGGAAAAGAGACAGGTAAGTATGCGGGCCCAGGGCGCGGAACGCTTCTTCCGGGCCGTAAGATGATGATGAAAGTCCGTCGGCCCCGAGCCCGATCCAGGCCAGCAGCGGAACCAGGGCCAATTTGTGGTAAATTTTCGGGTCTTTAATGTTCTTGGGTTGCCCGAAAATTTTATGCTGCCATTCTCTTTGGGTCATTCGTTCAACCTGTTATCCTCTTGCTAATCGACATAACATTCCTTTTTCTTGTTTTAATGGCTAACTTTATCAGAATTATGATTTAATGTCAATCCCGGAGTTTAGGGTCTATTTTGCTTACATCACTTCGCAATGCAGCCCCCGGGCTAAAAAAAAGTCATGCGCTGCTTTCACATGAGTCATAAAAGCGGGATCAAACCGAATGGGGCCTTTATACTCTTTTCCCGCGCTTTTGTATTTTTCCACCCCCATTGGATTAAAGGGTTCCAGGTTAATTTCTTTAAGCCCCAATTTATCCATCAGGGCGCCAATGGCCTCCAGGTTATCCCAATCATCGGTGAAACCGGGGATGAGCGCCAAACGGGTGACTACCTTTTGCGGGACGTGATCGGCTAGCCAGGTAAGGTTTTCTATAATGAGCCGGTTGTCCACGCCGGTCAATTCGATATGCCGTTGGGAGTCCATTACCTTTAGATCGAAAAGGAACAAATCTACCAGGGGTTCGGATGCGATAAGGTCCGGCGTCGCCGCAAAGCCGCTTGTTTCAACGGCGGTATGAATCCCCAGGGTATGGCAGCCGCGCAGTAACTCCATGAGAAAATGAAACTGGTTGTACGGTTCGCCCCCGGAGAAGGTGGCGCCGCCGCCGCTGTTGATATAAAACGGTATATCTTTGGCAATGCGGTCCAACACGGTCTTGACCTCCATGGGCGCACCCGCCCTGGAAATGGCTTCCCGGCAGCATGAACTGAAACAGTCCCAGGTTTTGCATTGACCACAGATTTTCCGATCAAACCGGGGGCCATCCGTTTCCATTGTCGCCGCTCCATTGGGACAGGCGCCGCAGCAATTTCCACAAGCAGTGCAGCGCCAATCGCTGTGCATCAATGTCGGTTGGCGGGTTTGCGATTCGGGATTGCAGCACCAGCGACAGGCCAGTGGACATCCCTTGAAGAACACCAGGGTCCGAATCCCCGGCCCGTCATGAACGGCGTAATGGTGAATGTCAAAAACCGCGCCCGTACTCACGTACTCATACCCCTATAGGTTGTGCTCGGTGCGCCAGATCACTTGATCCTGGAGTGAACGGCTCATTTCCACCCAGTAAGCCGAAAACCCGGCCACCCGGACCACCAGGTCGCGATATTTCTCGGGGTGCAACTGGGCATCTTTCAGCATCTGTGAATCTACCACATTAAATTGGACATGGAAACCGGGATTCCGGAAATAGGTTTTAATCAGCGCCAGGAGGTTCCTGGAGCCGCGCTCGGCTTTAATAGCGGTGGGATGGAATTTGAGGTTTAGCAGTCCGCCTCGGATACGGGTATGATCGACTTTAGAACTGGAGCGAATCACGGCAGTGGGGCCATGGGTGTCGGTGCCCGGGAAGGGAGATGTTACGCCATCTGCCAGGGGCTCGCCGGCGCAGCGTCCATCCGGGAAAGCGGCGCAAGCTTTGCCGAAAGGCACGGGAGTGGAGATGGCCAACATGCTGGGATCGTAGGGTTGACCGAGATAATTAACCTGCCCCTTCACCCACCGGCAATAGTCGTCAAAAAGTTCTAAGAAAATATCATCGACGTAGGGATCGTCGTTGCCCCACTTGGGTACGGCTAGAGCCTGTCGGCGCAGGGTTTCATACCCTTTCCAATTAGCGGCCACCGCGGCCCGCAGATCATCCAGGGAACACACTTTTTCATCCGCCGCCAGTTTCTTTACTACGGCCAGGGAATTGGCCACATTAACCATACCGGAACTCAAGGTAGTGGGGGTGCTGTTGAGCACCGCCCCCCCATCATCCATGCATAGGCCCCGCCCGATGCAATCTTTCACGAAAACAGAGCAGAAGATCAGCGGCACTGTATGCCGGTGGGCTATCATGACATAGTTCCAATATTGCTGCCAGTTGCGAATGGCCGCGTGCATTTTGTCTATAAAAGAGGCCCGTAAATCCTCGTATGTTTTAGGCGCTGTCGGCTCAAACAGGCGAATACCGGTAATGGGGTCGATGCCGTCGCACATGGCGAGATCGATGAGCTTGCCATGATTAACAAAACCGGCCTGGACCACGCCATAGCTCATTCCCCCCAGTACCGGTTCGGTGCAGCCGCCCATGGCCGCATGTTTACGAATGATTTCCAAAGGGAGATTGGAAGACTTACGTTCATGTTCGATATAGGTTTTCAGGTTGAAAAAAGCGGGGTAACCGCACCCGGTTTTGACGCAGGCAACGGCCTTGAGCAGGAATTTTTCCGAAAGGCCCTCGTCGTACCATACGGAGAGTGTGGGCTGCGTCATTTGCATGTTTATTTGGGCGTCGAGAATGGCCAGGGACAGCTCGTTGTCCGCCGGGTTTCCAGCGCCATCCACACCGCCGAGAATCAGGTTCTGGTAGAGGTTGCCATGTCCCAGTCCCTGCCAGCTAAGACTGGCCACATATTCGATCTGGGTCATTTTTACGAATAGTTCTTCAAACAGTTCGACCGCTTCGTTGTAGGTGATCCGAGAATCGGCTTTGTAGTAGGGTAAGAGGTATTGGTCGACGCGTCCCGGGCTGTAGCCCAGGTGAGCGCCTTCCATGTGTCCCAACATGTAGGTAAACCAATAAGATTGCACGGCTTCGCGGAAATTTCGCGGTTTTTCCGCGGGCACGCGGCGGCAAATACCGGCCATTTCTAAAAGTTCCGCGCTGCGATCGGCGTCCGTTTCAAGGGCCGCCATTCGTTCCGCTTCCTTCGCACAGCTTTCCGCAAGGGCCAGTCCACCCTCCAGTACCCGTTTGGCTGCACGCCAAAAGTAGAGCCTGGAACCATCCTGTAGGCCGGCGGGGCGGTGGTTGGCAATGCGCTGCTCCAGGTCCGCGATGATAGCCTTGTATCCGTTACTCAATGCGGTCTCAAAATCCAGGATCAAGCGACCCTCCGGGCAGGGTTCATGGGGGGCGGTGTACAGGCCGATGTTCCAACCTTTTTCAATGAAATTAGCCCCGGGAAAATTGGTTTTCCACAGTCTTTCACCGGCGTCCATGAAACTCTTTCCTTCCCAGTATTGGCAAATCTTTTCAAACGCATCGTATTCACCCGGGGTAATGAGAAATTTGCCGGAAAAGACGCGAAAATCACCTTTCTGCGCCATGGCATGGCCCTGTTCGATGCCGCCGCCGCGACCCTGATCGATGTGCTTTTGTTGGGCGTCTTGTTCCAACTTACGCATGTTTTTAAGGAAGGGACCGGGGGCGTAGTTCGCGTATGGGATAGCCCCGCGAATAAAGCGGGTTTTGTTTCCCACGATACGGTCGTGTTTATGGATTACGGGTGTGAGGTGTTCCAGTGCATAAGCGTGGTTTTCGGCCCGTCGTTCGAGGGCTTCCAGCCCATCCGTGCGCTGGTGCGACTCTGTCAAAAAACGGATGTATTCTACATCCACCATTAAAGGCGCTTCAAGGTATCGTTTTTTCAGGAATTCCGTGCGCGGCGTCGAAGGTTTGCCCATAACTTCGCGGGGAGTGAAGGATATATTGCCTTTTTCGTACATTTGTTGTCCTTGTTTAAGTTTAGATTTGTTTTCTATAACGGGCTTACTGACTGTAAAACCGATTTTTTTATTGACCCTCAATTATAATGGATGTATTCGGAAATAGCAATAAGAAAAAATTGAAAAAGAATGGTTTTAAGGTAATAAAGGAAAAATGACGTGGAACACCGCACCCTTATTCACCTCGCTTTTCACTTCCACCACTGCGCCGTGGATATCGGCGATCTTTTTTACGATGGAAAGCCCTAACCCGGAACCCTGACTGCGCTGGGTACGCGATTTATCCACCTGGTAAAAACGATCGAATATATGTGGGAGAGACTCCCCAGGGATACCGATCCCGGTATCCCGCACAATGAGACACACGTTTTTCCCGGCTTTCTCCAGGGAAATCTCCACACGCCCCCCTGCCGGTGTATATTTAATGGCGTTATCCAAAATATTCATCACCAACCGGTTCAACAGGATCGGTTCCCCCCGGATAAGAGTCGGCGCCATTTCCCCAATAATGAAAATAAGGCCTTTTTTATTGGCCAATTGCTCGGCCTTCTCAAACACATTAAGAATGATTTCATCCAGCGGGACTGCTTTTAAAGATAAACTCTGGGCCGGGGAATCGATGCGGGAAAGAAACAACAGGTTCTCGATAATCGTCTCCAATTTCCGGGCCTCTTCCTGGATACTGGTTAAGGTCTTGATATACTCTTTTGATGATCGATTCTTCCGCAGGGCGATTTCGATTTCGCCGCGGATGATGGTCAACGGTGTTTTCAAGTCGTGGGAGGCATCGCTGGAAAATTGCTTGAGCTGCATCACCGACTCCTCCAACCGGGAAATCATCTGGTTAAACGTCGTAATCAGTTCGCCGATTTCATCCTTACGGTTTTTGGAATCGATCCGGTGGCTGAGGTCTTCCGTAGTGATCTTCCGGGCCGTCTGCACCACTGCTTTCACGGGCTGCAGGGCTTTGGTGAGAATGAAATATCCCCCCAACACTGAAACCAATAACAGCAGCGGTACGGAAATCATTAATACATTGAGAAAATTTTTTAAGGTATTGGCTACTTTTTTAAGGGAGGTGCCTACTTCGATTAAGTATTTCTTATCGTGTACTTTATACACCGGGTAGAGGATAATTCGCATCGGGTGAGTGCCCGGGCTTTCTTCATTGACATTCATGTACAATGGTTGCGCCGGGAATTGACGGGCAAGACTTTCCCATATCATTTTCTGGGAAATGTTTTCCGCCAGGATCCCGGAACGGGCCACCATGAGAAAATTCTCTTCTTTCCCGGCGGGAATTTCCACCACCTGGATGTACAGGCGGTTCACCACAAACCCCCGTTCCACTTCTTTAATGCTGGTTTTCCATTTTTCAATGGGAATTTTGGCCATGGTGGCTTCCGTATCTTCCGCAGCGGTGAGCAGGGTGCCGTCGATGGCCTCGATAAGGCTCATTTTAAAACTCTGGTATAGGACGACATCGGCAACCAGGAAAATGAGGGCCAGGACCACGGCGTACAAAAGGGTCAGCCGCGAACGGATAGTTCTAAAAAACCGGATTTTCATCGATCTGATAACCCACGCCCCGGAGGGTATGAATATACTTTTTGGGGAACCCTTTATCGATTTTTTCCCTGAGGTGATTGATATAGACATTGACGACATTGCTGAGGCCGTCGAAATTCATATCCCACACATGGTCGATAATCATGGATTGGGTGATGGTCCTGCCTTTGTTGCGCAGGAGGTATTCCAGGAGGGCGTATTCCTTGCCTGTTAGAGAGACGGGTTTGCCTTGCCGGGTTACTTTGCGTGAAACAGGGTCTAATTCCAGGTCGCCCACGTTCAGGGTTTTGGTTTTGTAATCCTGGGTTCGCCTGAGCAGCGCTTTTATCCTTGCCAGGAGTTCTTCAAAGGCAAAGGGTTTGGTGAGGTAATCGTCGGCGCCTTCCTGGAGGCCTTTTACTTTGTCTTCCAATTGGTCCCTGGCGGTGAGCATCAGGATGGGGGTAAGATTGCCTTCTTCTCTTATTTGTTTGCAAACGGCGAAGCCGTTCTTTTTAGGCAGCATGACATCGAGGATAATGAGGTCGTATTGGTTTACCTGTGCCTGGAACAGGGCTTCTTCGCCGTCGTAACAGACATCGACGGCGTATTGTTCTTCTTTAAGGCCTCTTCTTAAGAAGCCGGCTACTTTCTTATCGTCTTCAACGATTAAGATTCTCATTTGCCTCCTTTTTCCTTGCTAACTATAATCTTAGTTGGAGAAAATGTCAATCCGTTTATCAAAAGTTTTAGGAGGTGTCGGAACCCTTTTTCAAAAGGGTTCTGACCCGCCGGAGGCAAAAGTGAGGGCGAGAAAAAATAGGACCAGGCATCATGGGGGGGGGGTGTTTTTTTCCCGTTTTTTTCTTTTGGTGGCCTTTTACGAATAAAAATAAATCGAACGGTGTACGATTTGTTGCGAATGATGTGTGATTTATTTCTCACAACGAATGATATAATACGTAGTACGTATTATTTAGTTCGAAGTATGTATAATATATTTCGAAGGATGGACGATGTGATGCGAAGGGTGTATGATGTAGTTCGAAGGATGTACGTTGCATTGCGGAGGATGTATGATGTAATGCGAAGGATGTATAATGTAGTTCGAAGGGTGTATGATGTAATGCGAAGGGTGTATGATGTAGTTCGAAGGATGTATGATGTAATGCGAAGGGTGTATGATGTAATGCGAAGGATGTATAATGCAGTTCGAAGGGTGTATGATGTATTGCGGAGGGTGCACGATGTAATGCGAAGGGTGTATGATGCAATGCAAAGGATGTATGATGCAATGCGAAGGATGTATGATGTAGTTCGAATGATATATTTTTTATTGCGAAATATGAACAATGTAATGCGAGTTATGTATTTTATATTACGTATTATGTATTATTTATTGCTGCCTGTGTATTGGATTTATGCGATATCTACCCCGGATTTGCTTTTTTCGGATACCTGGACCCTAAATAATCCGCGAGAGGAAACGGGACATGCCGAAAGCGCTTTACGGGGATTCCAGGCATGCACTTTATCGACGATCGGATTCTCATCCGAAAGGGAGACTCCATCATATTTTACCACCCAGTAGATTGTAGATAATAATTCCATTCCAAAGGGCGTTTCAAAGCCTTCAATAAAATTCTCAACCATTTTGAGTCTATTAAGTTGTGAATCCATACTGCTTCTATTTGCTTTGATAAAATCATCGGCAATAAATGCCGGATTCCCCTGGATGAAAAGTAGGCCCACGGATGACACACAGATTGCACTGAGGGCAGACTGAACACTTTTATTGAAGGCTAATTGCCAATGAGATTAACCTGATTCATCTTGATTGATAAATTTTGGGTATTGAAATGTTCCGCTGTTTTTTGTAAAATGTCCTTATGATGCAAAACAATATATATATCCAACTAACCAGGGCGTTTAATGATCGAAATAAGAGACGAATTTTTGAGTGAAGAAGACCTGGACTTAAAAAACCTTTCCGAGGAAGAATTATACGCCTATTGGAATCTCTGGCTCCAACAAGCCCAGGCGTCGAATGACCTTGACCAATATACTTATTCTCACGGCGTTTTCGTTACCATGACAGAACCCCATATCTCTTTATTAAAGCAATAAAATGTGCTATTATTGTGTATTAAGTATTGGAATTATCCAGCAGGAGACGATTTATGGCGAAAATGTATTCCCTGGTTATGGGGATAGAAAACTACCCGGAGATTAGCGGTCAAACCAAAGTCAATTATGCCGGTAATGACGTCAAAGCCATGGCCGATTATGCACGGCAAGCCGGCTTTCATTTGATCGATGACAAACCACTTCTTGATGAAGATGTCACCAGAATAAAAATAATTGACAATCTTGAATATCTTTTTGATATAGCGGATGAGGATGATTTTATTCTCCTTTATTTTGCAGGCCATGGTTGTTATTCTAAAGCTGGGGGGTTTATAATTCCATTCGATTATCAACAAGAAAATAAAATTAACGAAGGCAGTTGTATCTCTTTTCGCAGTATTAATGATCGTCTTCAAAATAAAAAAACCAATCATTTTATTTTTTTTCTGGATATGTGCCACAGCGGCTATGCAGGAAAACAGATAGATATCAGGGCGGCAAAGTCAGAGTCCAGGGATATCCATACAACTGAAACCGAGGAAAAAATAAAAAGCGAGATGGAAGCGATGCTCCATAAGGATGAAATATCCCAGGGAGTCGGTAGGTTAATATTCACTTCGTCGGCCCCCAATGAGAAATCTTATCATACAGATGATTTCCAACATGGTCTATTCACGCATTTTTTACTTTCCGGTCTCAAGCCAAAGACAAATGAGAAGCAGGTGAATGTCGAAGACTTGGTTCATACCGTGAAAGCTAAGGTCGCAGACTTTTGTTTCAAAAATAAATGGAAACAAACTCCAACCTCATACCTCAATATTGAAGGCGCTTTCTTTCTTCCGGCCTATGAAACCCAACCGCCGAAAGGAAAAATTGTTCCCGCGCCGGATTTTTCCCAGGGTATCGAAAAGGCGCGGAAAGCCCTGCAATCCAAAGATTTTGATTCGGCAGCCCGGATAATAAATACTGTTTTGCAAAAGGACAGGTTAAATTTGGAAGCTAAACTGTTGCTGGAAGAACTGGATGCCGGCAGAAATTTGCAGTTATTAAAAGAGAAAAGCGAAATACGCCAAAATTATGAGGAGTGGCTTCGTCGTGGTGAAGGATTCAGGAAAGCGGGTGAATTCTCCAAAGCAAAGGAATGTTTTGAAAATGCCGCCAGGATATACCCTGATAACCCGCTGGCCCAATCTTACCTTAAAGAAATCGATACCAGACAACAAATCATTAAGCTGGATGATATTGAGGCGCCGGAAGGGGATAAAGCAGTCATTTTAAAAAATTTATTCCAGTCCGCGAATGATGTATTTAATAAAGAAGATTTCACCGCCGCATTAAATTACTATAATAAAATATTAAAAACCTATCCCGGCAATCAAAGAGCCATAAAAGAAAAAATACAATTATTCGGAAAATGGCTTCAGCAATATAAAGATAGCGCTCGGTATTTCGAGATGTTGGGACTACTTGAAAATATAATCCTCCCGGATGAAAGCTTGCGTGAAGATTATGGCCGGTTTGAAGAGGAATACAACGAGACGGTATTATTATATACCCAGGTATTTCTCAAATCGCGTATAAGTACTGAGATTGAACCCGTGATCAAAGAGATAGAAAATAAGAGAAAACGTATAGACTCTTATGAAAAACTTTTGGTTGAATATCATGAGCTGGCTATGGATGCAGAGTATGATGAATTATTAAAATTAATTGATAAAATAAAGAGTGAATTGGCTCATATATCCGACCAGATCAAGTTAAAATCCGAAATAATTGAAACCAAAGACATTTTTAAAACAGAAGAAAAAGCTTTATCAGATTATAGCCTCACTATTCTCGAATCGCTTATTAATAAGGGAATAACCGATAAATACATCCTTATTGCTAATGAACAAATTGTTTCAGAAAAAGCACGGCTTCAGATTGATAAAGTTAATAAAATGCCGGAGAAAGGCAGTAATCAAATTTCGAAGAAGTGTGAGGCATTCAATGAATTTAAAAAAGAATACCCCGGAAAATTGATCCATAAGATCAATAGTGAACTGACACGCTTAACTCAGGTCGAATTCGATAGAATAAAAACAATGTCGGAGACAAATAGTTCTCAAATAGCAGAGAAGATTAAAGCATTCAATGAATTTCAAAAAGAATACCCCGGGAGATTGACCGAAGAGATCAAAAGTGAACTGACACGCTTAACTCAGGCCGAATTCGATAGAATAAAAACAATGCCGGAGACAAATAGTTCTCAAATATCAGAGAAGATTAAAGCATTCACTGAATTTCAAAAAGAATACCCCGGAAAATTTACCGATAAGATCAATAGTGAACTGACACGCTTAACACAAGCCGAATTCGATAGAATAAAAACAAGGTCGGAGACAAATAGTTCTCAAATATCAGAGAAGATTAAAGCATTCAATGAATTCCAAAAAGAATACCCCGGAAAATTTACCGATAAGATCAATAGTGAACTGACACGCTTAACACAAGCCGAATTCGCTAGAATAAAATCAATGTCGGAGACAAATAGTTCTCAAATATCAGAGGAGATTAAAGCATTCAATGAATTCCAAAAAGAATACCCCGGGAGATTGACTGAAGAGATCAACAGTGAACTGATACGCTTAAATATTGTTCATGAGAAAATCATTGCCGAAGAAACACAGGTCGAATTCGATAGAATAAAAACAATGCCGGAGAATGACAGTAATCAAATTTCGAAGAAGTGTGAAGCATTCAATGGATTTCAAAAAGAATACCCCGGGAGATTGACCGAAGAGATCAATAGTGAACTGACAAGCTTAATTTCGACACTCAAAGCTGAAGAAACACAGGTCGAATTATTCGGTAGAATAATAACAATGCCGGAGGAAGTCAGGCATCGCATTTTTAAATGGTTGGATAAAAGGGAAGACATTATTAAAATATCGGCAAAGATTAAAGCATTCAATGAGTTCCAAAAAAAATACCCCGGAAAATTTACCGAACAGATCAATAATGAACTGACACGCTTAAATCAACCCAAATTCGATAGATTAAAAACAATGCCAGAGACAAATAGTTTTCAAATATCGAGGAAGATTAAAGCATTCAATGAATTTCAAAAAGAATACTCCGGGAAATTGACCGAAGAGATCAATAGTGAACTGAAACGCTTAAATATTGTTCATGAGAAAATCATTGATGAAGAAACACAGGCCGAATTCGATAGAATAAAAACAAAGCCAGAGACAATTAGTTATCAAATATCGGAGAAGACTAAAGCATTCAATGAATTTCAAAAAAAATACCCCGGAAAATTTACCGATAAGCTCAATAGTGAACTGACACGCTTAAATTCGGCACTCGAAATAAAAAAAACACAGGCCGAATTCGATAGAATAAAAACAATGCCGGAGACAAATACTTATCAAATATCGGAGAAGATTAAAGCATTCAATGAGTTTCAAAAAAAATATCCCATAAAATTTACCGAAGAGATCAATAGAGAATTAACACGCTTAAATTTGTTTCTTGATATAGTAGAAATTTTTGGAATGCAGGTAAAGACAGTGAAGGGATATAAAAACAAATTAAAGTCACTTAGACAAATTGATCAAACTAAATATGACCTGTTAAAAAATAATATTATCTCTGAAATAGTATCTGTAGAATTTAAGCTTAAAGAGCAAGAGAATGTCTTATGGAATCGCAGATATAAAAAATTTGATATTTTTTTATCATTATTGTTATTTCTTCTAAACTCACTTATTTGGATTATTATATCAACACATTATTTTAAAAAAGGAGGTTTTTTTAATATCTTGGGATGCATCGTAGGAGGAATACTTGTATTAATCTCATTTATTATTTTATTAATTTGTTTTGTGGAAGATGAAATGTCGATTCTGAAAAAAAGATATCATAAAATCCTTTTCGGATTAGGGAAGTTCGGTATCACCAGTTCTATTCCAATTACTTGCTAGACCCTATCCGAAAACTTTTAGTTTTTTTACGTTACCACCGATCGCCGGTGGCCCCCAGCTATGGTTTCATTTATAATCAGCGTTTATGGGACCAGTCATACAAGGGGTGGTGAGTGTAAAAA
>Ga0315278_10000306_pt1 | contig 43820 bp, 59 predicted proteins | sample YL17G06_0_MG_FD_203880 | JGI IMG/M metagenome (GOLD analysis project Ga0315278, IMG submission 203880) | Sediment microbial communities from Yellowstone Lake, YNP, Wyoming, USA - YL17G06_0 | ecosystem: Environmental > Aquatic > Freshwater > Lake > Sediment | place: USA: Wyoming | collected... | reverse complement strand
CCTGCCAAGTTAACCCATACAGGGCGGGACTTTAACAAGAGCGAAGCAGGGTTGAAAAGTTAAGGATAAAAGAAAAAATAGTGATTAAGTTATAAAAAATTATGAGAAAGATACCGTTAGAAACAATCAGGAACATAGGGATTATCGCCCACATCGACGCCGGCAAGACCACGACAAGCGAACGCATACTTTATTATACCGGAAAAACCTATAAATTGGGCGAGGTGCATGATGGCACCGCTACCATGGACTGGATGGTCCAGGAGCAGGAGCGCGGTATCACTATTACTGCCGCCGCCACGAGCTGTGAATGGAAGAATATCCATATTAATCTTATTGACACCCCCGGCCATGTGGATTTTACCATTGAGGTTGAGCGCTCTTTGAAGGTCCTTGACGGTGCGGTGGTCGTTTTCTGCGGCGTGGGCGGGGTTGAGCCGCAGTCAGAGACGGTGTGGCGCCAGGCTGACAGGTACGGAGTCCCACGGATCGCTTTTGTGAATAAGATGGATAGGACGGGCGCGGATTTCCCGCAGGTCATAGATCAGATGCAGAAGCATCTGGGCGCAAATGTTGCCGCAATACAGCTTCCTTACGGCAAAGAGGCCAGTTTCAAAGGCATCATAGATTTGATTGAAAACAAACTGATCTGGTACAATGATGATCTGGGTAAGGAAGTTGAGATAAAGGAAGTCCCGGAAGATATAAGGGCCGAAGCGGCTAAATATCATATGATAATGATCGAGAGGCTTGCTGAGGTGGATGATTTGATCATGGAGGATTATCTCCATAATAAGGAGATATCCGCAAAAGCGATCAAAGAGGCCATGAGGAAGAGCGTCATCGCTAATAAATTTGTGCCTGTGCTTTGCGGCTCAGCTTTCAAAAACAAAGGCGTGCAGCTGGTCTTGGATGCGGTGGCGGATTATTTGCCGTCGCCATTGGACCTGCCTCCGATAAGAGGCACCAATCCTAAGACAGGGGATTTCGAAGAGATCATGGCCTCGGATGACGCGCCATTTTCAGCGCTGTCCTTCAAGGTTGCCACTGATCCCTACGTAGGCAAGCTTAATTACGTGAGGGTGTATTCCGGCAAGCTTGAATCCGGGACCTACATATATAACGTCACAAAAAGGGAGAGGGAACGTGTAGCAAAGATCGTCAAGATGCACGCAAACCGGCAGGAGATAGTAGAGAGCATAGCTACCGGGGAGATCGCTGCGGTCGTAGGGTTAAAGTTGACGAAGACCGGCGATACCCTTTGCACCGAGAAGAATCAGATACTCTTAGAGGCTATGCGGTTCCCTGAGCCGGTCATCCAGCAGGCGATCGAGCCGAAATCCAAGGATGCGCAGGAGAAACTGGGTTTAGCCCTTCATAAATTAGAGGATGAGGATCCGTCGTTCCGCGTACTTTACAATCAGGAGACCGGACAGACATTGATCGCCGGGATGGGCCAATTGCACCTTGAGATCATAATCGATCGGATCCTGCGTGAATTTAACGTCGAGGCCCAGGTAGGGCAGCCGCAAGTCGCTTATCGCGAGACCATCAAAAAGAGCGTTAAGTCCGTCGGAAAGTTCATTTCGCAGAGCGGCGGCCGCGGGCAGTACGGCCACGTGGTCATTGAGATGGCGCCCCAGGAAGTCCCGGGCACAGGTATAACTATTGAAGATAAGATAAAAAGCGGAGCTATCCCGCGCGAGTTTATTCCCGCGGCAAAACAGGGCATTATGGGAGCTGCGAAGAGCGGCGTTTTAGCCGGGTATCCGGTTACCGATGTGAAGGTTGTCCTGGTGGACGGTTCGTTCCATGAAGTTGATTCATCGGAGCTAGCATTCCAGATGGCCGGCTCCATCGCCTTTAACGACGGGGCGAAGAAAGCATCTCCGGCGCTGCTTGAGCCGATCATGGATATGGAGGTCATCGTTCCCGAAGAGTACATGGGGCAGGTTATCGGTGACTTAAGCTCGCGCCGCGCCAAGATCGTGACGCTTGCGCAAAGGCTAAACTTGCGCACCATAAGAGCAAATATTCCGCTTGCAGAAACTTTTAATTATGCTACAATACTTAGATCGTTGACACAAGGCCGCGCATCGTATACAATGGAGCCTTCTTTTTACACGGAAGTGCCTTCACATATAGCTGAAAAAATTATTACTGGTTTCGCTGCAGCGGGTCCTGTAAGAAGAAGTTTATAAATAGTAAAGGAGGATTAAATGGCTAAGGAAAAATTTGTAAGAAGCAAACCTCACGTAAATATCGGCACCATCGGACACATCGACCATGGTAAAACGACTCTGACTGCCGCAATAACTCTTGTCCTTTCAAAATTGGGCAAGGCGCAGTACAGGGAGTATGCCGATATCGCCAAGGGCGGTACCGTAAGAGACGAGACAAAGGTCGTTACTATATCGGTCGCCCATGTTGAGTATGAATCTGACGCCCGTCATTATGCGCATATCGACTGCCCCGGCCATGCCGACTACATTAAGAATATGATCACGGGTGCTGCCCAGATGGACGGAGCGATACTGGTAGTTTCCGCAGGCGACGGCCCCATGCCTCAGACGAGGGAGCACATCCTCTTGGCCAAGCAGGTCAACGTCCCGGCGATGGTCGTATTCATGAACAAGGTCGATACGGTGAGTGACAAGGAATTGATCGACTTAGTCGAAATGGAGATAAGGGACCTTCTTAATAAGTATGGATATCCCGGAGACAAGACTCCGATTATAAAGGGCAGCGCCCTTAAGGCTATGCAGGCAAATGGGGACCCGAACAGCCCGGATTGCAAACCGATCCTTGACCTGATCAAGGCCTGCGATGACTTTATACCGCTTCCGACCAGAGAGCTCGATAAGCCGTTGCTCATGGCTGTTGAAGACGTATTCAGCATCGAAGGTAGAGGTACTGTCGGAACGGGGAGGATCGAGCGCGGCAAAGTTAAGCTTGGCGAAGAAGTTGAGATCGTAGGGCTTCGCCCTGATCCGAAGAAGACTGTCGTTACCGGCATCGAAATGTTCAGGAAATTGCTCGAGGAAGGCCAGGCAGGAGACAACGTAGGGCTTCTTTTAAGAGGTGTCGAGAAGAGTGATATTGAGCGCGGCATGGTCATCGCCGCTCCCAAGTCGATCACCCCGCACACCAAGTTCAAGACCCAGGTCTACGTTTTGACCAAAGAGGAAGGCGGAAGGCATACCCCGTTCTTTAAAGGGTACAGGCCCCAGTTCTACTTCCGCACCACCGACGTTACCGGTTCAGTCACTCTGCCGGAAGGCGTTGAGATGGTCATGCCCGGGGATAACGTTGCGTGTTCAGTTGAATTGATCACACCTATCGCCATGGAGAAGGAATCGCGGTTTGCTATCCGCGAAGGCGGCCACACCGTAGGCGCGGGTGTTGTAACGGAGATAATCGCTTAAAACCAGGTAATCTATGCAGAAGATACGTATAAAACTAAAGGCTTACGACCACAGGCTCTTGGATCAGGCGGTCGTAGAGATCGTTGATACGGCCAAGCGCACCGGCGCACGGATTTCGGGTCCGGTGCCGCTTCCGACAAAACGCGAGATCTACACAGTCCTGCGTTCACCGCATGTCGATAAAAAATCGCGTGAGCAGTTCCACCTCTGTACGCACAAGCGCCTTATCGATATATTTGAACCTACGGCCAAGACGATCGATTCGCTCAGAAAACTGAATCTGCCTGCTGGCGTAGACGTTGAAATAAAGTAACTCCGGCACTGGAATAATCCGTAAGATACCCGGGGCATTTAAAGGCTTTGAGCTTAAAAATCAACAAGAGCCAAAGAAAAGGAATTTTTATCAAATGAACGGCTTGATCGGTAAAAAAATAGGGATGACGCAGATATTCAACGAAGGCGGAGCCATAGTGCCGGTAACGGCGATCGAGGCAGGCCCCTGCATGATCCTTGCAGTAAATGATAAAAGCGTGCAGGTTGGTTTTGACAACGTCAAAGAGAAGAGCGTCAAAAGGCCGCAGCTTGGCTTTTTCAAGAAATTGAACCTTACCCCCCGCAAGTTGATCAGGGAGCTTCCAAAAGATGCGGCCAGGGAGTACAAGGTAGGGGAGGAGTTAAAGGTCGACCTGTTTAAGCCCGGGGATTTCGTTGATGTCTCAGGAGTCACGATCGGCAAGGGTTTTCAGGGCGGCATGAAGCGTTGGCATTGGCATGGCGGGCCCATGAGCCACGGCTCGACGTCCCGCCGCCGTGTCGGCTCTGTCGGTTCGAGCACAACTCCGGGAAGAGTCTTTAAGGGGCATCATATGCCCGGGCATATGGGCGCGCAGGCTGCGACGACCATAAATCTTTTAGTAGTGAAGGTCGACGCAGAGAATAATATCCTTTTGGTGAAGGGCGCTATACCGGGCCATAAAAACGGTTATGTCATAGTAAGGACCGCAAAAAAGAAAAAGCCGTTAAGCGAAAGAAAGCAGGCTCCGGCGGCGCTCAGGAAGACAAAGTAAAAAATGACTACAGAACCTATATCATTACCTGTATTTAATACCGAGGGCAAAGAGGTAGACAGCGCCAAGCTTAATGCGTCGGTATTTGACGGCACCATTAACGAGGCGGTGGTGTATCAGGCGATAAACGCCTACCGTGCCAATCAAAGGAAAGGCCTTGCTTCGACCAAGACCAGGGGTGAGGTTTCAGGCGGCGGCAAGAAGCCCTGGAAACAGAAGGGTACCGGCAGGGCAAGGGTTGGTTCTACCCGTTCCCCTTTATGGCGCCACGGCGGCGTTGTCTTCGGGCCCCACCCGAGGGATTTCGGCTATACTATTTCGGATAAGATAAAAAATCTGGCGCTTAAGTCCACCCTTAACGCCAAAGTCAAGGAGAACAACCTGGTCATCCTGGATTCCATAAAAATGGATAGTGCCAAAACAAAGGAAGCGGTCAAGATGCTCTCCAATCTTAAGCTTGCCCCTAAAAAAGGGCAGAGGAGCCAGAAGGTGCTGTTTCTGCTCGATAAGTCGGACAGGTCGGTACTGGCCGCCATGCGTAATATCAGGTTCATCAATTTGAACCAGGCAAAGGATACTCACGCCTACGAGGTGCTTAACAATACCAAGCTGGTTATAACCAAAGACGGCTTAACGCAAATTACTAACAGGTTGAAATAATGAAACATGCACAGGACGTGATCAAGGCTTTGATACGCACAGAGAAATCTACTACGGTTGAGCCGCAAGGCAAGTATCTTTTCCTTGTGGAAAATACCGCGAACAAGATCCTGATAAAAAAAGCCGTAGAGGACCTTTACAAGGTAAAGGTAAAGTGCGTAAACACCTTTGTTTCTCTTGGCAAGATGAAACGGGTAAGGCACCAGATAGGTAAGACCGCCGATTCAAAAAAGGCGCTTGTTACCTTGAAAGCCGGCCAAAAAATAGAGACGGTATAAGACCATGGGATTAAGAAAATTTAAACCAACTACACCTTCAAGAAGATGGATGAGCGGTCCGGACTTTTCGGAGATCACCAAGGATAAGCCGGAGAAGTCGCTGTTGGTCCCTCTTAAGAAAACAGGGGGAAGGAACGTTCACGGCCGTATTACTGTCAGGCATCGCGGCGGCGGGCACAAACGGATGCTGCGTATCGTGGATTTCAAGAGGGACATAATGGAGACTCCCGGCAAGGTAGTCGCCATAGAATATGACCCTAACCGTTCGGCGAGGATCGCCCTGATCGAATATGCCCCGGGCAAAAAAAGATATATCCTGGCGCCAGTTGGCCTAAAAGTCAATGACACAGTGATCACCTCTAACGTGAAAGAAACTGAGATCAAGCCCGGTAACTGCCTTCTTATAAGGCATATCCCTTCCGGAACGCTTATCCATAATATCGAGATGTTTAAGGGCAGGGGCGGGCAGATCGTAAGGAGCGCAGGCACCTCGGCCCAGATCATGTCCAAAGAAGGCGATATCGCCCACATTAAACTTCCCTCAGGCGAAGTAAGGTTGATCAATATAGATTGTCATGCCAGCATCGGACAGGTCGGCAACATCGAACATGAAGCTATAACCTTTGGCAAGGCCGGAAAGAGGCGCTGGTTAGGCATAAGGCCAACGGTAAGGGGGCTTGCGATGAACCCTGTAGACCACCCGCACGGAGGCGGCGAAGGAAAGTCCGGCCAGGGAAACCCTCATCCGGTTACCCCGTGGGGCAAACCGACAAAAGGGTACAGGACCAGGAAAAAGAAGTTGTATTCAAATAAATTTATCTTTAAAAGAAGGAAATAAAACATGCCGCGTTCATTAAAAAAAGGCCCGTTTGTCGATGAGAAACTACTTAAGAAAGTCGAGTCGTTCAAGCGTTCTGGAGGCCGTCAGGCGATTAAGACCTGGTCCAGGCGCTCAACAGTAATCCCGGATTTTGTTGGATTGACTTTTGCTGTTTACGATGGGAGAAAGCATATCCCGGTGTTTGTTACCGAGAACATGGTAGGCCATAAGCTCGGAGAATTCTCTCCCAGCAGGATATTCAGGAAGCACGGCGGCGTAAAGGCCAAGAAGTCACTGGAAAAGACATAAAATGATAGCTAAAGCACAGGGTAAATTTTTAAGGATCTCGCCGACAAAGACCAGGCAGGTAATCGACCTTATACGCAATAAGGACGCATCTGAGGCAGAGAGCATACTCCTTATGCTTAATAAGAGGCCTAAAGAGCTCTTGATCAAGATCCTCAGGTCTGCTATTGCCAATGCCAAGACCAAGGGTTTTAACGCGGAGCAGCTTTATGTCTCTAAGATCATTTGTAACGTGGGCCCTTCCTGGAAAAGGTTTAAGGCAGCCGCTATGGGTAGAGCAGCGCCTATAAGAAAAAGAACTTCACATATAAAGATCGAGTTGGATTTAAAGTCAGGAGAATAATTGCATGGGACAGAAGGTTCATCCGTTTGCGCTTAGGTTAGGTTTTATAAGGACGTGGAACAGCCGCTGGTTCGCCAAGCACGCCGACTATTCGCGTTTTTTAAAAGAGGATTACGGTATCCGTAATTTCATCAAGAAAAGATTCAGGACGGCCGCCGTCTCCAAGGTCATTATTGAGAGGCTGGCTGAGCGGATCAAGATACGTATATACTCGGCCAGGCCCGGGATCATTATCGGACGCCACGGCGCGGACATAGAGCGCCTAAGGGAAGACCTTAACAGCATGGTCAAGAAAGAGATCTCCATAGATATTGAAGAGGTAAAAAACGCTGCGATTGATGCTCAGCTGGTATCGGAGAATATCGCGATGCAGCTTGAAAAAAGGATCGCTTTCCGCCGCGCCGTAAAGCGCGCCATGGAGCAGGCGATGAACGCCGGGGCAAAAGGCATCAGGGTTTGCTGCGCCGGGCGTTTGAACGGAGCTGAAATGTCGCGCACCGAGACTTATAAAACAGGCAAGGTCCCCTTGCAGACTCTACGCGCGGATATTGATTACGGTTTTTCGGAGGCCCTGACCACTTACGGCCTGATCGGGGTTAAATCCTGGGTTTATAAAGGAGATATACTCAACCGCGGCGAGCCAGTTCTGCCCAGAAAAGAAGAGAAGCAACAGCCTGCCGAACAGGCCAATGTTGCTAAGAAAGGGAGTTAAGTAAAAAATGCCTTTAATGCCCAAGAGGGTAAAATACCGTAAATTGCAGAAAGGCAACAGGCGCGGTGTCGCCACGACCGGCGCAGAGATTGCTTTCGGCGAATTCGGCTTGAAGGTGCTGGAGAACGGCTGGATCAAGAACTATCAGATCGAGGCGGTGCGCGTGGTCCTTGCGCGCCAGCTCCATAGAGGAGGAAAGCTTTGGATCAGGCTGTTCCCGGATAAATCCATAACCAAGAAGCCCGCGGAAGTCCGTATGGGCAAAGGCAAGGGGGACCTTGACCACTGGGTAGCTGTGGTAAAAAGGGGCAAAATACTGTTTGAGCTTGGAGGCGTCCCGGAAGAGTATGCCCGCCAGTGCTTCAGGATGGCGGCTTACAAGTTACCTTTAAAAACAAAGTTCATAACCCGCATACATAAATAATATGAAAATCCAAGAGTTGCGCGCTTTATCCAACGATGAACTTAAAGAGAAGCTGAAGAAACTTAAACTGGAGCTTTTCAGGCTTAACCTGCAGCGTTATGGCGGCAACGTCGAGAAACCGCATTTGTTCTCCGCCACCAAAAGGGATATTGCCCGAATAAGCACCCTATTGAAGGATACCAAGGGAAAATAAAAATGGGTAAAAGAAAAGAGTTTACCGGTACCGTAATAAGCGCCAAGATGCAGAAGACTGTGGTCGTCAAGATAATGCGCCTCTCAAAGCATCCGAAGTATTCAAGGATCATGAAGAAGTATATTAAGTTCAAGGCGCATGACGAAAAAGGGCTCGCTAAGGCAGGCGATATTGTGAAGATCGAAGAGACGAAGCCGATATCCAAAGACAAGCGCTTCAGGGTGACTGCGGTTGTAAAGAAATCCGCGACCGCGCATATAGGGCTTAAAGAGGAGATTTAAGTGATACAATTACGCTCAATTCTCGATGTAGCTGATAATACGGGCGCTAAGCGCGCATCCTTTATCTGCGTATTAGGCAAGAAAAATTGTTTTGATGCCGAGGTAGGCGACATTATAAATGTTAACATCAAAGAGTCTTCCCCTGACGCTGTAATAAAGAAGGGCGAGAAGGCCAAGGCTGTTATCGTCAGGACTAAGCTTCCGATCCGCCGCAAGGATGGATCGGTCTTGCGTTTTGACCGCAACGCCATCGTCTTTATCGACCCGCAAAATAATCCGCGCGGGACGCGCGTATTCGGGCCTGTTGCCCGCGAGTTGAGGGAGAAGAATTTCACCAAGATCATATCTTTGGCCCCAGAGGTAATATAAATGTTAAAGATCAAAAAAAGCGATACAATCCAGATAATCAAGGGTAAAGATAAGGGTAAAAAAGGTAAGGTGCTGCAGATAATGCTGCAGACTAAGCGAGCCTTGATCGAAGGGCTCAACATGGTCAAGAAACATAAACGCAAAACACGCCAGGACCAGCAGGGAGGCATCATCTCGATCGAATCTCCGATAAGCATATCCAATATAATGTATTTCTGCAAAACTTGCGACCGGCCGGTGCGCCTCGGATTTTTAATCCAGAAGGACGGCACCAAATCAAGGTTCTGCAAGGTTTGCAAACAAACGGTATAAAAAAATGGTACCCAGACTGCAAGAAAAATTCAGGAATGAAATAGCTCCGGAAATGGTGAAGAAGTTTGCCTTGGGCAATAAGCTGGCCGTGCCCTATATTGACAAGATCGTGGTCAACATGGGTGTCGGCGAAGGGCTTACGGATATCAAGATACTTGAGAAAGCGATGGATGAGATGGCAGCGATAACCGGCCAGAAACCGATCATGAGAAGGGCCAAGAAGGCCATCGCTAATTTCAAGGTAAGGGAGGGCGGGCCCATAGGCTGCAAGGTGACGCTTAGAAAAGCCAAGATGTATGAGTTCCTTGACAGGCTTGTAAATATTGCGCTTCCTAGGATCCGCGATTTCCGCGGCGTTCCCACTGAGTCCTTTGACGAGGGGGGAAATTACACGCTGGGGCTTAACGACCAGACGATATTCCCCGAAATAGAATACGATAGAATAACCCGCACGCAAGGAATGGATATCACTTTTGTAATAAAGAAGGTGCAATCCCGCGAGCAGGCCCAGGAGCTTTTAAGGCTTTTCGGGATGCCCTTTAAAACAGGTAAGGAATAATTAAATGGCCAAGAATTCGCAAATAGCAAGGTGGAAGAGAGGGTCTAAGTTTTCAGCGCGTAATTACAACCGCTGCCAGATCTGCGGCAGGTCCGGCGGATACTTGAGCAGGTTCAAGCTTTGCCGCATATGTTTCAGGGAACTGGCCTGGCAGGGAATGATACCCGGAGTAAAAAAGGCAAGCTGGTAAAAATAAGAGGAAGACTAATGTCAAGAACAGACTTAATTGCTGATTCATTCACGATGATACGCAACGCCGTAATGGCCAAAAAAGTGACGGTAGATATACCGGCATCAGGGACCTTAAGCTCCATTATGGAGATATTAAAGAACGAAAACTATATTGAGGATTTTAAGTTCATAGAAGACAAGAAGCAGGGGACTGTAAGGATCTATCTTAAATATATCGCGGGAAAATCTGCGATAAGGAATATCAAGCGTATTTCGCGCCCGGGATTAAGGGCTTACGTCAAGAAAGTCAAGATCCCGAGAGTTTTGCGCGGCAAGGGATTGGCTATAGTATCGACATCCAAGGGCGTCATTACGGATAACAAGGCCCGTGAATTAGGCGTTGGCGGAGAAGTAATAGGGTATGTTTGGTAGAGCTTACACCGGGCCCGGCTTCGCCGTCTCCGGTGTAAATTAACAGATGGGTTATAGAGGGTTAATTTATGAGCCGCATAGGAAATAAACTGATAGCAATACCGCAAGATGTGAAGGTCGAGGTCAAGGACTCAGAAGTTTTTGTTGAGGGCCCTAAAGGCAAGCTCAGCAGGGTTTTGACGGGCCGTATCAGCGTAGAAATAAATGACGGCAAACTTCTTGTCAAAAGGCCGGGTGATACTAAGATAGATAAGTCTCTGCACGGGCTTTACCGCGCGCTTATCGCAAATATGATCAAAGGTGTGACTGAAGGCTATGTCAGGGAGCTTGAGATCATCGGTGTCGGTTTTAAAGCGCAAATTCAGGGCAATGCGCTTAATTTAACTTTGTCATTTTCGCATCCTGTGAACTTTCCTATTCCGGAAGGGATCAAGATTGAGACGCCCAAGCCGACCCAGATCGTGGTCAGGGGCATTGATAAAGAGCTGGTAGGAAAAGTCGCGACCGAAATCCGCCGGATCTATCCTCCCGAGCCGTACAAAGGCAAGGGGATCCGCTTTGTCGGAGAATATGTCAAGAGGAAGGTCGGCAAGGCGCAGGCTACCAGCAAGTAATCCTTCGCGCGCCACGCTAGTATCAGCGGGGCTTGCTTGAAGTAAGGTACTAATTGAGGGGAAAAAGTGAATAAAAGAGAAGAATCAAGACAAAAAAGGCACCGCCGCATAAAAATGAGCATGTTCGGTACCGTAGATAAACCGCGCCTGGTGGTGCATAGAAGCCTGAAGAATTTCTCGGCCCAGGTAGTGGACGATGCAGAGGGTAAGGTCATCTTTTCTTTGTCTACTAACGGCAAGGAGCTGAAGCAGAAGTTTGCCACCGGCGGAAATTTAAAAAGCGCGGAGTCCTTCGGCGTGATCTTTGCGCAAAAGGCTAAGGAGAAGGGTATAGGCGAAGTGATATTTGATAGGGCAGGTTACTTATACCATGGCAGAGTAAAGGTATTTGCAGATGCTTTAAGAAAAGGGGGATTGAAACTCTAAACCTAATATGCGAGAATTAAAAATTGAACAGTCAGATTTAATCGAGAAGGTAATCACCATCAACCGGGTCACCAAGGTCACTAAGGGCGGCAAGAAGATGCACTTCAGCGCCTTAGTTGTGGTCGGGGATACAAAAGGCCGGGTAGGGTTTGCTTTGGATAAGGCCAATGAAGTCGCTGATGCCATACGCAAATCGCTGACCAAGGCAAAAAAAAGCCTGTTTAAGGTCACCCGCGAGGGCTCGACTATACCTCATGAGGTTATCGGGCATTACGGGGCAGCTAAAGTGCTTCTAAAGCCTGCGTCGGAAGGGACTGGCGTCATCGCATCCGGGCCTGTAAGGGCGATCTGTGAAGCAGCAGGGATCAAGGATATTCTTACCAAATGCCTCAAATCAAATAATCCCATAAATGTCATTAAGGCAACTGTAGAAGGCTTAAAGAGTTTAAAAGAATGAAAAAGATAACCCCAAAAAAATCTCCCGTAAAAGAATCAAAACCAAAGGCAGCCGTCAGAACTCGCCAGAGATTAAAGAGTCCTGCTGTTGAACAGAAGGCCCCTCCGGCATTAAGCCTGGCTAATTTAAAGGCACCAAAGGGCTCCCATAAACGCAGGAAATACCTTGGAAGGGGGCCTAGCTCCGGCCACGGCAAAACATCCACCCGCGGCAGCAAGGGCCAGACATCAAGGGCTGGTCGGCATTTCTACCTAGGGTTTGAAGGGGGCCAGTCTCCCCTTGTCCGTAAGTTTCCTAAGCGCGGTTTTCACAGCCCTTTTAGAAAAGTATATCAGATAATCAATTTAGAGGAATTAAGCAGGATCAAAGAATCAGAGATAAGCCTGGACCTTTTGCAAGAGAGGGGCCTCATCAAAGATAAGTCCAAACTTGTGAAGATCCTCGGTAACGGCCAGATCAAAAGGTCTGTCAAAATACAGGCCCACGCCTTTTCAAAAAAGGCCGAGGAGGAGATAGTCAAGGCCGGCGGCAAGGCTGAAGTAGTCAGCTTGGCCTAAAGCCAAGCATAATTTAAGAAAGAGCAGGTAAATGTTCAGCGCTCTGGTAAATTCCTTCAGGATACCGGATTTAAAGAGGCGCCTGATTATAACGGGCGCTCTTATCGCAGTATATCGGATCGGCTGCTATATCCCCACGCCGGGCATTGACGGAATGGCGTTGGCCGAATTCTTCAACCGCATAGCCAAGACGCAAGGCGGTACGCTCTTTGGCATAATCAATATGTTTTCCGGCGGCGCCATGGAAAGACTGACCATCTTTGCCTTAGGGATAATGCCGTATATCTCCTCATCTATCATAATGCAGCTTTTGACCGCGGTCATACCGGCTTTGGAGAAGATCGCCAAAGAGGGTAAAGCCGGCTACGAGCGGATAAATCAGCTTACCCGCTATGGCACGGTGGCGCTGTCCGTGGTCCAGTCATTCTTCATTGCCTTGTGGCTTGAAAATCCGGCTCATTTTGAAGGCTTAAGGATAGTGATGAGCCCGGGATGGGGATTTAGGATCATAACGGTCCTGACCCTTAGCACAGGCACGATCTTTATAATGTGGCTCGGTGAGCAGATACAGGAGAAGGGCATCGGTAACGGCATATCGCTGGTTATCGCTTCGGGCATCATTTCAAGGATCCCTGCGGCGCTCCACCAGCTGGCGCTTTTGATCTCGCCCTTCAACGCAGCCAGGAGGCAGATACAGCCCATAGTATTGCTGGTAATGGCCGCGCTGTTAGTCATAGTTGTATTTGCAGTGATCATGATCACTCAGGGGCAGCGCAAGATCCCCGTGCAATACGCGCGAAGGATCGTCGGACGTAAGATCTACGGGGGGCAGAATACCTACATACCGCTTAAGGTTGATACGGCGGGCGTTATCGCGATCATATTTGCCCAGTCAATAATCCTTTTTCCGGCGACGATCGCCTCATTTATACCAAATCCGGCTTTTCAAAATTTCGCACAGAGCCTGATGCGCGGGCACATACTTTACAGCGTGGTTTATTCGCTTTTGATCGTATTCTTCTGCTATTTTTATACGGCCATAGTCTTTAATCCGCTCGATCTTTCGGAGAACATGAAGAAATACGGCGGGTTCATCCCCGGGATACGTCCGGGCCAGCCGACCGCTGAGTTTTTAGATTACGTGATGACCCGCATCACTTTGGCGGGCGCCCTATTCATCGCGGTGATCGCCATAATGCCTGATTTCATCATGGCCTGGCTTAAGATACCTTACCTGGTGGCGTCATTCTTCGGAGGCACCGGGATACTGATCGTAGTCGGCGTTATGCTTGACACCCTGAAACAAGTCGAAGCGCACCTTTTGACACATCATTACGAAGGATTCATGAAGTCAGGGCATCTGAAGGGAAGAAGATGATCAGGATCATCCTTTTAGGGCCGCCGGGAGCGGGTAAGGGCACTCAATCAGTCAAGCTTGCGCAACAGCTTTCTTTGCCGCACATTTCAACGGGTGATCTTCTGAGGCAGAATGTAAAAGATGGCACGGAGTTGGGCAAAGAAGCCAAGGATTACATGAATAAGGGGCAACTGGTGCCTGATGAGCTGGTGGCCCAGATGCTGGTAAAAAGGTTCGGGATGGATGACGTCAAGGGGGGTTTTATCCTTGATGGCTATCCGCGCAACATTAACCAGGCAAAAACCCTCGACGGCATACTTAAGGACAAAAAGATGGCCATTGATATGGTCATCTATCTGGATACAAGCGACGTGGTCATAATACAGCGACTTTCCGGCAGGCTTGTCTGCAGCTCCTGCGCAGCTAACTTCCATAAGACGAACATGCCTCCTAAGGTTAGCGGGGTATGCGATCTTTGCAAGGGTAAGCTTTATCAGAGGACAGACGATAAAGAGGAGACCATAAAGAATCGTATCGTTGTTTACAAGAACGAAGTGGCCGCCCTCATAAAATATTACCAGGATTCAAATAAACTGCATAGCCTGAACGCTGACGGCGATGCGGGAATCGTTCTTAATAAGATCATGGAGCTCGCTAAAGAGAATGATCCCCTTAAAGTCTGAAGCAGACCTTGAAGGTTTAAGGGCTTCTGCAAAGATTTTGGTAAGGGTTATGAATAAGCTGCGCCAGCTGGTTGCAGCCGGCGTTACCACGGCGGAACTTGACAGTGTGGCTCAAAAGTTGATCGCCGAAGAAAATGCTTTAGCTGCGTTTAAGGGCTACAACGGTTATCCGGCCAGTATCTGTGTTTCGGTAAATGAGGAGATCGTGCATGGGATACCGGGCCCGAGAGAGCTTAAAGACGGGGATATACTGGGCCTGGACCTGGGGATCAACTTTAAAGGGTATTTTACCGATGCGGCGACGACCATCCCGGTCGGAAATATCGATCCGCGTGTTATGAAGCTGCTTGAAATAACCAGAAAAGCGCTGGCGGAAGGGATAAGGCAGGCAAAAGAAGGCAACTGCCTCTCTGACATATCGGCGAGCATTCAAAGATGTGTTGAGGCGGCGGGTTTCTCAGTCGTAAGGCAGTTCGTGGGGCATGGCATCGGCCGCAAACTGCACGAAGAGCCTGAGGTCCCCAATTTCGGCAGGCCGCATATGGGCCCGCAACTAAAAAGCGGCATGGTCCTGGCGATAGAGCCGATGGTGAATATGGGGACATGGGAAGCAAAGGTCCTTGATAACGGCTGGACAGCGGTGACATGCGATGGTTTACCGTCGGCGCACTTCGAGCATACCGTAGCCATTACCAGGGGCGAACCGGAGATCCTGACAAAACTTTATGGCTAAAGAAGAGCTTATCGAGGCAGAGGGCAAGATAATCGAGACATTGCCGAACGCAATGTTTCGGGTTCAGCTTGAAAATGGCCACGTTGTCCTGGCGCACGTCTCAGGAAAAATGCGCATGAATTTCATAAGGATACTTCCTGGGGACAAAGTAAAACTTGAGCTTTCTCCATATGACCTGAGCCGCGGGAGAATAACCTTTAGGGTGAAATAAATGAAAGTAAAAGCTTCAGTCAAGAAGATTTGCGATAAATGCAAGATAGTCAGAAGAGAGGGTATTGTAAGGGTCATCTGCTCTAATCCAAAACACAAACAGAGGCAGGGATAATTAATTTAAGGAGCAACTCATGCCAAGAATTTTAGGTGTAGACTTACCGAAAGAAAAAAAGATCGAGATCTCGCTGACCTATCTGTATGGCGTGGGAAGGGCTAATGGCAACGCGATACTTAAAGAGGCCGGGATCGATCCTAATAAACGCGCTAAGGACTTGACTGAAGCTGAAGTTTCGCATATAACCGCCACCTTGCAAAAAGGGGGCTATCGCATCGAGGGTGACCTGCGCAGGGACATATCGCAGAATATCAAAAGGCTCACAGAGATCCAGTCATGGAGAGGCATGCGCCATAAGAAAGGGCTGCCCGTAAGAGGCCAGCGCACCCGCACCAATGCAAGGACCCGCAAAGGCCCGCGCAAGGGCGGCATGGCGGTCATTAAGAAGTCTGAGCCGGCAAGGGCGGCAGCAAAGCCGGCTGGGAAATAGGGAGATTCAGTCCCTTGCTTTCGGTAAAGATATTTAAGGGAAGCTCGGGATGAGATTTTGCGGCTAACTAGAGAGGATGAAATTTCATGGCGACAAAAGAAAAAGCAAAGAAAAAGAAGCTAGCTAAGGGTATTACCTCGGGGATAGCACATATCCTGGCAAGCTTCAACAACACTATAATAACCATAACCGATAAGCAGGGCAATGTCGTGGCGTGGTCTGCCCCGGGCATTGTCGGCTACAGCGGATCAAAGAAATCCACTCCTTTCGCGGCCCAGATAGCGGCAACAGATGCGGCAAGGAAAGCCAAAGAGGTCGGGATCGTCGAGGTGGATGTTCGCGTAAAGGGCCCCGGGTTTGGAAGGGAATCAGCCATAAGGGCCTTGCAGGCTTCCGGGCTGACCATCACTTCCATCAAGGACGTGACTCCTATCCCGCATAACGGATGCCGGCCAAAGAAGAAAAGGAGAGTCTAATACATGTCCCGCTATATTGACGCAACCTGCAAGCTTTGCAGGCGTGAAGGCGAAAAATTATTTTTAAAAGGCACAAGGTGCACCACCGAAAAGTGTGGCATCGCTAAAAGGGCGTACGCCCCCGGGCAGCACGGGCCGAGCAGGACAAGATCCAAGGTATCCAATTACGGGCTGCAGTTAAGGGAAAAGCAGAAGGTCAAAAGGATGTACGGGGTGCTTGAAAGGCAGTTCCGCAAATACTTCAAGATCGCATCCAAAAGCAAAGGCGTCACCGGTAAGGTGCTGCTGCAGCTTCTGGAGCGCAGGCTCGATAATGTTGTGTTCAGGCTCGGGGTTGGCATATCGCGCTCCCAGGCAAGGCAGATCGTACGCCACAATTTCGTATACGTCAACTCTAAGAGAGTAAATATCCCGTCTTATCTTATTGATAAGGACGATACCATCAACATCAAAGCCAAGGAGAAGGCCGGGAACAAGCTGAAGGAGAACCTTGAGGTCTCCAAAAGCAGGGCTGTGCCCGTTTGGCTTGAATTCAACGCCAAAGAGATGGCTGCAAAGGTAGTGCGTCTGCCGGAGAAAGATGATGTCCAGCATCCTATCGAAGAGCAGCTTATCGTCGAGCTATATTCGAAATAACAATATCTTTATTTTTTATAAACGCCATCAGGAGGAAAAATGGGTATAAAGTGGAGAGATTTTCAGTTACCGAACAGGCTTGAATGCGATGAGTCAACCTATACCACAACATACGGCAAGTTCATAGCCGCTCCTTTTGAAAGAGGTTATGGTGTAACCTTAGGTAACTCCTTAAGAAGGATACTTCTTTCCTCTATCGAGGGAAGCGCGGTGACATCGATCAAGATAGCCGGGTCGTCCCATGAATTTTCGGCAATATCAGGGGTCCTGGAAGATGTCCCAGAGATAATCCTCAACGTCAAAAGCCTGGTCATAAACTCGCACTCCAAGATACCCAAGACCATATCCATTGAGGTTACCAAAAAGGGCGAAATAAAAGCCAAGGATATCGAGGTCGACGAGACTATCGAAGTCCTTAATCCTGAGCAGCACATCGCCACCCTCACCAAAGACATGAAGTTCCATATGGAGATGGAGGTTGCAAGGGGAAGGGGTTATGTTACCGCAGAGGCGAACAAGAAAGAAGAGAAGACGATAGGCGTCATTCCGATCGATTCGGTGTTTTCCCCCGTTAAAAAGGTGAGCCTGTCGGCTGAAAACGCGCGCGTAGGCCAGAGGACCGATTACGATAAGCTGATCCTTGAGATCTGGACCAACGGATCGATCAGCCCTAAAGATGCGCTTCTCTACGGCTCAAATATACTTCAGAGGCACCTTGATATCTTCGTCAACTTCGGGCAGCTGCCTGAAGAGATGGCCGAAGAGGAGCCGGAGATGAGCAAGGAAGAGGCGGTTCTTTATGAGAAACTCAGGCTTCCGATCTCCGAACTTGAACTTTCTGTAAGGAGCTCAAACTGCCTCAGGGAGGCTAACATCAAGGTAATTGCTGAGCTGGTCAGGAAAAATGAAGATGAGATGTTGGGTTTCAAGAACTTCGGGAAGAAATCCCTTACCGAGATCAAGGAATTGCTCGCCGGTATGGGTCTTACCTTAGGCATGCAGATTGACCTTAAAAAAATAAAGAAAATATAAAAAATGAGACACGCAAAGAGAAGGCTGCAACTTAACCGTTTTACCAGCTGGCACAAAGCGACCATGAAAAGCCTGGCGAGAAATATCCTCACGGCCCAGAGCATAAAGACTACTCCCCATAGGGCAAAGGCCGTAAGGTCTCTGGTTGAGCATCTTATAACTTTGGCCAAGAAGAACACGCTTGCCGCGAAACGTGAAGCGTTTTCAGTACTCGGCGACCATAAAATGGTAGTGCACCTTTTTGCCGATATCGGGCCGCGTTTCGCCAACAGGCAAGGGGGATACACAAAGATAATCCATATAGGCAAAAGACGCGGGGATAACGCGGAGATGGCTATCTTTGAGTTGACCGAGATCAAAAAGAAGGAAGTAAAGAAGCCCAAAAAGGAAACCAAATCCGAGGAGAAACCCAAGGACGAGGCGGCTCATGAGAAACAGGCCCCCCAAGAGGTTAAGCACGCGGAGGCCAAGAAACCGCAGAAAAAGTTCCTCGGAGGGTTTAAGAACATATTCAAGAAGGAAAGAGATTCCCTTTAATAGCATTAAATTAAAATGCGCATTGATACAAGGCTTTCCGAACGCTTAAAAAAGATAAATCCTTCTTCGACACTTGCCATAACCGCCAAAGCCAAGAAATTAAAGGCTGAGGGGCAGGATGTCGTGAATTTTAGCGCCGGTGAGCCGGATTTTGATACCCCGGATTTTATAAAGAACGCTGCAATCGAAGCTATTAAATCCGGATTCACCAAGTACACCCCTACCACCGGGACCCCTGAACTAAAGAAACTCGTCTGCGATAAATTCAGCAAAGATAACGGCCTTACCTACGCTCCGGAGCAAGTAGTCGTCTCCTGCGGGGCCAAACACAGCATCTTTAACGCCATTACTGTCTTGGCCAATAGGGGCGACGACGTGCTTTTGGCATCGCCTTACTGGGTAAGTTATCCGGAGATGATCAACCTCTGCGAGGCAAACCCTCGTTTTATAAACACGCTTCCTGAGGATAAATTCAAGATAACCCCGAAAGAACTCAAGAAACATCTCACCCCTAGGACAAAACTGCTTATTCTCAACAGCCCTTCGAACCCGACAGGGTGCGTTTATTCTGCGGCGGAGTTAAAAGAGATAGCCGCGATCTGCGTTGAGAAAAAGATCTTTGTCATAAGCGACGAAATATATGAGAAGATCGTTTTTGATAACTTTAAACATGTTTCGATCGCAAGTTTCGGCAAAGATATATACGATCTGACCATTACGGTAAACGGCCTCTCCAAGAGCCACTCCATGACTGGCTGGCGTATCGGCTATCTTGCGGGGCCCAAAGACATAATCGACTGCATCTCGAAGCTGCAGGATCATACGACCTCAAACCCCTGCTCCATCGCCCAGAAAGCCGCGGAAGCAGCGTTGAAGGCCCCGGATGATTTCTCGAAGAAATTATGTGTCGAGTTTCAGAAGAGAAGGGACTATGTGATATCGCGGCTGGATAAGATCAAGAAGCTTGGGTATGTCCGCCCTCAAGGCGCCTTTTACATCTTTTGCGATATCTCCGGCACAAAGATCGGCTCAGAGGAGTTTGCCAACCGCCTCCTTGAGGAGAAGTTCGTCAGCCTCGTGCCGGGAAAGGGTTTCGGCGCTGATGAGTATGTGCGCATAAGCTACGCTACGTCCATGGAACAGTTGGAAAAGGGGCTCAATAGGATCGAAGAGTGGGTCGGCAAATGACCGGGACAATCGCGGAAAAGATCCTGAGTAAGCATGCCGGAAAGGCTGTCCGGGCAGGGGATTTCGCGGTTTGCAAGATCGATTTTGCTTTCGGCCAGGACGGGACCTCTTCCATAATCATTGACAGAATAAAAGAGCTTGGGGTAAAAGAGCTAAAGATCCGGTTCTGCATGGTCATAGACCACAGCGCCCCTTCGCCAAGCGAGGGGGTATCGCGCGTCCATAAAAAGATGCGTGACTTCTCGGCAGAACGTAAGACCGCTCTCTACGATATAGGCTGCGGCGTTTGCCATCAGGTTATCCCCGAATCGGGAGAAGTTTTGCCCGGTGACCTGGTGCTCGGCGCGGACTCCCACACCTGCACCTACGGCGCTTTAGGCGCATTCTCTACCGGGGTCGGCTCGACCGACCTTGCCATCTCCCTTGCCACAGGAAAAAACTGGTTCAAGGTCCCGGAAACAATCAAAATAATAATATCGGGCAAGCCCCAGAAGGGCGTATTCGCTAAAGATATAATACTCCATATCATAACCAGGATAACCGCTGAAGGCGCGACCTACAAAGCGGTTGAATTTTACGGGCCGGTCATCGATAAGATGGATATGGACGGCCGCTTTACTGTTTGCAACATGCTTATCGAGATGGGCGCGAAGTGCGGATTTATGCCTATTGATGAAAAAACCCTTGCGTGGCTGGCGCCAAGGGTGTATAAAAAGAGGAAGATCGTGCCGGTAACAGCAAGCCCTGACGCGTCTTACGCGCAGGTCCTGGAATTTGATATCACCAAACTAAAACCTCAGGTATCAAGGCCCCATAGCGTTGATAGCGCAATTGACGCAGACAATCTTAAAGGCATAAAGATCAATGAGGCGTTCCTTGGCACATGCACCAATGCACGCCTTGAAGACCTGAAGGTTGCGGCGAAGATACTTAAGGGAAAAAAGGTCGCGCAGGGGGTTAGGCTCATCATCGCCCCGAGCTCGCGCGAGATATTCCTGCAGGCTTTAAAGGCAGGCATTATTGACGTTTTTATAAAAGCAGGAGGGGTTGTTGTTGCCCCGGGTTGCGGGCCATGCGTGGGAACTCATAATGGAGTGCCTGCGGACGGGGAGATCGTGATATCAACGGCAAACAGGAATTTTAAAGGCAGGATGGGCAATCCCAATGCCTTTATTTATCTTGCCTCACCGGCAACGGTGGCTGCTTCGGCGGTCAAAGGCAAGATCACTGATCCAAGGGGCTTTTTATAACTGGAGGGATTTGATATGGAAATTCGCGATTTGCTTATGCTTTGTATCGAGAAAAAAGCTTCTGACTTGCACTTAACCGAGAATGAGCCCCCCGTGCTTCGCATTGACGGCAAGCTTTACCGCTTGACCGAATGCCCTGCCTTTGAAAGGCAGGCCCTCAAAAAAATGATCTATACGGTCCTGACTGCTCCCCAGAAAGAGGCGTTTGAGCAGAACTGGGAACTGGATCTCTCTCTGGCTTTGCCCGGGTTAGACAGGTTCCGCGTAAATATCCACCTGCAAAAAGGCTCAGTGGAAGGCGCGTTCAGGCGCATCCCGATCGAGATCCCCGCGGCAGCAACGCTCGGGCTTCCCCCCATAGTCGCAGAACTTGCCCGTAAACCAAACGGGCTTGTGCTTGTCACAGGCCCCACCGGCATGGGCAAGACCACGACCCTGGCCACAATGATCGACATGATCAACAGGGAGAGGGAAGCCACTATCGTCACCATAGAAGACCCTATCGAGTTCATTTTTGTTAACAAGAAAGCCATTATCAAACAAAGAGAGGTCTTCTCGGATACGCATTCATTCGCCGAGGCGCTAAGGCATGTCCTGCGGCAAGATCCCAATATTATTGTTGTAGGCGAGATGCGCGACTTAGAGACCATAGCCACTGCCCTTACCGCAGCAGAAACAGGCCACTTAGTTCTGGCGACGCTGCATACTCCGGACGCCCCCCAGACCATACAAAGGATCATCGACGTATTTCCGCCTTACCAGCAGCACCAGATAAGGCTGCAGCTTGCGGACTGCCTTCAGGCGGTCATATCCCAGGTCCTGCTTCCTCACGCATCCGGAAAGGGGCGCGTTTTAGCCGCTGAGGTCATGATCGCTACCCCTGCTGTGAGAAACCTTATCCGCGAACAGCAGGTGGAACAGCTTCCGACCGTGCTGCAGACAGGCGGCCAGTACGGCATGAAGACGTTGGATAAGGCTTTGAAGGAACTCATCCGCCAGGGCGTGATAACCCTTGAGGCCGCCCTTACCAAGGTGAAGAATCCTGACGAATTCAAGCAATTATGACGATATCCGCAAAAGCCATAAAGCTGGGAGACAATATAAACACTGATTTTATCATCTCCGGCCGTTACAAATTCTCGATAACCGACATAAAAGAGCTGGCTAAGCACATCATGGAGGATATCGATCCGGAGTTCCCCAAGAAGATCATCCCGGGCGTGTCCGTGATCGTTGCCGGAAGCAACTTTGGAATGGGCTCAAGCCGCGAGCAGGCGCCTCTTGTAATAAAAGAGGCCGGGATACAGGCAGTGCTCTCAAAGCAATTTGCCCGCATATTCTACCGCAACGGCTTTAATATCGGCCTTCCCTTGATCGAGGTGGATACGGACAAGATCGATGAGAATGACCAGCTGGAGATCGACATTGCAAACGGTACCGTAAAGAACACCACCAAGAATATTGAGCTTAAAAGCAAGCCTTTCCCCCAATTCATGCAGGACCTGCTCAGAGAGGGCGGGATCGTCAATTACTATAAGAAATACGGAGAGCTTAAAGTTTAGATGTCCCACAAAGTCACGCTTATCCCCGGTGATGGCATAGGCCCTGAGGTGGCGCTCGCTGCCAAGAGGTGCATTGACGCAACAGGTGTTGCGATCGAATGGGTTGAGGCGCTCGCCGGACAGGATGCCCTGGATAAATTTGGGGATCTTCTTCCGCAATCCACGCTTGATTCCATAAAGAAAAATAAAACTTGCCTCAAGGGCCCGATAGGGACCCCTATCGGCACTGGCTTTCGCTCGATCAATGTCGCGATAAGGCACGCCTTGGATCTTTACGCCTGCGTGCGGCCGGCAAAGACTTATGCCGGTGTCAAAAGTTTATACAAGGATATTGACCTGGTCATAGTAAGAGAGAACAGTGAAGACCTTTATGCGGGGATCGAGTTTGAAGAGGGAAAGCCTGAGACCAAAGAGATCATCGCTTTAATCGAGAAATTCGGCAAGAAAAAGATCCGTCCGGATTCCGGGATCTCCGTAAAGCCCATCTCAAAGACAGCTTCAGAGCGCATAATCAGGTATGCTTTTCAGTATGCTCTTCTTAATAATCGTAAAAAAGTGACTGCCGTCACCAAGGCCAATATCATGAAGTTTACCGATGGGCTGTTCCTTAAAACAGCCCGGGAAGTGGCCAAGGACTTCGAAGGGAAGATCATTTTTGAAGAGGCGCTTGTGGATAATATGGCGATGCAGCTAGTTCAGAAGCCGCGTAATTTCGATGTTTTGGTCCTGCCCAACCTTTACGGAGACATACTGTCTGACCTTTGCGCCGGGCTGGTCGGCGGTTTGGGTATTGCGCCGGGCGCTAACATCGGTGAAGGTATGGCAGTATTTGAGGCAGTGCACGGTTCAGCCCCTAAGTATAAGGGGATGAACAAAGTGAACCCTACCGCGATGATCCTTTCGGGGGTTCTTATGTTAAAGTACCTCAAAGAAAATAAAGCTGCAGAGAAGCTTGAGAGCGCGGTGGCTAAGGTCATTGCCGAAGGCAAGGATGTCACCTATGATTTTAAGCCTGACCCCAAGGATCCGTCTGCCGCAAGCACTAGTGGTATGGCGGATGCAATAATCGCAAAAATAAAATGAAAATTTCAATCATAGGAGCGGGTAACGTCGGAGCAACAGCTGCAAGCGCAATCGCCCAGGAGAACCTCGGCGATGTTGTGCTTTTTGACATTGTTAAAGGCCTGGCCCAGGGCAAGGCCTTGGACATGGAGGATGCCCGTTCGCTCCTTAATTTAAATTACAGCGTTACCGGGACAGACGATATTAATTTGATCGCCGGTTCCGATATCGTGGTCATAACTGCCGGACTTGCGCGCAAACCCGGCATGACCCGTGAAGAGCTTCTTGCTAAAAACGCCGCAATTCTAAGCGGTCTTTGCGAAAACATCAAGAAACTGGCTCCAAGGTCGATAGTCATAGTGGTGACCAATCCTTTGGACCTGATGACTGCGCTTGTTTTAAAAGCTACCGGTTTTGCTCCTGATAAGGTTTTTGGCATGGGCCTTGGCTTGGATGCTTCCAGGTTCGCCAACTTAATCGCCAAAGAGATGAAAGTACCAGTCACTGATGTTGAGGCTTGTGTAATTGGAAGCCACGGTGAGGGAATGATCCCCTTGCCAAGCCTTACCAAAGTCAAAGGCAAGGCTCTGGATAAAGCGCTTGATGCCGCAAAAGTCGAGGAGCTGGTCAAGAAAACGTTTTTGCGCGGAGCAGAGATTGTTTCGCTTTTAGGCAGCGGCAGCGCATATTATGCGCCTTCGGCGGCTATCTTAGAGCTTGTCCGGGCGGTAGCAAAGAATAAAAGGGAAGCTATCGGCGTGTGCGCCCGTTTAAACGGCGAATACGGCCTTAAAGATGTTTGTATAGGCGTTACCTGCGTCATCGGAAGTAAAGGCATTGAGAAGATTGTGGAGCTCGATTTATCCAAAGAAGAGCTCGCTAAATTATCCGCTTCAGCAGAAGCTGTGCGTAAACTCTTGAGGAGCAATTTAAACTATGTATGATCTAGCGATACTAGGCGCCGGCTGGGCCGGTTATAATGCGGCAGTAAAAGCCAAAGAGCTGGGATTAAAAGTTTGCATAATCGACCGCTCGTTTATAGGTGGCACGTGCTTAAACGCGGGATGCATCCCCACCAAAGCCCTGATCCAATCCGCTAAGATATTTGCTCTGGCCAAGAAATCCCGCTTTTTCGGGATTGGACCGCTTAATCCTTCAACTGATTTTCCGAAAGTTCAAGATAGAAAGAATACGATCATACTGCAGCTGCGCCAAGGGATGCAGCTTGGCCTTAAGGGCGTAGATTTTATTTCAGGCGAAGCAGAATTCATCTCTAAAAACGAACTGAAGGTCGAAGATAAGACCATTCAGGCCAAATCTTTCCTTATCGCAACCGGCTCAAAAACGGCAGAGCTTGCGACTTTAAAATTCAACGGCCAGAACATTATATCAAGCGATGAGCTGCTGGAAATAAAGGACCTGCCGCGTTCGCTTCTTGTTGTAGGTGGCGGGGTCATAGGGTGTGAATTCGCAAGTTTATTCTGCGCCTTGGGCGCGTCTGTTACAATTGCTGAAAAAATGCCTCAATTGATCCCTGCGGAAGATCCCGAGATAGCGAGAAAACTTGAGAGCACCTTCAAGAAGAAGGGGATCAAGGTAAATACCAATTTTGACGCCGCAACGCTGAACATAAATGATTATAAGCTGGTTTTAGTCTGCATTGGCCGGGCCCCGCGTACAGACGGCCTGGGGCTTGAGAGAATCGGGGTTAACTTAGAGCGCGGCAGGGTGGCTGTAGATGACTATTTAAGGACCAATGTTCCCAATATCTATGCTGCCGGAGACTGCACCGCTAAAATCATGCTTGCGCACTACGCGGGGTATCAGGGCAAAGTTGCGGCAGGAAATATCGCGGATCCCGCACACGCCGTAAAAGCGGACAATCCTAACGTACCAAGCGCGATATTCACCGATCCTGAGATCGCAAGCGTAGGATTAAGCGAAGAGAAGGCAAAGCAAGCGGGCTTTGATGTTAATGTTAAAAAATTCGATTTCCTTGCCTCCGGAATGGCGCGCATCATGGATGAGGCTGATGGTTTTATCAAGGTAGTGACCGACAAGCGCGACGGCACGGTGCTGGGCGCCAGCATCATCGGCCCCAAAGCCACGGAGCTTATCGCGACCCTTGCTTTGGCTGTCTCCGCAAAATTGAAATCATCCCAGCTTAAAGAAACGATTTTTGCGCATCCGACTATCTCTGAGTGCATCGGAGAAGTATTCCACTAAAGCCACTTGGGGATACGCCACATTCGATAGAAGGGTTTAATCGTTTATGGATATCCGCGTATTTGACTTAGGCCTCGTTGATTTCCTTCGCTGCTACGAATTCCAAAAGCACGTATTCAATAAAGTAAGATCCGGCGAGATTGCTTCGGCCCTCGTAGCCTGCCGCCATCGGCCTGTCATTACCTTGGGCAGGTCCGCAGGCAAGAACAATATATTGAACACCTCCGGTATCCCGGTTTATCCGATAGAGCGGGGAGGGGATGTCACCTATCACGGCCCCGGACAGATAACGGTATATCCTATATTTAATTTAGCGCTTTTTAAAAAGGACCTGCACTGGTTTTTAAGGCAGTTAGAGCAAGCGGCGATCGATCTTTTGAGAGTTTTCGGCGCAAAGGGCGAAAGAAAAGAAGGGCTGACCGGGGTTTGGGTAAATGACGAAAAGATCGCTTCGATAGGCATTGCGGTAAGGAACTGGATAAGTTTCCATGGTATAAGTATAAATATCAAGGATGACGACCTGTCAGGCTTCAGGCAGATCCGCCCTTGCGGCATGGATATCGAGATGACCTCGCTTGAAACTGTGCTGGGCAGGGATGTGGATATGGATGAGGCGAAGGATAAAATAATCGAGAAGTTTATTAATCTAGCAGGAGTTAAAGATGACCAAGGTCACGTTACCCCCTTTAGGTGAAGGCATTGAAAAAGCGACAGTCTCTTTCTGGTATTTTAAGGAAGGGGACAGGGTTGAGGAGAAAGCAGACCTTGTGGAGCTAACCACGGACAAGTCCACCTTTAACCTTCCCAGCCCTTGCGCCGGCACCCTCGCCCAGATAATCCTGTCCGAAGGCACAAGCGCGAATATTGGGGAAGTTCTGGGGGAAATAGAGGAAGATAGGTAAAATCAATTTTTCGTGTAGAGACGGCCTTGGGTAGAAGCCAGGCTTAAGGAAGGAGCGGTGAAATGTCTAAACTAAAATTAGGGGTAATTGTATCTGTGCTTATTTCGCTTCTTATGTGCGCTAAGGCGTCAGCTGAGAATCTGACGAATGAATTGCAGCAAGGAAGATATGTGTTAGTTATGATGACTGGCAGAGGGACATTGAATACTCGAATACCAGCGATGATATTGGATAGCTATAGGGGAATTGTCTGGACTTGCCAGAATTTGCAAGACGAAGAACCTTTATGGGTAAAGACAGATTTAGGTAATAACGCCAACAAACCGATGGATAAGAAACGGTATATTGCCAGAATGCTTGAGTTTCAAGATGCCAATTTAAGAATGCCAGCCGTTGTTTTGGACACTGATGAAGGCATAGCTTGGAATTGTCCGAATATCGTTGACGGAGCAGCCAGATGGATCCAGAAAGATTTTAAAGTGGACCCGCCAAAAGAGCAAAAGCCAAATGAAAACAAAGAATAGATTTGTTTTAATTATACTCTTATTTTTCATAGCAATCCTAAATATAAACTGCGCTTCTGGGCAGAAGCATTATCGCGATGCCGAGGGTGTTTTAAAAACAGAGACTCGTTCTGCTTCAGGAATAAAGAAATAAATATGGCAAGGAGAAGGCAGAAAAAATAGCAAGAGCTCGCTCGTTTTACAACTATTAGCAGCTATCGAGCAAAGATCATGAAATCTGCAATTATTTTAATAGGGGCTTGCCTCAACGGAATAGCAATCGGCCTGTTTTTGTATTTGCGGCCGGGCACCGCCATCGAGATCCAGCGGATCTTTTACAAAAAGATAAACTGGCGGATCGAACCAATATCCATGCCCAAAGAAGTACGGAACACAAGGGTAATGGGCGCTTTTTTATTCCTTCTTACTTTAACAGCTGCCATTTATATCCTGGTTAAAGGATAAAAACATAGAATATGGGGGGCGGTTCTAATTTCCTAAAGCGCGGAAAATATAACCAGCCTCTTTTTATTTACCGTTTTAGTGATATAATTATTCGATCAAACAGGAGGCAAGATGGATAACCTTAATCTAGGTGATAAGCACAGAAATGCCGTTAATAAATTCACCGATAGCCTGAAAAACATCTATGGTGACGGGCTGGTCGCGGTCTTCCTTTACGGGAGCGCGGCAAGCGGAGAGTTCGTAAAGCAGGATTCGGACCTGAATCTGCTTGTAGTGTTAAACAGAGCGGAGCCGCAAGACCTGAAAAAAGCATCAAAGCTTGTCCGCGGAGCCGGCAGGATCAACCCGTTATTCTTAAGTAAGGACCACATCCTTAGGTCGCTGGACGTATTCCCCATAGAGTTCCTTGATATGCAGGAGAACCACGCCCTTATTTATGGCACCGATATCCTTAAGGATGTTAGCATCGATATTCGCCACCTGCGGTTCCAGTGCGAGCAGGAGCTTAAAGAGAAGTTGATTAACCTGAAACAGGCTTATCTTAAGTCCAGCCACCAGCCTAAGATCCTGCGCAGGCTTTTGTTCGAAGCGTTCAACCCGGTCCTGCATGTTGCCAGGAACCTTCTTCGGTTAAAAGGGCACAAAGCGCCATACCTCAAAGAAGATATATTGAAAGAGTTATCAGAGAAATTTAAAATTAACGCCGCCGGTTGGCAAAAGATGCTCACCGCCAAGAATAACCGTATTAAGATAAGCGCTAGCGAGGCCGAAGAGTTATTTATCGGTTTCTTAAAGGGACTGGAGGAGCTGGCCGATATCGCGGACAAGCTCTAAACTTATGCGTAAGATATTACTTTCATTACTTTTACTCCTCATACCTGTTTCTGGCTTCTGCCAAAAGGTGCCGCAACCTACAGGCTGGGTGAATGATTTTGCTAATGTCATAAGCGGCGAATACAAAAGTAAAATTGACAGCCTGATCCGGGAGCTGGAGCAAAAAACCAGCGCTGAGATCATGGTGGCGACCATTGAATCGATCGCTCCTTATGGCGAGAATGAATACGCAAGGGCGCTATTTGATGCCTGGAAACCGGGCAAAAAAGGCAAAGATAACGGCGTTCTGGTGCTTGTCGCGGTAAAAGAAAGGCGCTGGCGCATTGAGACAGGCTATGGGGCGGAAGGGGTGCTGCCGGACGGGCTTTGCGGCGAGATAGGCCGCAAGTATATGGTGCCTTATCTTAAGGACGGCAATTATGGGGCAGGCGTTTATTATGGCGTCGCGGCAATCGCCAAGACTATCGCTGTTGACGCAAAGGCCGAATTGACCGGCATGCCAACGTTGACAAGTAAAACCGCTAGCAGTAAAGAAGATTTGGGATCGTATTTATTTTTCGCGGTATTCTTCTTTATATGGAGCATGCCTTGGCCTCCCATTTTTAGTCTGGGTTTTGCTTTATTTTTTGCTTTTGTTATCGGACAAACTTCTCCTGCCATCAGCTTATTTATCATGGCCGGATATTTTGCTTCTATGGTCGTGCGTTTTCTTACGTGGCAGAAGCTGCCGCTTAAGAAAAGAGACAGCTTCTGGGGACCGATCTCCTCCGGGCATTCGGGTTCGGGAGGATTCGGAGGCGGCTTTGGGGGCGGAGGCTTTGGTGGCGGAGGCTTTGGTGGTGGAGGAGGCGGTGGGGGTGGTGGAGGAGGCGGTGGAGGCGGATTTTAACTGGTAAGAAGGAGGCAGGAGATGAAGGTACTGGTGATTATTTTAGTAGCGGCGGCAGTGATCCTCGTCCCGTTTATCGGAACTTATAACGGGATCGTCAGTAAACATGAAACTATTACTGCAAAGTGGGCGCAGGTGGAAAATCAGCTCCAGAGGCGTAATGACCTGATCCCGAACCTGGTAAATTCGGTCAAAGGCTATGCTTCCCATGAAAAGACCGTTTTTGAAGAGGTTACCAAAGCCCGTTCCCAGTGGGCCAATGCAGGCACGGTAGATGAAAAGGTCAAGGCTGCCGGCGCTGTTGACTCCGCGATATCGAGGCTGCTTTTGGTAGCGGAAAATTATCCTACCTTAAAAGCGGATCAGACTTTCCTTAAGCTTATGGATGAGCTGGCCGGCACTGAGAACCGCATTGCCGTGGAAAGAATGCGGTACAATGAGTCTGTAAGGGATTTCAACACCACCGTTAGGATGTTCCCGGGCAATATCGTGGCCGGCATGTTCGGCTATAAGCCGGCAACGGAATATTTTAAGGCTGCAGAGGGGGCAAAGGCTGTCCCGGAAGTAAAGTTCTGAAAGTAAAAATTAAATAGGCGGCTCTAATGGGACCACAGGGCCGCCTATTTTTTTGTCAAAAACTAGAATTATAGGTAATATTATGTTATACTTTAATCAAAATTAGGCGTAAAGCAGCTGATAAAGGCAAACCAAGAGTAATCTTGGGACGCAAAGCTACCTGCCCAGACGCTGTGTCAGGGTAGAGGGGTTGCCAAATGCGTTCCGGATATTTATAAACCTCGAGGATTGTCTCGAGGTTTTTTGTTTGAAAGATAATGACATATACGCAAGGGAGGGAAAGATGAAAACGAAAGCCGTATTGAGAATGCTGGGGGTTATTGCAGGATTTGCTATTTTGGCTTTGTGCGTTACGGATCCTGCCTGGGCAAAGGTTCCCGATCAGCCGAGTGATGTCTATGTACGGGGATATCAGCTGATGGTCAGCAGGCGCATTAAGAATAATAAATTGGAGCCGGCTAAGGCCTATATTATTAAGGGCGTAGGCTGGAATCCGGCAACCAAGGCTCCGACATATGGGCCTGATCCTTTCAGGGGAGCGCCATATACGCTGCCATACGGGTTTTTCCTGTATGATACGGTCCGTAATCCTCGGGCCGCTGAGGTTTTAAAGTATTGGTTAGAGAAGGAGCACTACGAAAATTTCTCACCGGATGCCACTATGATCCGCAGGATGAATGCGAATACCGTGCGGATACTTAGCGTATCTACGGATATTCCCATGAAAGTGCTCGATAAGTTCTACCGGAGTCACATCATGGTCATTATGACCGTGGCCCTTACGAAAAGCGATTTCGACAGCGGTAAGTATCTGCAGGTGGTAAACAAATACAAGAATCATCCCGCTATCCTTATGTGGGTGTTAGGTAACGGGTGGAACATTAACCTTTATGACGGGACTTTCAGCGATTGGGCTCATGCGTGGGATGCTACACAGAAAGCCGTCACGGCGATCAAGGCCGCAGATGGCCACCATCCCGTATCTTCGTGTTTAGGGGATGATCGTACGACTATTGTTGGCATAACGAATGCGACTCCCCAAGTGGATATCTGGGGTTTTAACATCTACCGCGGAGCCAGCTTCGGCGATTTTTTCAGCTTTTATCAGACTCTTGGCGCAAAGCCCTTTTATTTCTGCGAGTTCGGCGGCGATTCCTTTAAGGTGACCAGCTATACGGCGGATGCCGGCAGGGCAAAGAACTGCGTTGGGATAGAAGACCAGCAGGGGCAGTCCGATTTTGACCTGGGGCTCTTGAGAGAAACACGGCCAAACCTCTCCGCTTACGATTATAGGAAGCGTTGCTTAGGAGGACTGGTCCGTGAATACACCGATCAGGTCTGGAAGGTGGGGAACTACCATGTGGGCTTAGGCGGGATCATTGATTATGATCACTATCCTACGAGTAAAGCATACTATATGTATAACCCCGAAGGTTTTATCAGGCCAAGTATGCCGGATGGCACGACCAGCGAAGAGTATTTCGGGGTAGTTACCTCTGACCATAAGGCTAAAGTGGTGTATTCAGCCTTGAAAGCGTACTATTCGACCTTGGGCGCTCCGGTGATCTTGTCTATTACGCCTGAGTCAAGGATCGGGCAGCCTTTTACGATTACAGGGGCCGGCTTCGGCGATACCCAGGGGCAGGGAACGGTGATGGTTGTGGACACGATAGCTCCTGTGGTCTCATGGAAAGACGGAGAAATAATCTGTACCACGCCGACTGTCCCTAAGGGAAGTCGTAAGGTGGTCGTGAATGCTGCGGGTACCGACAGCAACTCTATGAGGCTTAAGGTAAAGTAAGGGAGGATAGTTAAAATACAGGGGACATTTCTGGGTTTTCTCTGCCGAGCCAAGAGGAAAAACCTAGAAGCGTTCCCTAGTTTTTGACAAATTGACTTAACTGCTGCAGAATTAATTGGTTTCAGAAGAAGGCGTGCTTAAAAAGCGCGCCTTCTTTCTGTCTTTGGCGATTATCCTAGATTTACCTTGACAATACATGGTATTAGGTATACATATAAGATTATCGTAGACATCATTAAGACTAATTACAAGTGAGGTGCAAGATGAATAAAGCCAAGGAGATACTCACAGCCAAGGAGGTCGCGGATTATTTAAGCGTCCACCCCCTGACTGTGCACAAGTACGCCCGCGAAGGCAAGATCCCGGCCTTTAAGATCGGCACGGATTGGCGCTTCCACAAGAAGTATATCGAGCGCTGGATCAGGGAGAAGTCATCCTATCAGGTCAGAGCCAGCGAAGAGAAGAACGCTGTGCTTGAGAAGGTGTGAACATCCAATTTAAATGAGGAAATTCACACTTTTGGTTAATGGTAAAGATCTTGATACAGGAATATATGAATACTTTCCTTACGCTGATAAGGCTATAACCGATTTCCGGGAAACCCGGCGGATAATCAAAGGTTTAAAGGAAGGTACAATCAGCGAATCCGGGCAAGATCATATTTACGCCAAATTCTGCGTTGCAAATGAAGATACAAACCGCCGCGCCATCGAGTCATCACGCTCCGCTTTTGAAAAATTCCGCAAATTCTCCCTCGCAGCAAGAAAAAAGATACTCCTTGATATGCATAAGCTGCTCCTTAAAAAAAAGGAAGAATTTATAAATCTATTGATAATTGAAGGGCACCCTCGAAAACTTGCGGAATGGGAATTTGAGGGGATGAATATAGGAAGCAGCCCTAAAACAATTGAATTTTATTGCAGGCAGCTGCAGAAAGAGATCGGAAAATGCGATGGCGAAGTCATGTACCTCGTGCGAAAACCGGACGGAGTCGTTTGCCTTAATCCCCCCGGAAACGCAGCAGCCAGCAATTCCTACAACGGCATCCTTGTATTCTTAACCGGGAACACAATTATTGTGAGGCCGCCGTCGCATACTCCGTTATCGACTATTTTCCTCTGGAAAGAAATAGTGAATGAAGCCCTGGTCCGGAATAACGCACCCTCTGGAACATTGAATATCATACTTGGCAATTCTCAGGCAGTTATGAATGAGTGGCTGGAAAGTCCTTATGTAAACGACATTATCCATTTCGGTGATAGTAAGAGAGGCATTCCTATCGGTACCAAAATATATGAGTCCGGCAAGAAGCCGATACTCGAGCTTTCGGGAAATGATTTTCTTGCGGTCTGGAAGGACGCTGATATCGATAAAGCGACGGATTCACTTCTGGATTGTTTTCTTGGTTCTACGCAAATATGCATGGTACCTAAGATTGCCCTTGTACATGCCAATATATACGATGCTTTTATCAAAAAGATGCAAAAAAAGGCAGGGGATCTTAAAATAGGGTTACCCAGTGATCCGGAAACCATATTGAGCCCTGTGGCAAGGATGCTTGAATTTACCGAATTCCTGAAAGACGCTGAAAAAAACGGTGGCGAGCTTATTTGCGGTGGGCAAAGAATAAACCATTTTGGAGAAGAAGGCAAGGGCGGGATGTACATAAGGCCTGCGCTTTTACGCCTGGACTACAATGACAAAATCAAAGATCTTAAGATCTTAAAAGAGGAGATATTCTTTCCGCTGTTACCCATTATAAAAATAAGCGGAGATGACGAACGCATATCTGAGCGCATGGAAGGCCTTATTAATTCCCACGCTTTCGGGCTTCGAGTTTCATTGTGGATAACATCTCCGAGATTCCTGCGGAAGTTTGCCAAGCAGCTGGATAATTGCGGATTGCTCAGGATTAATGTCCGCCATGTGGGATTTTCGACATATCTTTCCACCCATGGAGGGACAAAGAAGAGCGGGGGCCCGTTCGGGGAGATGAATTATTTCTGGCAGAAAACTTCGCACCTCCAGGGAATTACTGTGGCCTTAAGCGGCAATAAAACTAAAAAGATTGTATAAAAAATGCGGATCAAAGCTGAGATTGTTGTGGTAGGTTCGGGAGCGGGGGGAGCGGCAGTAGCAAGAGACCTTGCTAAGCAGGGTAAGGATGTTTTATTGCTTGAAAGAGGTGAATCTGCAAAGGCCATCGGGAATCAAAGAGACGCCCTTGGATTTTATGATAAGTGCGCTTTAAGAAAGAGCAAAGAAGGGGTCACTGTGTACCGGGCGCTTATGCCGGGAGGCACAACCGTGGTCAGCTGCGGTAATGGCATGGTTGTCCTTGAAAAAGAGCTTAAAGGGTTGGGGGTCGATATATCCCTGGAGGCCGCCGACACTATGGAGGAGCTTGGTGTAAAACCTTTATCAGGCAGGCTTATAGGAAAGGGCTCGAGGTTGATAATGGATATCGGCAATCGCTTCGGGCTAGATATGAAGCCTATGCCGAAAGCCATGGATCAAAAGAAATGTGTTTCTTGCGGATTATGTGTTTTGGGCTGCAAAACAGGATCGAAATGGTCTGCCGTAAGCCTCATTGAAGAGATGCTAGAATACGGAGGTAATTTTATTGCGGGGATCGACGTCAAAAACATAGCGATACATAAAAGAAAAGCGGTCGGCCTTATTGCAAAGGCCAAGGGCAGGAATATAAAGATTTATGCAAAGAAGATAATCTTGGCCGCGGGGGCATTAGGCACGCCGGTGATCTTGCGCAGAAGCGGAGTTTTTAAGGCAGGAAATAAATTATTCGCTGATCTGCTCAATGTGACTTACGGCATAATGCCGGATGAAAACTTCAATTTATTCAAAGAACCGACAATGGCTGTTGTAAGCGCTAAGTTCCTGGAGACTAAAGGATTCTTGATTGCTCCATTTATCGATGTCCCCTTAATATTCAGATGGACCATGCCAAAACACAGGCATATCCAAGGGTACAGGCACAAGAATCTGATAGGCGTTATGACTAAAATAAAAGACGATAATTTAGGGAGCATCTGGGAGAATGAAACCTTTAACAAGATCGTAACAGAAAACGATCATAAAAAGCTTAACGAGGGGGCTGAAATTTGCCGCAGGATCATTCTTGAGGCAGGAGCAAAAAAAGATTCAATATATACAACTAAACCGCGCGGCGCCCATCCGGGTGGATCTGCGGCTATCGGAGAGGTGGTCGACAGTAATTTAAAAACAGAACTGGATAACCTGTATATCTGCGATGCAAGCGTTTTGCCTGTTTCAAGCGGAGCGCCGCCAATAGTCACAATAGTCGCGCTGGCAAAAAGGCTGGCAAAACATTTAAACAAGGGATGAGCACCCTTTAAAATGAATTATTACGGTATTTCAAATCTTTTGGCCGGAATTACAAGTCTTACAATGGCGTTGTTTGTTTTGGCCAAGGGACACAGGCATCGGCTGACTAAGATTTGGTCTTTTTTCTCGTTCAGCGTAGCTATATATGGATTCGGGGCATATATGGCCACGCTTGCGAAATCAGCTTCCGAAGGTTTTTTCTGGTGGCAGATATCTTATGTCGGAGTAATCCTGATCCCATTGCTTTTTGTCATCTTTATTTATGAGTTCTTGGGAATACAAGATAAAAAATTTATATATTTTATCGGATGCTGCACGCTGGTGTTTCTCATATCAGATGTATTCTTAGGAAAATTATTTATCGGAAATTCTACCTTATTATTTAAGAACATTTCTTGGGCTAAACCTGCCTATTGGGTGTATCCTCCTGGGCCGCTCCACATATTCTTCACTATATTTGCATATTTCGGATGGGTCATCTATGCCCATATACAGCTTATAAAAAGCTACAAGAATACTACCGGCATCAAAAGAAGCCAAATTAAATATTTCTTTTTGGCTACAGCATTAGGGTTCGCTGGGGGAGGGACATCTTTCTTGCCATGTTTCGGAATACACATATACCCTATTTTTAATTTCACGGTTTTCCTGTATCCAATCATCATGACCTATGCTATTTTCCGCTACCGCCTCATGGATATCACCATAGCGCTTACGCGCACCTCGATATTTGTGGCGACTTACACCATTATTCTCGGCCTGCCGTTCGGCGTTGCAGTATGGCTTAAGACATGGCTTGTGGAGACGTTTAGCTCTCAGTGGTGGATCATGCCTCTCGGACTTATGGCAGCTTTGGCCACAGTGGGCCCGTTTATTTACATCTATATCGACAGAAAGGCGGAAGCAGCGCTATTAAAAGAGCAGAGGCGCTATCAGGACACCCTCAAGCAGGCATCTATCGGCATGACCCGCATTCGCGACCTTAAAAAACTGCTTACCTTGATCACTCACATTGTCACCAAGACCGTGCGCATAGTCTACGCAGCAGTGTACCTGTATGACAAGAATTCCAACGAATACACTTTGCAAATAAGGCGCGATAAGGACACCTACTCCATCCCTAGGGTTTCGGCGAACCTTCCTCTTTTAGAATGGATAAGGGAGGAGCGGGAGCCGCTCATCTATGAAGAGGTTAAGCGTAAAGCCGAAGAGGGTAATCTGACGTATATCCAATTAGAGGAGAATATGCGCCTTTTAAGCGCCACCGTTATCATCCCCAGTTTTTTGGAGACCCGATTAATGGGATTCTTTGTTTTGGGCGACAAAATTACCGGTGAGGTGTATACGCCGGATGACCTTAATGTTTTTCACGTCCTGGCCACGCAGGCCGCGTTGGCCATTGAAAACGCCCAGTTTTACGAGGAGGCGCAGGAGATGCATGAACAGATCGCGCAGGCCGAGAAGATGGCGACTATTGGCACCATGGCTGACGGCCTGTCGCACCAGATCAACAACCGCTTTTACGCGCTTTCCCTGATTGCAGGAGATTCCATAGATAATCTTAAAACCACCGACACCTCCAAATGTTCCCGCGAAGTAAAAGAGATGCTTAACGAAGTGAACCACGCCCTTGAGCGCATACAGGCCAACGTCAATCAGGGCGGAGAAGTAGTGCGCGGCCTTTTGAAATACTCCCGCAAAGGGGATGAGGGGTTCGAAGCGATTGACCTGAATGAAGTCATCGACAACACCCTTGAGATGGTGCAATACAAGGTCAGGCTTTCTGAAATAGATATTGTCAGGGACTTTCCGGATCCTGCGCTTAAAATTAAAGGCAATATGACCCAGCTTGAAGAGGTATTCTTTAATTTCATTGATAACGCAAATGACGCCATCCATGAGCGCAAGGATATGCTGAAAGAGCCCGAATACCGCGGCAGGATATCCATATCTGCAAGGCCCTCAGGCGATCATTCGGTAGAGATCGTGTTTGAGGATAACGGCATGGGAGTAAAGGACGGCGACGGCAATAAAATGTTCACCCCGTTTTTCACCACCAAGACCTCCGCGCGCAAGGGCACCGGCTTAGGGCTTTATGTGATAAAGCGCATCATTACCGATATGCACAAAGGAAGCATAGATTTTCAATCTGAACATAAAAAAGGCACTCGTTTTGTATTAAGCCTGCCGCTTGCGCGTTAGGGGAACACCTAATAAGTTGACATTTCGTTAAAAAGGTATTATTTTATTATAAACCGAAAGGAAGAAAGAATGCCTAAGTTGCTGATAGTTGATGATGAAACGGATATCCTTGAATTCGCCGCGAACTTTTTCCGCAAACGAAAGGTAGAGGTGTTTACCGCCCCCAATGGGGAACAAGCCGTAAGCATGGCGCACTCCCATAAGCCAAATCTCGTGCTTATGGATATAGGCATGTCCGGCATCGACGGAATAGAAACGCTTAAGCGCATGAAAGAGATGGATTGCAACACCAAGGTGATCATGGTGACCGGGAGAGAGCCACAGGAGGACGCGTCTTTCAATAAATGCATGGAGTTGGGGGCGATGGGCTACATTCACAAGCCGCTTGAGCTTGATGAGCTGGAGAAGGTCGTATTAAAGGAGCTGATGAAGATATGAGGATGGGGCTTGGCCGCAGCGTAGATTACAAGAAGGAGCTGGAGAAGGCAGCCAAAACCATGATCCTGGTGCATGAGCCGGATGCTTTGATCAAGATGATCGTGCGCATGCTCGTGCAAAAGGTAAGGATAACCCACGCCGGCATACTCCTGCACGACAAGGCCCGTGACACTTACATCCTCACGGTATCCAAAGGCGCCGCCGGCTTTAAGATCCCCGCTGGTTTTGCCCGCATTGACAGTGATAACCCCCTGGTCCGTTTCTTTAAAGAAGGCCCCGACAAAAAATATTTCAGCGAAGGCGTGATAATCTATGGAGAAGCCAAAAAGACGGCCGTAAGCAAAGGGGCCGAACCCCGGCTAAGGGAACTGGCGGCAAAGGTCGCCTACCAGATGGAGATCTATGAAGCCGTAGCCTGCATCCCGACATATTTCAGAGACGAATTGCTGGGGATACTGCTTTTGGGAGGGAAGAAAAGCGGCGGCCCTTTCAGCCGCGATGAGTTAAGTTTCTTCATGGCGCTGGCATCGGATGTGGCGATGGGTATCCGCAACGCCCAACTTTTCCGCGAGCTGGAACTTGAGCTTGATAAAAGGAAACGCCTGTTCATCAACACTACCGTCGCCCTGGCCGCTGCCATTGACGCCAAAGACCATTACACCCACGGCCATACTGCGCGGGTAACAAACCTCAGCCTTGAAATAGCCCAGCGCCTTAAGAACAGGAACAAATACGCGATAAACGATAAGGCTATGGAGGACCTGCAGATCGCAAGCCTACTGCATGACATAGGAAAGATCGGGATCCCTGAATCCATATTGAACAAAGAGGGCTCGCTTAACGAAGAGGAGCACAAGAAGATGCGGGAGCACCCGATATTGGGAGTGACGATAATCCAGGCGATAAAGGAGCTGGAGGACGCGGTCATGGGGGTAAAATACCACCATGAAAGATTCGACGGGCTAGGGTATCCTGAAGGGCTTAAAGGTGAAAACATACCCTTGATCGCCGCAATAATCTCCGTCGCTGATTCTTACGATGCCATGACTACTGACAGGCCCTACCGTCCGGCTATGCAAAAAGATGCGGCCCTTGCGGAGATAAAGCGCCTGAGCGGCCTGCAGTTCAACCCGCGCATAGTCGAGATCATGGCCGAACTTTCCCGGGAAGACAGGCTATGAGCGGGCACAAGCGCATAATCCTCATGTATATATCGGATGTCTCGGGACATCGCAACGCGGCGGTGGCTGTTGAGCGCGCGATAAAACTCTTAAGCCCCGAAACAGAGACTTTGGGAATAAACGCCTTCAGCTACACCAATCCCATATCGGAGAAGATCATCAACAGTATTTACATGGGCGTCATAAAGCGCATGCCCAAGATCTGGGATTACCTTTACGACAACCCTGAAGTGGCGCGGAGGCTGCAGAAGATAAAGGACAGTATCCACAAAGCTAACTCCCCGAAGTTCCAAGCCCTTTTCGATAAATTCAAGCCTGACGCCATCGTCTGCACCCAGGCCTTTCCCTGCGGGATGGTGGCTGATTATAAAAAGATGTACAACTCGAATATACCACTGGTAGCGGTCCTGACGGATTACGCGCCGCACTCCTACTGGATCTACGATACCATAAACTATTACATTACTCCGTCGGAAGACATTGCCCTACGTTTAATAAAAAAGGGCGTCACCCATGACAAGGTCAGGCCTTTCGGCATACCCTTTGACCCTAAGTTCAACTCGCCGGTCGAGCCCTACAGGATCATGCATAGGCTCAAGCTTGAGCTCGGGGTCCCGACTGTCCTTGTGATGGGGGGAGGGCAGGGGTTGGGCCCGGTAAAGGCGATAATCGATTCCCTGGAAAAGGCCAAATTCCCGCTCCAGGAGATAATCATAGCCGGCACCAACCAGAAACTCTATAAGTCACTGAAAAAGAAAATAAAGAGATCCAAAAAGAAGATACTGCTTTTCGGATATGTAAACAATATCCACGAGCTGATGGGCATCTCTGACATAATCATCACAAAACCCGGAGGGGTGACCACGGCAGAGGTATTGACCAAGAGGATCCCCATGGTCATAGTAAACCCTTTGCCCGGACAGGAGATCAGCAATACCAGCTACCTTGTGGAAAAAGGGGTCGCGGTTAAATCGGATGACCCGAAGAAAATCCACCTTATTATCGACGAGCTCCTTTCGAATCCCGGGAAATTGAGCCGCATGCGCGAGGCAGCGGCCTACATAGGAAAACCTCAATCAAGCATGAACATAGCAAAGCTCGTATTAAAACTTGCCCAGCGCCATGTTTAAATACCTGTTATACAGGATAGGGCACTTCATCGCCATACATTTTCCCCTTAAAGCTGCGTATGCGATCGCAGTAACTGCTGCGGATATCCGCCTTATTTTCGCGGATAAGGACCGCGCAGCTGTAAAAGACAACTTGAAGGCGATATTTCCCGATAAGACAGTTACCGAGATCCGCAAGATAAGGCGCGCGATGTTCCGCAACTTCGCCAAGTATCTGGTGGATTTCTTCCGCTTCAGTAAAATTGACAAAGAATACATAAAACAGAACATCCATATTGAGAACATCCGCAACTTTGACGAAGCAGCCTCAAAAAAGAAAGGCGTAGTCGTACTTACCGCCCATCTGGGCAACTGGGAGCTGGGGGGAGTAGTGATCGCCATTTCCGGATACCCGTTCTGGGCGGTCGCCATGCCGCACAAGAACAATAAAATAAACGATTTTTTCAATTATCAGCGCATGATAAAGGGCGTCAACGTCATACCATACGGCCATGCCGTCAGAAAGTGCCTGGATGTCTTAAATAAGAACGAGCTGGTCGCATTAGTCGGAGACAGGGATTTTAGTGAGCGCGGAATAATTTTGGATTTCTTCGGCAGGCCCAGCTTTTTCCCTCCGGGGCCGGCTGCGTTCTCGCTTCGCACCGGGGCAAATATTGTGCCCGGATTCATGCTCCGCAATAATGACGACAGCTTTACCTTAAGGATCGAGAGACCGATCGAATTCAAAGCTTCAGGAAACAAAGATGAGGATGAGGCCGCCTTGACAAAGAAATATATCTCTATTTTCGAGGATTATATCCGCAAGTACCCGGACCAGTGGTATATGTTCAGGAGGTTCTGGAAGCAATGAAGACTTGCATCTTGATACCGGCGCATAACGAATCAAAAGAGATCGCCAGCATAATCAAGGATGTCCGCAGCTACGGATTGGATATCATAGTGGTTGATGACGGCTCTACTGATAACACCGCCCATATCGCCCGCGAAAACGGAGCGATCGTCTTGGGCCACAAAAAGAATACCGGAAAAGGCGCTGCCCTGGCCAAAGGTTTCAGCTACATCCTTAAGCATGATTATGATGCCGCTATCGCCATGGATGGAGATGGGCAGCATCTTTCTGAGGATATCCCCGGCTTCTTAAGCAAGGCTACCGCCTCCAAAAACAGCATCTTTATCGGCAACAGGATGCGCGAACTAAAGACAATGCCGTGGCTGCGCAAGATGACCAACAGGACCATGTCATGGGTCATTTCAAGCCTTGCCAAGCAGCATATACCGGACACCCAATGCGGATTCAGGCTCTATAAAAGGGAATTCATGGAGAAGGTGGGATTTTCAAGCCTGAGGTTCGAAGCTGATTCTGAAGTCCTGATCAGGGCCGCGCACCGAGGGTTTAAGATCGAATCCGTGCCCGTAAAAACGGTGTACAAGGACCATAAAAGCCATATAAACCCGCTCTTAGACACCTTAAGGTTTATCAGATTACTTTTCAGGCTATGGACTACGCGCAATTAAGAAAAGAGATGGTCGATCAGCAGCTTATCCCGAGAGGGATAAAAAATAAAGCCGCGCTCGACGCTTTTCTTAAGGTCGAACGCCACCTGTTCGTGCCGGAGGAGGCGCTGGAGAACGCCTACGATGATTTTCCGGTGCCGATAGGCGCGGGACAGACCATTTCTCAGCCTTATATTGTAGCCCTGATGACCGAATGCCTTGAACTAAAGCCCGAAGATAAAGTGCTGGAGATCGGCACCGGATCAGGATATCAGACCGCCATATTGGCGCTTTTATGCAAGGAGGTTTACAGCGTTGAACGGCTGTCCAGCCTTGCCAAAAGATCGGAAGCGTTACTCAAAGGCCTAGGGTATTCAAATATCAATATAAAGGAGGGGGACGGCACGCTCGGCTGGCCGGAGGCATCCCCCTTTGACAGGATCATTGTTACCGCGGCGGCACCAAAACTACCGGAACCGCTGTTTGAGCAATTAAGGGAGGGCGGCCGGATCATCCTGCCGCTTGGCGAGAGTTTCAGCCAAACCCTCTCGATCGTAGAAAAAACCAATGGCAGGCCCGTCATCGCGGGAGTTTGCGCTTGCGTTTTCGTTCCGCTCATCGGAAAATACGGCTGGGAAAATTAATATGATCGAAACAGTGTTAAGATGGTTAAACGGCATCCCTAAAGAATACGCGGTGATGTTTATAGGAGGTTTCCCTTTAACCGAAGTAAGGGGAGCGATACCGCTTGGGTTTTATTACGGGATGCCGATATTAAAGGTATTCTGGCTTGCGGTCCTTGGCAATATTATCCCGATGGCTCCGGCGCTTTTGCTTTTTGAGCCGATATCTACACAACTAAGAAAACTACCCCCTCTGAAGCGCTTCTTTAACTGGGTATTTGAGCGCACTAAGAAGAATTCGGACGCGATACAAAAATATGAGGCCCTGGGCCTGGCGATTTTTGTGGCTGTGCCATTGCCTATGACCGGAGCCTGGAGCGGGGTGGTGGCAGCGTCTTTATTTAAGATAAAGTTCAGGTATGCCTTTCCCGCTATAGTGCTAGGCATTGTGGGCGCGGCAGTGATAGTGACAGCCTTATGCAGCCTAGGGGTATTAACCTGGAAAGCGGTGACAGGATGATACAGGTGTACACAGGCAATGGCAAAGGAAAGACCACGGCAGCTTTAGGCCTTGCTCTGCGCGCTGCCGGAAGCGGGAATAAGGTCTACATCGCCCAGTTTTGCAAAGGGATGCATTACAGCGAACTTAATACGCTCAGGAAGATCAAAAATATCAAACTTGAGCAGTTCGGAAGGACGTGCTTTATTAAAAATAAACCCTCTGAGACCGATATAGCCTTAGCCGAAAAAGGCCTGGCTAAGGTAAAGGGCAATATCTCCAAGGGGATTTATAGAATGGTCATCCTCGACGAGATAAATGTCGCGCTTCATTTAAAGCTCCTGAAATTAAAGGAAATAAAAGAGCTTATAAATAAATTCCCGAGGGCCTCGGAGCTCATACTCACCGGCAGATGCGCTCATCCGGAAATAATCAGGCTTGCGGACCTCGTCAGCGAAATAAAGGAAATAAAGCATTACTTTAAAAAAGGGGTCAAAGGCAGGAGGGGGATAGAATTTTAGTTTTGTCTTGACATAATCTTAATTTGTAATATCATATCAACTAAATACAGGAGGACAAAATGCTTGCACTGATCTTGATCGTTTTAGGATTGTTCTTAAGGATCGCTCCGCATGCGCCGAACTTCACGCCGGTGGCGGCAATAGCGCTTTTTGCCGGGGCACATTTAAATAAAAAATACGCCATACTCATCCCTTTGGCGCTTATGGTCATAAGCGACCTTATTATCGGCATGCACAATGTCGCATTGTTTACATGGGGCTCATTTGCCCTTACCGCCGGCTTAGGGATGCTGCTCAAGAATAATAAAAGCCCGATAAAGGTAGTTTCCATGTCGCTAATATCCGCAGTGCTGTTCTATACGGTCTCAAATTTCGGCGTCTGGGCTATGGGCTGGTATCCGCCTACGTTCAAAGGTCTGGTCACCTGCTATGTCATGGGCTTGCCGTTTTTGCGCAACTTCACGGCGGCAACGCTGTATTATGCGGCTGC
>Ga0315278_10000304_pt1 | contig 43837 bp, 38 predicted proteins | sample YL17G06_0_MG_FD_203880 | JGI IMG/M metagenome (GOLD analysis project Ga0315278, IMG submission 203880) | Sediment microbial communities from Yellowstone Lake, YNP, Wyoming, USA - YL17G06_0 | ecosystem: Environmental > Aquatic > Freshwater > Lake > Sediment | place: USA: Wyoming | collected... | reverse complement strand
TGACGAGAGCTACTCGGCACTCGACCCGACAAATTTCAGGAAGATGATTACCGAGGCAGTGAAAACGTTTCCGAATTTCAAGGTTGTTGCAACGACACTGCGTAATGCCAAAACCGCCTCAATTAATGACTGGGGCGCAATTCTTTATGCGGACGGCAATTTTTATGATGCGGTGCAGCGATTGGACCTTGAGATTTACGACCGTATCGGCGGCGGGGACAGTTTCGCTTCCGGTCTTATATACGCCCTGATGGAAGGTAAAAGTGCGGCTGAGGCAGTAAACTACGGTGCAGCACACGGCGCTCTGGCGATGACAACGCCGGGCGATACGACAATGGCAATGCAGAAAGAAGTCGAAAAACTCCTCAAGGGCAGTTCTGCAAGAGTAGAAAGATAAAAAAACAAAACCGCCGAACGGCCGCTATCTTCTGAAGGTCTGAGGGCGCCGCAGATTCAACTGCGGTTTATTGTTTTTGTTCTGTCCTTCCTGTAAAACTCCCATCGTTTTGCTTACGTCGGCGACTTTAAGCACTCCCGTTGTTCGTCCGCCTTTTGCGCCGGCGGTGCAGTAAGCGTAGGAAATGTTTATATGGTTTTTGGCCAGCTTTTCGGCGACTATTGCCAAGGCGCCGGCTTTATTGGTAAGATTTGCGCACAGGACTTCCGTTTCGTTATAGGGCATATTTATTCTGGTCAGCACTTCTCTGGCCTTTGCCGGCGATTCGAGGACCACCCTCATAACGCCGTGCTCGACCGAATCCATTACGGTCATAGCGACGACGTTGATTTTTGCCCTTGCAAACTCACCAAGCACTTTTGCCAATACCCCCGGCTTATTAACCATAAAGATAGAAAATTGTGTTGTTACATACATTTGTTCGGCCCTCACAAACAGAACGTCAATCAGTTTATGCTCATTGCCTCAACGGCGTTTTTTTTGTCAGCGAAAAACTTAAAAATCCTGTCAAGGTTCGTTATTCTGAAAACCTTATGCAGGCTAGGGTCTATAGCGCTTATCACGACCTGCCCGTTGGCAGCTTCCATCCTTGCGCGAATGTCCAGAAGCAGTCCCAGCACCTGCGACGAAAAGAATTTCACCTTTTCAAAATCAAACACTATTCTATCGGGGTGATTTTCCTCGATAAAATTTTTTATCCGCTCGGCGGCAGCCGCAATACTTTCGGCGCTGCTTATCGAGGCAACGTTAAAAGTTATCACCGCAACACGCCCGTCGGCGGCCATTTCTATATTATTAAGTATATCCGTCATAATTTAGCTGAACCCTTCTGCTCCCTTCAGGAAAGATTCTAACCGATTCTCGCATATTTTGCAATGCTGTTCCTGTATTTTTTTCTCAGCATTTCCAGCACGCAACAAAATGTTCTTTGTCCTCGCCGTATTGTTTAAGCGGCGGTATGCGCGCCAGACATTCGTTTTCTGCCAGCGGGCATCTGGGATTAAATGGGCAGCCTGCAGGCGGATTGAATACGCTCGGCACTTCGCCCGCCAGTTTATTTTTTTGCTGCCGCCGTGATGTGTCGACCTGCGGTATTGCGGACATTAAGGCCCGCGTATACGGATGCAGCGGATTTCGATATAACTGCTCCGCCGGGGCCTGTTCCACTATTCTGCCCATATACATAACCGCCACGACGTCGCAGAAAAATTCCACGACGGCAAGATTGTGTGCGATAAAAAGGCACGTCAGGTCGAACTCATCCTGCAAATCCTTGAGCAGATTTAGAATCTGCGACTGAATCGAGACATCAAGGGCGCTGACCGGCTCATCACAGATAACAAGTTTCGGCCTCAGCGACAAGGCTCTTGCGACGCCGATGCGCTGCCTTTGTCCGCCGGAAAATTCGTGCGGATAGCGGTTTATATGGTCGGGTGATAATCCTACTTTAGAAAGCAGCTCTACGACCTGTTCCATCAGTTTTCTGCCGACTAATTTCCGCTGAATTTTCAGCGGTTCGCCTACGATGCCGCCAACGGTCATCCTCGGATTTAGCGAGCCGAAGGGGTCCTGAAAGATAATCGATGTTTCTCTGTGAAGCATCTGCAACTGATTTTTATCGGCAGACAAAACATCGATGCCGTCGAAAACCACTTTTCCTGCGGTTGCCGGAATCAGGCGAGTGATGGTTCTTGCAACGGTAGTTTTGCCGCAGCCGCTTTCGCCGACAAGGCCGAAGGCCTGCCCTTTTTTTATGCCGAAACTTACGCCGTCGACGGCCTTAACATAACCAATCGTCCGCCTAAGCAGACCTTTCCTCACGGGAAAGTGCGTTTTTAAACCATTAACTTCCAGCAAATATCCGTTATTGCTAACCATTTTGTTTATCCGTTATTTTTTCATAACCCTGTGCATGCCAGCAGGCGACGCCGTGGCCCGGTGCGACGTATCTTATTTCCGGCTCAATGGTTTGGCATCTTTCGTCGTTGCAGCCAATCGGGCAGCGGGGATGAAATTTGCAGCCTGAAGGAAAATGCAGCGGGTCAGGCACTATACCTGCCACCGTCGGCAGGCGTTCTCCGGTGAAACCCAATCTCGGCAGCGATTTTAATAGTCCCTGCGTATAAGGGTGCAGCGGGTTTGCGAAAAGCGTTTTCGAGTCGGCAGTTTCGGCTATCCGCGAGGCATACATCACCGCAACGTCGTCGGCCCGCTCAGCCACGATGCCGAGGTCGTGCGTTATAAGCAGAATGCTCATTTTCTCCTGCTGCTGCAATTCGTCGAGCAGGTCAAGTATCTGTGCCTGAGTTGTTACATCAAGGGCGGTGGTCGGCTCATCGGCTATGAGCAGTTTCGGCTGACAGCTTATCGCCATTGCAATCATAACCCGCTGCCGCATCCCGCCTGACATCTGGTGGGGATAATCGTTTATTCTGCGCTGCGAATCTGCTATGCCGACCTTTTGGAGCATTTCGACGGCGTCTTCCTTAGCCTGCCAGCCGGCTTTGTCCTGATGAAGTTTAATGGCCTCGGCAATCTGATTGCCGACCGTATAAACCGGATTAAGGCTGGTCATCGGCTCCTGAAAAATCATAGCGATTTTATTGCCTCGGACGTTACGCATCTGCTTTTCGTTCAGTTCAAGCAGGTTCTTCTCTTCAAAAATTATTTTGCCGCCTGCGATTTTTCCCTGCGGATGGGGAACAAGGCGCATAACAGACAGGGCGGTTACGCTTTTTCCACAGCCGCTCTCGCCGACAAGAGCAAAGGTTCTGCCCTTTTTTATTTTGAGGCTGATATTCTGCACTGCTTTAACGATGCCGTCAGCGGTGAAAAAGTGCGTCGAGACGTTTTCAAGAGATAATAATGTCCCGTTGTTGTTCATAAAATTATTGAATCCTCAGTTTTGGGTCGAGCGAATCCCGCAGGGCGTCGCCAAAGACGTTCAGCGCAAGCGAGATAAAGAATATAGCGAGCGTTGCGGCGGTCATTTCCCACCAGTAGCCTTTGGGCAGGTCGAGCCTGGCGGTGTCAATCATCGCTCCCCAGCTTGGCGAGTTTTTTTCGCCGAGGCCCAGAAAGCTCAATATCACTTCAGCCTGAATGAAACTGACAAAGCGAAGCGAAAAATCGATGATGACAATATGAAAGACGTTAGGTATAAGATGTCTGGTTATTATTCTGCCGTCGCCGCAGCCGTAAGATTTGGCAGCGAGGACATATTCACGGTCTTTGTGCTTTATTACTTCGCCGCGAATCAATCGGCAGATGCCTACCCAGCTTGTAAGTCCCATTGCCAGATAGACGGACGCTATTCCTCTAAGCTCCAATGTCCCCAGTCCCGCCCAATGCAGGTTTATCGCCTTGTCTTTCAGCACCAGCGCGAAAGCAAGTATCAGGAGTATATAAGGAATGGAGCTTAGCGTGGTGTAGAGCCACACAATTATTTCGTCAACGGCGCCTCGGAAATAACCTGCTATCGCCCCCAGAGGGACGCCGATGGCTATGCTGAGGATGGAAGCGAGAAAGGCGACTGTTATCGAGATTTTGGTGCCGTAAATGGTTTTTCTGAGAACGGAGCGGCCGAGAAAATCCGTCCCTATAATATTTTTCGCGTTCGGCGGTTCGTATTCTCTGCCGATTTTATCGCCCCATTGTAAAAAGCTGATTTTCCAGTTGCACAGTTCGGAAATGTAAATAAAGGCTGCGAGCAGAAAATAGGCCGCTATTACGACAAGGCCGGCCATTGCCAGTTTGTGCCCGGCAAGACGATGAATCCCGTCGCTCCACAGGCTTCTGCCTTTCGGCAGTTTTTTGCTTTGCTCACTCAAGGGAAATCCTCGGGTCGACAAGTGCGTAACAAATATCCGTTATGAGGTTAAAGACGACAAAGAGTATCGCACCAATATAGGTCATTGCGCCGATGACCTGAAAATCGCGTGCACCGATTGCATCGACCATCAGATAGCCAAGGCCCGGTATTCCGAAAAATCTTTCCAGCAGCAGCGAGCCGAGAAACAAAAACGGAATGGCCAAAACTACCTGCGTGATAATCGGTATCATTGCATTTTTCAGGACGTGCTTGAACAGCACCCGTGCGGGGCTTAGCCCTTTCGCAAAAGCCGTCCGCACATAATCATTTCGTATCTCGTCAAGCATAACCGTCCGGAAGAACCGCAGTTCGCCTCCGAGCCCTGCGGCGATTCCGATAAGCACGGGCAAGGTAACATACCGCACCGTCGACAAATCGGGCCAGAAAAACACAGGGAACAGTCCCCATTTAAACGCCAAAAAATACTGGCCGAACAAAATAAAGCTCAAAAACGGAAGGCTCATACCCGCCACACAGAGCAGAACGGCCAAAACATCAATTATCGTTCCCCTTAAAAATGCCACTATAAGAGCAAGGCTGATTGAGATGAGGACTGTTCCAAGGAACATCGGGACGGTCAAGGAAAGCGAAGGGCCCGCCCCCTGTTTAATCTTGTCCATCACCCGCTCACGGTCATTCCAGGAGCGGCCGAAATCGAAGGTAGCCGCATTTATCAGATGGCGGTTGAATTGACTGTCCCGGGCGAAAAACAAGGGTTTGTCCCAGCCGTATTCTTTGCGTATTTCGGCTATGGTTTCCTTGGATGCGGCCTTTCCTGCAATCTGGTCGCTGACGTCGCCGCCGACAACGTTGAACAATATGAAGGTAGTCAGCAGCACGCCGAGAACGATTGGTATCGTATAAAAAAGTCTGCGTATGATATACGTGGTCATCGGTCTTCCTTCAGAAGCTCTTCGTATGCCGCCCTTTTTGTCTTATCTATTCGGTAATACTTGCTCAGGCCGTAGCCGAATGCGTGCGGTTTATAATTATGCACCCAGTCGTGATGCAGCACATAAGCTACGCCGTGAAGTAAAAATACGGCTGGACAATCCTCGACGACGATTCGTTCCGCTTTCCGGTAAAGCTCTGTCCGTTCGGGGCCGTCCTGCATAATTACCGCCTGCCGGTATATTTTGTCAAATTCGGGATTGGAGTAATTGAAATTATTCGGGCCCGGCGAGATGCTTTTGCTGTAAAAAAGCTGGAGGAAATTTTCGGCATCCGGGTAATCGGCTATCCAGCCGAGCAGAAACATCTGAGCGCTTTTGGTTTTTATTTTTTCCTGGAAAGTGGGCCAGTCCATATAGTCGATTTCGACATTAAGCCCTGCATTTTTAAAACAATAATTGAGGAAATCCCCCTCCTGCCGTGCAACGACATCGGTGCTGGGCATAGCGAGGGTGAGTTTCGGCAATTTGCCGCCGTAAATTTTTTCCGCCTCCGCAAGGAGTTGTTTTGCCTTTTCGGGATTATATTCTATGCCGGTCTGTTTAATGTTAGGGTTATAATCCTTCATCAGCGGCGGAATAAAACCGTAAGCCGCTTCGCCGCGGTCGTTGGTAAACAGCTCGATGTATTTGCGGCGGTCTATCGAACAGCTTATTGCCTGCCGCAAAGGTTTGTTTTTGCCGAGTATTTCGTCCTCCATATTAAAACCGAGCCAATACGTGCTTGGGTCGCGGAATACCTCCAGATGAATATTTCTTTTTTTCATCTCCGGCGTGAGTGTCCCTCGTTTGTCAATCGCCTCGTTAAAATTATCTTTTGGAATTCCGGAGGCGTCAATTTTGCCCTGCATAAACAAAAACCATCGCGGCGGGTCTTCCTGCACAATCATCATCAGGATTCTGTCGGCGAACGGCAGAGGTTTGGCTGCGTCGGCCAAAAAACCTTTCGCAGCATCGGCAGCTTCGCCTTCGGACGGATAAAATTCGCCTCTGAAGCGGACATTTCGCACCATCTCAATGAAGCTGCCTTTGTGCCAGCTTTTTAATCTGAAAGGTCCCGTCCCTGCGGGATGATTTATGATGTCCCTGCCGTAGCAGTCAACGGCCTCCCTCGCAATCGGGGCGGTGGGCAGATGCGCAAGAAGATATGCAATCTGAGGCCAGGGTTTTTTGAGCTTTATAACGAGCGTATGGTCGTCGGGCGCCTGCAGACCTTCAACAGGGCGAGAATAATCCACGTCGCCGGCGGTTTTGCAGGTCTTGGTGTATTCGCGGAACTCATCGAGGCCGATTATTTTGCCTTCGAAAATCCACCAGTTTTTGCTTAAGGTTTTTATGTCGGCGATTCTCTTCCAAGCAAAGACAAAATCATCGGCCTTCAGCTCTCTGGTTTTTTTGTCCCCAAAGCAGCGGTCTTCTGCGAAGTAAACGCCTTTTTTGATTTTTACCGTATAGACAAGGCCGTCAGCGCTTACCTGCGGCATCGCCTCGGCAAGCTGCGGAATAAGCTCGTAAGGCCGTTTGAGATAATGATATTGGTAAAGACATTCGAATATCTGGCTCGCCACTGCCGATGATGTTGTGTCGCCGATGTCCCCCGGGTCAAGACCTCGGACTTTGGCCGGCAATGCGCTATACAGGACAATTTCATTGCTGTCGGGCGGCGATGTCGAACCATCGCACCCTGCGATGACCAGCAGCGCCGTCGTTATAAGCACAAAACCTGAGAATCTCAACGCAAAATCCCTTTGCGAAATTTACTTCCCCTCGAATGCCCTGCAATGCGCGTGCATATTATCTACAAGCAGTCAATTTTATTTAGGCGGTTCCGGCAAAACAAGCGGGGCAAGACGTCTGCTGCCGTCTTTGGTTCCGCCGTAATCGAAGTCCAATTTTAACGCCAGTTTGCCGGCTGATGTCTCATCCCCGAGCAGCCTGTTATGCTCAAGCATAAGACCGGTAGGGTCGTTCTGCTCCGCTGCTTTCTGGATAATCGACTGGGGGACGTCCAAAAGCCTGCCGATGCAGTTCTGCTCGGTCTCGACCAGCACAGAAACCAACCTGTCCTTTTCCGCAGCGATTAAAATGTCCTGACCTTTCACGTATCTCTGTATCGCATAAGAATAAAGCTGAGCGAAACGCTTTGCTAAAACAGTTTTATCCGCCGCTCCGGAAAGTATTTTGTCGCAAAGCAGTTTCAGAATATCAGCATCAACAATTGCATCATCGACCTTCCAGTCGGCATATTTACTTATGCGCATATCTGCTATGGCAAGAAACAGGTCTTCTGCGCCTTCCGTTTTTAACTCAGATGCAAAAGTCGCCGTCAAAACCACTATTTCGGGGCTGGCAGCAGCCAGCGAAGCTTTAAGCTGTTCGGTGATTTTGTCGGCCAATTTGCTGTCTGTTGCCGCTTCGGTATTCAACTGTTTTACAAAACCACTGTTCGTTACGCAGCGGGTCGCCCAGTAGCGAATGACCGTATTTTTATTGTTCAGCATCTTCAGCGCTATGTCCGCCAGACGAAGGCTTTCCAGACCGTCCGCCAGAACCAGCAGGTTGACCATAACTTTGAATTTCCGGTCCGGCGGCGTCAGCTTCCCCGCTTCTTCGAGACCGGCAGAAATGTGCTTGTGGCTTGACTCTAAAAACTGTTCTCTATACTGTGCTGCCGAGCTTCCGGCTGCCGAAACGGCTCTGGACAAAACCGTTGAGCGAACGCCTCCGACCCCTGTAAAATCCTTGACTCTTACTATTTCCTCAACTGCGTCGGCGATAAAACCATCGATGATTTTTAAATCATCCTTGTCAAGAACCCTCTTTTCCCGCACATCGTCAATCTCTCTGGTATTGACCGCCTTCGATACCCCCCCGATTGCCAAAACCACAAAAGCCCCCGCTATAGCTGCCATCCACTTAATTCTCATTGCTGTAACTGCCCTCACGGATAATCAGATTTTCTCTTGTTTTATGAATGCCTTGACCGGATTAGAATATCTCTGCGGCGCCTTTTTGTCAAGTGAATTCGGGCGGCATAACTTTACTTTTGAAGGTTTTCGGATATACTTGAATTTGGGTATGGCAAAATTAAATGCAAATTCGGTAGGCATCGTCAAAACGCAGAAGTTGCGGGTGGTCGAGCAGGACAGCCCCCTTAAGCTGGCGTGCGGGAAAACTCTTGCGCCTATTGATGTGGCGTATGAGACCTGCGGCACGCTCAGCCCGCAGCAGGACAACGTCGTCCTGATATGCCACGCCCTCAGCGGAGATGCCCACGTTGCCGGCTATCATACCCCTGATGACAGAAAACCCGGCTGGTGGGACATTATGGTCGGCCCGGGCAAAGGAATCGATACGAACAAATACTTCGTTATCTGCTCAAATTTTCTCGGCAGTTGCTGCGGAACCACAGGCCCAGCCTCCGTTAACCCAGCAACAGGACAGCCTTACGGACTCGATTTTCCAATAATAACCATCGCCGATATGGTCAAAGTCCAAAAACTTCTGCTCGACAAGCTCGGCATAAAAAAACTTCTCGCCGTCGTAGGCGGCTCCATAGGCGGTATGCAGGTCCTGCAGTGGGCGATTGAATATCCCGATATCGTAAAAGCTGCAATTCCTATTGCTACAACGACGCATCTCGGCGCACAATCAATCGCATTCGATGCCGTCGGCAGAAACGCCATTCTCGCTGACCCGAATTTTCCGCCAGACGGCAGATATTACGGCAAACAAAGTCCCGACAAGGGACTGGCAATCGCAAGAATGATAGGCCACATAACATATCTCTCAGAGCAGAGTATGCGTGAAAAATTCGGCAGGCAGCTGCGAAACGCCGATGAATACAGTTACGATTTCGATTCCGAGTTCGCCGTTGAAACATATCTCGACCATCAGGGACAATCATTTGTGGAAAGATTCGACGCCAACAGTTATCTCTACATAACAAAGGCATCGGATTATTTCGACCTGATAAAAGATTACGGTTCGCTCAGCAAGGCCTTCGCAAACGTCAAGTCAAGGTTTCTGGTGGTAAGTTTCGCAAGCGACTGGCTCTTTACGACTGCCCAGTCAAAAGACATTGTCAACACCCTTATCGCCAACGGCAGGGACGTCAGCTTTTGCGACATAGCCCTGCCGCACGGCCACGATGCCTTTTTGCTGGAGTCGGATATTCTCAGCTCTTTTCTTTCCGGTTTTCTCGATGCCGCGCATCGTCCGGGCATAAAAAGGTCCGGCGAAGCGGATTCCACAGGGAGAAAAAAACGTCCCTATAGCCGCTTCGAGCAGGCCCGCCGGACAAGAGTAGACTATGAGCTTATAGAATCTCTCATTGAGCCGGACAGCTCTGTTCTCGATATCGGCTGCGGCGACGGCGAACTGCTCGCAAATCTTACCGCCGACAAAAACGCAAGAGGCGCAGGTATCGAGCTTGACCAGGACTTTGTCCTCGCCTGTGTCCGACGCGGCCTGCCCATCATCCAGCACGATGTCGAGCGCGGTCTGGAAAATTACGCCGACAAGAGTTTCGACTACGTGATACTGTCGCAAACCGTCCAGACCTTGAAAAACCCCGAAAACGTCTTCGCTGAATTGCTGCGAGTCGGCAAAAAGGTAATTGTCAGCTTCCCGAACTTCGCCCACTGGCGGTGCAGGGCGCAATTGTTTTTCGCCGGCAAAGCCCCCGTAACCAGGCAATTGCCCTTCAACTGGCATAATTCGCCAAACATACATTGCCTCTCGCTGAAGGATTTCGACGAATTTTGCGGAAAGCTCGGCATCAAAGTAGAGAAAAAAATTCCGCTGATAAAAACCCGCATCAGTCCTGTGCGGTTTGCACCGAATTTATTCGCCGAACAGGTAATATATCTGACGAGCAAAGGCTGACCCAATGGAACAGGTTGAACGAATAGGCGTATCTCTTGAAAAAAATTTGCTTGCCGACTTCGACGAGCTCATAACCCAAAAAGGTTATCAAAACAGGTCTGAGGCCATCCGCGATTTGATACGTGAGCAGCTAAACAGCCGGCAACTGTCTAATCCGAAGGCCCACGCAATTGCCTCCGTTTGTCTTGTCTACAACCATCATCTTACAAAACTGATGGAGAAGCTCACCGGCCTTCAACATTCACATCTCCTGCAGGCGATTTGCTCTATGCACGTTCATATCAGTCAAGAGGATTGTATGGAGATAATTGTTTTACGAGGCCCTGTCGGTGAGATAAATAAAATGGCAGAAAATATGCTCAGTCAGAAGGGTGTCCGCCTCGGCAAAATCAACTTCATAACCGCAGACCAGCCGTAGCAAAAAAGTATTATTCCAGATGCACGACCCGCTGCTGCTGGTCGGCATTAAGGCTGAGCTTTTTGATAATATCATACAGCCGCCGGGAACCCGGGATGTCCCGAAAAACAAACTTCGGATGGCTCTCATCTTTGGTCGCCAGCTCAACTGTCCCTATCCCGGAAAGATAATCAAAGAAGCTTCTGTGAAGTTTGATGTCGATAATGCGAAACATATCGAGGTTGTCGACTTTTTTGGTGAAAACACCGCTCTCGTATTCAATCCTGTCTGCGGTAACCTTGTAGTGAATGTTCTTTGCCTGCGCAATTTTTACTGCAATCACAAGTAACGCAATCGCTGCAATCGCAAGACCTGCAAGCACCCTGTATCTGCCGAAAGAGGAGGCCGCTTCGCCTGCCGTATCTGAGAGCAATTTCTCTTCGAGCCGGTATGCCATTAAAAAAACGCCGAAACAAAGAGGAATCATCCATTTGGTTATTGTGTCGACTATTCCCCAGATGGAAGGGCTGGCCTCAAACAGAACTTCGCCTCCCGTTTCCGCTTCGCCTGTTGTTAACGCCTTGGCTTTTGCAGTATTAAGAAATTCGTTGCAGAACCGGCATTTGACCGCCTTTGCCGCAATTACCTCCGCGCAAAACGGACATTCTTTGGTCTTCGCCTCATCAAACTTAATCGTTTCCATATTGATATTATCGGAAATATCCGTCGATAATCTTTCATATATTCACCGGGGCATTTCAACGTTTCAAATCATCGCCAGTTCTGATATAATCCTGTTATGGCATTACCCGTTGTTGCGATAATTGGTCGGCCCAATGTGGGCAAAAGCAGTCTCTTAAACGCTCTGGCGGGCGAAATGATAAGTATCGTTGAGCCGACGCCGGGTGTTACCAGAGACCGTGTCAGCACAATTATCGAAAAAAACGACCGCTATTTCGAGCTTGTCGACACCGGCGGTTACGGCCTCGTCGATAACACCGAACTGGCCGAGCATATCGAGCAGCAAATCCAAAAGGCAATCGAATTGGCAAACCTTGTAATTTTTATGGTTGACATACGTGACGGCCTTATGTCGTTGGATGAGCAAATTACCCGGCTTCTCCGCAAGCATAATCTTGATGTCATCGGCGTCGCAAACAAGGCTGACGAAGCAAAAATGTTTCCTGCGGCGGGGGAATTTACCAGGCTGGGCTTCGGCGAGTTTTTGTGCATCTCGGCAACGAACAATCTCAATAAAAATGTGCTGTTAGACAGGATTTTCGAGAAGCTAAAACATATCGACTCGACCAGGCCTGCTGCGCCGGTGATGAAGATAGCGATTGTCGGCAAACGAAACGCAGGCAAAAGCACCCTCGTCAACGCAATGGTCGGCGAAGAAAGGGTCATCGTCAGCGAAATACCCGGCACAACTCGCGACGCAGTCGACGTCCGATTCGAGAAGGACGGCAAAACCTTCGTCGTTATCGACACCGCAGGCGTCCGCAAAAAAAGCAAAATCGCCGACAGCATCGAATTTTACAGTTACACCCGTGCAACGCGGGCCATCAAAAGGGCTGACGTGGTGCTGCTGCTCATCGACGCCGCCGAACCGGTCTCGCAGGTCGATAAAAAACTGGCTGTCTTTATCAGCGAGGAATATAAAAGCTGCATAATAGTTGTAAACAAATGGGACCTTGCAAAAGACCGCGCCGCCTCCGATGATTACGCCGCCTACCTGACTAAAACACTGTCGATTCTGAGTTTCGCACCGATAGCGCTCACGACCGCTACCGAAGCGAAAAATGTGCAGAGCGTCCTTGATTTGGCGGCCGAGATATTCAAGCAAACCACAACCTGGATACCGACACCGAGGCTGAATGAGGCATTTGAGGCAATAAAAGCCGAACGCAGTGCAACCGCCAAACACAAAACCGCTTCGCCGAAGATTTACTACACAACGCAGGTTGCGATAAATCCTGTAACGATACTTATGTTTGTAAACAATCCGCAATTATTTGAAGAAAACTATCGGCGCTTCATCGTCCACCGGCTGCGGGAACTGCTGCCTGTCGCGGAAGTCCCCATAAGACTGCTTGCCCGCTCTCACAGAAAAGAAATATCCCCGTAAGAGGATTGTGAAAGAGTCTCTTTAGGGTGCGGGGACAGAGGTTTCGGTAGAAACCGGCACAAGATTAAATCTCGCAACGGCGGGCTGCTGATTTAGCACAATCTCGTCTTTGCGGACGTATTCGGGCGGAAAATTATAAATAAGCTCCCTTCGCAGAGGCTCGGCAGATTTGGCGTCTTTGTCGCTGTCGTTTACCTCCAGTATCACCTGATAGTGCATCTTGTCATAAGCCCGCTTTGCGTCAGGCGTCGCTCGGATGGCAACCGACCGGATGACCTCATTTAAATTCGCCAGCTCCACTCGGTATCTGCCCTCCAGATTAGGACTCAAAATTATTCCCAGCGTCGCCGTCGTTATAGTGTATTCGCTCAACCGGCTTTCTTCCGCCACCGTAATCCTCACTGCGTTCGAGGCTTCTCTGATTTGAGAGGCCGTCAGCTCAATATAGGGCGTCTTTTCAACGGGAGAACTTCTCGCCTGGCTGATTTCTCGCCGGCCGAGCATAACGTTTGCGACCAGCTTCTCCCCGCTCCAGTCCTTCGGCACATACATCTCAACCTGTGCAGGTTCGATGGCCGCTGCCTTTACTGGATTTCGTTCTTCATCTATGCACCTGACGGAAAGCGCCGTTTTCACAAGCTCCACCGCATCTATTGTTAGCTCGTCCGGCTCGCAGAACTTAACCGTCAGGCCGAGCTGTTTTATCTGGGCGCTGCGCCTGAGAAAATCCGCCACGTTCAAAACATACTGACGCTCGCTGGATATTCCTTCCTCTTCAGGATTCAGAAAAAACTCGGGAACAAGTGACCCGTCATTGAGCTTCCGCCTGACATCGGCAATCCTCGACATAGGCCCTCTCAGAATAACCTTTTTCAGGGCGATTGACGATTCGTCGCCGAAACTTACCCACAACTGCGGATTCGTGGATTTGGTAATACTAATCGTGGCGTTGAACACCGTAAAATCTTCATCGAGCGCAAGGTCCGTCCACACCCATATCAGCACCGTTATAAAAACCACCAGCAGGATTTTCCCGTAATTAATCTTTGTCGTCATTTCGTCTGTAAAATACCTTCAAAACTCCTGTAATGCCCGCATTATGAGTTGTCCGCAGATACGCTTTTTTTGGATGATTTCCAGAACCGCTCTAATACCGGCACCATTTCGCCCATAACCTTCGTCAGGTAAAGTCTTATTTGCGACTCATCCAGATTTCTGGCGAGCTTTCCGTTCTCTGCTATAGAGATAATGCCGGTCTCTTCGCTTACCACTATGACGCTTGCATCAGAGCCGGTCGTTATACCCATAGCCGCCCGGTGTCGTGAGCCGAGCGTGAAACCGTCGGCGCCGCTGACTTCGGCAAGAGGCAGTTGGACCCTTGCGGCTATTATCCTGTCGCCTCGAATTATCACCGCCATATCGTGAAGGGCCGTCCCCGGGTGAAATATAGTTTTGAGCAGCTCCGCCGTAACCTTGGCGTCTATCTGGACGCCGGTTTCTATAAATTCGCCCAGCGCCACGCGCCTCTCGATGACGATGATGGCGCCTCTGCGCGCAGCCGAAATTTCCGTTACTGCTGCAATTATCTCTTCTATGGTCCTCGCAAGCCGCTGAGACGAACTCGACGAAAAAGTCGGCTGACCTATACGTATAAGCACCCTGCGTATCTCAGGCTGAAATGCCGCTACCGCGATGATTAAAACCGCCACCAAAAAACCTTTGTAGAGATACTGAAGCCGCTCGAAACCGAACTTTTCGACCACCAGATTAAGGATTAGAAAGCCTGCAACAAGGAGGAATATTACGCCCCGGAACAATCTTTCGCCGCGCGTGCCTTCGAGAAAATCAACCACCCAGTAAACGACCAGCCCGATAAGAAATAATTCTATGGCAACAACCCACCACTCATATCTTGCCACCCTGCTAAGATAATCGACGAGTGTTCCCACAAATCTATTCCTTGCCTTCGCAATATATGTATGCGGCGTCGGCTCGCCGCAACAACAACTTTATACGCCTATGGAGTATTTATACGCCTTCGGCGTATTGTTATGGCATCCTCTTGTCGGTTAGCTTGCTTGGCTCATCGCTCAGCAGGACATTGTCCGTATCACGCACTAATTCCTGCTGATTAAGAGACAGATTGCGCAGATGTCTCCTGTGTCCTTCCGCCGCCGTCTCACCCGGCTGGGTGCAGCCGCTCAACCCAACAGCCAATACATACAACATAATGCCCACTATTACAGAAACAAGAGCTTTTTTCATCATCATATCCTTTTTCTGACTCACACGTCGGCCTGATTGCCGACACCATTTTGCCCTCCAGTGCGACGAACAACACCCTTATAATCAATATATTATATTAACCAGCCGACCCTTTGTCAATTCAAAAACCCCCTCTGGGCCGCGATAAAGTTTTGACGTCGCCGACCTGTGGTGAGCAGGGTCGAACCATACACCGCTGGAAATTTTAACCCGCCGCATGTCTTAAAGTCCTCGATACCACAAAAAATATGATTAAACTCAACGAACAAACCGCCCCATAGAAAAACCCTTCACGACTCTGAATTCTTTCGCTCTTCCCGCAAATATGAGTTTTTGGATACTACGGTATCTTTCCACAATGCCGCCGCTTACGCTTGGATACGTAAAAATACATCCAACTACTGGCCATTATAATGAAAAGACACTCAGTTAAAACTAATAAGCCTGAAAGCAACCATTTAGACTCTCCAATGTTAACCATATAAGCAAATAATCTGGGAAGAACAAACAAAAACGCAAGAATAAAACCTATTTTAGGCCCTTTGTTTATCCATAAACCACCCACCAATCCAATAATAAATACAGCGACCAAAACGGGAATAACCAAGATCACTATTCCTGTTGATATCATACTTCCTGTTTGCCCCCACATACTACGAAACTTTGCAGATAAATAAAAAACTCTTACAAACAAGTCGCCCAGAATCACTTCTAAAGTAATTGCACTAATTACGACAATAATAACTTTGAAAACATCTTTTAACCAAATCATACATTTAACCATTATTTTTTTCTATTTGTTAAAATTCAATGGAAAGTAATCTTTTTTTTCTGACAAGATTTGGTCGTCTCCGATAGCACATTTCCGATAGCATAACATAAGGTCATAATACCAACATTTCATTTGACAAATAGCAACTGCAAAACAATTTCCTTCTAACGCGCACATTAACCTGTATCTCTTGTATCCCCTATCACATTCTTCCCAACACTCCGGACCTGCCACCATAGGTTTTATAATCTGAGCATAAAGCCCTTCTGGGTCAGTATGAATTATGGGGTTATTCCTTACATAAACATATAAATTCGATACGCTTCCGTACTCCACCACCGGGTCTGTCTGCAAAAACCTGCCAAGCTGCGGGGCGTAATATCTTGCTCGATAGTAGTAATTTCCCGGTTCAGAATCCCATTCCCGCCCCGTAAACATATATGAGTTGTTATAGGAGCTTTGCAAAATCACATTGCCTTGTCCATCCTTTATCATAGGAGTTCCAAATACATCATAGCTGTATTCTTCATACTACACCCTTCTATTCTTCTGTCGTTTTTAGTTATTATACTCGCTAAATTGAGTTGTGAAATACAATAACGTTTGTGGTGATAGATAAGATAAATACTCTTTTTAAAACCAGTATTAGTAGTCATATAGGCGGTGAGATTGTTAGAGTATAAAACTGATTACGAGCAAGCTGTTGATTAGTAGAGACTTAGATGTGATAAATTTTATCGCCTTTTGTGCAAAAGCGGTTAGAATATTTGGAGGTTCGACTATAGGAAAGTAACAGGGAGAGCCTGTAGGCGAGAAGTGGGCGTGTTTGTGAAGGCTTGTAACAGCTTTATTAACAGCTTATCCACAAGAGGGTAGATATGGGCGAACAAGCAAAAACGGAGAGGGCTGTAATGGGTTTGGGGCGAGGCAAAGCCGAACATCTCCATAACAAAGGAAGTCTTTATCTTGGCATAGACGTAGGCTCAACCAGCAGTGATATAGTTGTGCTTGATGAAGTCGGCGAGACTATTTTCTGTGATTACCACAGGACACTGGGCGGGCCCATTGAGACGGTGCATTCACAGTTAGTAAAGATGCTGGAGCGAATAAGCCCGTCCAGAATAGAGCTGACGGCTATAACCGGCTCCACAGGGCGGACTTTGGCGGCACTACTGGACGCTCCGTTTGTAAATGAAGTTACCGCACAGGCAGCAGCGATACAATACCTGTATCCTCATTTTAGGCAGATGAGCGTTATTGAGATGGGAGGGCAGGACAGCAAATTAATATTTTTAACTGCCGACCGTGGACAAGGCAGAATCAGGGATTTTACAATCAATACCGTATGTGCCGCCGGCACAGGTTCGTTCCTTGACCAGCAGGCACAACGGCTCGGCGTGAACATCGAGAACGAGTTCGGCCAAATGGCGCTGCAGAGTAAAAACATCCCGCGGATGGCGGGCCGATGCTCGGTCTTTGCCAAAAGCGATATGATTCATCTTCAACAGCAGGCAACACCGATGTGCGACATTATCGCAGGACTCTGCCTTGCCTTGGCGAGAAACCTCAAGAGCAATCTCGGCTGCGGCAGAGAATTTGCCAGGCCCATAGTATTTACCGGCGGCGTGGCCGCCAATATCGGCGTCGTCAGGGCCATCGAGCAGGTCTTCGAGATAGCGAAGGGCGAGTTAATCGTCCCCGATAAACACTTTTTCACCGGCGCCATCGGAGCAGTTCTGGCTGCCAAAGGAAGGTTCGGTAAAAACTGCCCGAATGCACGTCTGTATACGCAAAAACTCGACGATTACCTTAATCATCGCAGCTCAGCCCTGAAAACCGCTCCGCGTTGTCAGCAATTATGCGAACCGAAACTGTCGCCGCAAAAAAGTGAGGTCTATGAACACTTATTGGATGCCGCCAAGCCGGTAAACGCCTACCTCGGCTTAGATGTCGGCTCGATAAGCACCAAGATAGCGGTCATTGATGAGCAGAAGCGAGTGCTTGCAAAGATATACCTGATGACAGCAGGCAAGCCGCTGGATGCGGTGCGGCAATGCCTCGATATCGTCGGCAGGAAGGTCTGCGGCAGAATCAAAATACTCGGTGCGGCAACTACCGGCTCAGGCAGATACCTCACAGGCGACTTTATAGGCGCAGATGTCGTCATAAACGAAATTACCGCCCAGGCCAAAGGAGCGGCTATCATCAATCCAAAGGTCGACACAATATTCGAAATCGGCGGCCAGGACAGCAAGTATATATCGTTAGAGAACGGCGTGGTCGTGGATTTTGAGATGAACCACGCCTGTGCTGCCGGCACAGGCTCTTTTCTCGAAGAGCAGGCACAGCGGCTCGGCATAAACATCAAAGGGGAATTTGCAGAATTGGCCTTTAAATGCCGCTCGCCGATAAAACTCGGCGAGCGATGCACCGTGTTTATGGAATCGGACCTGCTGAGCTACCAGCAGCAGGGGGCAAAGACGGACGAGCTTGTGGCAGGGCTGAGTTATTCTATCGTCACCAATTACCTGAACCGGGTGGTCGGCCGCCGAAAAATCGGGAGCAATATTTGTTTTCAGGGAGGGACTGCTTTCAACAGGGCGGTATGGTCGGCATTTGAGAAAATCACGGGCAAGCCCATTATTGTGCCGGACCACCACGAAGTAACCGGCGCAATCGGCGCCGCTGCCATCGCAGCAGAACATATAAGCCGGCAGGACACAAAAGCAAAAAGCAAATTCAAAGGTTTTGAAAACTTAGTCAACGTCAGCTATACCGTCGAGTCGTTTACCTGCGAACACTGCTCCAATCACTGCGAAATCAAAAAAGTCCAACTGGCCGGCGCAGAACCTTTGTATTACGGCTCACGATGCGACAGATACAACCTGAAGAAAAAAACACAGAAGAAAACAGGTTTTGACGCCTTCGAGTATCGCAATTCCAAACTGCTGGAGTTTGCAGGCCTCGACGGAAAGCGAAGCGAAAAAACAGACTCCAGAGGCAGGATAGGCATTCCGATGGCATTGATTAACCGGCAGCTTCTGCCGCTGTTTGGACAATTTTTTAAATCACTGGGATTTGAGGTAGTCCTTTCCGGCAGGACTGACAGGCGAATAATCCGTCTGGGCGTAGAGACTGTTGCCGCCCAGACCTGTTTCCCCGTAAAAGTTGCGTATGGCCATATTATCGAACTGCTGAATAAAAACGTCGACCACATCTTTTTGCCGAGCGTGGTTTCAATGATGCCCGGTTCTTCGCCGAATAAGCACAATCAGGCCTGTCCTTATGTTCAATCGTTTGCTTATCAGGTCAGAAGCTCATTCGCAGCCGGACAGGGACGGGAGAAAATTCTGACCGTCCCCATTCGTCTGGGCGAAAATCGTAAGCTGCTGATGGATGGATTCCTCGCTCTGGGCAGAAAGCTCGGCGTTCCCGCATCGGCGGTGCGCAGGGCTGTTAATGCGGGACTGTCCGCACAGGCCGGTTTCGAGCAGGCCATCAAAGACAAAGGCAGAGAAATTCTCAATAAAATCGGGCCTGACGACAAACTTTTTGTCCTTGTCTCAAGGCCATACAACGGCTGCGATGAGGGTATGAATCTGGAGCTGCCTAACAAATTATCGGATTTCGGTGTAAACGTAATACCGATGGATATGCTGGCGCTCGACGAGGCGAAACTTGGCGATGAGCAGCTTCACAGCCGGTTATACTGGTCGTATGGACAAAAAATTCTCCGCGCCGCCGAGATAATTAAAAGGGACAAAAGGCTCTTTGCGATATATCTTTCCAATTTTGGTTGCGGGCCAGACTCGTTTTTGATGACGTTCTTTAAAGACATTATGGCTCAAAAACCCTGCCTGCAGCTCGAGCTCGATGAGCATTCCGCCGACGCCGGACTGCTGACTCGCCTCGAAGCATTTCTTGACAGCCTCAAACATTATAAAGGCGATGGAGTTTTTGAGGCGGCAACGACTGCTGTGCCTAAAAAGCTCAACAAGAATCGCACGCTGTATCTGCCTTATATGAGCGATTGTGCTTACGGTATAGCTGCCTGCTTCAAGGCTTATGGCCAGCCGGCGGAAGTTATTCCTATAGCAGATGAGGACGCATTGCTGCAGGGAAGGGCTTTCACCACAGGCAAAGAATGTCTGCCTTGTGCGATTACGGCGGGGGATATGCTGAAGATAACGCGCTCTGCGGGTTTTGACCCGGAAAAAGCAGCGTTCTTTATGCCGAGCGCCTGCGGGCCGTGCAGGTTCGGAATGTATAACCAGATGCACAGGCTGATTCTCAAATACGCAGGCGCAGGGGACATCCCCATAGTTTCACCTAACCAGGATGACGGCTTCTATTCCGAATTCACGGACACAATCGGCCGCTCTGCTGTCAGCGCTTTTATGAAGGATATGTGGATTTCCGTTGTGGGAATAGATTTGCTTTTTAAGGTGCTTTTGAGGTTGCGGCCATTTGCCAGAGATGCCCGGCAGGCCCAGCGTGTATATGAACGGGCGATAGCACAGTGGGTTCAGGCGGTTGAAAACCGCAGCAGCTTTTATCAGATGCGGCGGCTTATGAAATCCATAGCGGACGAATTTGCAGAGGTGGAAATAGAGAAGGGAGTGCGGAAGCCTTTAATAGGCATAGTGGGCGAAATCTACGTGCGAAGTCATCCGTTCGCAAACAGCCATATCATTCGGCGGCTGGAAGAACTGGGTGCGGTGTGCGATTTGGCAACGCTGGCAGAGTGGATTTATTATACCAATTTCACCAGGAAGGCCTTGGCTGGCCGCAGAGAAGAATTTCGCAACTGGTGCGTAAATGCTATACAGAATCGCCTTCAGCGCGGCATTGAAAAATCGCTTGCCGGTCCGCTGGAGAAAAAATTCGGCAAACTTGCCGAAGGGCCGGTTGAACACATAATTGAATTGGCAGAGCCGTATATGCATCATTCGTTTGAAGGCGAAGCAATAATGAGCGTCGGCAAAATAATAGAGTATTATCATCAGGGGGCGGCCGGTGTGGTCAACGTTATGCCGTTTACCTGTATGCCTTCCACGGTTGTCAGCACGCAAACGCAGCGGATAAGCGCCGACTGCGGAGATATACCCATACTGAACCTCAGCTTTGACGGGCAGGAAGACGCTGCTTTGACTACGCGGCTTGAGGCATTTGTCGAGCAGGTTCGACAGAAGGCGGGAGCGGCGGTGAGTGCCGCGGAAATTATGTTGTGAATCAGCAGGTTTCCGAGATTTTTGGAAGCGCTGTCGAAATATGTTGAGAAACCATTGCTGTGTATAAGAGTGGGAGGGGGTAAACTCGGCGACTTAGATGTTCTGCTCGTTCCTGGGTCTGTGCTTCCATCTCCTATGGAGCCACCAATACTGCGAGGGGTCTTCGCGGACAAAATTTTCTATCGCTTTTGTATACTCGGCGGTAATCCATTTCAAGGGGTCGGGCTTGTCGGCCCATTCTTCGGGAAAAATGATGCGATTGACTACAATCTCAAAAAAGAAGCGATTGTCAATTCTTCTTGCGCAGCCGACACCGATGGGCAGATTATTGGTGATGGCGAGCAGTCCGATGCTTTTATAAGTGCTGGCGGGTCTGCCGAAAAAGTCGACGAAGATTCCTTTCCTGCCTGCATCCTGGTCGGCGATGAAACATAAGGTTGCGCCCTGAGCGATGAGTTTCTCCATAAGTTCGGAAGCGTTTTTTTTGTCGATAATTTTCTGGCCGACATTTTCTCTTATGCCGTATAAATATCTGCTGATAAATTTATTATCGAGAGGCCTTGCGATGCTGTAGACATTGAATCCAAAGAGGCCCATCAGGTAGCCGATGATTTCGAAATTGCCGTAATGGCCGGTAACCATCAGCAGGCCTTTGTTTTCCTTCATCATCCACTTGACCCGTTCGGCATTTTTGTAACGCGAATACTGCCGCCAGTTGTCCTTTCTGACGAGTTTGGGTGTGAAGAAGACGTCAACTGCCAGCATAGCGATATTCTCGAAACTTCGTTTGCCGGTCTGCCGTATCCACTGCTCGTCCTTATCGGGGAAACTTGCGCGGAGATTGTCGAGTGCGCGTTGACGGCCGCGATGATAATATTTCCAGAGAAGCCTGCCGAGAAAACGGGCGGTTCTCAGATTGGTCTCGACGCTGAACAAATGCAGGAAAAATACGAGGATACGCAAGGCGGCGTAAGCGAGCCAGTCTTTGAGTAAATTTCGTTTTTTGTTTTTCCGGGGGACGGATTCAGACATACCTGCTTTGACCTAAAATCGACATATTTACCTGCTGTCAAATTATCACTTATCGGTTATCATTTATCAATCAATTTTGGAAGGACGCTGTATAAAAGATGGACAAGGCTTTGGCTGAACTTGTTAAGATTTCAAGGGCTGTCGGCAGGGACAAAACGCTCGTTCTCGGTGAATTCGGCAATACATCGGTAAAGACAGAGGACGGCAGATATATGTATATCAAGGCCAGCGGAACGGCGTTAAAAGATATGAGCGTCAAAAAAGGATGGCGAAGATTGAAACTCGATTCGGTGCGGGCGATTCTGACGGACAAAAAGTTTGCCAAAATAGATACAGACAAAAAACAGGACAGGCTGGCAAAACTTTTGCTTTCGGCGTGTGAGGATAATGTCGGGGGCGGAGTCAGGCCTTCGGTGGAGTCGGGATTTCATTCGATTTTAGACAAATACGTGATACATCTGCATCCTGCGGCGGCACTGGCATACCTGTGTGCCGAAAACGGACGGGCGGAGCTTGAGAAACTTTTCCGCAGGGGGAAAATTAAAGCGGTGTGGGTGCCTTGCGCAAGTCCGGGATGCGAGCTGGTTGAAAAAATCAAAGAAAGCATAAGCAGATACGACAGATTGCCGCAGGTGCTGTTTCTGCAAAATCACGGGCTGGTTGTAACGGCAGATAATATGAACACGGCGCTTAAGTTAGTCCGAAAGACGATTTCCATTTGTAAGGCGGGATTAAAACAACTGAGAACAGTGAAAATTGAAAAGGCGGACAGGCGGAGAATAGCTGAAGCAGTTTCGGGCATTCGGGACGTTCTTTCCGAAATAACCGGCAGGGACGCAGCCGTTAGGTTTTTTATTGATGAAACAATTGCGGGATTTATGGCGGAGAAAGAAACTGCAAAGATTTATTCGCAGCGTGCCATAACGCTGGATGAACTGGTTTATGCGGGCGGGCCGGCAGTATGGCTCGACAGATGGGACAGACAAGCGCTTGTCAGCAAACTGAAACGGCGAGTTAAAATGCCAAGCGGGTTTTTAATCAAACCTTTAGGATTGTTCGTGGCCGGCGACAAGGAAAAAGCGAGCTTTATAAAAGATGTTATCTGCGCACACTTGTTTATCCGCAGGCAGGCAGCCGGCTTCGGCGGGATTCATTTTCTAAATAAACAGCAGCGGGAATTTATCTACCGGATAGAAGGGCAGAAACAATAATAAATTGCGGGGGCGGATTTGGTGCGAGCTAACTGTCATCAGATGTCATCAGATGTCATCAGTTGTCATCAGTTGTAATCAGAAGGTATCCAGATGTAATCAGAACACATTCAGAAGCACTCCAAAGTGCATCAGAAGAAGGCAGTTGCGAGGAGTTGATTTTGTTTTAACCTTTTGTGCCATAATTAGTTAGAGTTAAAATTAGCCACAGATTAACACAGATTTCAGCGAAAAATCCTAGATCCGAATATCTAAATCCGCCAAAAAGGAGGCGGACAAGGCTCGATGCTGGTCGCTCGTGACTCGTGGCTTGTCGCTCGTTGGCGGGGCTGTATCGTTACTTGTCAAAGAACGAAGGGATAAAAATAACATCCCTCTATAATAAGGCGAACATGCGCGTTTGATTCGACCCTACTTCGCCCTGCGGGCTACGAAGGGCAGGCAGAAAAGAGGTAAGTTGTTATGAGATAAAGAGTAAGGGGATTTGTCCCGATTTATCGGGATTGGGGATTTTTGGGGGTCAGACCCCTGCGTGTTTGGTTGAAAAGTGAAGTAGTTCATGGTTCGACTATGCTCACCACAGGTAGTTCATTGTAAAAGTAATTTAAACGCTGATTTCGCTGACAAACGCAGATTTCATTTCGGACACAGAGGTATTAAATTCTAAATCCGAAAAGATTCAAACAACAGAGGCTCTAAGGCGAACAGGAATTGGCGAGCGGGACATAGCTTACCTGCTACGAGGGGATAAATAAGCATAAATAAATTTTCAAAATGAAGCTTTACCAAAAAATTATTTTCGGGTAGATTGTCGGTGAAATAATCCCTTAAAATAAAAAAAAATAGGCAAGATAAGTTTTGTGAAGATATTGCTTAATATTCTTTAATGGAGAAGTAAAAATGAGAAGTATGGTAGTTATGCTATTGGTTGTGTCGATATTTTTTAATCAGGGCTGTTGCTCGATTTTTTGTTCAGGGAGCGAAGTTGTTTCAGTAAACTCCAAACCGGAAGGCGCAAGCGTAAAGGTTGGTCCGTATAAAGGAGTTACCCCATATAAAGTAACCCTTCCGAGAGGTAAAGATTATATTATTGAGGCTAAATATGGGGATAAGACCGAAACCCTTAATCTTAATAGAGCTATTGAGCCGCTCTACTGGGTGAATATTTTAGTATGGCCTGGTTTGATAATAGACTTGGCCACAGGCAAAATGTATAAGTACGAGCCAGCTGAATACGAGTTCAATTTCGGGTCGTAGTTTACCGAAAGGGGACAAAAGCACAAAGGAACAAAGAAAAATTGGTGGGCTAAAGTCCACCCTATGAAACTACTCACTTTTCTCAAAAAGATCGTGAAATGGATTCACACCAACACTATGCCAAATGTAATCTGTTTTCCCGAATACTTTACTATCACAAACCTGTAAGTATTGATAATTCCAAAGCACCCATATAGAACCGAATGCGTCAGACCACTGGGAACAAGAATCAGCTATCACTATAGGATTGAGAGAATCTGCCTCAAAATTGGCGTAGACAAGTAGATGGGGATGGTTACTATAACGTTTTTCAAACTTTCCCCTTACTTTATTGGCAATCCACGCTGGTCCTTCTTCCCTTCCTCTCGCAGGCTGGTAAGGAGTAGTCAAGTATGGATTGTTTTCCTTATCTCTATATTCCTCGCTTATTTTGCGTTCAGGCTTATCAGTAGTGGTTTGTTCAAATTCATACTCGTTTCCGTTTATTCTAATGTAAAAATCAGGAAATCTATCCGGAACGAGCTTTACTTCTATTGACGGATATAACTGTTTAAGACCAAGTGCAAAATAACCAGCGCACCAAGCTTCTCGGAACGGCTTGTATTTAGAATTATTAAAGAAAGACCCATTTGGAATAGAATCAGATTTCCTTACTTCGTCCAGAAAAACTAAGGGTTGCGTAAACTGGCGAGACAATTGGTCAATTAACCTCAAGAAATTTGGCGACAGTACACTCTTTTCAGCCTTTTTGTTTTTCATACTACCAATTATTGTAATCGAAAACCTTTATCTTTGCCCACTTTTCTGTGACAAAAGAAATTTTTAGGTGCGAAATGTCAGGGACGGGGGTTTGTAATATTTGCCGAAGGTTGGCAGGAGGCCACCGAGGCGGAGAAAGTAGAGCAGGAGAAAATGTGAGAAGAGTGCGAAAAGCGGGAAGGCGTGAAAAGGGCGGAGAAATACCCCCCCGCGGTGCAGGAAAGATAAGAGCGAACTTCACCCCGATGGGATAGTAAACGACGCATCCGCCTGCGGCGGACAAGTCCCACGGGGCAGGCACGGCCGACGACGGCCATACGAGGACTGCGACAGGAGTGTTAATTTATGGGCACAAAAGTAATTTTCTATTTTCGATTTAATATTGGAAGAAAGAAACCAGGTGGGCAGGCGAGGCACGAATTAGTCGCCAGTCCATTCTTCGCAGCGGAGCAGCTACGAAGGATAAATCACTTGACGTTAGTTTTTCTACCGCGGACTTACGTCCTGCGGCTCTGTAACCCGCGCAATAAATCCGCCACACCTATGGTGTGGCATAGCCACAAAACGGGTAATTGCGTGGGATAAGCCAGTTGACAGGAAAAGAGGGAGGCGGTATGATAATTGCAGGAATCCGCCAAACGAAGGCGGACGAGTATGAAGAATTTTTAATTTTTTAAGGTGCGGTTATGAACCTTGGAAAAGACAGTCCGTTATGGCGGTCGAGATGGCACGTCATCATAATCTATGCGGCGCTGATTGCGGTGGTTGCACTGACGATGTTCACCGATATATTCCGCTCACAACAGCCGGGCGCGATACCGCAGATTATATGGCTGCTGATAGCGATTCTGATACTGGCGGCAACGGTGGTTACGACCTCAAAGACGGCGAAGATATTCAACAGCCTTGAGGAAAATAATGCGAATCTCGAAAAAGTAACTGATGCGCTGGACAAGACCCGCGAAGTATTAGTTCAAATCAATCAGAACACGTGTTTGAGCGAAAGCGTCAAGGCAGTGGCGAACAGAGAAGCGGACAAGCAGGCGCTGAGGGAGATAGTTTTCGACAACCTGCAGCAACAGGATTTCGAGGCCACTAAGGAAATAATTGACGAGATTTCCCGTTTAACGCCATATCAGGAATTAGCCAAGCAACTTCGAGCGGAGGCGGAGGGATACCGAAGCGCAGGCAATCAGGAGCGCATCAATCAGGTGATAGAACATATCGAGAGATTATTCGATACATACCAGTGGGCGAAGGCCAGTGCTTTAATCGAAAGACTAATCAAGGCAGAACCTCTCTCCGAGAACGCCAAGGCGATGCGTCAACAGTTAATCGACAGGAAGAATGATAGGAAGAAAGTTCTGCTTACGGCGTGGGACGATGCGGTGAGACGTCAGGCGACCGACCGCAGCCTTGAGCTTCTGCGAGACCTCGATACATACCTTACGCCCAACGAAGGACTGGCGCTGCAGGAGGCTGCAAGACAGGTTTTCCGGAACAAACTGCACAGCCTTGGGGTGCAATTTTCGCTCGCCGTTTCTGAGAGGCGGTGGACGAAAGCGATGCGGACCGGCGAGGAGATAATGCAGGACTTCCCGAACAGCAAAATGGCGGAGGAAATTCGCGAGAAATTAGACATTCTGCGGGACAAAGCATCTTTGCAGCCCGAAGGTGGCGGCGCGGACTAATAACCGCTGGAATATCAGCCAACATAAACGAGGCGGGGACGTTTACTGCTCTTTACTGAAAATCGAAGAGCGACTGCGTTTTAATCATCGTAACCTGGTCGGAGTAAGCGGCGAAAGTGTGAATGTGAAGCTCGCTGCGTCTTGCCTCAAAGTCGACATAACAGAAGGGCTGGAGGCCGCCGACTTCGAGACTGGGAAACTTGACAAATATGCCGCGACTCCGTGCGAAGCGTTCAAGGTCGGTGTGGCTTTGCCGATAGAGGTTCGGACTCATCTTCTCGACCTGAAAATCAGTCATATAACTTATTCCACGACTGAGGGTGCATTTGTGCGAGCGAGGACCGTGGAACTGGAAGCGCTCAATAAGCCCTCTTTCGGGCAGCATCTGGGCAGGAATGCTTACGACCTCGCTGAGACAGACGCCGTTGGTAAATACGCTGATAACGTGGGTGCAGCCGGTTACCCAGATTAGAGCCTCATACTTTTCGGTTTTAAATTCACGCTTGGCGTAAATCTGAAATAATTCCGGATGAAGAGGTCTTTGAAAAAGGCTGAAGGACAACTCCTCAACAGCCACATTTATTTGATGCGATTCCATCATTTAAGAACCTACAAACAAAAATTAGAACCACTAACTCCGGGATTATTATACCAAAGAGGCTGCTTTAAATTCAAGCCTAATATCAATACTGATAAGGGCTGTTTATGGGCTTATAGGACTATTATTACACAAATTCAGCGGATTAAAAGACTAACAGAGGAAGGTTTTGCCGAAAAAAATTTACGAAAAATTTTTGGGCTTCGGATATTTTACCGCGGGAAAAATCCGGCGTTGATAAAGACGGCAATAATGTCATAAAAGGCATGGGTGCCAGCAGTGATACCAAAGCCGCGAACGGCAAACAAGACAGCGAAATAGACGCCTGCGATTGTGCGAAAAGTGAACTCCGGGAGATTGAAAGGAGAGCTTAAGTCAAGGGTGCCGCTAAGGAAGATTACGTGATGATGAGCGCTGAAGAGGGCGGCGGAAATAAGCACCGCGAGAATAATTGAGGTTTTATGCGTGAGCTTGAAAGCGTCCTGAAAGAGCAGCATCAGCAGACAGATTAGAATCAGCCTGAAAACGAGTTCTTCATAAATGCCTGCCCCTATGCCCGTGATAATGCTGGGTAAAAGAAGCTGTTTTGCTGCCGATGCGCCGCTGCCGGCGAACGATGAACAAACGGAGACGGCGTAGGAGTGGAAGTTAAGGGCGGAGCTGTTCTGCTGCGAGCGAGCCGAGCCGTTTAGCATAAGACTCATCACAATGAGCGGCACAGCCAGAAGAATACATTCAACGGCCATAAGCCAGAGGTCGCTGAAGCAGATAGACCATCGCTTTCCAGAAGCCATTTGGAAGGCTGCAAGTATGACAACCACCGCCAGCGGCGGCGCTATCCAGGCGAATTTACTGCCGAAACCGAGATATTCGAGAATGTCCTGCAGCCATACGAAGGCGACGACGCGAATCTGCGACTGATTCAGTAAATCGGTGTTTATGAAGATGGTCCCCAGCTCGTAGAAAACGATAAATGGGAGCAAAAAAATTATTGCATAAACGGCCCGGCTTGTCCGCTCAAGATAAGAGTTCTGAGCGAAGCTGAGGAGCTGTCCACTGCGGTATCTGCGATTAGCTGCCATTGATGCCGGCTTTTTTTCTTTCCATCCGTGAAAAAAGTATTTGACCAAAACGTCCGAGTTTTGCAAAGTTTACTTCAAAGGAAACATAATTACAATAAAAGAGTTCCGGGTTTTGGGTTTTTATCTAAAGAACAGGAGATGCAGTGACGGGAAATCGGCTGACGGAGATTTATAATTTGCTTTTCGAGCGATTCGGCCCACAGCACTGGTGGCCGGGCGAAACTCAATTTGAAATTATCATCGGCGCCATTCTGACCCAGAACACAAACTGGACAAATGTCGAAAAGGCGATTAGCAATCTCAAGGGTGCGGATTTACTTACGCCCGTGAAGTTATACGAGATTGACGTTTCAAGGCTGGCGGAACTTATCCGGTCTGCGGGGTATTTCAACATAAAGGCGAAGCGTCTGAAAAACTTTTTGGCGTGGTTCTTCAACCACTATGGCGGGCAGATAGAATCGCTTGAAGATGTCCCCGCCGGCCGGCTGCGTGAAGAGCTGCTTTCGATAAAAGGGGTGGGTCCGGAGACCGCCGATTCGATTTTACTTTATGCCCTGAATAAACCTGTCTTCGTGGTCGACGCTTATACGGCGAGAGTAGCTGTTCGTCATCATCTTATTGATTCGGATGCAGGCTACGAGGGACTGAAGGAATTGTTTCAGTCGAATCTGTCTGCGGACGTGCGGCTTTTCAACGAATATCACGCTCTATTAGTGAAGGTGGGCAAGGAATTTTGCAGGCCGACGGCGCGGTGCGGCGGCTGTCCGCTAAATAAACTGCCGCATACCGTTGAGGCCGGTTAAGCAGTGTCTTCGGCGATGTCTTGAATAAAAGTGGAATAGGCAATAAAATATCTGTTATGAATAAAAAGCCTGCTCTTCGCAGCATTGTTCTTATCGCCGCCTTAATCACAGCGGTTGCTATAGTTGTTTTTTTTGCACACAGGCCCGTTCTGTCAGCGAAGGCGGTTTCCTTTGACGATGACCAGTTCCTTACAGACGATAATCCATTGGTGCAAAGGCCCAGCCTTAAATCAGCCTGTAAGATATTCACCGAAGTTTTAAAGCCATCGTCGGCAACGGGCTACTATCAGCCTTTGTCTATAATATCAATAATGCTCGATTACGCTGCCGGCGGCAGCGCCAAAAACTTAGAGCCTTTTCACCGCACAAACCTGATTCTGCATATCCTTAATACGGCGCTTCTCGTTGTTCTTTTATACATTATTTTCGGTCAGGCTGTCCCTGCTGTGATGGCAGGCCTGCTTTTCGGCGTTCATCCGCTGACCGTTGAGCCTATAGCGTGGATTACCGAACGCAAGACAGTGCTTGCGATGTTCTTTGCGTTGTGGTGCCTGATTTTCTACGTGCGTTACACCCGCACAAAGGGCTGGGGACATTATATAGCTTCTATGGCGATGTATGTATTTGCGATGATGTCGAAGCCGACGAGTCTGCCGCTGGCGGCGGCGTTGCTCGTGATGGACTATTGGCCGCTGGAAAGACTCAAGACACAAGTTAAAAAGCTGATATTAGAGAAAGTGCCGTTCTTTGTTCTTGGCGGCATATTTGCGGTCATAACCGTTATTTCCAACGCCCGCAGCGTAAGCGTATCGCCCGTTGAGTCTTCCATAGGGACGAAATTGTCGCAGTTGCCTGCGATGATATGTTATTTGATTAGCTTTTATCTCAATAAGATTATCTGGCCTGTCAATTTATCATCTGTATATCCGTTGCCGGGGGCTATGGTGTTATCGAATCCGAAGATTCTGGGCGGGGTGATAATCACAATAATAGCGGTTATAGTTTTATTATATTCAGCTAAGCGTATTCGCGTTTTTCTTGGCGGCGGATTATTTTTCCTTGTGGTGATATTTCCGACTTTGGGTTTAGTGCGTTTTAGTCCGTGGGTTGTCGCATCGGACAAGTATGTTTATATGCCCGCCATTGGACTGTTGATGATATTGGCGTGGTGTTTCGGCCGGGTATTGAATAAATTTACATCGGCAAGACCGGTTTTAATTTTATTAGTGCTGGCCTTGTCTGCCGGGGAGATTTACGGAGTGCGGCAATATCTTGGTTATTGGCGGGACACAATCGGCCTCTACGAGTATATAATAAAGACAGCTCCTAATGCTCCGGTAGCACATAATAATTTAGGCGTTGCCCTTAAGTCGGCGGGAAGATTCGATGAAGCCATAGTTCAATTTCGTCAAACGGTGCAGCTCGACCCGAATTACGCTGATGCGCATAACAATCTTGGTGCGGCGCTTAAGGCGAAGGGCAGGCTGGACGAAGCGGTAAGCGAATATATTATTGCTTTGCGGCTCAGGCCAGGCGCTGCTGATGCGATTTATAATCTTGCCAACGCCCTTAAACTGCAAGGCAAGACTGACAAAGCAGAAGAATATTTCCGGGAGATTTTGCGAACCAATCCGCATTACTGTGATGCTCATAATAATCTTGGGATAATACTACAGTCGCAGGGGAAATTGTCGGAGGCGATAGAGCATTTTCGGCAGGCAGAGTTAATCAGGCCTGACGATGTCGATGTCCGGTATAATTTAGCGGAAGCCCTTAAATTGCAGGGCAATTACGATGAGGCAATTAAACACTATGAGGAGGCGTTAAGAATCGAGCCGAAAGATGCGACTATTCACAATAGTCTTGGTAATCTGTTCAGGACGAAAAACAAATCTGACGAAGCGATAATTCAATTTCGAGAGGCGTTGAAGTATAAGCCTGATTTTGCAGAAGCGCACTACAATCTCGGCAATATCCTTTCTCAACAAGGCAGGTTAGAGGAGGCTGAAGACCAGTTCCGGCTTGCGGTGCGATTCAAACCTGATTTTGCGAAGGCGCATAACAACCTCGGTAATATTCTTCAGGCCCGGGGCGAAATTGATGAGGCGCTGGTTTGTTTTCGCAAGGCACTCGAACTTGACTCAAACTATGTGTCAGCTCTTAACAGCACAGCGAAGATTCTGGCGGCCGGGCCGGACGTAAAAAAACGCGGCGTCGGCGAAGCAATCGGACTTGCTGAACGGGCGGCCAAGTTGACGGCATATAAGGACGCAAATGTTCTGGATACACTGGCAACTGCCTATGCCGCCGGGGGCCTATTCGAAAAGGCCTTAACGACGGCAGAAGCGGCGCTGGAGGCGGCCAATGCCGCAAAAAATACCGAATTGGCAAATCACATCCGCAGTCAATTAGAACTATACAAACAGAGGAAATGAGATGTATCAGTGGGCAGAAGATACGGCCATTTGTGAGAGCTTTACGATAAAAGCATTTCTTTCGATGTCGTGCTGTTTCTGCTGAAGCGAATAGCTTTCACCGACAGGCCTGGCGAGGGTGTCTTTAAGTATTCTTTCGTGTTTTTCGGCCTGAATGTCCTGAATGGTAAGGGCATCATCAACGACAATCGTAACAATATTCGAGCTAATTATTGCGAAGCCGCCGTCAACAAGCAAAAAGGTATCTGCGGGCAGAGGTTTGTCTTCGGAAGCAATGCCCCTGACTTCCATAATGCCCAGTCCGAGCTCGCATAACATCGGCATATGATTATACCATATACCGAGCAGGCCATCGTGTGCAGGCAGGACAATAGAAACGGTGCGGCAGTCAAGCATCCTTGCTCGCGGGGAAATCACAACACATTGCATTGTTCGCCGGTCAGCCATTAGTTATATTTTCCTTATCGTGTTGCGAGAGTCTGCGCTTTCTGTGCGGCATCTTCAACAGTTCCGACATACATAAAGGCCTGTTCGGGCAGACGGTCCCATTTGCCTTTGCATATTTGTTTACAGCTTTCAATCGTATCAGCAAGATTTACATATTTGCCGTCAAGGCCAGTGAACTGATGAGTAACAAAGAAGGGCTGAGAGAAGAACCGTTCGAGCTTTCTGGCCCTTGCGACGATTGTCTGGTCTTCCTTGCTTAATTCATCGACGCCGAGAATGGCGATAATGTCCTGCAGGTCGTTGTAACGCTGGAGATATTCGAGAACCGTCTGAGCGACATCGTAATGCTCCTGGCCGACGATATTGGCGTCGAGAATTCTGGAGGTGCTTTCGAGCGGGTCGACGGCAGGGTAGATGCCCTTCTGCGTAATTGAGCGTTTGAGAACGACAAAGGAGTCAAGATGAGCGAAGGTCGTCGCCGGCGCCGGGTCGGTCAGGTCATCAGCGGGGACATAAATCGCCTGGACGGAGGTGATGGAGCCGCTTCTGGTGGAGGCGATTCGTTCCTGAAGCTGGCCCATTTCCGTTGCGAGAGTGGGCTGATAGCCGACGGCGGAGGGTATTCTGCCAAGCAGAGCAGAAACCTCTGAGCCTGCCTGCGAGAAACGAAATATGTTGTCGATGAAAAGGAGTGTATCGCCAATGCCGCTTTCGCGGAAATATTCAGCGACGGTCATAGCGGAAAGGGCGACTCGCAGACGAGCGCCCGGAGGCTCGTTCATCTGACCGAATACCAGAGATGTATGATTCAGGACAGTATCCTTGCTGTCGCCGATAAAGGTTCGCTGCATTTCGAGCCAGAGGTCGTTACCCTCGCGTGTTCTTTCACCGACTCCTGCGAAGACAGAAAATCCGCCGTGCCTGGTTGCGATTCTTGCGATGAGCTCCTGAATGACAACTGTTTTCCCGACACCTGCACCGCCGAAGAGGCCTGTTTTTCCGCCTCGAACAAACGGACAGAGCATGTCGATAACCTTGATGCCGGTTTCAAACATCTCGGTCTTTGCGGAAAGGTCAACCAGTTTGGGCGGCTCATGATGAATGGGCATTCTGGTTTTGGATTCGATTGGGCCTCGCTCATCAATTGGGTCGCCGAACAGATTGAGGACTCTGCCGAGAGTTTCTTTTCCGACCGGCATAGTGAGCGGCGAGCCTGTGTCGATTACTTCCAGACCGCGTCTCATTCCGAGTGTGCTGCTCATAGAAATTGCACGGACTCTGCCGCCGCCGAGATGCTGCTGGATTTCGCCGTAAAGTTTTGTTTTTCCGCCCGGGAAATCGCCGTTGACCTCAATGGCATTGTAGACGGAAGGGACATTTTCCGGTGGAAATTTGACGTCAAAAACACTGCCGATAATCTGAATTACTTTGCCTTTGTTCATTATAAAGCTCCGGTTCCCCCAATTATGTCGAGCAATTCTCCTGTTATCTGAGTCTGCCTTGCACGGTTATACTGCAGAGTCAGGTCTTTTATCATTTCTTCTGCGTTGTCAGTAGCGTTTCTCATCGCCACCATCCGGGCCAGATGCTCACTAAGAGCGGCGTCCACAAAGCAGTTTCGTATGGAAGAGCGAATAAGCATTCTGGCAAGGTCTCCGATGATTTTGTCTGCCGACGGTGAAAGATAAAAATCCTCAAAAGACAGTTCCGAGGGCCAAATAACGGTTGCCCGAGTGGTTAAGTCATCAATCAATTCCGTCAGGGGCATAAGGGTAAGCATCTGGGCCTGCTGACTGGTAGAGGAGTAAAATCGCATATATATAATTCCAAAGAAATCAAGCCTGCCTTCCATATATTGTGCGATGAATTCATCCGCAAGGGCGTTAATCTGGAGGTCTGAAGGCAGTTCGGCGAAATCTTTGTAGATTTTTGTGGGCGCTATGCCGTGATAGTTGAGCATACCGACAACTTTTCTGTCCGGGGCATAGATGTCCAGTTTTTTCTGGGAGTTTTTAGCGATGTCGACGTAGGTCTGGGCGAGGCGGCATATAGATGCGTTATAGAGTCCGCACAGTCCCCTTGTAGAGCCGATGACGAGGATGGCCATCTGCCCGGAAGAGTTTTCCCTGAGCAGAGGATGTTCTATGGGCTGGGGAGAAGTAATAAGCAGATAGGCGGCCTTTGCCAGAGCGTTATTGTAATCAACGGTGTCGAGCCACCTGTTATAATAGGCCTTATACCGGGCGGTAGAAATCATCTCCATAGTCCTTGTTATTTTTCCGATGCTGGCGGCGGCCTTGCGGCGTTGAAGTATCTGTCGAGTCCCGGCCATAGTTTACTCAACACCTTCCTTGCTCACGGCAAAATCGTGTGTGCTTTTTAGATTTTTTATCGCAACGGTTATCTTCTCGGCCAGCTCGTCCGGCAGTTTGCCGGTCTTGTTAATCTGGCCGATGTATTCCGGATTGTCCTGCGCAAGCGATTTGAGAAAATCGCCCATAAATGCGGCGACGGCCCCGATGGGGACATCGTCAAGGAGGCCTGAAGAGCCCGCAAAGATTGTAATTACCTGTTCGCCGATACTCATCGGAGCAAACTGCAGTTGTTTGAGCAGCTCGACCATCCTGCTTCCCCTGTCGAGCTGGGCCTGAGCGGCGGGGTCGAGTTCCACACCGAGCCTGGCGAAGTTCTGCAATTCGCGATAGGAGGCGAGGTCGAGCCGGAGCCTGGAGGCAATTTTTTTCATAGCCTCGACCTGAGCGTTGCCGCCGACGCGGCTGACGCTTATGCCGACATCAACGGCGGGCCTGACGCCTGCGTGAAAGAGGTCTTTCTGAAGATAAATCTGACCGTCGGTGATTGAAATGACGTTGGTCGGAATATATGCAGAGACCTGACCTTCGAGCGTTTCGACAATAGGCAGGGCGGTCAGGGAGCCTGCACCGAGGGCGTCTGAAAGTTTGGCGCTTCGTTCGAGCAGGCGGCTGTGGAGATAAAAGACGTCGCCCGGATACGCCTCGCGTCCCGGGGGACGTCGAAGCAGCAGGCTGAGCTGACGGTAAGCAACGGCGTGCTTGCTTAAATCATCGTATACGCACAAGGTGTCGCGGTGCTTTTCATACATAAAGTATTCAGCGAGGGCGCAGCCTGCATAAGGTGCGATATACTGCATCGGAGCGCTGTCGGCAGCGGCGGCCACAAATACGGTGGTATAATCCATCGCACCGTGTCTTCTGAGGGTTTCTATCACTTCAGCGATGGTGGATTCCTTCTGGCCAATGGCGATGTATACGCAGATTACATTTTTGTCTTTTTGATTTATAATTGTGTCGAGAGCGATGGCGGTCTTGCCTGTTTTCCTGTCGCCGATGATAAGCTCTCTCTGGCCTCGTCCGATAGGAATCATAGAATCAATGCTTTTGAGTCCTGTCTGGAGAGGCTGCTTAACGGGCTGCCTGTGAGCGATTCCCGGAGCATCCGATTCAATAAGTCGGCGTGTTTTTGCCTGAATGGTCGGCCCGCCGTCAACCGGCTCGCAAAGAGGGTTAACGACCCTGCCGAGGAGTTCGTCTCCGACGGGAATCGACATCAGTCGCCCCGTGGAGCGGACGTCGGAACCTTCCCTGACCTTAGTGTAATCACCATACATAACGGCGCCGACGGAATCCTCCTCGAGATTAAAGACCTCGCCTATGACGTCGTTTTCAAACTGGAGCATTTCGCCTGCCATAACGTCATCGAGTCCGTAGATTCTGGCGATGCCGTCACCTACCTCGACAATTCGTCCGACTTTGGAGACATCGAGCTTGTTTTTGTAGCGGCTTATCTCTTGTTTTATAATGCCGCTTATTTCGCCTACATCAAGTTTCATACGTTTTTTCCTATTTATTCAAAGGGTTTGTTGTTGCCTTGACAACCTGCCGCAGTCTTGTCCTGACGGTGTTGTCGATAACTTTGTCGCCATAACGGATAGTGATGCCGCCGATAATGGAAGGGTCGATGTTTATTTCAAGCTTGACCCTTTTTTTTATCACCGTGGCTATGTCAGCATAAAGTTTTTTAATCTCGTCGTCGTTCATCTGCTTAGACAAAGTAACACTCACAGGACAGTAGCCATAGTGAGCTTCCCATAGTTCGTTATACCGCTCTGCAATGTGCGGCAGAAATCCTGACCTGTCATGTTTGATGACGACCATCAAAAAATCCAGCGTCAGGTCAGCGAGCCTGCCTGAAAATATTTTGTTGGTGAGCAGCTGCTTATCCTCATCCGGAAACCAGGGGAAAGAGAGCATCGCCGCAAAATCCCTCTGCTGAGCAGTAATAACCGCGAGGAAATCGAGATTTTCCTTGACGGTATCTACCGCACCGGCGCTGTCTGCCAGCTCAAAAAGGGCCTGAGCGTAGATTTTTCCTACACGAGTTCCTGTGTCAAGCATAACCATCCACCTGCGGTCGGCTGCTACTGTTTAAGTCCGGCGACGGCCTCTTCGATAAGCCGCTGATTGTCCTGTGCGGTGATGTTTCTCTCAAGCACCTTGCCGCCGACAGAAATCGCAATATCTGCTGCCTGTTTCCACAACTGCTCTGAAGCGACGGCATAAGAGCGCTCTACATCATCCTGAGTTTTTCGTTTGAGGGCGAAAATTTCCTGTCGCGTTTTTTCAGCAAGGAGCTGTTTGTATTTATCGGCCTGCTCAATAGCCTGCTGCATAACGAGGACGCCCTGCTGTTTTGCGTCTTCAATCATTTTTTCGGCTCTGCTGCGGGCGTTTTCGGCAGATTCTATCTGCTGCTGAATATGGAGCTCTCTGGCCTTTAGGCCGCCGAGGATAGGTTTCCAGGCGAACTTGCCGAGGACAAGCAACAGAAGCATAAAAGCCAGGACTGTCCAGAAGGCGTCACCAAAAGAACCACTGAAGATACTCTGTTCGCCCGCGTTTTCGCCGCCTTCGGAACAAAGCGCATCAGCACAGACGATAAAAACAAGCATCGCCGCCAACATTAGTGTTTTTATTTTTAATTTCATATTTGTCAATGCATCCAGAAAACAGCCAAGAAGCAGACCAGAAGCGCAAAGAACGTAACGCCTTCAACGAGAGCAGCAGCAATAATCATCGAGGCAAAAATTCTGCCTCCTGCTTCTGGCTGCCTTGCAATCGACTCGACGGCTTTGCTGCCGATAGAGCCGATGCCGTAAGCGGCGCCGATGATTATCAGCCCGCAGGCGATTGCTGCGCCAACGATAGCCATTCCTGAAGCCATTCCTGGAGCCGTTCCTGCTTCGCCGGCAACCGCCAGGATACCTGTTGTTACTAAACCATTCATAAGATTTAAACCTCCAAAAATATTCTTTAATGTTCCGGTGCTACGGAAGAACCTATATAAAGAGCGGACAAGAACGCAAAGATATACGCCTGTATGAAAGCCACAAGTAATTCCAGAAAAGACAGAGCGACGGCACCTAAAACCGAGGCAGCCGCAATACCGTAACTTTTGAAGATGAGAACCATACCGAGAATTGCGCCAAGCACCATATGGCCTGCAATTATGTTGGCAAAAAGACGAATTGCCAGAGCAAAAGGTCTGACAAGGCTGCTTAGTATCTCAAGAATATATATAAGGGGCATAAGCCACCACGGGACAGGCGGCGCAAGGTTGACTAAATAGCGCCACAGGCCCTGCTGTCTGATTCCTGCAATGTGGGTCATAAGAAAGGTAATCAGAGCCATTGCGCCGGTTATCCAGATATTTGCAGTGGCAGGTCCGCCAAAGTAATTTTTCCTGCCTATTACGGGTATCAGGGCAATTATCTTTTCTATTGGAACCATCGCGAGCAGGTTAAGCGTCAATATAAAAAAGAACACCGTCCAGATAAAAGAAACATACTGGTCGGCATGGCTGCCCATAAGGGGTCTGGCGACCTCGTCCCTTAAGAATACGCAAATTGACTCAATAAGATTCTTCAGGCCTCTGGGGACCATTTTTTTTTGCCTTGCCGCCAACGGTATAAATATAAGCAGGAGGGTCATCGCCAGAGTAACCATAAACATATGATTGCTGACGGTTACGTGCAGCGGGCCGATTGCGAACTTGAACAACGGTTCGGAAATGACCGATTGCAGCGGGTTAAAGTCAGCCAGGATTTCTGTGTGAAAAATCATCATACCTTACTCACGAAACAGAGGTTTGATTCTGCCTGTTCAGCGTGCGGATGGCGGAATAAACTTCCACAGCAAGCACGACGATGTAAAAGAAGCCAAGCCAGGCAGCAAACCACAACACACCCACCTCCACGAAGATTAATATGATAACAGCTCCGCCGGCAGTTATCAACAATCTTATTACGCCGGCAGCCAATACGGAGAGCGGATACATAGACGGTTTATAGAACACCGAATACACAACCGGCGTAAGGCCGACACAAACGGCGATTGTGGTTGCAATAACAGCCCATAGACAGGCTTTGGTCTGCCCTGTGCCTAAGAAGGCGCTGAGAACCAGTGCAAAAGCCAAAATTGCAGCAACAATCAGCAGCCACTTTATTTGCGCCATATATTCCAGACCTCTTTGAGGACAAGGTAGAGCATACCTGTGAAGCCGACAAAAAACCCTGCGAGCATAAGCCAGGGTTTGGTGTTCCAGCTCTGGTCGAGCCTATAGCCGATATAGCAGAAGACGGCAATTACGCCGCCAAATTCGATTCCAAATCCGAACCATTTAGTGTAATCGCCCTTCCTGTTGTTCGGTTTCGGCTCATTTTTCAGCATAGGAAACGCCTTTTTATTATTTTTCGGCTAAATAGCGGTTTTATTATGAGCATAAACTTCAGACAGAGCCATATAGCTTTTTACGTAAAACTAACAATAAACATTAGAAAAAAGTGGCTGAAATGAATAAAAACGTCTAATAATATGCCTTGTATCTCGATAATCTTTTTCTATTCACAGACTGTTATATATCTTTGCCAAATACCCTATTTTCGCTTGCAATAAGGCTGGCGGGGTAATATAATATACAGGCTTATGTTTATTTGCTATTAACAAGCGAAATCTTTATTGTTTTTGGATGGGCAGGGAATGATGAAGAAGCATATTTTTGCACTAATCGGGGGGATTATACTTTTAAATTTAGTTTTAACAATAAATGTATGGGAGCCCTATAGCAACAGAGAGGCTGCAACGTATAGCTGAAGCAGAGAAGAGCGGTCTCTTTGCGGTGCCGCAGGGGCGGGATTTCACGGTTATCGGCAACACACCATATAAAGACGGCGAAATAATAATTCGCTTTGCCAAAAAAGCCAACGGGCAGGCATACAGCACCGCTGAGAAAAACCAAATCCTGACATCTCTGGGCGGGGGCAGTATGAAAGATGAATTCGATGCTGTGCCGGACCTCGGCACGGTGAAACTGCCTGCGGGGATGACGGTTCAGGAATCGCTTGCAAAATTCAACAATAAACAGGGAATTTTGTATGCCCAGCCTAACTATGAGGTAAAGGCCCTCGGCACTATTCCGAATGACACATATTTCAATTACCTCTGGGGTATGACCGCCATCGATGCTCCCGGGGCGTGGGATGTAACGACCGGCAGCAAAGAAATAATTGTGGCTTCTATTGATACGGGCGTATATTACACGCACGAAGACCTTGCCGCCAATATGTGGGTAAACCCGCGAGAGATTCCCGGAAACGGAATCGACGACGATGACAACGGGTATGTAGACGATATTTACGGCTACGATTTCTGCACGCTTGACGACGGTATAACAGACCCGGACCCGATAGACGACCACGGACACGGCACGCATACCTCAGGGACAATCGGTGCCGTCGGGAATAATAATCGGGGCGTGGCCGGCGTGTGCTGGAACGTCAGGATAATGGCGCTGAAGTTTATCGCTGAAAGTGGTTTTGGGTTTACGGCTGATGCAATCAAATGTATTCAGTACAGCATTCTTATGGGTGCGAACCTTTCGAATAATTCATGGGGAGGCGGAAATTACGACCAGGGACTTAAAGACGCCATAAATGCAGCGGGAGCAGCGGGTATGTTGTTTATAGCGGCAGCCGGCAACAACAGTAATGATAACGACGGCCTTTATCCGTATTATCCTTCAAGTTTTGATTGTGAGAGCATCATTGCCGTTTCTGCTACAAACAGTAATGACAGCAACGCGTGGTTTTCAAATTACGGCCTTAAGTCGGTCGACCTCGGTGCGCCGGGCGAGTGGATTTTTAGCTGTTACGTCTACGCCGATTTCTGGAGCGGCTATACATACGAGAGCGGGACGTCAATGGCATCACCGCATGTTGCCGGCGCCTGTGCATTGGTATGGTCGCTAAATCCTTTTCTTACCAATATAGAGGTTAAAAATACCATTTTGGGGACGGTAGACCCGCTACCTGCTCTTAGCGGTCTCTGTGTTTCCGGGGGCAGACTGAACGTGTCCAAAGCCGTCAGAAAAGCTCCTTTCCCCGGCAGCGGAGAACCAAACGACCCATACCTGATTTCTACTGCCTCGCAACTGAGGTATGTAGGTGCAGATAAGAGAAATTTGAACGGGTCTTTCTGGAGTAAATCGTTTAAGCTGGTGGCTGATATTGATATGGGCGTTTATACCGGCACATCATACAACCCTATCGGCAATGATTTGAACGCATTTACCGGCAGTTTCGACGGAAACGGCCACATAATATGGGGTCTTTCATATACCTCAACCGGCCGTGATTATGTGGGCCTGTTCGGCAACATCGGCGAGGGCGGAAAAGTTAAAAATGTAAAACTTGCGAATGTAGAAATTGACGCCGCAGACGGTTACTATACAGGAGGTCTTGCCGGCGCAAGCGACGGCATAATCGAAAACTGTTACGTCAGCGGCTCAATTAACGGAGATTCTTATGTCGGCGGTTTAGCCGGCTACAACGGCAATTCAGTTACGAATTGCTCTGCCGATGTCCATGTGTCGGGAGTTGACAGCATCGGCGGACTGGTCGGCGCAAACGGTTCCGACGCAATTATTGCCGACAGCTTTACCAACTGTTCGGTTGACGGAGATACTTTTGTCGGCGGACTGGTCGGCGGCAACTACGGTACTATTAGAAACTGCTTTGCTGCCAGCTTGGTATGGGGAATCAGCGGTGCAGGTGGCCTGACAGGGGACAATTACCACGGGACGATAACAAAATCTTACACCACAGGCTATACCGAAGGGACAATCCTTGTCGGCGGACTGGTAGGATTTAATGACAGTAGTCGGATAACAGACTGCTATGCGCGTGGCTTTGTTAGCGGCAATTCTAAGGTCGGCGGGCTGGTCGGGGAAAATCATTCCGGCTCTCCGAGCTGCTCTCCATGCTCTCTAATAACAGGTTGTTATTCTGCCGGTTATGTATCAGGGACAACCGATACAGGCGGACTGGTGGGCAAAAGCGTATTTGGTATCGTTGGCCCTGATTGCTTTTGGGACGTGAATGAAAGCGGTGTATCATCCAGCGCAGGAGGAATGGGCAAAACTACTGCTGAAATGAAAACACAAAGCACATTTACAGATGCGGGCTGGGATTTTACAGATACCTGGAAAATCCAAAATGGAGTTACTTATCCTTACTTTAAGCGGCAGGGGTTCGACGGCAGCGGCGCAGCGAATGACCCATACAGGATTTATACGGCAGCGGAGATGAACAGCATCGGGACAGACAGTAACAACTTGGACAAACATTTCCAACTTGTTGATAACATTGATTTGAGAGGATATACCGGCACAACGTTCCACATAATCGGGGACAAGGCAAAGGCCTTTACCGGAAGTTTTGACGGCAATAATCTTACGATTTCGAACTTTACATACAGAACGACAGAAGATGTAAACTACGTGGGGCTTTTCGGTCATATCGGCAAAGGCGGAGAAGTTAAAAATCTTAAGTTTCTTAGTTTGTCATCTGGCTACATAGAAGTTGCAGGCGGTTCTTACATCGGCGAACTGGCCGGCTGGAACGAAGGAACTGTTACAAACGTCTCTGTTGTTACCGACACCAATTACTACTACCTTTGGACAAATTCGGCTAACGAAGTTGGTGGATTGGTTGGCTGGAACGACGGCAGCATAACAAATTGTTCAGCTGTTATTAATATTTACGGAGATTCTTATCTCGGCGGACTGGTCGGTGTCAACGGCGGAGGCACAATTACCCACTGTCAGGCGAGCGGCGATGTCTGGGGCGGCTCAGAACTTGGCGGATTGGTCGGGTGGAACGGCGGCACGATTACCGAAAGCAGTGCTTCAGGCTCTGTAAGAGAAGGCTCTTCTTATCTCGGGGGACTGGTCGGGTACGGGTCTGTGGATACTGTTACAAACTGTTACGCCACCGGTGACGTAAATGGAACTTCTTCCAAGGTCGGGGGATTGGTGGGAAGAAGCTACCGTGGAATAATCACAAACTGCTACTCAGCAGGAGCAGTTTCGGGGACAAGCGATACGGGCGGACTGGTAGGTAAAAATTACAATGCTGCTAATGTCATTGCATCCTTCTGGGACGTTATGACAAGCGGACAGGCTGCCAGCGCGGGCGGGGAAGGTAAAACCCCTATCCAAATGAGAACAAAAAGCACCTTCACAGACGCAGGCTGGGATTTTGTAAACATCTGGAAAATTCGCGAATTAGCGACTTATCCGTATTTGAACTGGCAGTATAGTTCCGGCAGCGGAACAGAGGCAGACCCGTACAAGATTTATACGCCGGAAGATATGAACAGCATAGGAACATACATCGACAACTTGGACAAACACTTCAAGCTCGCGGATGATATTAATCTGGTTGATTATAATGATACTAAATTTGACATAATCGGCGGCGGTTATTTATCCTTCATCGGAAGTTTTGACGGCGGGAATTATACGATTTCAAACTTCACGGTTAAAACAAGCCCAAACTACGGCGAGATAGGGCTTTTCGGCCGTCTCGGCGCAGGCGGAGAAATAAAAAATCTTCATCTGAATAATATAAAGGTGGAAACTCCTGGCGGAGTTTTCATCGGCGGATTAGTCGGTTGGAATAGAGGAGGTAGAATTACAAATGTTTCTGTAAGCGGCTCCATATCAGGTGGTATGTGTGATATCGGCGGACTTGTCGGCTACAATGGTGAAGGCGTGATTGACCGATGTCAAGCCGACTGCAACATTTCAGGAGAGTCAGCCCTTGGTGGCTTGGTCGGCAAGAACTTTTTAGGCGGGATTACAGAAAGCAGCGCATCAGGTTCTGTAACAGGTTCTTCTTATCTCGGCGGACTGGTCGGCGAAGGGACTATAGGCACTGTTACAGCCTGCTACGCTACGGGTGCCGTTACGGGAACTTCTTCCAAGGTCGGTGGATTAGTGGGAGAAAGCTACTATGAAACAATCACAAACTGCTACTCAGCAGGAGCCGTTTCGGGGACAGGCGACACGGGCGGACTGGTGGGTAAAAATGACAATGCTGCCAACGTTACTGCATCATTCTGGGACACGCAGACAAGCGGACAAGCTGCCAGCGCAGGCGGGACAGGAAAAACCACTGCCCAAATGAA
>Ga0315278_10000303_pt1 | contig 44102 bp, 26 predicted proteins | sample YL17G06_0_MG_FD_203880 | JGI IMG/M metagenome (GOLD analysis project Ga0315278, IMG submission 203880) | Sediment microbial communities from Yellowstone Lake, YNP, Wyoming, USA - YL17G06_0 | ecosystem: Environmental > Aquatic > Freshwater > Lake > Sediment | place: USA: Wyoming | collected... | reverse complement strand
GCATTACGCCCCCTCTTTGCGTAGCAGAGAGGGGGCTGGGGGGTGAGTTCATGAGGTGCAGCAGAGAGAGCCTGCCCCGCTATAGCGGGGGCATGGGGGGTGAGTTCATGGTGTCAATGAAGCAGAGGTTTTTAGAAATTTACTGGAAATGGTTGAGTAAGTGTTCTGAAAAATACTTTTGCAACACCCAAATTCAAAAATCAAACCCCATTAACTGAGGGTTTAAGAACCTATTTATTAAAAGTGCGTAAAACAGGAAAATGGATGGCATGTAGCAGTGGCATATGTAATAGGTTTCTTTGTGTTATACTTTATTATGGGATGGGAGCCGGCTGATAATAATGAACATAAAGTAATTAATTGTCCTGTTCCCGGATGTCCGATGGCAAATAAAGGAGAATCTGGTGCAGAGACAGGGACAGTGAGTTATTTGGATCTAATTAAATAAGTAATATCCTTATTCGGCGTTGTTACAAACCAGGCTATTTAGTTTCTCTATATTCCTTTAGTAAGGATTGAAAGATCTCTTTTACCGAAGATATTTTAGTTGCCCTGAAAGCATTTGCCCCGGCAAATGCATATCCGTTTTCAAAATTACCCTTAAGAGCATTAATAAGTGCTATTATTATACAATAGGGGCTTTTTGATATATCACATGTCTTAATACATTTGAAAGGACATTTTTTCGGCTGCTTTTTACCATCTCTCACTTTGGTAAGAAAGTTGCTCAGTATAGCCCGGCCAGGCATACCCACGGGACTTTTAATAATTTCAATATCAGAACTCTCAGCATCTATATAAGCTTGTTTGAATGCAGGAGAGGCATCACATTCATCGGTTGTTACAAAACGGGTACCCATCTGTACTCCTGAGGCTCCCAAATCCAGAATATTATGAATATCTTCACCAGTATAAATACCCCCCGCAGCAATAAGCGGAATTTTTGTATCATACTTATCTTCAAATATTTTCAATTCACTGACGATTTCCGGGACAAGCTTTTCAAGTGAATAATCCGTATCATTTATCTGCTCCTCTTTAAAGCCCAGATGTCCGCCAGCTTTAGGACCTTCCACAATAACAGCATCGGGAAGATAATCGTAGTTGGTTTTCCATTTTTCACAGATAATCTTAGTTGCCCTTGCTGATGAGACAATGGGTATCAGTTTTGTGACACTGTCCTTTTTTAAAAAAGATGGCAGATCAAGCGGAAGGCCTGCTCCGGCTGTAATTATATCGACCTTCTCAGAGATTGCCGTTTTAATCATATCGGTGAAATTTGTCATTGCGACCATAACATTTACACCGATAACACCTAAAGTCTTTCCCCGTGCCTTGCGTATCTCTTCTTTGAGTCCGTGTATACTTGCTTCGAGAAAATCAGATGAAAAATCTTTGTATAAAAGACCGAGTCCGGCACTTGAGATAACTCCCACTCCACCTTCATTTGCAACGGCAGAAGCAAGTCCTGAAAGGGAAATTCCCACTCCCATCCCACCTTGTATAATAGGAACTTTTATTGCAAGATTACCAATTCTAAGTCCCTTCATTCTGAGTTTTTTAATTTTTATCAAATGTAGGCTAATAATCCGGTCCGGGAAAGAAAAAGAGATATTTAACATAAAATTAAGGTTCTCAATCTGTTTTCCGGACTGGTATTTGATGCTTTCAGCTAGAATAAAAGTCTTAACTTTAGACGGCTAATTTAATTTGTGAATTATGAAAACAACTTTTATTGTTTCAATATTCCTTATTTCGGCTGTTCTTAATCTTACAGCCCAGACAGAAAAGGAGATAAAAGCTGAAATAAAGCACGTTACAGTTTTTCCCGACAGGGCACAAATTGATCATGAGACATCCGTTTCGCTCTTACCGGGGAAATCTATCCTGAAACTTTCAGCTCTTTCGCCTTATATAGATGTACAGAGCATTCAGGTTAAAGGATATGGAGAATTCACTATTCTATCTGTCAATCATCAGAATAATTATCTGCAGAATCTTGAAGAAGCCCCGGAAGTAAAAAGTATCAGAGGTCAGATTGAGACCCTTCAGATAAAAGTTGAAGATGAGAAGGCTGCCATCGGCATTCTTAAAGAGAAAGAGGCTTTTCTTGTTGCCAACAGGGCTATTCTTGTAAAGGAAACAACATTTACTCTAGAACAGCTGAAAAGTGTTATGGAGTTGTATACCAATAACATGGATCAGATCACAATGACAAACCTGAAGAAAGGCAGATTGATAAAAGAGTATGAGAAACAGATTACTACCCTTCAACGGCAGATAGCTGACAAGCTAGGCAAACAACAACTTCCATCAGGTGAAATATCAGTTACCGTCACCTCTGAAAAACAGGTTTCCGGTAAACTATCATTTAGTTATGTAGTTACAAACACAGGATGGTATCCTTCATATGATATCAGGGTTGATGATATTAAAAATCCAGTTACAATTTATTACAAGGCCAATGTTTTTCAGAACTCCGGTGTTGCCTGGAAAGATGTTAAGTTAAGTTTTTCAAATGCCACACCGTGGGTAGCAGGGGATATCCCTGTGCTATATCCATGGTTTATTGATTATTATTATCCTGCACCAATTATCCAGAGAGGTAAGGCTGCAGGTGTAAACCGGAGTGAAGCTCCTGTTATGATGGAAATGGCTGTCAGGGATAGTAAAATGGAGGAAAAAGCAATGGAAGCAGCTCCGCTTTCAGTTGAAAAACAAGTCGGAGCGACAACTATCACATTTGATATCGCTATCCCCTACACAATACTTTCTGATGGCAAAATACAGACAGTTGAAATTCAGCGTCTTACGGCTCCTGCTGATTACAAGTATGTTACTCTGCCTAAGCTATCGCCGCTGGCATACCTGACGGTAAATATTACCGACTGGGCAAAATTAAGTCTTCAGAACGGAGAGGCTACCCTCTATTTCGAGAATTCGTATGTGGGTAAATCAAACCTTAATGTCAACCAGCTGACAGACACTCTCACAATCTCCCTGGGAACAGATAACAGCATACTGGTAAAAAGAGAGAAACGTAAAGATTTCACAAGCAAAAAGGTACTCGGTACTAACAAGACAGAGACGTATTCATTCCTTCTTACAATCAGGAATAATAAGGCAAACCCTATTAAAATCGCACTAAACGATCAGATCCCGGTTTCATCAAATAGTGGCATAACAGTTGAAACTATTGAATTATCGGGTGGCAGGCATAACGCTCAGACAGGAGAAATAAAGTGGGATCTTGAAATACAGCAGCAGGAAACTAAACAAATAATACTTACTTATTCAGTTAAATATCCGAAAGATAAAACTGTCATTCTTGAATAAATCATAAATTATGCATCCATGAAATTATTGGGAAATCTTATCTGGCTTATATTTGGTGGTATAATCATTGCCATTCAGTATCTCATTGGAAGTATTATACTTATGATTACCATCATAGGTATTCCATTTGGCATTCAGACACTAAAAATGGCGGCACTTGCAATCTGGCCCTTTGGCAGGGATACCCGTGTACAATCAAGAGCTTCCGGTTGCCTGTACATATTTATGAATGTTTTATGGCTTATCACGGGGGGTTTATGGATTGCTGCAACTCATGCAATATTTGGTATTCTTCTCTGCATAACAATTATAGGAATCCCCTTTGGTTTGCAACATTTTAAACTTACAGCCATTGCTTTGACTCCATTCGGAAGAGACATTGTCAATGTATGATGTATAATTTATACCAGGCGATTTAAATAAACAATGACCTTACCTGGCTCTTATGATTCCCCTTTCTGATTTTCTTATGAATTCCAGAATATAATCCCTGTCGAACGACTGTTTGAACTCTTTTTCTACATGATCCAATGCTTGTGAAATATTCATATTGTTCTGATAAATAACTCGGTATATATTATGAATCTCGTCAATTCTTTCCCTTTCGAATCCACGCCTGGTAAGCCCGACTGAATTTAATCCCAGATATGAGAGCGGATCGCGGTCAGCTTTGATAAAAGGAGGAACATCGGTTCTCACTTTGGAGCCTCCACCTATCATGACATGAGCTCCGATATGCGTGAACTGGTGGACCAGTGTACCTGCGCTGATAATAGCCCAATCGTCAACTTTCACTTCACCGGCCAGACTGGTGGAATTTCCAATAATACAATTGCATCCAATATCACAGTCGTGACCAATATGCGAATAAGCCATTAAAAGACAACCGATTCCTACGACTGTCTTACCAACTGTTGCGGTACCACGATTTACTGTAACACCTTCTCTTATAATCGCGTTATCCTCAATTTCAGCAGTTGTCTCCTCCCCTCTGAACTTAAGATCCTGAGGAATACCTGAAAGAACTGCACAAGGGAATATTCTGCAATTCTTTCCGATTCTGGCTCCATCCATAATTGTTGAATTGGGGCCAATCCATGTTCCGTCTCCAATAACAACATTTCCTGCTATATAGGCAAAAGGTTCAACAATAACATCTTTACCGATTTTGGCATCGGGATGGACAAAGGCTAATTTTGAGATCATTAATCTTTTATTTATTTTTTATTACCTGAGCAGTCATTTCTCCTTCTAAAATAAGGTTGCTCCCGACAAATGCCTGTCCGAACATAGTTACGATTCCTCTGCGCATAACGTCTGTTAACTCCATTTTAAGTATAACCGTATCTCCTGGAACAACTTTATGTTTAAACTTAAGCTTGTCAATCTTTAGAAAATAGGTCGAATATTTTTCAGGATCTTCAAGAGAGCATAGAACAAGCAACCCTCCTGTCTGAGCCAGTGCTTCAACCAGCAGGACGCCCGGCATTATAGGCTCATCAGGAAAATGACCCTGAAAAAATGATTCATTAAATGTTACATTTTTGATACCCACAATTGAGGTCCCATCAAGATATATTATTTTGTCAACCAGCAAAAAAGGAAACCTGTGCGGCAGACGTTTCTTTATCTCTTCAACCGTTAAGACAGGAGGTTGTGAGGCATCATATACAGGAATATCACGTTTTGAAAGAGCTTTTTTCATCTCCTGCCTCATGATTTTTGCCAATCGTGTATTGGCAGAATGGCCAGGACGGGTTGCCACAACTTTGCCTTTAATCGGATGCCCGACCAGTGCCAGATCTCCCATAATGTCGAGCAGTTTATGACGGGCCGGTTCATTTGGGTAGCGCAATTCGGTATTATTGAGAATCCCTGCGGTATGGGTGCTGATGCCTGGTCGGTTAAAGAGTTTGGCAATGCGATCTATTTCAGACTGCTCAACCTCTTTTTCAAGTATGACAATTGCGTTATCAAGATCGCCGCCTTTTATAAGCCCCATATTAAAGAGAGGCTCCAGTTCATGAAAAAATACAAATGTGCGGCTTTTGCATATCTCTTTTTCAAAGTCTTCAATAGTATCAAGAATAGCATACTGATTTCCAAGGATCTTTGAATTATAATCAATAAGAACATTTATGCTGAAATGATCATCGGGATAAACTATCAGATCCACTCCATGCTCTTCATCAGAGAAGGTGATCTTTTGTTTGACAATAAAGTAATTTCTATCTTCTTTCTGCTCAACGATACCGGCTTCCTTGATTGCTTCAACAAACTTCCATGCCGCACCCCCCATTATCGGTGCTTCAGGTCCATCTAACTCAATCAGGGCATTATCGACACGCAAACCATGAAATGCGGCCAGAACATGTTCTATTGTTGATACAGAAACATTGTTTTGCATCAGGGTCGTTCCCCTGGATGTATCAGTTACATGTTCAGCCAGTGCATCAATTGAAGGTTTACCAGGAAGGTCCGCTCTGCAAAATTTATACCCGTGATTTACAGGAGCCGGTTTAAAAGTAATTTTTACATTAATCCCCGTATGCAACCCTTTCCCGGTAAGGCTTATTTCCTTTGCAAGTGTCCTCTGTTTTTCACTCATCATTGTAAATCATTAAATTAAGATTCCGGGTACAAAAAAAATAAAAATATTTCGAACAATCCAGAAAATTTATCCATAACTAAATTTATTACAACATTTCCCGATCCGACCGGAAGTAAAACTACTTATTTTTAAGCGATTCTATCTCTTTTTCCAGTGAATCAATTTTCATCATCAGGTCCGGTAATTTCTTAAAAACCACTGAAGATTTAAAAAACTGTTTATAGTCGATGGCCGGAGAACCCATAAGAATCTTGTTTTCTTCTTTAACTTCCCCCAGGATGCCAGCCTGTGCTCCTATTTTTGTCCCATCTGCAATTTTAATATGGCCGGCAATACCAACCTGTCCGCCAAACATACAGTTCTTTCCTACTTTTGTTGATCCTGCAATACCTGTAAGTCCGGCCATAACAGTGTTCTCTCCCACCTCAACATTATGTCCGATCTGAATGAGATTATCCAACTTAACACCTTTACGGATTATTGTTGATCCCATTGTTGCCCTGTCGATTGTAACATTTGCTCCAATCTCAACATGGTCTTCAATGATAACATTCCCTAGCTGAGGGATCTTCATGTATTCGCTTTCTGACTGGGGAGCAAATCCGAATCCATCGCTCCCTATTACTGTTCCGGCATGTATAATACAACCTTCTCCAACAAGACAATCATGATAAATCTTTACTCCCGGGTTAATGGTACAATTCTTCCCCAGCTTAGTGTTGTCTCCGATATAAACATGCGGATAAACAGCGCATCCATCATCTATAAAGCAGTTCTCTCCGATATAGGCATATGGACCGATGTAAACATCTGAACCGATTTTTGCTGTTGCCTCAATAATTGCTGTCGCATGAATTCCTTTCTTTCGTGGCCGTGACTGATCGACAAGCCGAAGAAGGGAAGCAAATGCCTCATATGCATTTTCAACCCTGATCAAGGTCGCCTTTATTTTTTCTGACGGCACAAAATTCTTATTCACTAATACTATAGATGAACCAGTTGAATAGATGAAATGCTCGTATTTTGGATTTGCGAGGAATGAAAGCGCACCTTTCTGACCCTCTTCAATTTTGGCAATAGTATTGACTTTTATATCGGGGTTGCCTTCTATTTCACCTTTTAAAAATCCTGCAATTGTTGTGGCAGTAAATTCCATGATATCTATATATTAGTTATCGACATTCTTTGGGATAGCAAAGGAAGTATTTCGTTATTCTCTCAGACAGGAATCTGTGGTCAAACATATCTGAAACAGTGGAAATATCAGCTGTTTTTCCACTCTTGAGCAATATTTTCACTTCAGGAGCATCAGGTGTATATGCCAGATTTGAGATACTGTCAGTAAAAACATAATAATCTTCCAACTCCGGACTAACATTCATCAAATCTCCTGCCAGAGTTCTGAGTTCCTTTACCCTATTTTCAGGAAATGGGTAATTCTGCAACTCAATAGAAAAGAGATCTCTTCGTAACAACCTGCCTGACAAATCGGAAAGAACCTTATCGGAATGATCTGCCCAGTATTTGGCAGAGACAAGAATATCACTATCATCAAGTCGTGTAAAATTTGCAGCCATCAAACCTGGGGTAAAGGTTCCGTCACTGGTAAGATCGGCATGACCTATCCTATTATAAAGAAAAAATCTGAGAGCAGGCGTGGCATACAGGTCATTGCCTTCAATAGCAAGTTCTTTCGCGCGTTTAAGTATTTTAACAAGAAGACTTTCTGATGAAAGGACTGTTTTGTGCATATATACCTGCCAGTACATCAGTCGCCGTGCAATCAGAAATTTTTCAAGCGAATAAATCCCCTTTTCCTCTATAACCAGACTGTCATCAACAACATTAAGCATCCTTATTATCCTGTCTGATCCTACTGATCCCTCAATTACACCTGTAAAAAAGCTATCTCTTCGCAGATAATCCAGCCTGTCCATATCCATTTGTCCGGAAATCAACTCATGCAAAAATTTTCTTGGATAGGTTCCTCTGAAGATTTCAATTGCAAGATCAAGTTTCCCGCCATATTTCTCATTCAACTTCCGCATGAGAAGAAGAGAAAGATCTTCATGAGTGATACCGTTAATTATCGAGTTTTCAAGAGCATGCGAAAAGGGACCATGTCCTGCGTCATGAAGCAGGATTGCAATAAAAGTGGCTTCTTCCTCCATCAATGAAATCACAACCCCCTTGCTTCTGAGGGTACTGATCGCCATATCCATAAGATGCAATGCTCCGAGCCCATGCTGAAAACGGCTGTGATTTGCTCCGGGATATACAAAACTTGTTAATCCCAGTTGCTTTATGTTTCTCAATCTCTGAAACCACGGATGTTCAATGAGGTCAAAAACAAAATCCCCCGGGATGCTTATAAACCCATAAACCGGATCGTTAATTATTTTTCGCTTATTTGTCAGATAAACCATCTGAAATTTTTTATCTACAAAAATAGGAATTAGTTTTATTATGTAATAATCCGATGGATTCAACTGTATGTTGGAAGCTAATTCCCCCTCCTTACAGGGCGGAGCGTATAGAACTAGCCCGGGGGGCTAATTTAGCGACGAGCCAGACTGCAGGGGTGGCCGAGGAGGAACACAAGGGGGTGAGTTCGTGGTTATAAGAGAGACGGATGGGGAGTGAGTTCGTGGTGATAAGAGAGGCGGATGGGGAGTGAGTTCATGAGAATAAAAGGAAGACGACTGCTTGTTTTATGTTGTACAACATAAAAAATTATTGTCACAAATGAAATATATTCCGTCTTTAAAGCGTCAAATGATAGATATCATCGGACCATTTCGAACTTAATATGAGTTATTATGAAAATTGAGATTCTGGGCCTTAACCAAATATATCCAAATGGCAATCATGCATTAAAAGATATAAACCTTGAATTCGGCACTGGAATGTTTGGGCTTCTCGGTCCTAATGGTGCAGGGAAATCAAGTCTCATGAGGATAATGGTGACACTCATGAAGCCAACTTCCGGGGTGGTTTTGGTCGATGGAAAGGATATTCAGAAATGCAGGAAGGAACTTCGTAAAATTTTAGGCTATCTTCCACAGGACTTCAGATTCTTTACTCCTCTTAAAACCTGGGAATTTCTTGATTATTCAGGCTCACTTGCAGGACTAAAGAACAAGAATGAGAGAATTAAAGAAGTCGACAGGTTGCTTGACCAGGTTGGACTACTAGAGGTTCGCGACAGGCAGGCCAACAGGTTGTCGGGTGGGATGAAACGACGATTGGGTATAGCACAGGCACTCATCGGAAATCCAAAAATTATTGTTGTCGATGAGCCTACAACCGGTCTGGATCCTGATGAAAGAATCCGATTCAGAAATATTCTTTCGCAGCTGAGTCAGCATGATGTTACCATTATCCTTTCAACTCATATTGTTGGTGATATATCTTCTACCTGCCAGGGAATGGCGCTGCTTAACAAAGGAGATCTGGTCTTTTCAGGCTCACCTGAAAACCTGGTAAAACATGCTGAAGGTCATGTATTTAAACTTAATCTAAACCCTTATGAATATGAACTGGTTAAAGAACGATATAATGTGATCTCTACCATTCCTGTTGAAGCAGGATGGGAAGTACAGATCGTTTCGGATGATGCTCCTGAGTTTAGTTCAACGAGTATTATCCCGAACATTGAACATGCTTATGTATATTTTATGGAGCATAGGTTACACACCGATATTACCGATCAACAATAAATTACGATTATGGCATTTCTTCACAACATAAGAACGGTTGCACAATATGAAGCAAAAACCTTAAGGAGAAGCTGGTTCTTCAGACTGTTCTCTTTAGGGGCTCTGGTTATTTTCACTTTTATGAATATTGGTCTTTTTTCACCTGTTGGTAATGAGCAATGGTCGCTGGTATCAATCTCTTCTTCAGTACCTCTTATTAATCTTTACCTGCTTAATATCGGACAGGCCATTGTTGTAATTTTTCTGGCAGCCGACTTTCTTAAAAGAGACAAAAAACTGGATACCAATGAAGTCCTTTATGCAAGGTCAATGTCGAATCTTGAGTATGTTACCGGAAAAACATGGGGAATTCTGCGCCTTTTCCTTGGACTTGATATTCTTATACTTGCCATTGGACTTCTCATGAACATCATTTCAAAAAGTATGTCTATTGATTTTATGGCATATATCTCATATCTGCTTATTATATGTGTCCCTACAATAGTGTTCAGCCTCGGACTTGCTTTTGTACTTATGTCACTGATCAGAAATCAGGCATTAACATTTCTGATTCTTCTGGGGATAGCAGCCCTAAATATGTTTTACCTATGGTTCAGGATGGGATCCATTTTCGACTATATGGCTTTCGGAGTTCCTGTTTTCAAATCGGGGGTTATCGGTTTTGGCAATCTTGGTTTTATTGTTAACCAGAGGCTTCTTTACCTTTTCTTAGGGCTGGCACTTGTCCTGGCAACAGTATTGTTATTTAAACGATTGCCCCAATCCAGGTTACACAGCAGCCTGACAATTGTATTTTTCATTGTTTTCCTTGCTGGTGCAGGAGTTTGCGGGTTTAATACCTATTCTACTTACAGTAATGGAGTTAAGGATAAAAATCAGGTTATTGAGACAAACAGGCAGTTTGAAAATAAAAATTTTGCCAGCATAACTGATGCTTCAATAGAATTCATCCATAAAGGAGAATCATTTGAAGCCTCAGCAAATCTTAAGATATTAAATGATAATGAGGAGCCTCTTGTTCGCTATTTCTTTTCTCTTAATCCATCATTGAAGGTTTTGAAGATAACGTCTGCCGATAAAGATTTGACTTTCACTAGAACAAATCATATTATTGAAGTAGACCCCTTAAGGATTCTTAATCCCGGACAAAGTGACAGTTTATTGATTTCCTATGCGGGAACCATAAGTGAATCGTTTTGTTACCCTAATTACAGCGACAATATTAAAGAGACCCCTTACAGGATCGCCGATATGCTCAACATAAATAAACGGCAAGCCTTCCTGACAGAAAATTATACCCTTTTAACTCCGGAAACTCATTGGTATCCTGTAACAGCACTAAACTACTATCCCTCAAACCCTGCCCGCATCAAGATTGATTTCACCAAGTACAGACTTCGTGTCAAAACAGAAAATGGACTGATGCCAGTTTCCCAGGGACGGATGAAAACTGAGGAAGGATATAATATTTTTATGCCTGAAAGTCCATTGACCGGACTTACTCTTGCAATTGGAAACTATCAATCGGATACTCTTAAAGTTGATTCTGTTGAGTATATAAGTTATCATTTCCCCGGTAACGACTACTATAAAAAGGATCTGATAGAGATTAAAGATACCTTATCAAATCTGATTTCCGGGATCATGAGAGATCTCGAAACAAATTTCTCCACCAAATATCCTTTTAAAACTTTGAGTCTGGTAGAGGTCCCTGTTCAATTCTATTCTTATCCGAAGGAAAGTACCCAGACCAGGGCTGAGGTTCAGCCATCGATGGTTTTGGTTCCTGAGAAATTTTCAACCCTTCAGAATGCCGGTTTCTATAAACAATTCACTCGGCAGAAAAAAAGAATGGCCCGTAATAACCAGGTTATTACCGATAAAGAATTGCAGGTCAGGTTATTTAATACTTTTATAAGAAACACATTTATCAGTGGTGAAAACTTTACCTATAATAACGGAGTCGTATCCAACGAACCAACAAGGTATCGCCTCGGACCCAGTTTCTATTTCTTTAAGAATAATTTTTATTCGTCGGAGTACCCTGTGATTAATGCTGTTTTTGAATCACACCTTCAGCAAATAGCTCAGGTGGGGCCTCGTGGCGGTTTCCAGGATATGCTTGGCTCTATTTCAGATAACGACAAAGCTAATCTCATCCTAAAGGAATTAAGCTTTAAGGATCTTCTTGCAAAAAATCCCCTGGGCGATACAATCAGAACCGTGCTTACTGTAAAAGGTGATTGGCTCTTTAATCTATTAAGATCGAAAGCAGGGATAGAGGATTTTAAAACATGGTTCTCGAAATATATTGACGACCATCGTTTTAAAAAAGTTGATATCCTTCAGTTTAACAACGATATTAAAGAGAGGTTCAGTTTTGATTTCTATCCATATCTGAATGATTGGTTTAAAGGAAAAGAACAACCAGGGTTTCTCATAACAAGTTTAAAGGCGAATGAGATTATAGTCGGAGACAGATCGAGATATCAGGTGACTTTCATAGCTTCAAACCCGGAACCTGTTGCAGGACTATTTAATGTGTCATTCCGTACAGGAGGACCCGGAGGAGCAGGAAGAGGTGCCAATCAAATGACAATGGCTACCCGGCAAGAGCAGGGTAAAGGCGGTGGTGGAGCGAGGTTCACCATTTCGATGCAGGGGCGTGGAATGGAAGCATCGGATATTTCAAAAATAGTACTTATGGGGCCGCGTGAATCAAAAAAAATAGGAATTGTTCTCGATGGTGAGCCCAGAGCCATGATGATAAATACACTGTTTGCAAAAAACATACCCGGAGAGATTAACATGCCTATCACCGAGATAATAAAAACAAAAAGTAACGTAAAAGAATTCTCAGGAGAAGAGACACTTGCCTCAATGCCGCTCTTCTCTGATCCTTCTGAGATAATTGTTGATAATGAGGATTCGGGTTTTATTTCCAGTAAACAGAGCACTGTTAGTCCTCTTAAAAGGATCCTCGGTATTGAAAACAAAGAGGGGAAAACCTATATGCAGATCAGTCAATGGAATACTCCTGAATACTGGCAACCTATAGTACTAACCTCATATTACGGAAAGTATATCCGTTCTTCAGTTTACACCAGGGGAGGAACCGGCGATAAAACAATTACATGGGCGGCAATTCTTAAGGAACCCGGTTATTACGATATCTATTGTTATATTGGGAAGACTGCCGACAGGATGAAGATTATGATGGGAGGCGGTCCGGGAGGACCAGGAAACCCCAATGGTGAACCTCAGGAGGACAGCCCTTACAAGGATATGCATTATAAAATATATCATGATGAAGGGATAGAGGATATTACTCTTGATTATGAAAATGCAGAGAGCGGATGGAATAGTCTTGGCCGCTATTACCTCTCTCCCGATACAGCTAAAGTTGTCTTGACCAATCAATCTGCAGGAAGGCTTGTGATCGGAGATGCTGTTAAGTGGGTGAAACAGAATTAAAAGACAAAAGATAATCCACCTTCGCTGAAGCTTCAGTGGACGAAGAAAGTAAAAGATAAAAGGGAAGAATTAAAAATTGTGTATAAAGTCTATAAGAATGAAAAAACAATTTTATGGAAAAGTCAGGAGCAGGTTATTGATACTGACTTTATTGATCTACAATGTGTTAGTTTCTTATTCGCAGCAAGGACTGACACTGGAACAGTCATTGGGTATAGCAGAATTGAATAGTCCGACTATGAAAAAAACCAGGCTCAACCTGATTAGAAGCCAGGAGAATCTTAATGCACAGAATGCCGCCCTGAAATCGAATTTCTCGCTGACTCTTAATCCTATCAGCTACACACAGAGCAGAGAATTCAATGATCTCATATCAGATTGGAATTCAAGAACCACTACAGAAAGTTATGGAAATTTTACAATTTCCCAGCCAATTGTTCTTACTGATGCCAGAATCTCTCTTACAAACAGGTTTGGGTATTATAATTCCTACAGTGAGTATGCCGGAACAACAACAGAGGGATTCAGTAATAATCTTTCCCTTACTATCGATCAACCACTGTTCACTTATAACAGGACTAAGCTTTCCCTAAAAGAACTCCAGCTAGCTCTCGAAAACGCGCAGCTTAACTATGCAATTCAGCTCCTGGCACTTGAGGTACAGGTTGCTCAGGCCTTTTACTCTGTCTATCAGCAACAACAGAGTCTTGATATTGCCAATCAGGCTTATCAGAATATGCAGAAAAGCTATGAAGTCTCGAAAAATAAAGTTGATGCAGGTATCTCCCCCCGAGAAGAGATGTTTCAGGCAGAACTTAACCTTGCCACCACAAAATCGGATTTTGAGAATAAGCAGGTATCACTTGAAAATGCAAAAGATGACTTCAAACTTCTGATCGGAATGAGCCTTTATGATGATCTTCTTGTAATTCCAAACATTGCAGTTGATACAATAGCGGTTGACATAACCTTTGCGATTGACCAGGGTTTGGCTAACAGGATGGAACTCAGGCAGCGTGAAATTAATATTGAGATATCTCAATTTGATCTGATCCAGACGAAAGCCTTAAATGAATTCAAAGGGAACCTTGGGCTTTCCCTGGGCCTTTTTGGGGATAATAAAACAGTAGCAGACGTTTATGCAAACCCAACAGATAACGAGTCGGTTGCTCTTTCACTAACTATTCCGCTTTGGGACTGGGGTGAAAGAAAAGCGAGGATCAAGTCCTCAGAAGCCTCCATTGAAACAGCAAATATTTCATTTGAAGAAGAGCAGAATAATATAATACTGAGCGTCAGAAAAGTTTACAGGAATCTCCTGAATCTCCAAAATCAGATTGTTATAGCCAGGCAATCTGTGACAAATGCTCAGCTCACTTATGATCTGAATCTCGAAAAATATAAAAATGGCGATCTTACCGGTATGGACCTTAATATATACCAGAACCAGCTCTCGGAGAAGAAGCTCACTTATACGAATTCCCTTATCTCATATAAGATCGAACTTCTTAATCTTAAAATTCAGACACTTTACGACTTTGAGAAAAAAGTACCGGTTTCACCGGTAAAGTCGCTAGATAAATAATAAATAATTAATACGAACATGAAAAAAAATATTTTCATTATTGCAGTTGCGTTAATGGTGTTTCCTGGCTGCAGGAATCAGGATCAGAACCTCAATGCAGATGTTGAAATCCCCGTTTCAGTGGAGGACATTAAACTCAAATCGATTGAAGAATTTATCAATACAACAGGTACAGCTTTCCCAAAAGGAGAGATCGGACTCAAATCAAAGATAACAGCCACCTATTATCTTGAAATGAATCCCCAGACAGGAAGAGGCTGGCAGCTTGGTGATAAAATAAAGGCTGGGGCACTCATAGCGCGACTTGAGGATAAAGAATATGTAAATTCCATAAAACTCGAAACTAATGAACTGAATCTCGAACTTACCGAAAGTGAACTTAAAAAACAGGAGTCTCTCTACGAAAAAGGCGGAGTAACCCTCAAGGATCTTAAGACAGCAAGCATCAATTATGCAAATGCCAAAACCACAGTTGAGAATGCGAAACTTCAGCTTGACAAAACGAGGATAGTCGCTACTATTGATGGTGTAATTGTGGATCTGCCCTACTATACTCAAAGCACACAGGTTGAGACGGGGTCAACTATCGTTAAAATAATGGATTACGAGGTAATGTACATGGATGTTCAACTTCCTGAAAAATATATTTCTGCCATAAAACCCGGACAGAAAGTTAAACTGACAAATTATACTATCCCGGAGGATACAATAATCGGTAACATAACCCAATTGTCGCCTGCGATTAACGCCGATACACGAACATTTAAAGGTAATATTTCAATAAATAATCCAAATTATCTTCTTCGTCCCGGGATGTTTGTAAAAGCAGATATCATTACAAGCCATAAAGATTCAGTGATAGTTATCCCAAAAATCATTATTCTTTCCCGCCAGAGGGGAAAAACGGTCTTCATTGTCGACCGCGGTGTAGCCGCTGAAAGAATCATTGAGACCGGTCTGGAAAATGTTACCGAAGTTGAAGTTACCAGGGGACTTACTAAAAATGAACGTGTTGTAACAAGCGGATTTGAAACTCTCAGCAACAAGTCGAAGGTAAAAATTATTAAATAACTGACATGAACAGGATTGCCCAATTTGCTGTAAAATACCCCGTTACAGTTTTAATGCTTGTACTCGGGATAGTTCTTCTGGGTTTTATCTCTTTCGGTAAACTGGGGACCGATTTGTTCCCTGACCTGAATAATCCAAAGATCTTTATTGAGCTGAAGGCAGGCGAAAAACCCCCTGAAGAGATCGAGAAAAACTATGTCGATCAGATCGAATCACTTTCAATGCGTCAGAGTGATGTTGTACAGGTATCATCAGTATCGCAGGTCGGATCTGCTACCATTACAGTTGAATACGACTGGAATAAGGACATGGATGAGGCCTTTCTTGATCTTCAGAAAGAACTGAACTCCTTCAGTCAGATTTCAGACCTCGAAGATTTTACTATTTCCCAGTACGATCCGAATGCCTCGCCGGTAATGATAGTCGGGTTGAAAAATGCTGGCATCAGTAATATGGATGAGCTTCGGAAAGTTGCTGAAAACTACATCAGGAACGAATTAGTCCGGATCGAAGGAGTTGCCGATGTCAAACTATCAGGAATAGAGGAAAGTGAAGTCGTTATTGAAACAAATAAATATGTACTTGAATCATTCGGTCTCACATCAGATGCCATCGCTGCCCAGATCAATAATTATAACAGAAATGTATCAGGTGGTTCAATCGTGGATATGGGTCTTAAATATGTTGTGAAGGGGGTAAGTGTTCTTGAAAATATTGATGATCTGGAAAATATAGTAGTTGGCTTCAAACAATCCTCTTCAGTCGGCTCAACTATTGGTCAGAGTTCAACATCCACATCAATTTCAGGAAGAGTCCCTGTTTATCTCAGAGATGTTGCAACAATAAAATTTGCTAATAAAGACCCTGAGAATATTGTAACTATCAACGGTGAACGTTGCATAGGTTTATCAATCTATAAAGAACCAAAATTCAATACTGTTGATGCTGTAGAAAGTCTGGCAGTAGCTATAACTGAACTTAAAAAAGCCTTGCCTGGCTATGAATTTATCAGAGTCCAGGACCAGGGAGCATACATTCATAATGCAATCGGGGAAGTACGAAATACCCTCATTGTAGGGATTCTTCTGGCTGTGTTTATCCTTTATGTTTTCCTCAGAAGAATAGGGACAACACTGGTTATTAGTGTCGCGATTCCTGTATCAATAATTGCCACATTCAATCTGATGTATTTTAATCATCTTACTCTTAACATAATGACTCTTGGAGGCCTGGCCCTGGGTGCGGGTATGCTTGTCGATAATGCTATTGTCGTTCTTGAAAATATTACCCGCCTCCGCGAAGGAGGGATGCCTTTAAGAGAGGCTGTCATCAAAGGGACAGGAGAAGTAGGAGGAGCGATAACTGCGTCAACGGTGACTACGATTGTTGTTTTCCTTCCCATAGTTTACCTGCACGGAGCTTCAGGAGAGATGTTTAAGGATCAGGCCTGGACAGTGGCTTTTTCACTGATTTCCTCTCTGGTAGTTGCAATGCTTGTTATACCTATGCTAGTTTCAACATTATTCTCAGATAAAAAGAAGAAAGTTGATATGAAACGGCCTCTTACCTTCAAATGGTATGAAGATTTTCTTAATAAAACAATTGAAAAGAGAACTCTTGTAATTGCATTATCTGTTGTTCTGATGGTTGCTTCAGGATTGCTTATACCAAGACTCGGTAGCGAATTCATGCCTAAATCAGAATCTGCTGAATTTAATGTAAATGTTAAACTTCCTGAAGGTACCAGCCTTTTACGTACTGAGAGCACTGTCTCTAAAACTGAAGGGATTATCAGGGAACTTCTGGGAAATAAAATAAAAATGATCTATTGCCAGGCAGGGGCTGATAATAACTCCTCTTTGAACCAGACCGCTGTAACAAAAGGAGAAAACAGTGCTGTCCTCAAAGTAATACTCGCCGATGATTTTGCCTCCAGAACAGAAGAAGCAATCTCGGTTATTGGTAATTATCTCAAGACCATTCCTGACATTGACATCAGTTTTACCAGGGAAGAGACTGCCCTTCAGTCTTCACTGGGAACAGCCGAAGCTCCTTTTTCACTTGAAATATCGGGTAAAGAGTACAATGAGCTGGAGAGAATAGTGAATGAATCAAAAGCTCTCCTGATGAATAACTCCGGCTTGTACAACATTACAACCTCTCTTGATGAAGGATCTCCTGAGGTTGACGTGGCCATCGACCGGTTTAAAACCAGTTATTATAATGTCGCAGTAGAAAGCATCATTAACCAGATGAAAAGCTATTTGTCAGGTTCTGCAGCCGGGAGTTTTGAAAAAGACGGTGAAATGAAAGACATCACTATCAAGCTTGGTGATCTTTCAATACACCAATTGAGCGACCTCATGATAACTGCAGGTAGTGTAAAAGTACCGCTGAGTGAACTTGCTGTTATCAAAACAATTGTCAGTCCGAGAGAGATTACAAGAAGAAATCAGTCACGGACATGTTATATCTATGCCATGGTAAGTGCAAACTCAGCCTTCGATAAGGTTGTAAAAGATGCAGAGACATCCCTGAAAGCAGTGGTTTTACCTGTGGACTATAAGATGGAGTTTACAGGAGAGGAGCTCAAGCGGAAAGAATCCATGTCAAATCTTTCTTTTGCGCTTATGCTTTCACTTATTCTTGTTTTTATGGTACTGGCAGCTCAATTTGAATCTGTTATACAACCATTTGTAATAATGCTTACTATCCCATTGGCAGGCGTTGGTACAGTCCTGACTTTCTTCTTGTTGGGGAAGACTCTGAATATGATGGCATATATCGGTATAATAATGCTTGGCGGTATAGCCGTAAACAATGCAATTCTACTTATCGACAGGATTAATCAGCTGAGAGAAAATGGAATGCAGAAAAAAGAAGCAATAGTTCTTGCCGGTTTACAGAGAATCAGACCAATACTGATGACAAGTCTTACTACAATCCTTGCACTCCTTCCGCTTACTATTGGAATCGGAGAAAGTGCTTCTCTCAGAGCTCCAATGGCACTTGCCGTTATCGGAGGGCTGGTCTCTTCTACCCTTCTGACACTTGTTGTAATTCCATGTGTGTACTGGGTCTTCGATAGTTTCAGCAACTGGTTGACAGGTGTAAGTAAAGTAACTCTATAGCCCCGATAATTTTCTTATAAGACAGAAAATGGATTTTATTTTAAAAAGAAGAATTCTTATCAGCATGCTCTTCCTTGGGCTAACGATGCTTGGCTATGTATCGTATAAAAAGCTTTCCGTTGAGCTATTCCCTAATGCACAGCTGCCAACTCTGATAGTTCAGGTAGGTACTCCTCTCGAAATGGATCCCTCGTATATTGAAACACAGGCAATTATACCAATTGAGGGAGCAATCGGAACTCTTGAAGGCATTGAAAAGATCGAATCGAATATTTCATCCCGCTATGGGACTATTATGATTTATTACAACCAGAATGCAGATCTCAAATATGCTAATCTGAAACTCCAGGAAAAAATTGATATAGTTAAGAGCTCAATCCCCACTGAGTTTTTGATCAATGTCATTAAGATCGATCTCGAGCAACTGACCAACCAGTTTATGGAACTCCAGGTAAGAGGCCAAGGAGGAATAGACAGGATAAGAAATATTGCCGACAGGGAGATCAAACCTGAATTAGAAAACATTGACGGGATTGCCGGAGTTCAGGTTTATGGTGGCCAGGAGAATTCTATTGAAGTACGACTGAATGAAAAGGCTTGCAAGGCTAACGGCATCTCCATTGGTCAAATCAGGAATTTACTCAACAATAATGGCGTTAACAAGACTTTTGTCGGGAAGGTAGTCGATGGCAGTAATGACCTGTTTGTTAATATCACTTCCGAATACACTGATGTTAAGGAACTTGGCAATATCATAGTTAAAACTGCCGGACCGGTTTTATTACGCGATGTAGCTGAGATCTTTTTCGGGGTAAAAGAACAGAGCTCTTATAGCAGGGTTAACGGACTTAATGCTGTTACGATCACTCTGGTAAATGACAACCAGGCAAACCTGATAGATCTTTCACATGACGTTATTGATCAGGTTAATGAACTGAACAAAAAGCTTGCATCCTCAGGATTAGAGATTGTTATCCAGAACAACAATGCTGAGATAATGGAGAAGAATATTAATGAGATCATTAATCTTGCAATTACCGGCGGGTTGTTGGCAATATTGATACTGTGGTTCTTTCTTAGAAATATCCGTCTTGTTACCATCATTGCCGTTTCAATTCCAGTTTCAGTATATGCTGCTTTTAATTTTTTCTATGCTTTCGATATTTCCATTAACAGTCTGACCCTTGTTGGAATGGCTCTTGCAATAGGGATGCTTGTTGATAATTCCGTGGTGGTTCTTGAGAATATTTACCGGCTGGCGGGCCAGGGCAAGGACCCCGAAACAGCTGTCAAACAGGGTACTACTGAAGTGTGGAGATCAATATTCGCGGCAACACTTACTACTATAATTGTTTTCCTTCCGTTTATTTTCTCAGACAATTTCATGGTAAAAATGATAGGTAAAAACATTGGCGTATCTATCATTTCAACTCTTGTTGTTTCTCTTTCAGTTGCGTTGTTTTTTATCCCAATGGCAACCTATTTTCTTCTCAGAAGATCAAACAAAAGCAATTCAGAAATATTTAAAAAACTTTCCATTCACAACAGACTCATTCAGGCCTATCACCTGGTTTTAAAGGCAAGCATGAGAAAACCTGCATCAACCATTATTGGTACGCTTGTCGTTTTCTTTGCAGCTTTGCTTATCAGTCTTACATTAAGTATCACAACTACACAGGAGGTTGATACTCCGAACTTCAGACTGACTGTTACCATGCCCGGGGGATCAACCCTGGAAAAGACAGATGCGGTTGTTATGGAGATTGAATCCAGGCTGGCATCTCTTCCCGAAAAGGAAGACATAGTAACCCGGATTGAGGAAGAGCAGGCTACAGTAACAATCAATCTTTCAAAAGAGTGGGATAAAAACAGTAAGCGAACCCTGCCTGAAATCAAAAATGATATCTCTGAAAAGACAAAGAATATTTCTTCTGCCGAGATAACCATGGATGAACTTTCGACGGGAGGTGGATTCTCTGGTGGTAGAGGTGGCGGTGGTGAAACAGATAATCCGGGTTCAGATTTCATGAACCTGCTTGGAATCGGATCAACAAGGGAAAGTATAATAATAAAAGGTCAGAATTTTAAACAGATGAAAAACCTGGCCGACGATATAAAGTCGTATGTAGATGATCTTTCAACAATCAACAGTTCAAATGTCAATGTTCAGGATAATAAACCGGAAGTCCATCTTCTTTTTGATATGGACTACATGGGCAGAAATAATTTCACACTTAACAATCTATCTTCGGCCCTCTCAACTTTCGGCAGGGAGTACAAATCGGGTGCTTCTTTTAAACAGGGAACCGAGAGTTATGATATTATGATTAAATATGCTGAAGAGGATAGTATTGTAAAAGTAAACACCGATAAGACTATTGATGATCTCAAACACCTGGAGGTTAGCGGGAGTAGCGGGTCACTGATGGAGATGGAAGAACTTTCCAATATTGTTTTCTCCTCAGGTATGGGCAACATTCACAGGGAGAACCAGGAAAAAAGGGTGACAGTTACTTATAACTTCAACGATGAGATTAAAAACTCCAAAGATCTTCTGGAAGGTGCCAGGATTGAGATTGAATCAATAGTTGCCGGTCTGAATATTCCATCCGGGATTGCTGTTGAGATCGTCCATGAGAAGAACCAGCTGAAAGATTTCTATTACCTCATCGGAGTTGCTTTTCTTCTTATATTCATGATACTTGCTGCTGTTTTTGAATCACTTGCCACCCCGGTAGTTCTGATGTTCAGCATCCCTCTTGCTGCTCTCGGGTCTCTTATTGCATTGATCCTTACCGGAAATTCCCTGCTGAATGCAAATACACTTACCGGGTTTCTGATTTTACTAGGAGTGGTAGTTAATAATGGAATTATATTGATTGATTATACCAATATTTTGCGGAAAAGAGGAAACAGGATTCATAGAGCACTTATGACAGCCGGGGTGGCAAGGTTGCGTCCTATTCTTATAACAGCCTCAACAACTGTAATAGCCATGATCCCGCTAGCTATGGGGCAGGCTGAGTATGTCTCAGCAATAGGAGCGTCATTTGCTATAACAGTTATCGGAGGATTGACTCTCAGCACACTTCTTACTTTAGTTTTCATTCCAACTTTTTATACCGGGCTTGAGAATTCATTAAAATGGTTCTATTCATTAGGATGGAAAAATAAAATTATACAAATCCTGGTTTTTGCCGTAATGATATTTCTGATTTACAGCTATATAGATAAATTTCTCTGGAAACTCATTACTACAATTCTTGTACTGATATTGGTACCGGCAGGTACCTGGTTTATTATGAATAGTCTGAGGAAGGCCAGGGAAACTGTCATCTCTCCTGATGAAAAAATAACCATTTATATTCAGAGCCTGGTAAAAATCTATGAAAGGGAAAACCGCTGGGCAAGGGAGTGGAAAGCAGGTGCCAGAATCAGAAAACGACTGGGTCTTGAAAAACAATACAACTCATGGAAAGATATAAGCCAGATTGCCTGGCAGGCACCTTTACTCGGCTTCATTATCTATTTCACCTATTTCTACCTCGATAAGGGATTCTGGATTTTCATTTTTAGCATGTCAACATGGTTCTTCCTGTCAGGAGTATGGACTGCTTTCAGTGAACTGTTTACAAATCTTACTACCAACGGAGAGAGAAGATGGCTTAAAAAACTATCAGGGATCACCGATTCTATAATTTTCTGGATAATCCCACTTCTTAACCTGATCTGGTTCCAGCTTAAATGGGAAAATATTGTTGTAGTTCTTATTCTCGGATTCCTTTGGTTTACTGGTCTTTTTATTTACAAAACAGGACAAAAACTGACAAGGAAAAATATTGATATCTACCGTCTTGAGGGCAGGTTTAAAGGGGTAAGGAAGACAGTTTATAAGATTGTAGCTGCGGTACCTTTGATTGGGAAAAAGAAGAAACCATTTAAAGCATTGAGTTGTGTTTCTCTTAACATTGGGAATGGAATGTTCGGCTTGCTCGGTCCAAATGGAGCAGGAAAGACAACTCTTATGAGAATTATCTGCGGTATCCTCGAGCAGAGTTATGGTAAGGTATGGATCAACGGGCTTGACACTCAGAAAATGAGGGAAGAGCTGCAGGGGCTTATCGGTTACCTTCCACAGGAATTCGGCAGCTATGAGAACATGACAGCTCATGAATATCTTCATTACCAGGCAATGCTGAAAAATATTATCGATGTAAAGACTAGGGAAGAGAGGGTAACTTATGTTCTGAATGCAGTTCACATGGAAGAGCGCAGGCACCACAAGATCGGTTCATTTTCAGGAGGTATGAAACAGAGGATGGGAATTGCCCAGATACTTTTACACCTGCCTCGCATACTTGTTGTTGATGAGCCAACTGCGGGGCTTGATCCCAGGGAGCGTATCAGGTTCAGGAATCTACTGGTTGAACTCAGTCGCGAAAGAGTGGTAATATTTTCGACACATATCATTGAGGATATTTCAAGCTCCTGCAATCAGGTGGCAGTACTAAATAAAGGAATGCTGAGGTACTTTGGAAAACCTATAGACATGACAAAAGAGGCAGAGGGGCATGTGTGGCAGTTTAATATCCCAGCTAAAGAGTTTGGAACGTTTGTCGAAAAAAACCTGGTTGTACATCACATGTCAGAAGGTGAAAATGTCAGGGTGAGAGTTATTTCGGAGTTTTCGCCATGGGAAGGAGCAGTAAATGCCACTCCTAATCTTGAAGATGCCTATCTGTGGCTTTTAAGAAGAAAAGATTATCCGCATTCTGTAAATAATGAAACAGTAAATAAATGAAAACGAAAAGCTTTTATAATATTTCCACTCTCATTTACAAAATGATTATTTATAACCTGCGTATAATCTTTGCAAACAGATTCATCTGGTTTCTTGCAGGTTCAGTGTTATTCTACATTGGATTGTCGGTTATTTACGTCTTTGACAACGATGTTTCGAATATGAGGGATCTCTATGGCGTTTTTCTTTTTTCAGGACTTCTGCTGGTATTTTATCCTTCCGCATTCGGCATACAGAATGACCAGGATGCCCGGACAATAGAGATCCTGTTCGGGATACCAAACTACAGGTATAAAGTATGGCTGGTAAGGATAGTGCTTATTTTTGTGATTGCTTTCCTGATTATGCTTGTTTTTACCTTATTATCCTCTGCGTTGATCGTGAAATTCCGGGTTATAGATATGACAGCTCAGGTGATGGTCCCGGTTCTTTTTCTTGGAATTATGGCCTTTATGTTATCTACGGTGGTCAGGAACGGAAACGGAACTGCAGTACTGATGATAATCTTTGGTTTATTCTTCATGATCCTCTCTGATTCCCTCCGTAAAAGCCAGTGGAATGTTTTCCTAAATCCTTACAATATTCCATACGGTGTAAATGAGACAACCTGGGCCATTATTACATTTAAAAACCGTATTATACTGATAACGGGTTCTATCATTTTTATGCTGGTTGCACTGTTCAACCTGCAGAAGAGGGAGAAGTTTATGTAGGCTTGTTGTCTTGTTGTCTTATTTTATTCGATTTCGACAAGCGATTTGCCTGTATTTCTTCCTTCAAAAAGGCCTATAAAAGCTTCTGGAAGTCTATCAAAGCCTTTGATAATAGTCTCCTGATAGCTTAACTTTTCTTCACCAAGCCAAAGGGCCAATTGCCGGACACCTTCAGGAAAACGAGAAGCATAATTACTTACGATAAAACCTTGCATCAACGCACTTTTCTTAAGAAGCACAAGTTGCAGACGAGGACCAACCGGAGCCTTAGTATTATTGTATAAAGATATTTGACCGCAGATAATAATCCGCGCTCCCTTATTTATATTTGCAATAACAGCATCGGATATGTTACCTCCAACGTTATCAAAATAAATGTCCACACCGTCGGGACAGGCCTTAGAAATGGCTTCCTCAATATTTTCTGCAGTATGGTAATTTATAACCTCGTCGAACTTCAATTTATTTTTCAGGTAACTGTTTTTTTCATCGCTACCGGCAATTCCAACTACGCGACACCCTCTTATCCGCGCTATCTGGCCAGCAACAATCCCAACAGCACCTGCTGCACCTGAAACCACAACAGTCTCTCCGGCAACAGGTTTCCCGATGTCGAGAAGCCCGAAATAAGCTGTTAAACCGGGCATACCTAAAATACCAAGATAGTAACTAAGTGGAGCAAGGTTTTTATCCAGTTTAGTTACTTTTTCACCTGCTACAGCTTGTATTTCCTGCCATTGTATTAATGCAAGCACAGCATCCCCAACCGCAAAGTTCGGGTGACGGCTTTCGGTTACCAGGGCAACAACACCTCCCTCTATAACCTTGCCAACTTCAAAAGGAGGAGCATAGGATTTGGCATCGCTCATACGCCCACGCATGTAAGGATCTACCGACACATACTTTGCTTTTACAAGGAGTTCTCCTTCTTTAACCGATACAGCAGGGGCGGCAACAAACTCAAAATTCGCAGCAGTAGGCTTGCCTTCAGGCCTCGACTTAAGTAAAATTTGTTTGTTCATATTTAAATTATAAATGAATGTCTGAGTTAACTTTCATAAAACACCTTTTTACCGGTAAAGTTCAAATACCATTGGACCGTTGGCGCCGGGGGGTATTCATTCGAACGGATGAACCCTGCTGAAATCGGGCCGGTAGTTCTGATAGCTATCCATATCCTGAACCCAGCCATTTCTGAAACCAAGATCTTCCATAACTTCAACAACAGATTCATATTCAGATCTGTATAGTGAACGACTGATAATAGCATGATTTCTCACAAGGTAGGTGGGATGGTATTGAGACATGAGTGAAAGATGAACACCGGGTGACAACTCCTCAGCGATTGACTTTAAAACATTTTTACTCTCCTCCACATGACCAGGTAAAACAAGATGTCTTATCAGCATACCATTTCCCGCTATACCATCTTCATCAACCATAAGAGTTGATCCTTTCTGATAATACATCTCTTTTATAGCCTTTAAAGCTACCAGCGGGTAATCGGAAGCATCGGAATACTCTGCTGCAATATCCGGGGTAGTATACTTATAATCTGGCAGATACACATCAATTAATCCGGAGAGACTCCGGATGGTTTCCTGCTTTTCATAACTATTTGTATTATACACTGTTATTGGGTTCAGACCACGAGAATTCAGCCCTCTTATTATTGACTTTACCTGTGGCATAACATGTGAAGGCGAAACAAAACCAATAGCTTTTATCCCCGTCGACAAGATCTCCACTATAGTATCCAACACAGAATGCAGTTCCATTCCGGTATTCTTTGTTACCGATCCGGGACTGCTTATTTCGTGATTCTGACAATAAATACAATGCAGATTACAACCCGCAAAAAAAATATTACAGATGCCGTTTGTCCCGCTTATAGAAGGCTCTTCACCCATGTGGATACATATTGATGCAATGTTCAAATCTGCATTCATTCCACAATAACCAGTTCCCCCATTAAACCTGTTAACCCGGCACTCCCTTGGACATAATGTACAATTCTCAAAAATTGAATGGTCATTTTTGTTATATATATCTGCCTGTTTCACAGTGCTACCTGATAATTTTTGATTTATTAACACTGAGTTTAAAGTTTATGCAAATATCGAAATGTTTACCGGTTTTAATGCTACATCTTTGAACCACAAGCCTAATACTTCAATATTAATATTAATATTTTTGGTAATTTAATATATATACGTACCTTTGCAACCGAATTGAGGGGTGTTTGAGACCAAGGGGACCAGAGTCCCCTATTTTGTTATCGGTTTTTAGAAAATGGTAGAAAAACAGAAGATACAGGGATTAGTTGAAGAGTTCATAAAGGGAACCGGGCTCTTTCTTGTGGCTGTAAAAGTAAGCAGCGCAAACAGAATCACTGTACTGGCCGATAAAAATGAAGGTATAACAATAGATGAATGTGCGGCTATACACAGGCATATTGAAAAGAACCTCGACCGCGATAAAGAGGATTTTGAGTTGCAGGTATCTTCACCTGGTCTTGATTTGCCTTTTGGAGTAATTGAACAGTATTTTAAAAATGAAGACAAGAGAGTAGAAGTTGTTGACAATGAAGGTTCTAATTATGCCGGGAAACTTAAAAATGTTACAGAAGGCGGATTTGACCTTGAGACCAAATTTAAAGTTCTCTCATTCAATTTCGACCAGATAAAATCGACAAGAGTTATTTTAACAATTAATTAATAATAAGAGGTTTACAACATATGGAAAATGTTAATTTGATTGACACCTTTTCGGAATTTAAGGAGCTGAAAAATATTGACCGGCCTACTATGATGAGCGTTCTTGAAGATGTATTCAGAAGCATGCTTGCCAAGAAGTATGGTTCAGCTGATAATTTTGACATCATTGTCAATATCGATAAAGGTGATTTTGAAATATGGAGAAACAGGGTGGTTGTTGACGATAAGGAGTTAACTGATCCCATAATCCAGATACCTCTTTCAAAAGCCAAGGAGATAGATGAAGACTACGAAGTTGGTGAAGAGGTGTCTGATGAGGTCAAATTTCTTGACTTCGGAAGAAGAGCAATATTATCGTTAAGGCAAAATCTTACTGCACGGATTCTCGATCTTGAGAAGAATAATATTTATATCAAGTACAAAGACAGGATCGGTGAAATAGTTACGGGAGAAGTTTACCAGGTATGGAAGAGAGAGATCCTTGTTCTGGATGATGATGGAAATGAACTTATTTTGCCCAAAAGCGAACAGATTCCCTCGGATCATTTCCGTAAAGGAGATTCAATAAGGGCCGTTGTAATAAAGGTTGAAATGAGAAACAACACTCCTTTTATCATTCTCAGCCGTACATCGCCGGTATTCCTTGAGAGGTTATTTGAATTGGAAGTTCCTGAAATTTTTGATGGCCTGATTACCATTAAAAAAATCGTCAGGGTACCTGGAGAGCGTGCCAAGGTAGCTGTTGAGTCATATGACGAGAGAATTGATCCGGTTGGTGCATGTGTTGGAATGAAAGGGTCCAGGATACATGGTATTGTAAGGGAATTGCGTAATGAAAACATTGATGTGATCAATTATACTTCCAACAATCAGCTCTTCATCCAAAGGGCACTCAGTCCGGCAAAGATTACATCTATCAAACTTGTTGAAGAGACAAAGAGAGCCCAAATATATCTGAAGCCTAATGAAGTATCGCTTGCAATCGGTAAAGGAGGCCTTAATATTAAGCTTGCCAGCCAGCTTACCGGCTACGAAATTGATGTTTACAGGGAGCCGGGTGGAGAAGATGAGGAAGATGTAAATCTTGAGGAATTTGGTGATGAAATTGAAGATTGGATCATCGAAGAGCTCAAGGCTATTGGTTGTGATACTGCAAGAAGCGTTTTGAACCTTTCAATCAGTGACCTTGTTAAAAGAACTGATCTTGAAGAGGAAACCGTTAAAGAGGTTGTCAACGTTCTCAGGGCCGAATTTGAATAAGATATAAATATAAACTACTCATAATCAGGTTATTTTTGAAGTTTTAATAAAGGCAAGGCATATTTATGACAGAGGATATTAAGGGTACAAGATTAAGCAAAGCAGCCCGCGAATTCAATGTGGGAATATCCACTATCGTGGAATTTCTGCACAAGAAAGGGTTTGAACTTAATCCCGACCCAAATACTAAACTTCCGCATGAAGCTTATATTTTGCTCGTAAAAGAATATAGTACAGATATCAGCGTAAAAAAAGAATCTGAAAAACTCTTCCTTAAAGATCTCCACAGGAAAAAGGAATCTGTTTCTATTGATGATTTTTCGGAGAAAATTGATACTGAAGATTCTGAAAGGGATCAAGATGTACTTGTCAAAGATTCTTCAGGAGTTAAGACAACTGTGGATATCAAGGCTGAAATCAAAAAACCTGATATTAAGCTTGTTGGTAAAATAGATCTTGAAAAGACACTAAAGCCAAAAATTGAAAAAGCGTTACCACCCAAAGAAGAAGCTGAGAGGAAGCCTTCAGTAATTCCACCTGAAGCTGAAAAAACTGAAAAGAAAAAGCCTGCCGCTGAAAAGGAAACACATGTTACCGCAACTCCCGTTGAAGAAAAAATATCTAAAATAAATAGTGACCTTCATATTGTCGGGAAAATTGACCTCGATACAATTGCTAAAGACGCTAATGCATTAATAGAAGAGGAGCCGAAAGAGAAACATCATAAAGAGAAGCCGAAAGATACAGCAAAAAAGCAAAGCAAAGAAAAAGATATTAGCAGAAATGAAGAAACGAAATTGGCCGGTAATAATGAACCTGACATTATCGAAGATATTATCCCCGAACCATTGATTGAAGAGCCCTTTGTTGAGGATATAACTGAGGACGTTCTCATTCCTGAACTGGAAGATGATTTTGTCGCTCTTTATAAAACAGATTTTAAAAAGCTGACAGGACCAAGAGTAGTGGGGAGAATAGATTTGCCTGTTGAAGAGAAGAAAAAGACTACTCCATTTCAGCCTGTAAGGGTAAGCGGCGATTCGGATTTCCGGAGAAAGAAGAGGAGAAAGAGAATACTGAAAGAAAAAGAGGGAACATCTGTCGTTAAACCTATACCTACTGATAATAAAGATAAAACCGGCACCAAAAAGGTTATTAAAAAAAGAGCTGTCAGAGCTGAAGTCAATGAAGAAGAAGTTCAGAAGCAGATAAAAGAGACCCTTGCCCGGCTCACCACAAAAGGTAAATCAAAGGGTTCAAGGTACAGAAGAGATAAAAGAGAGGCTATAAGCCAAAAACATAAAGAGGTAGTTGATAAAATAGAACAGGATAAGAATATTCTTAAAGTAACGGAATTCGTGTCTGTTAATGAACTTGCGTCGATGATGAATATCCCTGTCACTGATATCATTTCCACATGTATGAATCTTGGGCTTTTTGTTTCAATAAACCAGCGCCTCGATGCTGAAACAATGGCAGTTCTTGCTGATGAATTTGGTTTCAAGGTGGAATTTGTCAGTGCGGAATTACAGGAAGCTGTAAGGGAAGTGGAAGATGAAGAAACAGATCTTAAGCCAAGGCCTCCGATCGTAACTGTAATGGGACATGTTGACCACGGTAAAACAAAATTACTTGACTATATCCGGAATACCAATGTGATTGCAGGTGAGGCAGGAGGCATTACTCAGCATATCGGTGCTTATGGAGTTATCCTTGAAGACGGACGTCAGATAACTTTCCTCGACACACCAGGCCATGAGGCTTTTACAGCTATGCGTGCCCGCGGTGCACAAATCACTGATATAGCAATTATTGTTGTTGCAGCTGACGATGGTGTTATGCCTCAGACCACTGAAGCTATCAACCATGCCTCAGCAGCAGGAGTACCTATGATATTCGCTATCAACAAGATTGATAAGACGAGTGCAAATCCCGAAAAGATCAAAGAGGCTCTGGCAAATATGAATTACCTTGTTGAAGATTGGGGAGGAAAGTATCAATCGCAGGAGATTTCTGCAAAAAGCGGACTCAATATTGATCTTCTTCTCGACAAAGTCCTGCTTGAAGCAGAAATGCTCGACCTTAAAGCTAATCCTGACAAACCTGCTCTCGGAACAGTTATTGAATCATCTCTCGATAAGGGAAGGGGATTTACAGCAACTGTACTGGTTAAAGCCGGAACACTCAGAATTGGTGATATTATGCTGGCAGGCAGCTGCTTTGGACATATAAAAGCCATGTACAACGAAAGAGGACACAAGGTTGAAGTGGTTGGTCCTGCTACTCCGACCCTTATCCTGGGATTAAACGGTGCACCCCAGGCAGGTGATAAATTTAACGTGATGGATAGCGACCGTGAGGCAAAAGATATAGCATCAAAGAGGGCTCAGCTCCAGAGGGAACAGGGTCTCCGTACTCAGAAACATATTACTCTTGATGAAATAGGCCGAAGAATCGCTATCGGTAACTTCCAGGAGCTTAACATTATAGTAAAGGGTGATGTTGACGGTTCCATAGAAGCTTTGAGCGACTCGCTCATTAAGCTGTCAACTCAAGAGATACAGCTTAACGTCATTCATAAAGCCGTAGGGCAGATTTCGGAATCGGATATTCTCCTTGCAGCAGCATCGAACGCTATTATAGTAGGATTCCAGGTACGACCATCTTTGAGTGCACGTAAGCTTGCTGAGAAAGAGGAGATCGATGTACGCCTCTATTCCATTATCTACAATGCCATTGAGGAAATTAGATCAGCAATGGAAGGAATGCTCATACCGGAAGTTAAAGAGGAGATTGTAGCTACTCTTGAAATTCGTGATATTTTCAAAGTCACAAAAGTCGGAACGGTAGCAGGTTGTTATGTTAAAGAGGGCAAAATTACCAGGAATACCAGGGTCAGGATCATTCGCGATGGCATTGTAATTTATACCGGTGAACTCGGATCACTCAAACGCTTTAAGGATGATGTGAAAGAGGTTGTAGGCGGGTATGAATGTGGTCTTAACATCCACAATTTCAACGATATAAAAATAGCGGATGTAGTTGAAGGCTACCAGGAATTTGAAGTAAAAAAGACGCTATAACAGATCTGTATACTTTTCAACTGTTAAAAGGTCCTTAATTTCTGAAGGATTAGTAATCTTGATCTTAACCATCCATCCCTTGCCATAAGGATCCTTATTAACAACATCAGGCGATTCTTCCAGCGCAGGATTCACTTCAAGAATCTCTCCGCTTACCGGCATAAACATGTCTGATACTGTTTTAACTGCCTCGATGGTACCAAATACCTCCTCCTTGTTAAGTGTTTCCCCGAGGGTTTCAATTTCAATGAAAACGATGTCGCCTAACTCTCCCTGAGCAAAATCAGTGACGCCCACATAAGCCATATTCCCATCTAAACGAAGCCACTCATGGTCTTTGGTGTACAATAAATTTACCGGAACGTTCATATCTCAGATGATATTACATTATTAAAAGAATTCATTTCTAACTCCTGTCAACCTAGCCAAAAATAGAGTTTTTTTTGTTAATCCAAGGTGATAAATGTCTTTTAAAAAATTGCAAATGCAGAATTCTTTTTTATTGGATAAGTGTAAACTTAAGGCTGAATCCAAAGTTGGTATTCGAAGTGGGAAATGTATTGGCAACAAAAGGATTATTCGTACTGTGGTCAGCAAATATCTGAAGATTAAACCGGTCGCTGAGAACATAATCAGCACTGGCACCTATTGTAAATATTTTCTGCCCGACAACCGGTTGATTAACATTCTCGACCAGCTTTCTTGCGACTGTTTTATTATCGCGAATCGAAAGATCGAGTCGCAGATTCAGATCGCTTTTCAGCGCTCTTTGTCCGCCTCCTGTTCTGAGAATTATCTGGACATTATCAAACCTGTAACCTGCTCCGAAAATAAGTTCATTTATTCGTGCATCAGCAATCTGATTACTGGTCATATTCAGAGAAACAGTGCGTGATTTTTTCCATTCGAATCTCGTTGTGAGGCTGTTTTTCCAGTTCATGTCGATATTTATCAGGGGACTGAATTGTTCGTTGATAGTAACAACATTAATTTCATATTGCTGGATAAAATTATTCTGAAGATCTCTGATATATGTTATACCGCTGCCATCAACTTCATATCTCATATTTGTAATATATGAACCGATCTGATAAGTGCTTCTGTACTGATGCATTAAGTTCACAGATCTGAATGTTCTTTGAATAAATTCAATCTTCGACAGTCCATCAAAATTTATTCTCCAGTTTGGCATCATTCTCAAAGCCGAAGGGAATGTTTCTAATCCTACAGTTCTGGGATTTGATTTTGTATAAGCAGCAATGAATGCCGGTATCAGAACTTCTCTGGAAGTGTTCCCATATCCGTTTTTATATGGCCCTTCAATAGGGCTACCGGTTGCCGGATCAATATCAGGGTCATAATTCGGGTCTATCTTTTGTCTTTCTGAAGCTCTCCTTTCCGAAATAATAATGGTATTATCCTTAAATGCTTCAAAAGTAGGAGATACATAGTCATTCTCCTTTGAGATCTTTTCGAAAGATGTCCCCCATGAAATAACTGATATGGAGAAGTTACCTGAGATAATGCGGTTGCGTGTGCTGTCAGGGAAATTACCGTTATAATCAGCAATATAATAGGAACTTACAGTCTCTAAAAATCGTCTATCGGCATTGATATCAATTCTCAGACCAGGAAATGGCTCAACAAGACTACGAAGTGATATGTCGAGTTTATTGTTGTACAATGCAGGAGTATTTAGTAATGAATCTTTTGAAAGCCACCCGTTTGTAACAGCCTTATCAAAGAAATTTTTATCGCTGTATCCAAGAATAAATGGCCACCCAGGGGCCAGGATATTATTATAGGTTGACATTCCAAGGTATTTCGTTTCCGGGGTATATCCGGGAAGGAATTGTCCCTGTCCGGATGTGTAAGTCAGACTTACCGATCGTATTCCCATTATCGCTCTAACCAGATATTCACCCGTAACGATAAACGGATTACGGTTTTTCTTAACCTTACCCTCAACTGACACCCTTGTGCCGTCAGCTTGTTCATCAGCTGTGAAATTAACCCTGTTCTCGTTGACAATTTCCATTTTGCCCTTCACTTCTGCTCCACTCTTACCGATAATCTTAACTTTTACATCCTTTGTTTTAAGATTATGATTAATTGCCTTAACAGCGTTCGCTTTGAAGCTTACATTATCCTTCGTATATGTAACGGTTTTCAATTCAATCTTCATTCTCTGGGCTGCATCGGGCCTAGTATTATTCTCAATGTTTTTAAGGAATTTCGATTTGGCGTAGAGGGTTGACAAATTTGCCATTGTAGTTAATGTCAGCTCATTATGATTTTTAATTGAATTCCCCAGATTGATATTCATGCTATCGGGGAAAAGATTACCTGCAAGCCATGTATAATCAGCACCGTACCGGGCATTGGCATTTACCCACGAAAGCAGTGGCAGTTTATTTATAGGTATCGTATAGGTAATATTAATAAAATGATTGTAGGTAGTTGTTCTGCCTCCATTCCTCAGATTAACCATAACCGAATCGCGCCAGGCATCATAACTGTCACTGTACCTTTTTTTATCAACGCCCCCATAAGGCTCATCAATCCTTGCAAGGTTTGTAGCCGTAAAGTCAAATTTAAGCTGGCGGGTAACATCATATTTGAAATCATAAATCCTATTCCATTCAAAATCCTTTCTGAAGGAAGGAGTAACCCTCAGGTATGGATTGTTAATATTTCTTGTAATTAATTCATTATAGTACCTATAAAGTTCAGTCCTGAACGATAAACTTTTTGGATAAGGGTAGAAATTAATGTCTTTAATGATCTTTAAAACCGGGGAATTTAAGAACCTCACATTCTTAAAAGGTGTTATGTTAACAGGCTGCGCTTCGTAATTATAATTAATACCTCCTCTGTAATTCTTCTCAAGATCAATTTCAGTTTTGGTATTGCTCCTGTAAACTTCATTATATGTGTAGTTTACACTGAAGTTGGCAGGGTCCCAGACATGTGGTTTTTCACCCCGATTTGTTATACCAGCATTGCTAATTGTAAATGTCTTCCTACTTGCAAAATCCTCTGAAATAGCTTTTATAGAATCTTTGGCAGCTTGATTTTCAGCTGCATCTAAGGCATCCTTTAAAAGAATATCGGGATCGAGGGGATTATACTGAGGTTTAATCCTGGCTACTGAATAACCAATATAAACAGGAAGCCTTACACCAATTTTTTCAGGAAAAAATTTCCCCATCTCCAAACTCGATGAAATATCATACTTCATGATCTGCTCCTTGCTCCGTTCATTCACTTTTTTTTCGATGCTCCCCCATCCCGGAGTGCTTGTCTGCCCTACAATATCAATAGTACCCAGATCGGCAAGACGTGCCTGTAAATGAGCATTTGCAGCCCATCCTCCATTTTCAATAAAATCATTAAGACGAAGTTCATTAACCCAAACTTCACCGTATTTCGGGTTCCCGTCATCTGAAGCCTGATTTCTGGTTTTTATCGGGTTCCTAACCCCTACCATAATGACTTTCACATTACTCAGGTTAGGGTTACCGGAAACTGAAACCCGTGCATTGCCATACGGGTAGACAAATACATCGGATACGCTTAGCGATGAACCAGGTTCCTGCATCTGACTGTTACGTTTCTGTTTAGCCTCCTGTAAAACAGAGAGATCTATATTAAAACTGTTTTCAGTTGGCCATACTATCGTTCTCTGGGCATCTGAATTATTGTCATAACGACCGGGTGGTGTAAGCTTTAGAGGAATCTCGTATTCATAAAAATTGCCCTTATAGTCCGATCCGATTCTTATAAATGCTGTCAATTCATCATTCTGCAGCGGTTGTCCTATCACAGCTTCGGCGTGGACCTCCATTCGCAGTCTGCGGTACTGCCTGATATCGAGGTTAACATTGCGGAAGGCAGCACGGGCATCGCCATCCTCAAGATTCTGAACCTTAAGCACCATCGATTGTTCATTAAGTTGCCTCAACTGTGGGTTCTGGGGGTCGGTTATCCTGTCGAATCCGGGAGGAAGTACATAGTTAACAGGTTCCTTCCCCGAATTCTCTTCAATGCTAACCGAACTTATTTCAAAAGTACCATCAGTAGCTTCTGGTACTGTAAGCCTTTCGCCACCTTCCATAAATGAAATATTGTATTTCCTCCATTCAGCTCTCACCAGATCAAGTTTAGCAAAGCGCATAATTACCGGTTCTTCGAAATCTCTGAGGAACATCCTCATGAAACGGATTGATTTAAAGTCTTTTATTGAACCAATAACCTTCTGATAATCAGTTATGGGAATTTTAAACTGATACCATTTTACCTTTGATTTTGTACCGTTTGCAAAGGTAGCTTCGTATTCAATCTCATCAACTACATAATTCGAACCAACTTCAATATCTCCGGGACGAAGGCTAACTTTGTACTGATAGTAGCTTTCTGTTTCACTTAAAGTATTATCGCGGTTTATATCTTCCATGTCAGGTAAAGTTGATCCTGAAGTCGGATATGATTCATTCGACATTTCCGAAGTCGGAGAGTTACCCTCCTGCCTGTTGTATTTCTTATACCTTTCGAGAATACCGAGTTGTTGAAAATCATAATCAGATCCCCTGAAATAATGAAAATCATCGCTTGATGGGTCCTTCAATATCTCCTGGTAGGATGCAGGGTTGGCTATAAGCGATGATTTCTGAAGATAATCCGTGAAAAAGGTCACTTCGTCCTCGTTCCTGAGGCCATCGAGGCCGACATCCTGGTACAACCTGGATTCCAGTGCATTGTCAAAGGCATGAACAACAGCCTGAACTGTTGGTACTCTTCCCCATGCTGTTGTATCAACATTTATCACTTCAGGTGAACCCGGAAGTCCGTTTTCAAAACTTTTTCTTGAATCGCGTAAAATATCCTCAGAAATATTCCCTAGGTTAATATACAAATCTCCACCTTCATGATTGGGATTTTCAACAAATGGATCCATCAGCCAGAACTTTACATATTGAATATTTGAGGTTTCGAAATCGCTGGTCAGTACCTCTCTCATTATACCGCCCCATCTCGATTTAGGATCATTAAGCTTTCCGGTTAAGTTCATTCCTTCAGAATACAATCCCGGATCAGTATCATAGTTATAAACACCCTTTTCACTGGGATAATATGCAAGATTTAATACGGTTATATTGGTGGGTATTCCACTAGGACTTTCTCTGTAAGGGAAAATTTCATTTTCGTATATCTCTCTTACAAAATGGCTAGATTGTTCATCAGGATTCTGTTTAATATGATCGGGGGTTGATGATCCGTTACGTAAAAAGAGCGGGTCTATTGCATACCAGGCTAATTTAGCCCTGTTAAATCCGCTCATAGGATTGTTATTGAATCTGGCTTCCGGAAATAACTGCTCTTGCCCCTGTGGTATGCTGGCCATCGTCCATGCATTAAACGATTTAAGATCCAGCGGTATTTCACTGGATTCAAAATCATCGATATATGAATTCCCTGCATTTGATATAGCCTTTGAATGGCCAGGTATCAGATTGGCAAACTCTCCGAAAAAGGAGAAAGTTGAAGGAGTCTTTGTATCAAGAAGGGGTATTTTATCAATAATCTTTGTGAGTAATTGTGATTCCGATTTGTATGAAGTATTTACTCCCCATATTGTATTGGAAATTGGTTCCTCGCCAAAATTGACTTTCTGGGTATAAGGTCTTTCTGTCAGATGAAGTATTGTTCCTCCGATATCGAAGTTATCTGAAAATCTGTAATCGAGATGTGCGCCAATAAGAGTTTTTGTCTGGAATCCAAAAAACTGATTGTTTTCAAGAGAAACCTGGATAGGTGTCTGCGATTCAATAAGAGCACTGTTGATTATTCTTACCGTCCCCATATTATAATCGACTGTATAATCAGTATTTTCAGTAAGAGGTACTCCTCCGGCAGTAACCTTAACTGATCCCTGCGGAATACTCGTTGCATTAAGCCTGATCTCAGATCCTGATTCAGACGAGTATTGCCCCATCAATTTGAATTTGTTTTTCTCAGCCACTTGCCGGGCAAACGTCTGGGTTGAATCATAAAGCTCCTGGAAGACATATTTACTTATCAATTTAGGATCGACAATCATCTTTTCAAGATGACTTCCAAATGGTTCAAGAACCGGAAAGATAATTTTTCCCCTGTCGATCATAACCGTAACATCATCAATAAAATCGAAAAAGCCGTCGGGTTCTCTGTCCAGTTGGGAATTCAGATTGTCGAGCCCCATAACCTGAAGAAGTATCTGGTCTGCAAGCTTTCCTTCGGGCAAGTAATTGATCGAGTTACCTGTTTTATCATCCTGATAAAGGATGTTCAATTCAAAATCTTTTCGTTCCAGTTTCCCGGAACCTAGAGAATAAACGTTTTTCATCATAAGATCCCAGGTAGGTAACTTAGGGCTTAGGGTGGTACCTTTAAGCAGCTTGAGTATCAGAGTCTGAGGAGCATTAATCCCATCAGTTGAATATTCACCTACTTTAAATAACTGACCTCCAAGAGTATATTCATAAGCAACTGCAAGAACCTCATCGGTATTCAGAGAAGTGTTCAACGATATATACCCCAACTGCCTGTTGAAATCATATTCTCTTTCGTTTAGTTTCCTTGCATTTTCAATCTTCTCAAAATCTCGCCCTATCTGAAATCCAGGATACAAAGCGTCAAACGCATCCGTGACCTGGTCAACATTCCGTATCATTCCATAAGTAGTAGTAAGCTGACCATACATTTGATTAGCGTTATTGTCAGGGTATATCAAAGCAGCCGGAGTTGCCTGAAATTCCGGGACGTCATTGAAAATATGGTTTGCGTTTTCCGCGAGGTCCATGAATGCAACAATGTTCCTGTTGCTGGCTTCCTCAAAACGGCTTGACTTATTTGTGACCCAGACTTCAATACGCTCAATATTAATACCTGAACTGACAACCGGCAGGTTCTTCAATGCAGCATCATAAATATCCCTGAAATATTGTGAAAGAAAAAAATGCCGGTTTGCTTCATACTCATCAGCATACACCTCAAAATCTGTTAATTGCGCGCCTCCCTTAACATCAATTACTGAAGATTCTCCCTTTTGCTGCGAAAGTACTGTTGTCACTGACAGCTTCCCGAATTGCATTTCTGTCTTAAGTCCGAACAGGCTATAGCTCCCTGTGATCAGAGTCCCGGTAAGGGGAAGAGTAACATCTCCGGCCTCAACTTTTTTTATTATCTCATCTTCTTTCCCTGAATATTGAAGTTTGGTCCTGTTCTCAAACTCAAACATTGCATCTGTGTTATAATTGATACCCAGCTCCATTTTGTCACCAATTGTACCCGTGACATTCATCTGAATTTTTTCCTTAAAATCGAATGTTGGTATTGTCCTGAGTTTTTCCTGTAGTGTGGGGTTTTCTGTCCGGGAAATATTAATCCCAAAGATCAGTTCAGCCGACCCCTGTGGGATAATATTTATTATGTTGCTGCCGAATATCTTATCGAATGCAGCACCACCGATCTCGATCTGAGGGATCAGGTTTGACCTGAAACCTAATTCATCACCGGAGATCCGGGATTGCCAATAGTCGCGCATCGCTCTGGTATACTCATATTTCCGGAATTCTTCCGGACTCATATGGACAGGTATTCGATAATCGAAGGCACCAATTTTCTGATAAAGAATATATTCATTCTTATCAGTGTCATAAATCACAGATGATTTTATGTTTGAAGGATTATCGAGAAAAAGCGGAGCCTTCTGTTTTGATTCCCAGGGAATTCCGGAATTATCCTTTAATTTCAGAACTGATTTTCGGGTTGTATCTATTGCCCCGGTAGTTTTCAATGCATTCTGACCACTTGCTTCTGTGGATCTTAGAAAAGAAGCGAACAGTACAAGATACGAAAATACCAGAATATTTTTATATGATATCCCTGATCCCAATCCGGCTTATATTCAGAATTACAAGTTTTTAAGCGCTCTCTTAATCATATCCTCAACTGTCAGAATCTTTTCTTCTCTGACTATTTTATCAAGGACTTTTGAGACAGCGCTTTTGGCAAACCCAAGCATCACCAATGCTGATAACGCTTCTTCCCGTTTTGTATTGTCTGCAAAGCCAAATATTTCACCGCTTCCTGCCTGTTTGCCAAGTTTGTCTTTCAGGTCAACTATTATCCTCTGGGCGGTTTTTAATCCAATTCCCTTAACACTCTTAAGAACATCCACATCGGACCCTAAAATTGCCTTCTCTATTTCACCCGGATTTAGTGAAGAAAGCATCATCCTTGAAGTATTAGCACCAACACCTGTAACAGAAATCAGCAATCTGAAAATATTCCGTTCCTCACTATCGGCAAATCCAAAAAGCTGGTGACTGTCCTCCCTGATAACCTCATGCACCAGAATCTTATACTCATTTTTGCCTTCAAGTTTCGAAAATGTCGTAACCGAAATATTGATAAAATAGCCGATTCCCCCGGTTTCAAGGGTAAGGAATGTAGGAGTGATGCGGGTTATGGCTCCTTTAATATAATCTATCATAATTATTGTTCGGCATTAAAAATATCAGGAGGAAGTTCGTCAATGCGGTCGCTATGTATCTCGATATCCTGATGTTTCAGTGGATTTCGGGATATTTCGTTATAAATCTGCCTGTTTCTAAAAATGTCGCATGCAAGATAAATGGCCTGACGGAATGAATTTTCAGAAGCTTCACCTTTTCCGGCAATTGCAAAAGCCGTTCCATGAACAGGGGATGTCCTCACAAAAGATAATCCTGCTGTGAAGTTAACTCCGGAATCAAACGATAATGCTTTAAATGGAGTAAGCCCCTGATCGTGGTACATTGCAAGGATACCGTCGAATTTTGTGAATGACCCGGCACCGAAAAATCCGTCAGCCGGGAAAGGGCCAAAGGTCAGTATCCCTTCCTTTTGTGCCTGAAGAATTGCAGGGCCAATTATTTCAACCTCTTCTGTTCCCAGCAATGAATTATCACCGGCATGAGGATTTAGTCCAAGTATTGCAATGCGTGGCTTGCGGATTCCGAAGTCGAGTATAAGTGATTGATTCATCAGTCTGATTTTGCGAATAAGCGATTCCACAGTTATCAGTTCTGAAACTTTGTTGAGTGGAACATGTCCGGTGGCAATACCAATTCTCATACTCTCTCCAATCATAAACATTAGGGCTTCTTCAGCACCCGCTTTCGATTTCAGATACTCCGTATGTCCTTTAAAATGAAAGTTTTCTGACTGAACATTCTGTTTATCAATGGGCGCAGTAATAAGAACATCAATTTTACCGCTTTTAAGATCTTCAACAGCTTTTTCGAGAGAGATAAGTGCTGCTTCTCCACCCTGGGTTGTCGACTTACCAAGTTCAACCCTGATATTATCATCCAGGCAATTGATCATGTTTGCCTTTTTTGTATGAGCTTCTTCGACACTCCGAACATTATTAAAATTAAAGTTATTAACATTCAGTGTTTTACGATGATAAGCTGCCACTTTGGGGGAACCATATACAACCGGTGTACAAATATCATTTATCATCGGATCAGAAAGAGCCTTGATAATAACCTCATATCCGATACCATTAATATCTCCATGTGAGATACCAGCTATTATTGATTTCTTTTCCATAATTTGCTATTTCTGTTCTTTATAATCAGCTGTAATTCTTTTCAAAAATGTTGAAAGCAGTCTTAACCCTGATCCTGGTCCGTTTTTCAATCTGTAAAAATCATCCTTCTTCAGCATTTCTGTCCCGGCTATATCCAAATGTATTAAAGGAAACTCAGCAAATCGCTCAAGAAATTTTCCGGCAATAATTGCACCTGCTTCACGTCCACCAATATTTTTAAGATCAGCAATATCAGACTTCAACAATTCTCCATATTCATCCCAAAAAGGTAATTCAGCAATTCTTTCATATACATCGTTGCCGCATTCTGCAAGGAGGTTGAAATATTTTCTGTCGGCATTGGTCATCACAGCTATTGCCTGGTTTCCAAAAGTCATTGCTGCCGAACCTGTCAGGGTAGCAATATCAATTATTAGTTCGGGCGAATACTTTGATGCATAACTGATAGCATCGGCCAGGATAAGCCTTCCTTCAGCATCGGTGTTACCAACTTCAACAGTCAGTTTATTATGCATGGTAATGATGTCGCCCTGGGTATAGGCATTTCCTCCGGGACGATTATCCGTTGATGGAACCATTCCGATTATATGAAGGGGAATACCTGTTCTGGCTGCTGTATGTAAGACACCTGTAACTATTGCGGCACCGGCCATATCTCCCTTCATGCCGGCCATAAAATCACCGGTTTTAATATTCAGGCCTCCTGTATCATAAACAATTCCCTTCCCTACCAGGATAAAAGGTTTCTTATTAAGACAGTTGGCGGGGTGCCAATCAAGGATACAAAACACAGGAGGATCAACACTTCCTTTGTTAACAGCCAGAAGGCCTCCCATCTTAAGAGCTTCAATCTTTCCCTTAGTTAACACTTCAACCTTAAACCCGGCAGAATCTCCGATTTTCTTTATCTCACCGGCCAGAGCTGTAGCATTTAAATGGTTAACCGGTTCATTAATCAGATCGCGGGTAAAATAGGCAGCATCCGTCAGATCAATAAGCCACTTAATATCTGCAGTATCTATATCACCATGCAAAAGAAGTTTTGATGGATAATTTTTTCTCTCACCCTCTTCTTCTTTTGTCTTGTACTTTTCAAACGAATAGACGCTTAAGAGAAGTCCTTCGGCAAAATCTTCAATGGCTCCCTTATAAGCCTTATCAGATGTAATCACCAGTTCGGGATGATTATTCCCTTTTATCTGCTTTCTTAAATTATAAGATGTTTTGCGAAGCTCTTCCCTGATCTTATGATGACTAATTCCTTCCTTTAATCTGACCAGGTAGGTGCATTTATTATAAGAATTAATGAAAACGTATTCATCCTTTGCCTTCAACTGTTTTTGAGCAAACTTCTTTTCTGATTTACTGAGTGTCAACTTTTCCGGTATATGGTTACTTCCCAGTATACATATAACCGATTGATCAGCTGATATTTGTGATATTTTAATAACTTCTGGTTTCATCAGAATAAAATTTAGACTTAATGGGCTGAAAGAACCCACATGTTTGAGTATTTAATTTATGCAGATTTTTGTTTAAAAAACATGTGGGTTTCATATAAGAATAACGGATTTTTTGAAGATGTAAAGTTAATTAAAATATTGATTGTTTCGTTCCCAAAGCGTTACCTTTGCTTTGATTAATCCTCACAGCCAAGCTGGTGCTTTATTGTTAACAAGGATTAAGACAATTAGTTTATTACTATGGTTTTACAACAATTATATGAAAAAGCTCTCAGGCTTATTCCACTTGATACGGAGGAAGGAGTTGCCCTTTATACAAAGGCTCCGGTTGAGGAGTTGATGTTTGTAGCCAATAAACTCAGGCAATTGCATAATCCAGGGAATGTTGTAGGATGGATGATTGACAGGAACGTGAACCTTACCAATATCTGTTTTTCGCAATGTTCCTTTTGTAACTTTTGCAGGAAAAAAGGATCATCCGATGCTTATATCACATCAACAAATGAATACATAAGCAAAATTGATGAATTGTATTCACTCGGAGGTGATCAGCTTCTTTTACAGGGAGGAATGAATCCTGATCTTGGCATCGGCTTTTATATTGATCTTTTCAGAAATCTGAAGAAATTATACCCCACAATAAAGTTGCATGCTCTCGGACCTCCGGAGATAGTTTTCCTTGCAAAAAAGGAGCGGTTATCCTATTCTGATGTTCTTTCGCAGCTGATTGAAGCTGGGCTTGACAGTCTTCCCGGAGCAGGAGCGGAGATTCTTACCGACCGTGTAAGAAGAATTGTTTCTCCCTCCAAAGCCACCTCGGAAGAGTGGCTTGAAGTTATGAGGGAAGCTCACAAATTCAATCTTCCTACTTCTGCCACCATGATGTATGGTCACATAGAAACAACACAGGAAAGGATTGAACATCTTATCCGGCTAAGGGATCTTCAGGAAAATAAACCGGAAAACCATCATGGATTTATAACCTTTATTCCCTGGCCATTTCAGGATGAAGGAACAGTTCTTTTACAGAAACATGGAATCAAAAGCAGTTATAACGGACCCGACTATATCCGGATGATCGCAATAAGCCGCATTATGCTGAACAATATCAGAAATATACAAGCCTCCATACTTACTGTTGGTAAGGAGATTGGAATGTTGTCGCTTCATTCAGGGGCTAACGATCTTGGATCAATAATGATTGAAGAGAATGTGGTAAGTGCTGCCGGGGCGACTAACCATTTTAATGCCAATGAAATGCAATCAATAATAAAAGAAGCGGGATTTATTCCGGGGAAAAGAAATCAGAAATATGAATTAGTGGAATAAAAAAACCTGCATCGCGCAATGCAGGTTTTTTTATCAATATAGTTATATTAAAATTACTACTGATGCGTTTGTTTTCAAAATGCCGTGCCACGAAGTGGCACAATCTGAATAACCGTGGGTGTAAACCCACGGTCATCTCTAAACTGAATGTCACAGCCCTGAAGGGGCT
>Ga0315278_10000301_pt1 | contig 44127 bp, 34 predicted proteins | sample YL17G06_0_MG_FD_203880 | JGI IMG/M metagenome (GOLD analysis project Ga0315278, IMG submission 203880) | Sediment microbial communities from Yellowstone Lake, YNP, Wyoming, USA - YL17G06_0 | ecosystem: Environmental > Aquatic > Freshwater > Lake > Sediment | place: USA: Wyoming | collected... | reverse complement strand
TCGGAAGGAATGCGAATCCGCGGCGTGCCGGACGCAGGCGCCGCAAAACTCCATCAGGAGGATCCATGAGAACCAGCAGAACGTGGAGGCTCGGACGGCTCGCCGCCGCGCTCGCCATTTTCGGAAGCGCCGTCATCGCGAACGCTCAGGCGAACGCGCAGGCGCCGGCGACCGATCCAGATTTCCCGCGCGGTAAGATCAGCGGGGTCGTCTTCGGCGACTACTACTACAACGTCGACGGCAGCACCGCGCACGGCTACAACAGCGACGGAGTCGACTCCCTACCGGCCTACATCGGCCCTACGGACAGCAAGGGCTACCCGAAGCTCATCGGCAGAGATCTGAACGGGGCCCAGATTCGCCGCGTCTACTTCCAGCACGACGCCGACCTCTCCGTGAAGTACTCCACGCGCGTCCGGCTTGAGGCCGACAGCAAGTCGCTCACGTCGGACGGAAAGCTGAGCATTGCGGTCCGGAACGCCTACCTCCAGGTGAAGGAAATCCTTCCGCGGACGCTCTTCCAATTCGGCGTCCTCACGACCCCGATCTGGGAGAACGCTGAAGAGTTCTACGGCTATCGGTCGGTGGAGAAGACGATCACCGACTTCCGCGGGCTCGGCACGAGCTCCGATATCGGATTCATGTTCAAAGGCTTCGCCGACGGCGGCCATCGCATCGGGTTCAACGCCATGCTCGGGAACGGACTCGGCAACAAGCCAGAGACCAACCGCTACAAGAAGATCTACTTCGGCCTCCCGATCAAGCCGAACGACGACTTCCGCATCGAGCCCTACGTCGATTACGAATGGGGGCCGGGCGGCGCCGACAAGGCGACCTACAAGCTATTCGCGGGCTACGAGGGTCGGAAGATGGCCCTGGGCGGCGAAGCGGTGGACCGGCTCCAGCACGTCCCGGGTGGCACGAACAAGGAACCGCTCGGCTTCTCGGCCTTCGCCCGCTACAAGGCTCAGGAGAAGGTCACTCTGTTCGCTCGCTACGACCGCTGGCAGCCGAACACGCGTGTCGCGAACCGGATCGACAACGACCTCTACATCGGCGGCGTCGACTGGGAGCCCTACAAGGACATCCACGTGATGCCGAACGTGGAGGCGGCTCAGTATCGCGCGCAGGGCAACGCCGTCGCCCCGACGACCAATGAAATGCAGGCACGCATCACGTTCTACTACAAGTTCGCGAAGCCCTAGGCCCGCGACGACGGTCAACGTACACGGAGGAACGAAAATGAGGACGATTCGATCGAAGTGGCTCCGCGCCACGGCCCTCGCGATTGCGATGCTCACGGCGGTGGCGGCGATTCAGCCGACGTCGGCGCTGGCGGCCGGCTCGCAGGTGAACCTCACCGGCGCGGGGGCGACCTTCCCCTACCCGATCTACTCGAAGTGGTTCGATCTCTACAACAAGGAGACCGGCGTCCAGATCAACTACCAGTCGATCGGAAGCGGCGGCGGCATCCAGCAGGTGAAGGCCGGCACCGTCGACTTCGGCGCCAGCGATGCTCCGCTGAACAACCAGCGACTCAAAGAAATGCCGCGCGCCGTCATCCACTTCCCGACGGTGGCGGGCGCGGTCGTGCTCGCCTACAACCTCCCGAGCGTCACGGCGCCGCTCCAGCTCACGCCGGACGTCGTCGCCGGCATCTACATGGGCAAGATCACGATGTGGAACGACAAGCGGATCGCCGCGTCGAACGCGGGCGTCGCGCTTCCGAACATGCCGATCGCCGCCATCCACCGCTCCGACGGGAGTGGCACGAGCTACATCTTCACCGCCTATCTCTCCGCCGTGAGCGCGGAGTGGAAGGAGCTGGTGGGGAACAACACGTCGGTCTCCTGGCCCGTCGGCCTCGGCGGCAAGGGGAACGAGGGCGTGTCGGGCCTCGTGCGCCAGGCGCCGGGCGCCATCGGCTATGTGGAGCTCGCCTACGCCAAGCAGAACAACTTCTCGGTGGCGAGCATTCGGAACGCGGCCGGCAAGTTCATCGCGCCCTCCATCGCCTCCACGACCGCGGCGGCCAACGGCGCGGCGGCGGTTCTCGCGAAGGACGTCCGCACGCCGATCGTGAACTCGCCCGCGCCCGACGCCTACCCGATCGCGGGGCTCACGTTCCTCCTCGTGAACAAGGAGCAGCGCGACCAGGCGAAGGGGAAGGCGATCGCCGACTTCATCGCGTGGGCGATGACCGAGGGGCAGAAGTCGGCCGAGGCCCTGGACTACGCGCCGCTCCCCGAAGCGGTGGTGAAGGTGAACCAGGCCAATCTGGCCTCCCTTACCTTCGGCGGCAAGCCGCTGGTCGCGAAGAAATAGTGAAGCCGCGCGCCGACGACCTCTACCGCGGCCTCCTGACGGGGGCCGCGGGGGTCGTCTTCTTCATCGTCTTTCTCATCGCTTGGGAGTCGGTCACCGGGGCCGCCCTCTCGATGAAGACGATCGGGTGGAGCTTCCTCCTCGGCACCGAGTGGGACCCCGTGATGGATCACTACGGCGCTCTGCCGTACGTGATCGGCACGCTCGCCACGTCGCTCATCGCGCTTCTCATCGCGGTGCCGCTCGGAATCGGGAGCGCAGTCTTCCTCGCCGAGCTGGCGAGCCGGAAGATGGGCGAGATCGTCTCCTTCGTCATGGAACTCCTCGCGGCGATCCCTAGCATCGTCTACGGCATTTGGGGTTTCTTCGTTCTCGCGCCCGTTCTCCGGAGCGCGGTGGAGCCGTGGCTGATCCAGCACTTCGGATTCCTGCCGCTCTTTCGCGGCATTCCCTTCGGAATCGGGATCCTGAACGCTTCGCTCATTCTGGCGGTCATGATCGTGCCGACGATCGTCTCGATCTCGCGCGAGATGCTCCTCGCCTCGCCGCGGTCGCTCCGGGAAGCCTCGCTGGCTCTCGGGGCCACTCAGACCGAGTCGATCTTGGTCGCGCTCAGCGCGGCCAAGCCGGGCATCCTCGGGGCCGTGATCCTGGCTCTGGGCCGCGCCCTCGGCGAGACGATGGCGGTCACCATGGTGATCGGGAACACGAACCGCATCCCGCACTCGATCCTCGACCCCGGCGCCACCATGGCGAGCGTCATCGCCAACGAGTTCACCGAAGCGACGAGCCCGCTCTACATCTCGGCCCTCATCCAGATCGCCCTCGTCCTCTTCGCCGTGACCATCGTGGTCAACGCGCTGGCCCGGCTCCTCGTCTACTGGGCCACCGGCGGCCGCCAGGACACGGCGGGGGCCGCGTGAGGCGCGCGCGATGACCTCGACCCGACGCGTCAAGAACATCGCCTTCATCGCGGCGTGCTATCTCGCCTCGGCGCTCGTGGTGGCGCCACTCCTCTTCATCCTCGGGCATCTCCTCGGGAAAGGGCTGGCGGGATTGAATTGGGAATTCTTCACGCACATGCCGAAGCCGGTGGGAGAGCTCGGCGGCGGTGTGGCGAACGCCATCGTGGGGACGCTCCTCATCGTGGGGATGGCCGCGCTCCTCGCGGTGCCGATCGGAGTCGCGGCGGGCGTCTACCTGGCCGAGTACGGCCGCGGCCGCTTCGCGACGCTCGTCCGATACACCACCGACGTCCTGAGCGGGATACCCTCGATCGTGGTGGGCGTGGCGGCCTACGGCCTGGTGGTCGTCCCGATGGGACGATTCTCGGGGCTGGCGGGAAGCGTGGCGCTCGCCATTCTCATGCTGCCGACGATCATCCGCTCGACGGAGGAGATGGTTCGCCTCGTGCCGCGCTCCTACCGCGAAGCGGCGCTGGCGCTAGGCGCGCCGCGCTGGAAGACGATCCAGCAGATCGTGATCCCGGCGGCTCGTCCGGGGATCATGACCGCGAGCATGCTGGCCGTGGCGCGCGCCTCCGGAGAAACGGCGCCGCTCCTCTTCACCGCCCTCGGGAATCGCTTCTGGTCGCTGAAGCTCGACGAGCCGATGGCGACGCTTCCGGTCTTCATCTTCGACTACGCCCGCGCGCCCTACGACGACTGGAATCGGCAGGCGTGGGCCGGCGCGCTGGTGCTGGTCCTCCTCGTCACGCTCCTCTCGGCGCTCTTGCGGCTGACGGTTCGGCGGGTTCGGGCGGCTTAGTCGCTGGTGTCGAGCCGCGGCGCGGGTTCGTCTCCATCCCGAGCCGGTGAATGCGTTACGATCGCCGGATGAAACGCTGGCTCGCCGCCGGTGCGATCGCGCTCGTCGCGGTCGTCGCCGCGGTCCAATTACGCCAAGCCCCGCCGAGCGGACGCGTTATTGCGAGCGCCGATGCCGACCGGTCGCTGGCCGAGGCGTTCGAGCGCCATGATCGAAACGTCCTCGTCGAAGGCCAAGGAACGGTGATCCGGGTTCTCTCCGACGATCGCGACGGTAGTCGCCACCAACGCTTCATCCTCCGGCTGGCGTCGGGGCAGACCGTGCTCGTGGCGCACAACATCGATCTCGCGCGACGGATCGCGTCCCTGAGGGCGGGGGATTCGGTGTCGTTTCGAGGTGAGTACGAGTGGAACGCCGTCGGTGGGGTGATCCACTGGACTCACGCCGATCCGGCGAGTCGGCATCCCGCCGGATGGATCAAGCACCACGGAGAGACCTACCAGTAATCGGCCAGGTAATCGGCCGGGCGATGCCGCCCGCCGTGTTCGCGGCCGCCCGAAACCACGCGCATCTCGGCCTCGCTAGCCGCCGGGGTAGGCGGCGACGAACTGAAGCAGCTTCTTGTAGTGAGTGCTGAAGCCGAACGCTTTCATCTCCTCCACGGCGTCGGCGCGCGGCCACTTCTGCCGCTCGATGCGATAGATCGCGGCCATCGCGCCCGTCCGGTCCCGTCCCCGCTTGCAATGGAAGAAGAGCGGGCGGCGCGCCGGATCGGACGCCAGCTTCAGGAACGAATCGATCTGTCCCTGCGTCGGCGGCTCCGCCGAGAAGATCCCGGCCTTCATCGGGAGCTCAACGAACGCAATTCCGGCTCTGGTCAGCTTCTCCCGCTCTCCCGATCCACTCCAGAACGCGACGACGGTCCGATAGCCGTGGCTTCGCAGATACTCGATCCCTTCGTCCGTGGGCCGCCCGCCGCGCGAGAGGCCCGGCTCGATGTCCGCGAAGTTGGAGATGCCGTGGACCTCGGGCTTCGCGACGGCGAAGGGGACGCCGGTGCTCGAGGTGAGTTGTTCCTGGACCCGAGCCCAGGTCGTGGTGGGTGCGAAGGGGCCGGCGGCGAGAGCGATCGCCAGCGTCGCGGCGAGGAGAGTGCGGCGGCTGGACTGCATTCCGAAATTCTACACCCGATCGGCTGGACGGCTCCGACCTACCTCATCCGGCGATGTCGGTCCGTTCGTCGGCGTGGTGCTTGATCACGCGGGCTTCGGCCACGAAGATCGCCTCCTCGGCGATGTTCGTCGAGAGATCACCCACGCGCTCCAAGTTGCGGCTGATCAGAAGAAGTTCGAGCGCGCCCGGCACCGACTCCGGCTCCCGGAGCATCCGGCCCGAGAGGGAGGTGAAGACCTGCGCCTTGTCCGAGTCGATCTCGGAGTCTCGCTCGCATACCTGGCGCGCGAGGACGACGTCGTCGCGGAGCCAGGCCGAGACGGCGTCCCTCAGCGCGGCGCGCGACCGCTCGCCCAGCCGCGGCAGTTCGTCTGGCGGCACGATCGGCGCCATTCGGCTCAGCTTCAGCGCGCTCTGCGCGATGTTCACGGCGTGATCGCCGATCCGCTCCATATCGTTCGAGAGGCGGATGGAGGCGACAAGGAAGCGGAGGTCGCGAGCCACGGGCTGCTGAAGGCCGAGGAAGCGAAGGCACTTCTCTTCCACTTCCAACTCGATGGCGTCGATGCCCGCGTCGTCGGCGAAGACTTCCTCGGCCAGTCGGCCGTTCCGAGTGCGGACCGCCTCCATCGCCTTCGTGAGGGCGGTCTCGGCGCGTCCCGCCATCTCGCTCAGGCGGTCGCGCAGAGCTTCCAGATCGTGGTGAAAGTGCCGTTCCATGTCGTCTCGCTTGCCGGGGCTCGGCCGATCAGCCGAAGCGCCCCGTGATGTAGTCCTCGGTGAGCCGCTCGCGCGGCTGCGTGAAGAGCCGCTGCGTAGGGCCCTCCTCCACGAGTTTACCAGTCAGGAGGAAGACGGTCCGGTCGGAGATGCGTGCCGCCTGCTGCATGTTGTGCGTGACGATCGCGACCGTCACCGTCGATTTGATTGCCAGGATCAGCTCCTCGATCTTGGCGGTCGCGATCGGATCGAGCGCGGAGGCCGGCTCGTCGAGGAGGAGAACCTCCGGCTCCACGGCCAGCGCGCGCGCGATGCAGAGGCGCTGCTGCTGTCCCCCCGAGAGCCCCAGGGCGGAGCGGCCGAGCCGGTCCTTCACTTCGTTCCAGAGCGCGGCGCGCTTCAGCGCCGACTCCACGATCGCCTCCAGCTTTCCCCGGCCCCGCACGCCCTGGAGCCGCGGGCCGTACGCCACGTTGTCGAAGATCGACATCGGAAAGGGGTTCGCGCGCTGGAAGACCATCCCGACGCGCCGCCGGAGCTCCACCAGGTCGACGCCGGAGCGAAGTATGTCCTCGCCGTTGAATGTGAGCGCGCCGTCGTAGCGGATGGGTGGGTAGAGGTCGTTCATCCGGTTGAAGCAGCGGAGGAGCGTCGACTTGCCGCAGCCCGACGGGCCGATGATGGCGGTGATCAGTTCCTTCCGGATCCCGATCGTGACGCCGTGGAGCGCCTGGTGCGAGCCGTACCAGAGCGAGAGGTCGCGCGCCTCGAGCGAGAGCGTCGCGGCGACCTCCGTCGCCGCGCCCGCATCGTCGCCGGGTCGTGAAGAAATCATTTCGAGTAGAGTCGCATTCGTCGTCACGCTCTCATGAGGATAGCGGCGCCGGGCGCCGGCTCTCCATCACGGTCTTGTTACGAATCGGTTACGGAACGAGACCCGCGGCCGCCCCGCCGGGGCCCCCACGGGGAATCTCGAACCAGAACGTGCTCCCCGCGCCCGTCCGGCTCTCCACGCCGGCCGTGCCGCCGTGGAGCTGGACAGCGTGCTTCACGATGGAAAGGCCGAGCCCCGTCCCGCCGAGCGATCTCGAGCGCCCCTGATCGACCCGGTAGAAACGTTCGAAGAGTCGGGGAACGTGCTCCGGCGGGATACCGCGCCCCGAGTCGGAGACCTCCACGCGCGCCGAGCCGCCCGGAGCGGCCACTTTCACCTTCACCCAACCCGCCTCGGTGTACTTGATGGCGTTGTCGATCAGGTTTCGGAGCGCCAGTTCGAGCCGCGTTCGGTCGCAGCGCACCCAGACGCCGGAAGGGGCGTCGACCTCGATCGTGAGACCTCGCCGCCCGGCGAGGTCGTCGAACGAGGCGGCCAATTCCCGCACCACGCCGCCCAGATCCCAATCTTTCAAATCGAGCTCCGCGTCGGGCCGCTCGAGGTCGGCGAGCGAGAGGAGGTCGTCGACCAGCACCTCCAGGCGCTCGGCCTGCGTCCGGATCGTCTCGACGAAGCCCTCGCGATGCTTCTCGTCGGTCAAGCCCCCGTGGAGGAGCGTCTCGGCGTAACCGCGAATCGAGGTGAGCGGCGTCTTCAATTCGTGGGAGGCGTTGGCCACGAACTCGCGGCGGATCTCCGCCGCGCGACGCTCGGGCCCGAGGTCCTCGATGGTGAGGAGCCACCCTTCGGCATGCTCCACGTCGGGCACGGGCGTCACGCTCACCACGACGTCCCGCCGCCCCTCGGCGTAGAGAGCGGCCTCGCGCGTGACGGCGCGGCCCGTGCGGACCGCCTCCTCGCCGATCTCCACCAACACGGGCTGTCGCGCCGCCGAGAGCTTCGGCGTGCGAGACGGCGCCTCCACCCCCGCGGCCGTCCAGAAAGGGGCGTTCGCGTAGCGAATGGTGAGATCGCGGCTGAGGAGGGCGACCCCCTGCGGGAGGAAATTCAGCGCGGCCGCCGCCTCGTCGCGCTCGCGCACGAGATCCCGGCGTTCCCGCTCCTCCCGCTCGGCGACCTCGTTCAGGGCTCGGGCCATCCCCGCCAGGTCGTCGTGGAAGTCCACGGGAGCGCGCGCGGCGAGATCGCCGGCGGCGAGCGCGTTCGCCGCGTCCTCCAGTTCGCCGATGCGGCGGCCGAAACTCGCGACGAGCGGGTAGGCGGCCGCCGCGAAGATCGCGAAGATGGCGGCGAGAAAGAGCCAGAGCCCGAACTCCGGGCCGGGCGAACGGCGATCGATCATCCACCCCGCGAGGAGAAGGACGATCGCGATCAGGGCGAGAAGCGAGAGATAGAAACGACGCGAGGCGGGGCGCATGAGCGCTACCCTACCACCGGTCGCGGGAGGCTTCGACGCGGAACTAGCGGGCGGGGAACTCGGCCGAGTAGCCGACGCCCGTGACGGTGCGAATCAGCGAGGCGTCCTTTCCAAGCTTCGCGCGGAGCCGTCGAACGTGGACGTCGACCGTTCGAGTTTCCCCGAAGTAGCCGAGACCCCAGACCTTGTCGAGGAGCTGCTCGCGGGAGAAGACCTTCCCGGGGCGCTGCAGGAAGTACTCGAGGAGCCGGTATTCCGTCGGCGTCAGGTGGATCTCCTGCTGGCGCAGGAAGACCTGGTGCCGCTCGCGGTCGAAGCGGAAGGGGCCGACCGCCTCGGGCCCCGACGGCTCGTCGGGACGGGTGCGGCGAAGGATGGCGCCGACCCGGGCCAAAAGCTCCTTGGGTGAGAAGGGCTTCGTCAGATAGTCGTCCGCGCCTCTTTCGAAGCCGATTAGTTTGTCCATCTCGGTGCTTCGCGCGGTGAGGAGGAGAACGGGGATCGACCGGGTGCGCGGCTCGCTCCGAATCGCCTCCAGGACCTCGATGCCGCTTCGTTTCGGGAGAAGGAGGTCGAGGACGACGAGATCGGGCGGGGACTGATAGAGCCGCTCCAGCGCGGCCTCGCCGTCGGAGGCCTCGATGACCTTGTATCCGTCGCGGGACAGGTTGTAGCGGATGAGCTCGAGAATGTCCGGCTCGTCGTCCACGACCAGGATGGTGGAGCGGGGCGTCTTCGACACGTCGATGAATGTAGCACGCGTGCCGGGCATGCCAGGAACTACCCCGCCACCCATTTGCAGCAGCCCCATTGACTTCCCGTCCGGACTCCGGTAGCCTTTTCCGTCTCGATTGACTTCACACAAGGTTTCCGGCCTCCGGGACCGACAGGAGTAGCCGTGACGAAAACTGATCAGCGAAAGTTCTTCTTCACTCTGGCCGGCGTGGCCCTCTGCCTCTACACGCTTTGGCCGACGTTCCAGTTCTACGCCCTATCTCCCGCCAAGCGCCAAGAGGTGCTCCAGGCGAGGCCCGCGGCCGCCACGAACGACGACGACCGGAAGCGGCTCCAGAAACTGGCCGACCTCCGCGACAAGTCGATCAAGCTCGGCCTCGATCTCCAGGGCGGCATGTATCTCCTCCTCGAGGTCGACAAGTCGAAGCTAGGTCCGGCCGAGGCGAAGAACGCCGTCGACCAGGCGATGCAGATCATCCGGAACCGTATCGACCAGTTCGGGGTGGCCGAGCCCTCCATTCAGAAGCAGGGCGACAACCGCATCCTGATTCAGCTTCCGGGCCTCCTCGATCAGGGGCGCGCGAAGGAGCTGATCGGGCAGACGGCCCTCCTCGAGTTCAAGCTCGTGAAGACGGACGACGAGCATCGCGCCATCCTCGACCGCCTCGACAAGTACTTCGCCCTGAAGCTGGCGCCGCCGGCGGCCGGGGTCGCCGCGCCCGATTCGCTGGCGAGGCCCCTCACGTCGCGATTCCTCTCGGTGGGGCAGGCCGGCGAATCGTTCGTGCTCTCCGAAAACGTCGCCGCCGTCGACTCGATGCTGTCCCATGTTCGCGCCGACTCGACGTTCCAGCTCGACGCCGCCTTCGCCTGGGAGGCCCACGAGGCCGATCGGGAAGGCCGCACGGGACGGGCGCTCTACGTCCTCACGAAGGATCCCCTCATGCAGGGGAAGGAAGTCCAGAGCGCGCAGATGCGTCTCGACCTCGACCAGCAGCGGCCCGGCGCGCCGGGCGTCTCGTTCACGCTGACGAGCCGCGGAGGCGCCATGTTCGCCGACATCACCGGCTCGAACGTCGGCCGCCGCCTCGCGATCGTCCTCGACAATCGCGTCCAGTCGGCGCCGAACATCCACGAGCGGATTCCGCGGGGCCAGGGCTCCATCACGGGCTCCTTCACCGAGGAGGAAGCGCAGAACCTTTCCATCGTCCTCCGCTCGGGCGCTCTCCCGGCCCCGGTGACGGTCATCGAAGAGCGGACCGTAACGGCCTCGCTTGGACAGGATTCGATCCAGCAGGGCCTCCTGGCCGGCGCCATCGGCGCGGGGGCCGTGATTCTCTTCATGGTGGTCTACTATCAGCTCTCGGGCGTCGTCGCGGTGATGGCGCTCCTCCTGAACGTCATCGGCCTCCTCGCCTGCATGGCGGGCTTCCACGCGACGCTGACGCTCCCGGGCATCGCCGGTATCGTTCTCACGATCGGCATGGCCGTCGACGCGAACGTCCTCGTCTTCGAGCGCATTCGTGAGGAACTCCGGAACAAGAAGACGGTGATGACCGCCATCGAGATGGGTTACTCGCGCGCGTATCGCACGATCGTGGACGCCAACGTGACCACGCTTCTCTCGGCGGTCGCCCTCATGTGGTTCGGAACGGGCCCGATTCGCGGGTTCGCCATCACGCTCTCGATCGGTCTGATCATCAACATGATCACGGCCGTCGGCGTATCCAAGATGATCTTCGACGCCTGGTCTCTGCGTCGGAAGGTCAACAGCATCAGCATTTAAGGGAGGCGCCGCGGTGCTCCAGATCCTCCACAACATCAACGTCGACTGGATGGGGAAGCGCGCGATCGCCTACACCATCTCGGGCATCGCCGTTCTCATCTCGATCGTGTCGCTCGTCATGCACGGCGGACCGCGCTACGGCGTCGACTTCACCGGTGGCACGCTGATCGAAGTCTCGGTCACGCCGGCCCCTCACATCGACGCCGTCCGGAAGGCCGTCGAGGCCGCGGGATTCCGCGGCGCGGAGATCCAGGGGCTCGAGCGGCCCGAACTCTTCCTCATCCGATTCGGCACCGACGAGACGCGAAAGAACCCCGAAACCATCGTGAAGGACGGTCTGGCGAGCAGCATCCCCGCTTCCAAGGTCGAGCTCCGGCGCAAGGAGAGCGTCGGCCCCCGGGTCGGCAGCGAACTGCGCGGCGCCGCGATCAAGGCGGTCTTCCTCGCGATGGGGCTCATCCTGATCTACGTCGCCGTCCGCTACGACTGGCGTTATTCGATGGGCGCCGTCGTGGCCCTCTTCCACGACGTCTTCATCTCGCTCGGGGCCGTCTCGCTCACGAATCGCGAGGTCACCCTGACGGTCGTGGCTGCGCTCCTCACGATCGCCGGCTTCTCGATCAACGACACGATCGTCGTCTTCGACCGAATCCGGGAGCGGAAGCAGTCGCTCCGGAAAGAACCGCCCACGAAGGTCATGAACATCGCCGTGAACGAGACGCTGAGCCGAACGGTCATCACCTCGCTCACGGTGGCGCTCACGGTCGTGGCGCTCTTCCTCTTCGGCGGCGACGTCATTCACGACTTCTCGTTCACGATGCTCGTCGGCGTCGTCTTCGGAACCTACTCCTCGGTCTACGTCGCGAGCGCTCTCGCCCTCGATACCCAGCTCTGGCTGGAGCGTCAGGGCAAGAAGTAGGAACCGCCGGGCGGCCCGCGGTTCGCGGGCCCGCGCGGCGCGGGAGGGGTCGATGCGCCATCACCGCTTCCGCCTGGGACACCGTCTCGCCGCGGTCCTTCTGGCCGTTACGGCCGCGGTCATTCCGCCCGTCGCGGCGCGCTCGTCCGACCAGACCCCCTCGGTTTCACCGGCGCCCCAGGCTACCCCCGCGCAGCTGATGGCTGCGCTCGAGCGGGCCTGGACGGCCGGCGACACCAATGCCATCGCCTCGCTCTGCGACAGCGCCACGGTGCGGATCGCCCTGAAGCCGGGCGCCCCTCCCGCCGCGGCCCCCACGCTGAACGCCGTCGCCTTCCTGATCCACGACCAGCTCGATCTCGTCGTGTCGCGCCAGTTCCGCGTCGTGCGCCTCGACACCAACGAGAAGAAGGGGACCGCGAAGGCCTGGGCCTCCTGGCATGGCACGTGGGGCGGTGGGAAAGGGGCGCGCGACATCGAGGTCGTGCTGGCGGCCCGCGCGACGGCCGACGGCGCATGGCTCCTGACGGAGATCCGCGCCAACGACTGAGCCCCGCGTGGCTACGGAGCGCCCTCCCGTGAACGCCGACGTCCTCTACACATCCGATCTCCACGGCAGCGAGCCCCACTACCTGGAAACGCTGGAGTGGGCGCGCCGGCTTCACGCGCGCGCCATTCTCCTCGGCGGGGACCTGGCGCCACACGGCTCGATCGGCGATCAGCGCCTTTTCTACGAGAGCTTCCTCCTCCCGCTCCTTCGCGCGTACCTCGAGGAAGAGGGCTCGGCCGACATCTGGTGGATCATGGGGAACGACGACTGGGCCGCGCACGTCCAGCTCCTCGAGAAGTCCGGGCTCCCGCGGCTTCGCCACGCGCACGGGCGCGTCGTTCCGTTCCTCGACGGCTGGTCGCTGGCGGGGCTCGCCTGCGTTCCCGTGAGTCCCTTCGCACTTAAAGACTGGGAGCGCTGGGAGGAGGGGCTCGGCCCCGCCACCCGGTGGAACGGCTTCAAGAGCGACGCGACGGGGACGAGCCACCCGTTCAGTTTCGTGGGGCACGAGCGCGACGCGACGATGGCGGGGGAATTCGCGGCGCTCGAGCGCGCGTGGCCCGCCGACGAGTCGCGCGTCCTCTGCATGTTTCACGGGCCGCCCCACGGCACCGCGTGCGATCAACTGCATGGCCGCGTCCACGTCGGCTCGCGCGAAACGCGCCGCTTCCTGGAGCGGCGCTTGCCCACGCTCTCGCTCCACGGCCACATCCACGAATCGCCGGCCGTGTCGGGGCGATTCGCCGACCCGATCGGGCCGACGCTCTGCGTGAACGCGGGCCAGAGTCCGAAGGCGCCGCTGGCGGCGGTCTCCTTCTCCATGGCCGACCCTGCCGGATCGCTGACGCACACGCTCCTCGGGCCGATGCGATGAGCGCAATCATGGGCCTGGGCGCGCGGGATTCCCGATGAGGATCCACCTCCTGCAGCACGCTCCGCACGAGGGCCCGGCGGCCATCGCCGATTGGGCGGCGGCGCGCGCCCACACGATCGCCGTCACCCACCTCGATCGAGGAGAGCCTTTGCCGGCCGTCGGCGACTTCGACATGCTGGTGGTGATGGGCGGGCCGATGAGCGTGAACGACGAGGCGGCGCACCCTTGGCTCGTCGCCGAGAAGGAGTTCATCGCGTCCACGGTTCAGGAGGATCGCCGGGTTCTCGGCGTCTGCCTCGGATCGCAGCTGATCGCGGCGGCGCTGGGGAAGCGCGTCTACGCGGCGAGCCGTCCCGAGATCGGCTGGTTCCCGGTCCGCGCGCGACCGGAGGCGGCGGCCTCTCGGACGTTCGGGGGAATCGTCGGAATCTTCACGCCATTTCACTGGCACGGCGAGACGTTTGACCTGCCCGAGGGGGCGACTCACTTGGCGGAGAGCGACGCCTGCGCCCATCAGGCCTTCGAGATCGAGTTCGACGGCGGCCCGTCGCGCGGTGGCGCCCTCGTTCTGGCGCTTCAATTCCACCTGGAAGCGACCGAGGCAACCGTCCGCGCCATGTGCGAAGGCCAGAAAGAGGATCTCGCCCTCGGCGAGTCCGGCGCCGGCGACGCGAAGCCGCTGTCGTCGTCGGCCCTCCTCGGCGAGCCGGCCCGCTACGCGGCGCTCCGCCCGCTCCTAGACGATCTCCTCGATCGCCTCACGGCGCCTCGCGCCGCCTTCCGCGACACCTGGGGCGCCACGGCGCCACGCACGGACTAGCCGCGGTCGGATTTCAGGCGCGCCGACTCCTCGGGATTGAAGATCGCCTCGATCGGCATCTCGAAGAGCTTCGACATCTTGAACGCGAGGGGGAGGCTGGGGTCGTACTTCTCCGATTCGATGGCGTGAATCGTCTGGCGCGACACGCCCAGCCGCTCCGCGAGATCGGACTGCGTCCAGTCGCGCTCGGCGCGCAGCACACGCAGCCGGTTCTTCATCGGTAGCGCCGCCGCGCGGCGATGAGGCCGATGAAGTAGAGCCAGAAGACGAGAGGCCAGAGGCGGAGGTAGGTGACGAGATCGTGGCGGATCGCGCCGACCATCTCGAGGAGCCCGATCGTCATGATGAGAAGGATCGCGAGGGGATAGGCGATGCCGAGCGCCTCGAGCGTGATGAGGCGTTGAAGTTCGTCGAGACGACGCACGGCCTGAAGCCAGCGGTGGAGGTAGAGCCCGAAGAGCGGCACCGGCGCGAGCGCCACGGCGACCTGGGCGGCGCGCGGCATCGGCACGAAGCGGAGCGCGAAGAGCGCCCCAACGTAGACGACCCCGAAGAGCATCAGATAGGGCGTGGTGCGCGCCGTCTCGGGTGAGCAGTCGGGTCCGTGGGGAATGGCGGGGGCTTCGGTGCGTTCCATCGATTCCTCCTTCGATTTCAAGCCGGTCCGTCGCGCGTTCAGCGCGCTCGTTTCACGGCACAGAGTGAAGATATGGCGGCCTTGTCTTTTTGTCAAGTTTACTTTACCTTTAAATCTTCGCCCCTTCCGGAACCGGCCCTAACAGCCGATGGTTTCCTGGATACGGCGTCTCGACGCGGAGGCGCCTCTGGTATCCTTGGGTGATCGCGACCCCACCCTGGCCGCCCCTCCACCACCAGACTCCATGGAGAGCCGCTAAGAATTTATGATTCAACGTGTTACATCGCTGCTTCGCCGCCTTCCGGCGGGCCTCGCGCTCGCGGCATCGCTCCTCGTTCTCACGCCCTCTGACGCCCCCGCGCAAACGCAGGGAGCGCGCCCCGATCTTTCCGGCGGCTTCACGGTGGCGCGGCTCAAGTACACGGGGGGAGGCGACTGGTACTCCGACGAAACGTCGCTTCGAAATCTCCTTCGCGCGCTCCGCGAGCGGGGCGACGTTCGCGTGTCGCACGACAAGGAAGCGGTGGTGACGGCAACCGATCCCGAGCTCTGGAATTTTCCGATGCTCTTCATGACCGGGCACGGCAACGTGAAGATGAGCGAAGACGAAGTGAAGGCGCTCCGCGCCTATCTCGACCAGGGCGGCTTTCTCTGGGCCGACGACAACTTCGGCCTCGACCCCTCCTTTCGCGCGCTGATGCTCCGCCTCTATCCCGAATCGCCGCTGACGGAACTTCCCTTCAGCCACCCGCTCTTCAAGGCGCCGTTCGCGTTTCCGAGCGGCGCCCCCAAGGTGCACGAGCACGACGGCGGCCCGCCGCACGTCTTCGCCGTCCACCGGAACGGCCGGATCGTGGTTCTCTACACGTTCGACACCGACATCGGGAACGGGATCGAGGACGCGGGAATCCACGACGATCCCCCCGCGAAGCGCGAGGCCGCCATGCGCTTCGCGCTGAACATCGCCAACTACGTGGTCACGAATTGAGATGACTCCGGCCCGCGATACCCTCCACCGGCACCTCGCTCGCGCGAAGCGCGCCCTCTTCCGGCGCGCCGCGGAGCGGACAGCGCTGCCGCTCGTCGCCCTCGGGGCCGCGCTCCTCGCTTTGGCCCTCGTCCTCGCGCTCGTCGCGACGCTCTATCGTGGGCACTACGCGGCGCTTCGCCTCGCGCTCGTGATCGGAGCGGGGCTTCTGACGGCCGCCGCGGTCCGCCGGATGATTCGAGAGCACCTCTCCGAGGAAGCGATCGCGATCGAAGCGGGCTCGCTCGAGCCGGAGCGGAAGGACGAGATCCTCACCGCGTTCGAACTGGCGCGCACTTCCGGCACCGGCACGTCGGACTCTCTGCGGGATGCCGCGATCGCCATGGCCGCGAACCGCGCCGAAGTGCTCCCCATGGAACGGCTCTCCGACTGGCCCGCGCGACGCCGGTGGCTCGCCATCGCGGGGAGTTCGCTGGCGGTCGCGGTCATCGCCGCCGTCGCCGGCGGAACGCGCACGCCGCTCGTCCTCGCTCACATCGCCGATCCCGCGTCCGCGCCCCGCGCCCCCATCGTGATCCGGGTGACGCCGGGCGCCGCGGAGATCGACGGCGGCGCCACCGTCGTCGTCCGCGCCTACGTGCGCGGCACCTCGTCGCGCGCTCGCCTCCTCACGCGCCGCGGCGACGAGTGGGTCGATACGAACATGAGCATTTCCGACGCGACGGCCTCGGACGCGACGACCACCCCCGCGGCCGCGGCGGACGAGAAGCCGCGCCCCGGTGAACGCGTCTACGAGACACGGCTCGCGAATCTGAAGGAGGACGTCCACTATCGCGTCGAGGCTGCCGACGCCGAGACCCCGGCCTACACGCTGGCGGTCCGCGACCTTCCCCGCGCCACCGGGTATCGCATCCGCTACGAATATCCCGCCTACACCGGCCTCAAGACCGAGGAGACGCAGGCCCTCACCGGAGATCTCGCGGCGCCGCGGGGCACGCGGGCGCACCTCGAGGTGACCCTCAGCCGCGACGCGGCGAGCGCGACCCTCATCGGCGACCGAAGCGGCGCGCGCATCGAGGGAACGCGTGGCGTCCGCATCGCCGGGTTCGACGTGCCGATGCGGAGCGACGACGAAATCACGATCCGCCTGACCGATTCGCGCGGGCGGCGGGCCGACCTGGGGCCCTTCGATCTCCGCGCCATTCCCGACCGACCGCCCACCGTGACCGTCCTCGCCCCCGGCGTCGTGGAGGACGTTTCTCGCGACATGGTCGCGGCGATCGTCGCCGGCATGACCGACGATCACGGCGTGCGAAAGGTCCTCCTCCGCTATCACGCGCGCGACGAAGCGGCCAAGGTGGAGACGGTCCACGAGGAGAGAGCGGGGGCGCGGGAGCTCGCGATTCGCTACACGTGGCCGCTCCAGACCATGAATCTCCTTCCGGGCGAGGAGATCTCCTACCAGGTGGGCGCCGTGGACGGGAACGCCGTCGACGGGCCGCAGACGACCTGGTCGGACGAGCGCCGGCTTCGCTTCCCCTCGGCCACCGAGATCCTCGCCTCCATGCAAAAGGAGCGCGACGAGACCATCCAGACGCTCGAGGAGACGCTGAAGGGGGCGAACGAGCTGCAGCAGAAATCGGAGGAGCTCTCCCGCGACATCGGACGCTCCCGCGAGACGACGTGGGAGCAGCGCCAGCAGGTGCAGAAGACGCTCGACGAGGAGCAGAAGCTCCGCGACATGGTGGACAGGGCCGCGCAGCAACTCCAGCAGAGCGCCGAGAAACTGTCGCAGTCGCGCATGCTGAACGCGGAACTCGTCCAGAAGATCAACGAGCTGCAGCAGCTCCTGAACGAGATCAAGGACCAGTCGCTGGTGCGCGCCATGCAACGGCTCCAGGAAGCGCTCCGCACGATGCAGCCGCAGGACGTGGAGCGCGCCATGCAGAATTTCAAGGTGACGCAGGAGGACGCGATCAAGAACCTCCAGCGGACGATCGAGCTCCTGAAGCAGATCCGGATGGAGGAGCGGATGGAGGCGGCCTCCGAGCGCGCGGCCGAGATGGAGCGGCGCCAGATCGCGCTGAACGACTCGCTCGCCCGTGCCAAGAGCGCCGAGGAGGCGAGGGATCTCGCGGAGAACCAGAAGCAGATCGAGAAGATGACCGCGGAGCAGAAGGCGGCCATGGATGCCCTGGCGAAGGATCTCGCCGCCATGGATCAGCAGGCCGCGAAGGAAGCACAGGAGCTGAGCCAGCAGCTGAGCCCGCAGGAGATGCAGCAGGCCATGCAGGAGGCGGAGCGCTCCATGAGCGCCGGCGATCGCCAGGAGGCGAGGGAGAAGACGGACTCGCTCCAGAAGAAATTGCAGCAGCAGCGGAAGCAGACCGACCAGATGCGCGAGGGATTTCGGGACCGGAAGAAGAACCAGCTGGCGAAGGAGATGGAGAACGCCGCGCAGGATCTTCTCGACATCGCCTCACAGCAGGAGAAGATGCTCCACGACGAGGAGAGCTCCGTCAACGAGCGGGCCGAACGGCAGAAGGGCCTCGAGGAGACGACGAAGAGCGCCGCGAACCGCGTGAACGACATCGCGAAGCAGACCCTCTTCCTCGCCCCCGACGTGGCGCAGTCGCTCGGGCGCGCGCTCCAGAACCAGGAGAGCTCCGTGGGCCGCTACTCGCAGCAGGACCTCCTGGGCGGCCTCATGGGGACGAAGGAGTCGACCATCGCACTGAACCAGGCGGCCACGGGACTCCTGAAGTCGAAGGAGAATATGCAGGGAGCGAAGTCGTCGACCGGAATGTCGGAGGCGATGCAGCAGATGCAGTCGCTCGCCGGGCAGCAGCAGGGCCTGAACGAGGAGACGATGGGGATGATGCCGGGGCAGGGGGCCGAGGGATCGGAGGGGCGCCTGAAGCCCGGTGACGGCGACGCGCTCTCTCGCATGGCGGCCGAACAGGAAGCGATCCGCCAGGGGATGGAAGAGGCGATGGAGAAGATGGGGAAGGGAGGCGGGAAGCCGCTCGGCGACATGGACGGCGTGGCGAACGACATGAAGGGCGTGGAGCAGGACCTTCGCGCCGGCCGCCTCGATCAGGAGACTGTGAACAAGCAGCAGCGGATCCTGAGCCGGCTGCTCGATGCGCCGCGGAGTGTGGAGAAGCGGGACTATTCCCGGAAGCGGATGTCGCGCCCGGGGGTCGACGTCGTGCGCTCCTCGCCGGGCGCCCTCTCGCCCGAACTCCTGAAGTCGCGCCCGTCTCTCGCGTCGCTCCTCGCCAAGGGGAGCCGCGACCCGGTGACGCCGAAATATCGCGCCCTGGTGGACGAGTACCTCGAGTCGCTGATGAAGGAGGGGGGACGGTGAGAAACGCGACGGCCAACGGAGCGATCGTTCTGCTGCTGGCGCTCGCCGCCTTCGGGACGCTCGCGCCGGCGCCCGCTTCGGCCGAGCCCAAGCCCAAGAACGAAGGCCCGCCCCCCGCCAAGCCGAAGATCATGATCTCGACGCAGAATGGGGGCGTCGTCGCGATCCCGTCCGGCGACGAGGAGGCCGACACCGAGAAGGCCGACGTCGATTCCGTCCTCGGAGGACTCCCTCGCACCTATCAAATACTCGTCCGCCGCTTCGGGACGATGAGCCCCGCCGACTCCCTGGGCGACGGCGCCTATCGGCTGGCCGAGACGGCCTTCACCGCCGGCAAGTTCGACGACGCCGGGAAGGGCTACCTCGACTTCGCCCGCCGCTATCCGAGGAACCTTCGCGTGAACGATGCGCTCTCCACGATGCTCCTCATCAAGGATGGGCGCGACTTCGAGGACCAGCCTCTTCTCCTCTACGCGCGCGGGCGCGCCTACCGCGACGCGGGGCAGCCCGATTCGGCCGTCGCCGTCCTGACCGCGGCCGCGCAGCGCTATCCCGGCGCGAAGGTGCGGGATCACGTCCGCCTCATGCTGGCCGAGATGGCGCAGGCGCGCGGCGATCACGCGCACGCGCTCCAGTGGGCCGTGGCCGCGGCCGACACCGCCGCGAAGAGCCGCCTCGCTCCCTACGCGCTCAAGATCGCGGCCGAATCCTCGCTAGCCCTCGGCGAACCGCCGCAGAAGGCGCTCGCCTACTACAAGACGATCCTCGAGAAATATCCACAATCACCCGTGACGCCCGAGGCGCGATCGCGCGCCCTCGCCATCCGAAAGAGGATGCCCCAGTGAGACGCGTGCGTCGCACCGCCCTCGCCGTTCTCCTCTTCGCGTTCGTCGCGGCGGCGGCGCCCGCCGTGGCGCCCGCGCGCGTCCTCATCCCGATGGATCTCTCGCAGGCCGACCACCTTCGTGCCTACGGGCTCGTCTACTGGGCGCTCACGAAGGGCATCCACGGCGAGTGGCTTCTCAACTACCGCGGCGGCTCGTTCCTTCTTCCCGACATGTCGGGGCTCCCAGACGAGGCTCTGGTGCGGGGCGTGACGATCGAGCCGGTGGACGAGGCCGCGGTCGCGAAGATTCAGGCCGAGATCGCCGACAACAACATGGAGACGATCAAACTGGAGACGGCCCCGCGAGTGGCCGTCTACGTCCCGCCGAGCGCGCCCCCTTGGGACGACGCGGTGCAACTGGCGCTCGAGTACGCGCAGATTCCCTACGTGAAACTGTGGGACGCCGAGGTCCTCGACGGAAGACTCTCCGAGTACGACTGGCTCCATCTCCACCACGAGGACTTCACGGGGCAGTACGGAAAGTTCTACGCCGCCTTCGCGTCGGCCGGCTGGTATCAGCGGCAGGTGGCGGAGAACGAGGCGGTGGCGCACAAGTACGGCTTCGCGAAGGTCTCGGAACTGAAGAAGGCAGTGGCGCAGTCGATCAAGGGATTCGTGGCGCAGGGCGGATTCCTCTTCGCCATGTGTTCCGGCACCGACACGTTCGACATCGCGCTCGCGGCGGGGAAGACCGACATCGTCGGTCGCGAGTACGACGGCGACGGCGTCGATCCGCGCGCCGAGTCGAAGCTCGACTTCTCGCAGACGCTGGCCTTCCAGAACTTCCAGCTCGAGATGAATCCGCTCGTCTACGAGTACTCGAACATCGACACCACGCAGAAGGCCGCCGTGCGCGGGCAGTTCGGCGACACCTTCACCCTCTTCGACTTTTCGGCGAAGCAGGACCCCGTCCCCACGATGCTGATTCAGAACCACGTCTCGACGATCAAGGGATTCCTGGGCCAGACGACCGGCTTCGAGAAGTCGCTGATCAAGTCGGGCGTCACGATCCTGGCGGAAACGCCCGGGCAGGACGACGTGAAGTACATCCACGGACACTTCGGCAAGGGGACCTTCACCTTCTACGGCGGACACGATCCCGAGGACTACCAGCACGCCGTCGGCGATCCCCCGACCGATCTCTCGCTCCACAAGAACTCGCCAGGCTACCGGCTCATCCTGAACAATGTCCTCTTCCCGGCCGCCGAGAAGAAGGAGAAGAAGACGTAGGATTACCCGTCGCGATCGTCGCTCTTCCGCACCCTCGACCCACCTTTCCGTCCCTGCCACGCTGACATAGCGCTGTCATCCTGGCAGGCGAATCGCGCCTGAACCGCCCCATCCGCGCGGCACGCCGGCCACCTCCTTACCCCATCCCGGCGAGCGACTTGCCGTCGAGACGCTCGCCCCTGCGGCCCCCGGCACGCTCCATGCGTTTAACCTCTGAACGGCACTTCCCCTCTCCCCGCGATGCAGGTCGGTACCCACGATCGGAGCGATCCCGTGGCGCCCAAACCAGGCAGCGTCCCGCGCACGATGTCCGTCGCGCTATCGTTCACCCTCCTCGTGGTCATACTCATCGCGCTCGCCGACACCGGATGCACCACCTACCGGAAGGACGCGCGACCGATACCCGAGATCGTGGCCAAGAAGCCGCAGCCCACCATGCGGCTCACGCTTGCCGGGGGGGAGAGGGTCGAGGTGGACAAGGTCTTTGTTCTTGGCGACACCTTGGTCGGGACACAGACGATTCCCGGACAAAGCACCTGGAAGGCCACCCAGGAAGTCCGAATTCCGCTGAGTCAGATTGCGAGCACCGAGGTCCTATACACAGACGGTGTGGCGACAACGTTACTCATCGTCGCCATCGGCGCGACCGTGATCATCGCCATTGCGGGGGGTTCAGGCACGCCGAGCGGCTCCTCCACGGGGTCAACTGATCCATGCGAGAACGCGATGATGTCGTGTCCCACGCTCGCCAGTTGGGACGGCGCCACATGGCGGCTCGACTCGGGGACGTTCGCCGGCGGGATCATGCCGGCTCTGGCGCGCACCGACGTAGACCTTCTCCAATTCGCGCGAGCGGAGCGCGATATCGTTCGCGTTCGGCTTCAGGGCGCCGGTGGAGAGGTCGATCACGTCGACGCTGTGGAGCTCCTGGCCGTCGACCACGCGGAAGGGGCCGAGGTGATTCCGGACCCATCCGGCATCCTTCGCGCGCTCCGCGATCCGCTTCCTGCGCGTGACGCGAAGGACGACCGCGGCGCCGATGCGCGCCCGCGCGTGGAACGTCTCGACGGATGGGGATGGGAGTCGTCGCTCAGCCCGGCGACCGCGAACGTGCAACCCGCCGAGGTTCGACCGCCGGCGCCTGACTGGCTCGAGATCGTCTTTCAGCGGCCCGGCGGCGCGCGCTACGCATGGCTCGTCGTGGAGGGGAACAACACTCCCTGGGGCGGGCACCTTCTCCACCGATACGTGGCGCTCCACGGCCGCGCGACGCAAGCGTGGATGGATTCCGTCGCGGCGAACTCGGAAGCCGCCCGTTCCCTTGGTCTCGCCATCCACCACGCGTCGGCCCTTCGCGTATCGGTGGCCGGCGACAGCGGCTGGATTTCCCAGGGTGAGATCCCCGGCGCCGGGCCGGAGGTCGTGAAGCGGCAGTGCATCCGTCTCGATCTCGGCGCCGTGCAGGGTGACGAGATCCGCGTCCGACTCGAGTCGCTCCCGCTTGCCTGGTGGATCGATCGTGTCTCGCTCCAGGTCGAGGACGCCGCCGGCGTCGAGACGCAAACGGCGCGGCTCACGCGCGCGACCGCGCGAGACGGAACGAGCGCCCTCGCGACGCTCGCCGGGATCGACCATGGGCTCGTTACTCTCCAGCCGGGTGAGACGGTCGATCTCGAATTCGCGGCGCCACCGGCGCCGCCACCAGGCCGAAGCCGGAGTTACGTCGCCAAGACGACGGGCTGGTACCGGCTCGAGATCGACGAGAGCGTTCCGCCCGACACGGCCCGGCTCACCGCGATCAACGGCGATCCGCGCGGACTCTCCCGCTGGAATGAGTCGCTTCGTCGCGACGCCCTCACGAAGCTCGCGCCTCCCCCGGAGCCGGCCCGATGACCCGCGACGTTTGGATCACCGGCGTCGGGGCCATCACCGGCCTCGGCCCCACGGCCCGGCACCTGATCGAGGGGCTCCGTGAGGGGCGCTCCGCCGTGGCGGACGACGAGGCGCTCAAGGGAGTGCCGACATCGCGCGCGCCCGCGCTCCTTCCAGTGGCGCACACAAGGCGGCTCGACCGCTGCGCCTCCCTCTTCTTCTCGGCCGCCGCCGAAGCGTGGGAATCGGCCGGCCTCGCCGAAACACCGAAGGACGCCGATCGCTTCGGCGTCGTGGAGGGCTCCTCGCTCGGTCACATCTCCGATCTCCTCGCCGAGCACCGCGCTCTCATGGAGGGGCGCGCCTGCGCTCACGTCCATCCCGAGTCGGTGGTGAAGTTCATGACCGGAGCGGGGGGAGCGCAGTTCGCCCTCGTTCACGGAATTCGCGGGCCGGTCATGAGCCTCTCGGCGGGGAGCGTCTCCGGCACGTGCGCCATCGGCGAGGCGCTCCACACCGTGATGCGCGGCGAGCAGGAAGTGATCGTGGCCGGCGGCGCCGAGTCGCCGCTCGCATGGGAAGTCGTGGAGGCGTTCCGGCGCTCGGGCGTTCTGGCGGACGGCGCGAGGCCGGGAGCCCGGTCGCGCCCCTTCGACAAGGAGCGCCACGGCACGCTCCTCGGGGAAGGGGCGGCCGCGGTGGTGATCGAATCGGCCGACCACGCTCGGGCGCGGGGCGCCCGCTGTCGCGCGGTGGCGCGGGGATTCGTCTTCGTGACCGATCCGCGCTCCATGGCCGGCTCCAACCCGAACGGCGACGGCATCGCCACCGCCATGTCGCGCGTGCTCCGCGAACGCGAGCCGCTGCCGGTCGACTGGATCGTGGCGCACGGGACGGGGACGCCGACGAACGACGCCGCGGAGAGTCGCGCGATGAAGCTCGTCTTCGAAGGCGATCTCGCGCGTCTCCCGGTCACCGCGCTGAAGCCGGCCGTCGGCCACTGCCTCGGCGCGAGCGGCGCGATCGAGACGGTGGCGGCCATCCTCGCGATGGAGGAGCACTTCATCCCAGCGGTTCTCAACACGCACGCCCTCGACCCCGCGCTCCCGGCGTTCGACCTCGTCACGCGTGTCCGCGAGGCCGAGATGCGGACGGCGCTGCTTCTCTCGGAGAGCTTCGGCGGCCGCGCCGCGGCGCTCGCGATCCAGGCCGCGTAGGGGACCCGGAAACACCCGTCCGGCCGCCCCTCTCTTCCCGGTGCTTTGCCCGGTCGCCGATGCTATCCTCCGACCCCATGCCCGCCCCCGGCACCACCATCGGCCCCTACCGCATCGACCGCGAGATCGGTCGTGGTGGGATGGGCGTCATCTTCCTGGCCCAAGACACGCGCCTCGGACGTCCGGCCGCCATCAAGGCGCTGCCGGAGGACGTGGCCGCCGATCCTGAGCGCCTCGCCCGCTTCGAGCGGGAGGCGAAGGCGCTCGCGTCGCTCACACATCCGAACGTCGCCGGCATCTACGGGCTGGAGGAGAGCGACGGGCGGAAGTACCTCGCGCTGGAATACGTCGAGGGCGAGTCGCTCGCCGATCGGCTGCAGCGCGGACCGCTCTCCACCGCCGACACGATCGAGATCGGACTTCAGATCGCGGCGGGAATCGAGGCGGCGCACGAGGCCGGCATCATCCATCGCGATCTCAAACCCGCGAACGTCGTCATCACGCCGTCGGATCAGGCGAAGGTCCTCGACTTCGGGCTGGCGAAGGGAAAGGTGGCCGAGGGGCCAAGCGCTTCGAGTCCGACAACTCCCAACAGCCCCACCGCGCACTCGCCGACGCTCCTCCATTCTCCGACCATGCAGACGCCCGCCACCATGCCCGGCGTGATTCTCGGCACCGCGGCCTACCTTTCGCCGGAGCAGGCGCGCGGCAAGATCGTCGACCGCCGCACGGACATATGGTCGTTCGGCTGTCTCCTCTGGGAATGTCTCACGGGGAAACTCGCCTTCGACGGCGAGACCGTCTCCGACACGATCGCGAAGATCCTGGAACGCGAGGTGGACTGGAGCGCGCTCCCGCCCGCGACGCCGGCGGCACTCCGAGCGCTCCTGGCGCGCTGCCTCGAGAAAGATCCCAAGCGGCGCCTGCGCGACATCGGCGACGCGCGGCTGGCGCTGGAGGAGTTGAAGGCGGGCCGCTCTTCGGCGGCGCTCGCCGCGGCGGGCGTGACGGCGGACGGCGCGGCTGCGGCGGCCGACCCGCTGTCAGCGAAGGCGGCGGCCCAGTCGGCCGCGCGGCAGCGGAGCCTGGTCGGCGTAGTCGCGTTCCTCGTAGGCTCCGTCCTCTCCGTCGTGGCGTGGAACGCGCTTCACTTCGGGGGCGACCGTTCCGGTCCGGGAATCGAGCACGTCTCGATCGCGATCCCGGACAACCTGCGCGCGCTGCAGCTTCAGATCACCAACGACGGAAAGACATTCCTGCTGCGTGCGGTGCCCCGAAACGTAGCACCGGGGGAGGAGCCGATTTCGAAGATCTACGTGCGGCGACTGGAGGGCGAGAGGTTCGAGCCGCTCGCCGGCACCGACCGGGCGGCCCTCACGAGACCGTATACCGACAGCCGGTGGGTCCTATTTCTTCAGCCGATCTCCGAACGCTCGCGGGACCTCAAGATGATGCGTGCGCCGCTTGACGGAAGCGCGCCCGCCTCGGAATTGGGGAAATGGAATCCTTCATGGACGGGGGTGCCCGTCGTTCTGGAATCGGGAGACGTGCTCGCCGGTGTCGAGATCGGCGCAAAGTACGTGCGCATTCCGGCGGGAGGCGGGGCGCCGTCCCAGATGCACGATCCCGAGTTGAAGGGCGGCGACAACTCCTCGGTCTTCGTGGAAGCCCTCCCGGGCGATCGTGGCGTACTCATTGCGACCAGCTCCTACGCCGGCAACGTCTACACGCAGGGCGTCGCGGTGCTGGATCTCAAATCGGGCAAGGCGAAGCCGCTCCTCGACGACGCGGGTTCACCACGATATTCCACCACGGGGCATCTCCTCTTTTCGCGTCATTCGACTCTCTTCGCGGTTCCATTCGACCTTGAGAAGCTCGAGGTCAAGGGTTCGCCGGTGGCCATCTTGGAGGGCCTCCGGATCGACGCGGCGTGGGGGAACGGTCTGTTCGACGTCTCGTCCACCGGCTCGCTCATGTACGCCCCCGGCGGATTCACGGGGAAGGATCGCCGGCTCATGATCGTCGATGCCGAGGGACGACGCACGGATTGGTCGAGCGACCGGCTTCCGTTCGAGGTTGGCGCCAGCGCCTCCCCCGATGGCTCGAAAGCGGTGTCGATCATCGCGAACGCGTCGGGGATCTATGAGCTCTGGATCTCCGAACGTGGCGGGAGCGGCGCACGCCGCCTCGTTTCGCGGGAGGGCGCCGACTGCCTCGGTTTCGTTTGGTCGCCGGACGGATCAAAGTTCGCGTTCACCGCGATCGCGAACTCGGACGCGGACGGCATCTACACGTCCAGCACGGTCGGTACGGGCACGCCACATCGCGTCACCAAGTTCCCCAAGGACGACCGTTTCCTCGCGACCTGCTGGACGCCCGATGGTTCGCGTCTGCTCGTCACGTGGACGAGGGGTGGGCGCACCAAGGTTCTCTCGGTCCCGGCGGGCGGACCAGAGACAGCGGTCGCGGAGTCGCTCTTCGTGGGGGAATCGGGCAATCACGCGAACGCCAGCGTGTCTCCGAACGGACGGCTGGTGGCCTATCAGTCGGACGAGGGGGGACAGTTCGAAAACTTCGTGCGCGCCTGGGACGGGACGGCGCCCATCGGGGAGGCCCTCCCCGTCGGAAAGTCAGGCAGCCCCTGGGTCATGTGGAGCCGCGACGGAGGGAAGCTCCTGTTCCTGAACGAAGCGCAGAAGCTCGTGCAGGTGGACGTTCTGACGCAGCCCCGACTGGGCGCTTCCGCGCCGCGCATTCTCTGGGATTCGCGGGAGGCGAAGACCATCGGCGACTACATGTCGGTGCTTCCCGACGGCCGCGTGCTGGCGGTCCGCAAGGGCGACACCGAGGACGACCAGACCCGCATCGATCTCGTTCTCGGCTTCCCCGAGCTACTGAAGCAGCGCCTTCTCCAGGCCGGCCAGAAGTAGCCCGGAGCCGGGGCGTGCCGCGTGCCGCCCCTCTTGCCGCCCCCCGCGCGCGGGGCTACACTCCCTCCCCTATGGTTATTGCCGACGCGCTGCGCCCGGGTTTCGCCCGGCCGACCGTTACACCTGCCGCCGCCTTTGCCTACGACCTCGCGCTGATCGCCGCCGGAAGCGCGCTCATCGCCCTCTCGGCCCAGGTCGCGATCCCGCTCCCCTTATCGCCGGTCCCGGTGACGGGGCAGACCTTTGCCGTGCTCCTCGTCGCGTCGCTCCTCGGTCGCGTGCGCGGGACGGCCGCGGTACTGGCCTATCTCGCCGAAGGGGCCGCGGGCCTTCCGGTCTTCGCCGGCGCCGCCGCGGGTCCGGCCGCGTTGCTCGGCCCGACGGGCGGCTATCTCGCCGGCTTCACGCTCGGCGCCTACGTCTGCGGCTTTCTCGCGGAGCGGGGCTGGGACCGCACGCCGCTCAAGACCACCGCCAGCATGATCCTCGGCAACATCGCCATCTTCGCGCTCGCCCTTCCGTGGCTCGCGCGCTTCGTCGGCGCCTCGAACGTCTGGGCGCTCGGCTTCTGGCCCTTCATTCCGGGCGACATCGTCAAAATCGGCCTCGCCGCGGCGCTCCTCCCGATCGGGTGGAAGGCGCTCGGCGCACGGGGGCGTTAACCATGTACGATCCGACTCACGAGTACTCGCAGAACGTCCTCGTCACCGGCGCGACCGGAGGGATCGGCCGGGCGGTCTGCCGCGATCTCAGCCTGAACGGCTATCGCGTCCACGGCCTCGTCCGGAACGACGTCGCGCGCGCGCGGCTTCCGTACGCCGTCATCGGAGTGATGGGCGACATCCGGAAGCCGGAGGCGTGGGAGAACGCGATCAAGAAGGTCGACGCCGTCATTCACCTCGCGCTCCCCGGCGACTTCTCGAGCGGGAAGGTGGAGCGGGGCGACGCCGAAGGGCACGGCGCCCAGATGGCGGAAGTGCTGCACAACCTCGGCGACCTCTGTCGTCGCAACAAGAAGAAGTTCATCTACACCTTCGGCTCGGTCATGTACGAGCCCGACGCCGACGGCTGGGTGCGCGAGAGCTCGCCCATCTCCACGGGCCGCGGCTACGGCGTTCGCCACCGCCTGATCATGCCCGCCTGGCTGGAGCTGAAGAAGAAGGGGCTGAAGGCGATCTCGGTGAATCCGACGTTCGTCTACGGTCCCGGCGGATGGTTCGAGGCCGGCGTGCTGAAGCCGATGAGCCAGGGACAGTCGATGCATCTCGGCGACGGCACGCAGACCATGCACTACGTCGAAGCGCGCGACACGGCGGCGGCCTACCGGCTCGCTCTCGAGCACGGCATCGTCGGCGAGGACTACTTGATCGCCGACGACAAGCCTTCCACGCTCGGTGAGTTCACCAGGCTCGTCGCGAAGGAGATGGGCGCGCCCGCGCCGGTCTCGATCCCCGAGGAAGAAGCGATCGGCATGCTCGGCACGTGGGCGTACGAGGCCTACACGTTCTGCCCGAAGGTCGATTCCACCAAGGCGCGCGAGCACCTCGGCTGGACGCCGAGGTACAAGACGATCCAGGAAGGCGTTCCGGTCGTGATCCGCGAGTACAAGCATGCACAGGCGCAGCCTCCGGTGGATTACGAAGCCGAAGCCCGCGCCCGCTTCCGCCGCCCGGCCCCCCTGTGATCGGGAGACGGACCGCCCGGTGATGGGCCTCGTGCGCGCCGTCGCCACGCGAGTTCTCCTCGCGGCCATCGCGTGGGCCACGCTGGGAAGCCAAATCGCGCCCGCGGTTTCGCCCGCGCCTGCCACGCTCATCACCGCCGACCGCTACTTCGACGGCCTCGCCCTCCACGAAGGCCCCATCCAGGTCCTCGTCGAGGACGGGAAGATCAAGACCATCTCGGTCGCCGGCGCGCACGGTCTCGCGACGATCGACGCGGGCCCGAACGTAGAGAAGATCGACCTCTCCGGCCACACGCTCCTCCCCGGCTTCATCGACGCGCACACGCATCTCTCCTATCTCTGGAGCGACACGACCCACGCGCCGAACGACATGAAGGACTACCTCGGCTCGCCGATCGTGGTCGCGTTCGAGGCGGCGAAGAACGCCGAACTGACGCTCCTCGGCGGCTTCACGACGGTGCGGCAGATGGGTTCGATGGACGATATCGACCTCGCGCTCGCGCAGGCGATCGGGCGCGGGTTGACGCGCGGGCCGCGCATCGTCACGGCGGGCATGCTCTATCCGCCCTTCCCGGGGCGCCCAGACATCCAGTGGCCTCCCGACGGAAGTGCCTCGACGCGCGATGAGCTGGTGAAGAAGTCGCGCGAGTACCTCGGCCACGGATACAACTGGATCAAGATCTACGAGACGGGCGGCACCTACGACGACACCTCGGGAACGCCCTACTACACCTCGGACGAGATTCGCGCCACCGTGGAGGCGGCCGCACCGCGCGGCTGGGTCGCCGCGCACTGCATGGGATTCGAAGGGGCGCGCCGCGCCGCGCAGGCCGGGGTGCGCTCCATCGAGCATGGCTCGCGTCTCGACCGCGCCACGGTGCGCGAGATGGCCAAGAAGGGGATCTACCTAGACCCGACGCTCTACCATCTCCAGTGGTACGCCGATCATGGCGCGGCGCTGGAGTACGGCGCCGGCTACAGGGAGAAGCTCGCGGCGCTCCAGAAGGAGCAATTCGCTTCGCTCAAGCTCGCGCGCGAAGCGGGAGTGAAGATCGCGTGCGGCTCGGACGCGGTCTACAGCATGCACGGCGAGAACGCGCAGGAGATGGTCTGGCTCACGCGCGCCGGCCTCTCACCCACGGAGGCACTCCGCGCCGCCACCACGACGAACGCGGAACTCCTCGGCCTCCAGAGCGAAATCGGCCGCATCGCCCCCGGCTTCGCGGCGGACCTCGTCGCGGTGCCAGGCGATCCCACGAAGGAGATCGGCGCCGTGACGCACGTCGACTTCGTCATGAAGAGCGGCGACGTCGCGCGCCGCCCTTAGAGCCGCTCCCGCGCCATGCCGATGAAATCGCGCGCCGTTCTCGCCATTCTCGCCGTGGCCGCCGCCCTCCTCGCGGCGCTCGTGGCACTCTCCTCTTGTGGCTCGGACATCCCGTCTGAGAGCCAGTGGATGTCTCACGTCCGAGCGCTCGCCGACGATCACCTACGTGGCCGCGAGACGACGACCGAGGGATACCGCCAGGCCGCCTCCTACGTGGCGCGCGAGTTGAAACGCTTTGGTGTCGAGGCGCGCGGCGACACCGGCACCTACTACCAGCGGGTCCCGTTCCTCGCGCGACGGGTGGACGAGCCGCGCTGCCGTGTGGCGCTCATTCAAGGGCGTCGCACCATCCCGGTCGTCCTCGGAGAGGAGGCCATCCTCTCGATGAAGCTCAACCCCGCCGACTCGGTCGACGCGCCGCTCGTCTTCGTCGGCTACGGATTGCACATTCCGGAAGCGGGCTGGGATGATCTGGACGGCCTCGACCTGAAAGGCGCGATCGCCGTCTACATGAGGGGTGGGCCGGACAACGTGCCCGGACCGCTTCTCGCGCGTGCTTCCTACCGCGCCGAGCGGTGGCGGGCGTTCCGCCGCGCGGGCGCGATCGGCATGATCGAGATTCGCGGAACGAAGAAGGCGGACCTCTGGAAGATGACGTCCGATTCGCGCCTCGAGCCCGCGCTCGTGCTCGACGGGCCGGAATTCGACGAGGCCCCCGGGATGAAGGTCCAGTTCCATTGGCGCGGAGACAAGGCCGCCCCCCTCTTCCAAGGAACGAAGCATCGCTTCGATGAGATCGAGGCGCGCGCCAAGGGAGGCGAGAGGCCTCCCCACTTCGAACTCCCGAGCCGGCTCCGCGCGCGGATCGTCTCGTCGGTCCAGCCCGAGGAGTGCCGAAACGTGATCGGCGTCATTCGCGGCTCGGACAAAAAACTGCGGGAGCAGTACGTCGTCCTCTCGGCCCATCTCGATCATCTGGGCGTGGGCCCTCCGGTGGATGGCGATTCGATCTACAACGGCGCGATGGACAACGCCTCGGGCTGCGCGACCCTCCTCGAGGTGGCGCGCATGATCAAGCGTTCGGGGCATGCTCCCAAGCGCTCGATCCTCTTCCTCTTCACCACGGGCGAGGAGGAGGGACTCTGGGGCTCCACCTACTTCGCCGCCCGCCCGACGGTCCCGGCTCGGCGCATCGTGGCCGATCTCAACATCGACATGTTCCTCCCGATCCAGCCGATTCGCGGGATCACGGTCTACGGCATCGAGGAGTCGGATCTGGGGGACGTTGCCCGCCGCGTCGCGAAATCGGACTCGCTGAGGATCGTCCCCGATCCGAAGCCCGAGCGGCGCTACTTCGTCCGGAGCGACCAGTACTCCTTCATCCGTCACGGAATCCCGTCGATCTTCATCGACGCGGGGCCGACCGACTCGGCGTCGGTGAAGGCGGAGGAGGCCTGGAACGACGCGCACTACCACAAGCCCTCCGACGACGCGGCCCAAACGCTCGACCTCGGCGCGGTGGCGCGCTACGACCGATACATCCTGGCCATGACGCGCGCCGTCGCCGACGGAGCGAAGAAGCCGCAGTGGAAGCGCGATTCGCACTTCCGGAACCTGGGTCGAGGCTCGCGGTGAGAAATCCCGCCGCGGCCGGGCGCTCGGTCTACCTCCGTCCGATCGAGCGCGAGGACGCCGACGCCTTCCAGGCGTGGATGAACGACCAGGAGGTCGTGCGAAACCTCCTCATCCACCGACCGGTCACGCGCGAGGAGGAAGCACGATTTACGGAGCGCGCGACGGCGGGCGGCGACCCGACAGAAGCCGTCTTCGCCATCGTCCGAAAGCGTGGCGACCTCCTCATCGGAACCACCGGACTCCACGCCATCGACTGGCGCCGCCGCATGGCCGGCTTCGGGATCGAGATCGGGCGGAAGGAGGAGTGGGGAAAGGGATACGGCACCGAAGCGACCGCGCTGATCGTCTCGCACGCGTTTCGCGAATTGAACCTGAACCGGGTCTGGCTCCACGTCTACGAGTTCAACGCGCGAGGCATCGGCGCCTACAAGCGAGCGGGCTTCCGCGTGGAGGCGACGCTTCGCCAGGACTGCTTCAGCGAGGGGCGATACTGGGACGTCCACCACATGGGAGTCCTCCGCTCCGACTGGGATCGAGCGCGGAAGCGCGAGGCGAGGGGGAAGAAATGAAGATGCCCTTCCTCGTCGGCGAGACGATCTACCTCCGGCCTCTGGAGCCGGAGAACGGCCCCGAGGTCGCGCCGTGGTTTCGGGAGGCCGAGTTCGGAGGGCGATTCGCGAGCGGGCTCACCGTCAGCGAGGAGGCGGCGCGCCACCAGATCGAGACCCTGACGCGCGACGAACGGCAGGTGGGGTTGGCCGTGGCGCTCCGCGCGGACGACCGGCTGGTCGGCGCCATTCGCCTTCACAGTCTCAATCCGCAGCGGCGAAGTGCCGGTTACCGCCTTGCGCTCGCCCCCGCGTCGTCGTTTCGCGGGGCGGCGGCCGCGGCGCGCGAGGCGACGGGCCTCGTTCTCGCGTACGCCTTCGACACGCTGAATCTCAATCGCGTCTACGTCCACCTGCTCGCGTCGGACCGCGCGGCTCGATCGCGCTACGCGGCGTCCGGGTTCACGGAGGAAGGGATCCTGCGTCAGGAGGCGTTGCGGGACGGGCGCTACGAGGACGTGGCCGTGATGGCGCTGCTGCGCGAGGAGTACGGCCGGCCGGCTAGAAGCCGTTGACGGTGGCGACCTCGAGCGTGTACTTCGTCCTGCTGATCTTGCTGAACTTGGCGCCCTTGATCAGGTTCTGGATGCGGAGGAGGAATTTCGGGTCACGGCTGACGACCGAGATGCCGATCGCGGTCGTGGTCCCGTTCGGGGCCTTGCCCTGGCGCTGGAGTCCAATCCAGTTGTCGTAGTCGATCGTGTACCACTTGTTCGAGAACGCGAAGTTCTTCGGTAGGTTCTGCGAGACACCCTTCGGCACGAACCCGGCGGGCGATTCGTTCGGCCAGCGGCCGACGTCGCCGTAGTAGAGATAGACGGCGGCCCGCACGGCCTGGATGTCCGCGACGGCCTGGGCGGCCCGCGTGCTCGACACGAATCCGAGGTAGGTCGGAATCGCGATGGCCGCCAGGACGCCGATGATCGCGAGCGCGACCATGAGTTCCGTCATCGTGAAGCCCCGGTCCGCCCGCATTCCGCGCATCGATCCCCCGCGTGACGTGATTTTCCGCCAGGTCCCCCGACCCGGCCGATCACACGATGTTTCGGCACGAGGAGGCCCGATGTTGAGTCTCGTATCGGCTTGCCGCGCGCTTGGTTGGACTCACCCGATCGGCCTCAGATCGACAGCCAATAGGTCACCTTCGCCAGGATGCTGTTCTCGGGCTCCGTCCCGAAGAGGTTCTTCGAGTTGATCGAGTTGTGGTAGTCGCCGGATCCCCCCGACGAATACGACCGCTCCTCGTAATCCGACCGGCTCTGCGTCCAGACCAGGAAGAAGGTGCTTCCGGGGCGGTATTCCCACCGGTAGACCACGTTCATATTCACCGAGACGTACGAGAAGTCGAAATTCCGAACGTCATAGCCGGGCTCTTCGTAATGGATGAAGTCGTACGAGTCGGGGCGCGCCAGTTCCCGGGCCTCCTCGTAGTCGCCCTCGGTGATGTAGGGCTGGGCGTAGATCTCCAGCGACTGCTTCCGGCTGAAGAGGATGTTCGACCGCAGCGTGAGATCCGCCGTCTGCTGGTGAATGCGGCCGAAGACGTAGGAGTAGCCGCCGATTCCCTTGCCTCCGGGACGAGCCGCATTGTCGACGGTTTCGAGATACTGCGTGTCGTCGTGCCGGTTCTCGAAGTGGAAGTCGAGCTGGTGATTCACCGCGCTGCTCTGGTTCCAGTGCATGCCGAACGTGGCGTTGGAGCTGTGGTTGAGTGACGTGTCGCGAAAGTGATTCGCCTCGACGGTGAAGTAGACGTTCTTGCGCGTGTCGCTGCTGCCGCCGATCCAACCGCCGAAGGTCTCCGGCTCCGAAACCAGCGGCCCACCGCGCGTTTCGTAGCGCTGGCTTCCCTCGACGTTGTATTCGATCCCGAACCACCCCTCGCGGTAATTCCTGAACTGCGCCCAGCTGTTCACGTTCACGTTGCCGTACTGGGGGTGCCCATTTCCATACGACCACGCGACCTCGCCCGTGGCGGCGTCGATTCCGGTCCGCCCCGCGTAGAGCCACGAACGCCTGATGTTGAAGTTGATGTTTCCGCTGTTGAACGTCTTGCTCTTGCCGCCCTGATTCAGGCGCCGTTGCGTCCAGCCGTAGGCCACGATCTCGTCCGGCGACTCGAGGTATCCGAGGTCGTTCAGCTCCAGTTTTCCGGTCTCCCAGCGCATCCCCACGTTTCCGCGCTGCGCGCCGCCATTTCGGGCGAAGGTGAACTCGCCGCCGCTGCCGTACTTCGGCTTGTCGGAAAGCGTGGAATCGGAGGGGAGCGGTTCGGAATTGATCGCGGAGCCGACGAACGACCCCTTCGCGTTCCACGCGCGCGTCTTCGTGCTCATGTCGAAGTCGAACCCGGTGACGAAGGCTTCGCGCGACGCGACGTCTCCCCACGTCTCGCGGTCGGCCGTGTTGAACGCCGCCGTCTGCATGAGGTTGAAGCGGTGGCGACCCTGCGAGAATTCCTTCCCGACGCGCCCCACGAAGTAGCGTGAGAGCCGATCGCCGCTGTGGGTGATGTCGTACGCCTGGCCCGGTTGCGTGACGTCGGTCGAGGCGGCGAGGGCCGCGAGGGACACGCCACCAACCATCTTCCCGGTCAGTTTGGCCGCGTAGCGGATGCGCGTGTTCTCGTCCCCCGTGCCGATCCGGCGCGAGTAGAACGTGTTGAAGTTCGACATCTGGAAGAAGCGGCTCCCCTCGATGAAGAAGGGGCGTTTCTCCTCGTAGAACGTCTCGAATGGCGAGAGATTCAGCGTGGCCGGATCGGCCTCCACCTGCCCGAAGTCAGGCTGAATCGTCGCGTTCAGCGTGAGATCCGACGTCATGCCGTATTTCATGTCGAGCCCCACGTTCGAGAAGCTGTCCCAGGCGTCCTTCTGATCCGGGCTGGTCGCGATCGCGGGATCGGTCGCGCGCTGGAGCACGTAGGGAAGGATCTCGAGTTGGCGCGGCGCGTGAATCCCCCGGATCCCCGACACGTTTCCGAACCGGCTCACCAAGCCGCTCAAGTCCCGGCTCCACGTCTTCCATGCCGTGTCCTGCCCGCGGCCGTGCATGTAGCGCCAGACGTTGATTCCCCACGTCATCTCTGGCGCGGAGCGGTAGCGGATGGCGCTGAACGGAATTCTGATCTCGGCGTACCAGCCGCTGGAGTCCCGAGAGGTCTCGGCCTCCCAGACCGCATCCCAGTCGGTGTCCATCTGTCCGTCGTTGTAGACGTAGACATCCTGCTGGACGCCCAGGGGGTTCACCTTGAAGGCGTAGCCGGTCGTGTGGTCGTGATAGGGATCGATGTAGACGGCGGCGATGTCCGAGCTGACGAACCGGTCGCGCCGCGACAGCTTCGCGGAGATCTTCGACGCGTCGGTCTCGTAGCAGGCTATGGCGAAGTAGATGGCATCCTCGTCGAACGCGACCTTGAACACCGTCTGCTCCGCGGGAGGGGCGCCGCGATCGGGGTCCCACTGGCCAAAGCCTCGTCCCGCCTCGGCCGATTGCCACGCCGGGTCGTTCAGGACGCCGTCGAGCTGGATCTGCTCCGAGCGGGCGTCGTAGGCGCGGATGGTCGGGTCGGCCGCCTTCCGTCCGTCGGACGAGTCTGGGTACTGAGCCCCTCCTTCGGTCGTGGAGAACCCGGTTAGTGCGGCCCGCGCGGACATCGGCGCCAGGATCGTCAGGACGAAGAGGATGTTCGAGAGAACGGCTGGGGGACGACGGACAAACATCGAAACGGGTCTCCTCGAGCTCGATCGACACCGAGCCGTCTGGGGTCGCGGGGGTGGGGGTGCCGCGAAGGATCAGATTCCAGGGCGAGGCGAATCGTTGAAACGGCCGCCAGCCACCGGCGAGCGTGAACGCGCTCCAGCCCCATTCGGGAGCACGAGACAGTAACGCATCGGGACGTGGGCTTGTTTCGCTAGATTTGGAGGGCGCGAATGTTCATCGCAATAGTAAGCGGCACAACACTTTAACCCGCTACGTCCGGCGGCGAAAAGCCCGGCGTTCCGCCCTGCGCGCGCCCCTCTGGTCCCATGGTCCCAGTCAAGGGATGACGTGTTCTTGACGATAATCCTTATCATTGTTCCGTGGGTGGGCAACCCGTCCCGCCTTTGAACCCAAGGAGGGGAACCGTGCTCGTCCTGTTCATCGTCCTCGTCGTGGCTCTAGTTCTCGCGGTCCCGCCCATCCGCCGCGCGCTTCTCACGAGCTGGCTCATGCCGATGCTCGCGCCCGTCATCCCCCGCATGAGCGAGACGGAGCGGATCGCGCTCGAGGCGGGCACCGTCTGGTGGGACGCCGATCTCTTCTCGGGCAAGCCGCGATGGGATCGCCTTCTCTCCTTCAAGGCGAAGACGCTCACCGACGAGGAGCGCGCCTTCCTGAACGGCCCCACTGAGGAACTCTGCCGCCTGGTCGACGATTGGGAGGTGAATCGGCTCGGCGATCTCTCGCCCGAGACTTGGGCATTCCTCAAGAAGGAACGCTTCTTCGGGATGATCATCCCGAAGGAATACGGCGGCCTCGGATTCTCGGCCGCGGCGCACTCCGCGGTCATCACGAAGATCTCGAGCCGGAGCGTCACCGCGTCCGTGACGGCGATGATCCCCAATTCGCTCGGCCCAGCCGAGCTCCTCCTCCACTACGGCACCGACGAGCAGAAGCAGCACTACCTCCCGCGCCTGGCGCGCGGCGAGGAGATTCCCGCCTTCGCGCTCACGGAGCCCGAGGCGGGGAGCGACGCGACCTCGCAGAAGAGCACCGGCATCGTCTGCAAGGGGTTGTGGGAGGGGAAGGAAGTCGTGGGCCTCCGGCTCAACTGGTCGAAGCGCTACATCACGCTAGCCCCCTACGCCACCGTGCTCGGCCTCGCGTTCCGGCTGCGCGACCCGGAGAAGCTGCTGGGCGGGAAGGAAGAGCCCGGCATCACCTGCGCCCTCCTCCCGACGAACGTCCCGGGCGTCGAAGTCGGCCTGCGCCACGATCCGCTCGGCGTGCCGTTCCTGAACGGCCCGACGTTCGGCAAGGACGTCTTCGTCCCGATCGACGTCATCATCGGCGGGCCGAAGAACGCGGGGATGGGCTGGAAGATGCTCATGGAAAACCTTGCCGCGGGGCGCGGCATCGCGCTCCCGTCGCTCGCCGCCGGCTCGGCGCAGCTCGCCGCGCGCACGGCGTCGGCGCACGCCACCGTGCGCGAGCAGTTCGGGCTTCCCATCGGCCGCTTCGAGGGAATCGAGGAGCCCCTGGCGCGAATCGGCGCTTCGGCCTACTGGATGAATGCCACGCGCCAGCTCACGCTCGGCGCCATCGACGCGGGCGAGCGCCCGGCCGTCCTCTCCGCCATCGTGAAGGCGTACCTCACCGAAGGGATGCGAGGCGCCGTGAACGACGCCATGGACGTGCAGGCCGGCTCCGGCATCTCGCGCGGGCCGCGAAACATTCTCGCCGGCGCGTACCAGGCGGTGCCGGTCGGCATCACCGTGGAAGGCGCGAACATCCTCACGCGGACGCTCATCATCTACGGCCAGGGGGCCATCCGCTGCCATCCGTGGGTTCAGAAGGAAATGGCCGCCATCGCGAAGAAGGATCTCGTCGCGTTCGACCTCGCCTTCTTCGGTCACCTCGGGATGGTGGCGTCGAACGCGGCCCGCGCGTTCGTCTTCGGCGTGACGGGGAGCGCGGTGGCATCGTCACCGGTGGGTGGCGCGGCGGGCACCGCGGTGCGCCGACTGTCCCGGATGAGCGCCTCGTTCGCGCTCGTCTCCGACACCGCCATGGCCACGCTCGGCTCGACGCTGAAGCGGAAGGAAAAGATCAGCGGCCGCCTCGCCGATGTCCTCGCCTGGATGTACGTGACGTCCGCCACCATCAAGAAGTTCGTGGACGACGGCCAGCCCGAGCGCGAGCGCGTCTACTTCCAGTACTCCGTCGACAATGCTCTCTTCAAGGCGCAGACGGCTCTCGCCGGCGTGCTCGACAATCTGCCGAACCGCCCGGCCGCATGGGCGCTCCGCGTGGCGGTCTTCCCGTACGGCCCACGCTGGAAGGCGCCGTCGGACCGGCTCGGCTCGAAACTCGCGAAGAGCCTCCTCGACGACTGCGAGACGCGCGTGAAGCTGACGGGCGACATCTACATTCCATCGAAAGAGCAGCACGGCCTCGGCCGCCTCGAGGACGCCTACGAGAAGGCGATGGCGGCGCGCGATCTGGAGCGGAAAGTGAAGGACGCGATCAAGTCGGGCGCGATCCCGGCGCCGGGACGAAACGGCGATGCACTCAGTGCCGCGGTGGCGAAGGGCGTGCTCACCGAGCCGGAGGCTCAGTTGGTGAGGGCCGCGGCGGTCGCGCGGCTCGACGTGGTGCAGGTCGATTCCTTCGACCAGGAGACGTTCCGGCACATCCGGATGTAGTCGCCGCGCCGCGGGCGCGGCGCCGATGCCGCGCCGCTACCGCGGCGTCAAGGCGGCCCGGGTCCGCCGGAGCCCTTCGGCGGCGGGCGCGTCCCCCGCGGCCTCGGCGCGCGCGGCGGCTTCGTCGAGCAACGGGACCGCCGCGGCAGCGGCCGCCGAACCGCCCGCGCCGAGCGATCGCGCCAGATCCGCCACCGCCTTGTCGTCCCAGCCGAGGATCTGCTCCGCCGACTGCGCCGTGAGTAGATCGAACGGCGCGCGATGCTCCAGCCAGCCGTTGTCGTCGGTGTTCACGGGCCCCGGTCCCGCCTCCGCCGCGACTCGATCCAGCCGTCCACGGTAGTAGCGGAGGAGGTCGGCCGGCTTCTCCACGCCGACGCGCGCCAGGTCGGCCGCGACCGACGGACGCCGGAACGCCTCGGTCCACGCCGCGAGATCGAGCGGCACGTCCTCGCGCGGCGAGGCGAGAATGATCAGGTCGGCCGCGGTATCGATGTAGAAGATCTGCCCGCGCGGGAACGTGCGCGCCAGCGTGCGGATCACGGCGCGAATCGCCTCGGGAGAGATCTGGTAGCACTGCACCCACTGGCAGAGGACCCCGCCGGGGCGCAGGCGCGTCGCCGCGACGCGGTAGAAGTCGTCAGAAAAGAGATTCCCCATCCCGGCGATCCAGAAATTCGACGGCTCGGAGACGATCACGTCGTACTCGCGGCGCTCCGAGCGGAGCACGAGGCTCGCGTCCTCCACCAGCATGCGATGCCGAGGATCGTGCAGCGGATCGCCGGCGCTTTCCCGGAACAGGGGCGCGGCCTCCACCACCGCCGGCTCGAGCTCCACCGTCCGCACCTGGCGCACGTCGTGCGTCAGGGTGGCACCGGTCGTCACGCCGCTCCCGAAGCCGATGACGAAGACGTCGGCCGCCTTCGGGGTCACGAGGAGAGGAAGGTGTCCCACCAGGATCTGTGTGCGCATGTCGGAGCCGGCGCCGGTGGTGGCGTCGGCCTTGCCGTTGATGAGGAGCGTGCGCTGTCCCTGCGTCTCGATCACCGCGACGCTCGCCACGGGGCCTTCGCGATAGAAGAGGATCTTCCCGAGGTCGGCGCGCTGTCCGACGGCGTCGATCACCTTGTGCGTGAGCGCCTCGCCGCCGTACCAGTAGGAGCGGAGCAGGCGAATCAAGCCGATGCTCATCCGCTCTTCGCTCCACGACGGCATTCCCCAGAATGCGTACGCCGCGGCGGCGGCAACCACGATGCCGGCGCCGAGACGCCGCGCTCGCGCCGCGGGCTCTCCCCCGAGAAGGGCCACGACGCCGAGGAGCGCGTTCAGGGCGGCGGCGCCGAGTATCGCGACGGGGGCGCCGAATCGGGGAATCAGGATGTACGCCGTGAGGAGCGATCCCGCGATGGAGCCCACCGTGTTCGCCGAGTAGACCGCACCCGTCGCGCGCGACGCCTCGGCCCCCGCGCCCCGCCGAACCGCGACGGCGACGGGGAAGAGCGCGCCGAGGAGGAGCGTCGGTGGGAGGAGGAGGATCGCGGTGATGATCGCTTCCGCGGCCAGGAGTTTCGTGACGCTCCCCTGCGACGCGGCGATGGCCGCCGTCTGCCAGTGGGGGAGGCGCTGGAGCGCGTGGAGCCCTCCCGCCACGCTTCCCGCCAATCCGGCCTGGAGAATTCCGAAGAGGACGACCGGGGCGGGGGCCCGCTTGAGCGCCCGCTGCGCGCCCGCCGCGCCGAGCGCGAGGCCGAGGAGGTAGATCGCGAGAATGGCCGAGAATGCGTAGGTGATCCCGCCGAACGGCACCGTGAGGAGCCGCGTCCACGCCACCTGATAGAGAATGGCGGCGAGGCCCGAGAGGGCGAAGGCTGGAAGGAGCCACGCGGCGAACGGGGCGCTCTTCACCGGGGCTGGGGCGGGCGCAGCCGCGGCGCTCGCGGCCGCCGTGCCGCCATCCTTCTTCTCCCGGGCGGGGGCCGGCGCCGGAATGCGGGCCGCCACGAGAACCGCCGCGATCACGAGGTCTATCAGCCCCGCCGCGATCGCCGTCCTCGCCAGCCCGAACTCGGGAATGGCGAGGAAGCCGGCCAGAACGGTTCCCGCCACGGCGCCGCCCGTGTTGATGGCGTAGAGGCGCGCCACGGAGGCCGAGGCCTCGCGGGGACGGCGGCGGGAGGCGTCCTCCACGATCAGGGGGAGCGTCGCCCCCATGGCGATCGTCGGAACGAGGAGCGTGGCGAAGAGAAGGACGAAGCGGACCCCGTGGAAGAGGGGGCCGGTGCCGCCGAGCGCTTCGTAGAGCCCCGCGAAGAGGGGGCGGCCCAGTTGGTAGGCGAACGGCGAGACGAGGGCCAGGAGACCCACGACCGCCTCAAGTATCGCGTACCCCGCCAAGGGATTCCGGACGCCGCTCGCTCGCCGGCCCGCCAGCGCGGCCCCGATGCCGAGCCCGCCGAGGAAGGCCGCCACGACGGTGGCCACCCCGTGAACCGAATTTCCGAGGAGGAGCGAGAGGTACTTCGACCAGACGACTTCGAGGGCAAGCCCCGCCGCCCCCGAGAAAAAGAAGCAGGCCGGGACTAGAACGCGAGAAGGGTCGGTGCCGCGTGTCGTCGTGGTCACAATGGGGTGGCTGTGCGTGCCCGAACAGGATATAATAGAGTGATCCGCATGGCGACTTCTTGGTCTCGAAGCGTTCTCCTCGGGGCGCTTCTCCTCACCTTTGTCGCGGCACTTGCCGCCCCATGCGAGGCGGCACCCGTTCCGGTCACGCCGGACGCGCCGGTCCTCGGTCACGGCGTAGTGCGCGAACAATTCCCTGTCCAGACGACTCCCGCAGCCCCCTCCGGCCGGCTGGCCCGCCGCCCCCACCTGGCAAATCCACCCATCGAAGAAGTCGTCGTCTTCAGCGACAGCCTCGAAGGGCATCCGCTGGACAACGAGGGAGGCTGGAGCCACTACGACGTTTCGGGAGAGCCTTCCGCCTGGCACATCGACAGTCTCTTCGTCTGCCAGGGGAAGGGGTGGTGGTGCGGCTTGGTGGACTCGAGCTGGATCAACGACTCGAATCGCGCGGGCTACGCGAATTCGTGGACGCACTACCTCGAGAACTCGGTGCGCCTCGACACCATCCCCGCCGGCACGACCGCGAGGATCGGGTTCCGCCATCGCATCAATGTCGAGTCGGGCTATGATTTCGGCAGGCTCGAGGTTCTCGACCTGGACCAGGGTTATGTGGAGCTGGCCCGCTTCACGGGCAAGCATCCGACCAACTGGTCCAGCATCTGCGACACCTTCAGCGTGGCCATCCCGGAATCGATTCGCGTCAAGTACTACGTGGATCCGCTGGACCCGCTTCCGGTCTACTTCCGATTCGTCTTCGAGTCCGACGTGGGGTACTCCTCGGCGGACGGCCTCTACAACGGGGACGGCTGGATCATCGACAACATCACCGTAAAGGCCGGGACCCAGGTCCGATTCTTCGATGACTGTGAGGGCGGTCCCAAGAACTGGAGCTACACCGTCTTGCCGCCGGTCGGCGACTACTTCGCACTGGCCTCCAACGTCATCACCGAGGATGTGTGCACGGTCAACCGATCCAACGTCTGGGTCGACTGGGACCCGGTCGTCCAATCTCTGGTGCCGCGGATCAACAATCTCCTGAACACGCCGCCGGTCGCCGTCAACCGGTCCGACCGCGTCGTCGTGAATTTCGACGTCTACCGCAACCTGCCGCTCAATGCCTGCTTCTACTACCACCTGAACTACCGGTATCGAAACGCGAGCGACGCGGGCTGGAGCCAGTGGACCGATCCGACGCGGCTCCTCTATTACGGCGCCACGAAAGACTGGGCTCGCCAGAAAGTTGTGCTGCCGAGCGCGGCGGGGAAGGATTCGGTCCAGGTGCAGCTCGGCGTCGCCGACTACGGGCAGATCTACTGCGACGGGACCCAGTCGTCGAACGGCGTCTACACGTTCTTCGACAATGTCGCGATTGGAGTGACCGCGGCCTCGCCGCCCATCCTGATCCAGCGCGACCTCGATCTCTTCCAGGACACGTTCAGAACGACCGCGTTCTTCAAGGACGACAACATCAACACCCCGCTCGGCGACAGTGCCGTCGTCCAGGTGGCCACGCCGCGCGGATACAAGAGCGGATTTCTCAACTACCGCCTGAACGGGGGCTCCTTCGCCGCGGTTCCGCTCACGATCTCGACGACGGCGCTTCCGTCGCTTCGCTACGCCGACGTCCCGGCGGGGAACTACCCGGCGAACACGACGGTTCAGTACTACTTCAGCGTCACCGACAGTCAGAACGTCACGGCGACGCTCCCCGTCGACGCGGTCGCCAAGAGCAACTACTTCTCGGTGACGGTTCTTCCGACGAAGACGGCGATCAATCCCGCGCTTTCCTGCGCCGACAGCCTCGCGCCGATCCTCTTCGTGAACAACTTCTCGGGGCGCGAGCCGAGGATATACATGGCGGACGCGTTGACGGCTCTCGGATACAAGTTCGACGAGTGGGACGTGAACGGACCGACGAGCATCATCGGCAACACGCCCGCCGGCTCGACGCCCGGAGACCAGTACCTCTGGCCAGCGACCAGCGTGAACAGCCTTCTCCAGTACAAGGCGATCATCTGGCACTCCGGGAACATCGGCGCCCTTCCGATCCGAAAGGAGGATCAGGCGCTGATTCAGTCGTGGGTCCAGCAGGCAGGTTCGGACCGGAACTTCTGGATCACCGGCGACGATATCGCGAACGCGCTTTGGTCCGGCGACGACTACAACTCCTTCATGTCGTTCACCTGCGGCGTCCGCTTCCAGCGCGACCTCTGGGAGGACTTCCCACAAGACTCGCTCCATCCCCTCGTCGCCGGATTCGCCGGTTCGGCTTCCGCGGGCCGTCTCATGCACGTGAGCGCCGACTGCCCGCTGCTAGACGACTTCGACCTGATCACCCCCTCCAACTCGGCGATCATAGGCGGCAAGTCGGGCCTCTTCCTCAAGTACCCGAACAGCCTCGGCGCGGCTACGCGCTACGCCACCAAGTACTTCTCCTTCGGCACCGACAGCGCGCGCGTCGTATTCATGGGCTTCTCGTTCAACGACATCGAGGAAGGCGGGGAGCGCATCCAGCTGACGACCGCGACCATGAAGAACTACTTCAAGCTCAACGCGTGCTACTACGCGACCGGCATCGAGGAGGAGGAGGGCCCGGCGCCGAGCACACCGGCCGTTCCGAACCGGCTCTTCCAGAACGCGCCGAACCCGTTCAATCCCGAGACGGGCATCCGCTACTCGGTGAGTGCCGCGGGGAACGTGACGATCCGCATCTTCAGCGCCGCGGGCGCC
>Ga0315278_10000299_pt1 | contig 44487 bp, 60 predicted proteins | sample YL17G06_0_MG_FD_203880 | JGI IMG/M metagenome (GOLD analysis project Ga0315278, IMG submission 203880) | Sediment microbial communities from Yellowstone Lake, YNP, Wyoming, USA - YL17G06_0 | ecosystem: Environmental > Aquatic > Freshwater > Lake > Sediment | place: USA: Wyoming | collected... | reverse complement strand
CATGGAGGAACTGGCGCTGGCCGTGATCAAGCAAGACCTGGAAACACAGCCAGAGCTATTCAGCCGACACCTGATCGAGTCCAACATCAACATCGAGCGTTTGCGTCGGAATCTGGAGTCGGACACGCACAGCTCCAACTACGATTACTTCAACGACATGAGCGACAGCAAGCTGGAGAGCGAACTGGACAGATCATCTCTGGACCGAGACGACTACATCACCACGGATGACGAGGGGGACGACGAGCTGGAGCGCGACAAGCTCGTCGAGGATCTCGCCGAGGCGAAGACGGAACGGGATCTCGAAGATCCGGTCGCCTACCTGCAAGAAATCTTAGGCGACGAGGACGGCATCAAACAGGCCGCCGAAATTGGCGGTTTCGACATCGACGCGGCAGCGCAAGAGGCTGTGGACACCGACGGCGCCATTCACTTTCTCGGCTCGTACGACGGCAACTACACGGAGCTGGGCGAGCTGCGCTACTGGCGGGTGGACTGAACCAAGGGAAAGAAGGGAAGGAACGGATGGCGAAGCAGCGTGCAGAAATCTTTGGCAGCCCCGACCGGGCGCTAACTGTGGGTGAGCCGATAGACGCGCTAGCAACGTATCCGCGTCGGAGCCGCGTGCTGATTTGGGCGACCGCCACCAAAGATAGCGTGGCGGCCATGAACCGCATGCGGGAGAGCGGCAAGCGGCCCAAGGAGCTGATGCCGATGCTCACCCAGGTTGTCGGGCTGATGCGGACGGGAACCAACAAAGACACGCCCGAGCTAGAAACAAGTGAGTGCCTGGAGCTGATCACCCTGCAACAAGAGCTGGACCGACGGAGCAAGTGATGCTGCACGAACACCCCGACTACGCGCCGAACCGCTACGAGCAAGAGGGCGGCACGCAGATGCTGGCGCAGCGCTGCATCTTCTGCCAAGTGCAGGGGCGCCCCGGTATCCTGCGCGACCCGGAGAGCATCGAGCGCGGGTGCGGCCCAGTGTGCGCCGCGAAGCACGGGATCTATACCGAGGCGGGCCCAGTGGATCAGGAGGCGTTGAAGCATGCGCTCGAAACGGCCCCAGCGCTCATGCGAGAGGCCGTCGAGGGCAAGCTCCCCGACGCTCGTAAAGCGGTCAGCGCGGCGATCCACGCTTCGGGCCGAGCTTGGGAAACGGGAGCGGCGGACGCAGCTTCGTACGTCGGAAGTGCAATGGAACTGTCGAGCGCGCTCGGCTACCCCGGAACCTACGACGCTCTGATGAACGTCGCCATCCTGGGTGTGAAGTACGACGAGCAGGGCAACGTCATCGACAGCGGCAAGAAGCCGAAGGGGATCGTTCTCAAAGATGCCGGCCAGGGTATGTGGCAACTGGCGTTGCCGTTCCTCAAAGACAACGTGTGGCGGCCGACGCTGGAGGCGCTGAAGGCTGCCGGGATTCGCAATCGCAAGAACCAGCTAGGCAAGTGGGAGTCCCTGTTCCCTGGCACCGAGATTGGCTGGATCAGAATCCTGAACGCAATGGTGCCGACGCTGGCCGGCGCGCTCGGCGTGATGCCCGACGGCGAAATCTTCGTCGTGCCCAACGCGCCATTGCCGCTGCCCGCGCCGCCAGCGCCAGCTCCACCCAGCGTGGGGGCAGAGAAAGCGGCCAACCCGCCCGAGCCGGGCAAGCTCGACGCCGAGGCACGCGAGGTCCAAGAGGGCGGCACGGTGTTCCTGAAGGACAAGCCGATGGTCGTGGCCTGGATCAGCAACGACCGGGTGAGAGCGATCTTGCTCACGCCCGAGGCTGCCGCCAGGTCGATGGAGGAGCTTGGCTTCCTGCATGGGAAACGCTTCGGCGGAGTCAGTGTCGGCATGCGCGAGGTGAAGACCACGCCGGTCACTCAGGCCGAGGTCGCAAGGGTCGAAGAAAAGACCGCGGAGCCCATGCCGCCGCCAGCGCCCGATTTTGAGCTGCCCGAGGGCTTGCACCCGTGGCAGCGCGACGGAGCGATTTGGCTCCGCCAGCGCAAGGCCGGCATTTTGGCGTTCGAGCAGGGCGTCGGCAAGACGGCTACAGCCATCTGCGCTGCGCAGACGCCGATGCTGGTTGTGTGCAACAAGTCGCTGCGGGTCAACTGGCAGCGCGAGATCAGCAAGCTCTGGCGCCCCGACCTGGCGGTCTACACGATCAGCACGGGCGCCAAGCGCGACCTGGCGAGCTTCAGCGCGGCTGACGTCGTGATCGTGAACTACGACATCGTGCACAAGCTCATCGACGACTTCGCCGAAAAGGGCTTTCGCACGATCATCTGCGACGAGTCACAGAAGCTCAAGGATTTCAAGCTCTCGTGGAAAAAGGACGATAGTGGCCGCTGGCAGCCGCGGCTCGGCGGTTCGCGGCGCGCACAGTCGATCTGGGAAATCGCCCAGCCCATCGAGTACCGCTTTATGCTTTCTGGCACGCCGATGGACAACGGGCGTCCGCGAGAGCTGTTTGGTCAGCTCAACCTTGTGTCACCGCGGCAATTCACCAACTTCAGGACGTTCTGCGAGTATTTCTGCGGCCCCGACGACGTGTTAGTTAAAGGCGGTCGCAAGGTCCGCACGTATGACGGCGCCACCAACACGCTGGAGCTACACGAGGCCATCCAAGGCAAGTGCTACATGCGCGTGACCAAGGACGTACTGAACCTCCCGCCCAAAGCCCGCGAGACAGTGCTGCTTTCGCTCGATGACGTGACCGCAAAGGAATACAACGCCGCGGCGCGCGATCTGTTGAGCTACATCGAAAAGAACTATGGCTGGGCTGCCATGAACTCGGCGGCCAAAGCGGAGGCCCTTCGGCGGCTGGGAGTGCTCCGGCGGCTATGCGGAATCGGCAAGGTCGAAGCATTTGCGGAGCAGTGCCGCGACAACTGGGAAGGCTCGCACCGTCCGTTCCTGGTGTGGGCCTATCACAAAGAAGTGCAGCAAGCGTTGCTGGCCGCGTTCAAGCAGTTCACTGATTGGAAAGTCGGGTCGATTTTGGCGGAGGACAAGCCGGACGAGCAAACGCGCATGAAAACTCACTTCCAAGATGGGCTGCCAGAGTCTGCGCCGCCCGAGCAGCGCGACTACCTCGACGTACTCGTGTGCTCTCTCTCGATGGCGCGCGAAGGACACACGCTCACGCGGGCCGAGGAAGCGTATTTCATCGAACGCCTGTGGTCGCCGTTCCACTTGGAGCAGGCCGAGGATCGCATCCACCGCATCGGCACGAAAAACCAAGTGACGATTTTCTACTACGATGCGCCGGGCACGGTAGACGAAGAAATCGGCGTGATGCTGGATCGCAAGTTGCGTGCTGGCCGAGAGGTCATCGAGGGCTACACGCTGACCGATGCACAAGTAGCTGACACGTTGTTCGGCAAGACTCGGGAATTGAAACGGAACCCGAGCAAGCCGACGCAGTGTGACTGGCTCGAAGCGGAGTGACGGTTCCGCGCACAACGGAATTGCGCTTCTGAGAAGTTGCCCAGCACAGAGCGCGTCGGTATGGTGCCGCGCATGACAGACCCGACTTTGGTTGCTGGCATCATCGCCGCCGCGATCTCGCTTCCGGGCGTGCGCGACGAAGGACACCTCCAGGCGTACGCAGCGGGCACCGCGTGCGCTGTCGAGGCCGCTACGTGCACAGGCGACTGGGCAACGCTCGACTTCTGTCAGCCCGTGTGGCGACGCTCGAAGCGGGAGCTGGCCGCGCTGCTCGTGGACATCGCGTGGTTCGAGTCTGGACTGATCAAGCGCATCGCCGCGGGGCGCTGTCGGCCGGAGGAGTGCGACGCGGTGAAAATGCCCGGCGGTCGCATCCTGCATCGCGCCCGAGGCGTGTACCAGATCCAGTACACCGGAGCAGTCAGCTCGACCGAGTGGTGGGAAATGGTCGGGGTGACGGATTACAGCTTTTTCGTCGCCAGCTACGCCGCAGCGCGCATGCTCAGCGCTCACGAGCGGAGTTGCAAGAGCGTGTCCGGCGCGATTTCTGGTTTCGCAACCGGAGGACGCTGTGGCTGGGGAGGCACGCCTAACCGCTTTGCGGTGTATCAGAAGCTGCTGATCCGGGTTTCCGCGCCGCCCATAGAGAAACCAACGTCCCCCGTCGAGGTGCCGGCTGCGGTGGCCACCTCGGAAGCGCAAAAGTTTCCCTGAGCTGGGGAAGCGGCTAGGCTTTTGGCGTGGCACCCGAGTTTGTGGCGCAGCCGATCAGTGAGTACGAGGGCGAATTTGCCCGGTCGGCTCCCGCGCCCGCCCAAGCTCCGGTCGCGCTCCAGCCCCAGGCGGTCCTGACCCCAGCGCTATTCACCGCGCCGGCCCCGGGAGGGGCTCCCGAGGCGACCGCGCTGCGCCGCAGAGCTGGCGTCGGCCTGCTGCTGGTCGCCGGAGCCGCCGGAGCTGGCGCCGTGCTGGCGGGGCCTTGGGGCGCCGGGGCGGGGCTACTGCTGCTGGGAGCTAGCCGCAACGTGCTGCGGGCTCACCGGCTCTGGTCAGCTCCCGAGGGTCGAGCGGAGGCGTCGCGCAGCGGCACCGTGGCGCTGGTCGGCCTCGGCGTCGGTGGCTACTGTGCCTACCGAGCCTACCAAGCGAGGAACGTGAGATGAGCGATGTAGTTCTTGCTGATGCACAGTTCACCCTTGAGAGGGTGCTGCGGCCGTTCGACAATTTTGAGAACGTCTATCAAGGCCAAGAGGCGGGTGTCCCAATAGCGTTTCCCGGCGTCGTCGATGCCGACGCTGGAACGCCGGGATTCTCACCCTACCTGCTCGCCGGGCTCGAAGTGCCGCTCGGAGCAAAGGTCCAGATTTGGTTTCCGGTCGTGTCCTACGGCGGCCTGGGCACGGTAGAGCCCCCCGAAATCTTCCCGTACACGTACGGCATCCATTGGCGCATGCGCAACGTCGCCGACTTTCGCCGTCGGCGAAAGCCATATCACATCAGCAAGCAGACCGGCGGCGCTCCAGATCCAACGGGTACTCCTGTGGGTTACAGCCCGCAGCGACTGCTGCTCCCGAGCGCGCTCGAATCCATCCTGTACCAGCAGCCTGAGCCGAGCGGCGCCCCGGCCGTCAGCAACTTGCGCGCGACGACGATCAACGTGCCGGGTGATGGGATCTTGACGAGCGCGACCGGAGCTGGCCGCCCGTTCTTGCCTCCGGGCACGCCGCCGCCGCCTGGCGGCGGTCCGCCGTTTGGACAGTTCGAGCAAGGCGTGGCGGACCCCAATTTCAGCGACCAGGCCACGCTCTCAATGTTTCGCACGTACTTCACCATCGCAAAGGGAGACGAGCTGATCATCACAGCGTCGCGCACTGACCAGATGATTCTTGGCACCTGGGATTTCTCAGGCATCGACCAGGGGTTCTCGAATTTGTACGGCACGAACGTCGGAGGGCCGCCCCACCGGGCGTTCCCTGACATGGGCATCTATGTCTGGACGGGGAGCAACCCGTCGTGATGGGAGTGATATGGACGTTTCCACGCTCGACGCACTCGGAGCCCTAGTGGGCGCTGCCGCGGCCAGCTTCGGCGCAAGCTGGGTCGCCATCGGGCGTCCGATCAAGAAGCAGCTCGCGGAGTCATCGGAGCCCTTTGCAAAGGCCGAGTTGCTCACGCATCGAGTCGCTGCGGTTGAGACTGTCATCACCAAGCTCACCGAGCGCGTGGAGCACTACGAAGCTCGCGCGAGTCGCACGGTTACGGATGAGGAGTTCGCGACCTACACCAACCACACGACCAAGGCCGTGCAAAACCTCACTGAAAAAGTTGGCCACGTAACGGGAGCGCTAGAAGCATGGTATCGCCAGCCGCCAAAGTAGAGTTTCCGCTCGAAGAACCGCCGACGTACCCGGTCAAGCTATCGGGGGGCTCGGTCAAGCGTCGCATCGTGGCCGCGTTCAGCCAGCAGGTGAGCGCGGAGCACGACGCTCACCACGCGCTCGACAATCTGATCCAACTGGTGCGCCGGGTAGACTCGGTGCCACCAGTTGGAGCGAGCGCGCAACGCAGGCTCTCGCTGCTAACAGAAGAAGAGTGAGGACAGAATGATCCCATGGCTTAGCCACCTGCGCGCGCAGGTAGACGCAATCGACCCGCAGCTTTGGTTTGCCGCCGTCGCCGTCGCGGTGGGCACCCTGGTGTTCGTGTGGCGCAAGCTCGCTCCGAGCACGTGGGACAAGCTACCCTCGCGCTTCAAGGTGCTGCCGGCCGCCATTGTCGGCTCATTGCTCACGGCCGGAGCTGGCGCAAATGCGCGCCACATCATCATCAATCTCGTAATTGGCGCGTTTGCGGGCCTCGCCGCGGCCGGTGGCCACGAGATGGGCGTTCGGCTACTCTCCGGCGCGGGCAACGACCGCAAGAAAGCGATCCCCAAGACGGCCGCCAAGAAGCCTGAGAAGAAGGCCGCCAAGAAAGCGGACGCCGACGACGCGCCGGAGCCCAAGAAAGACCCTGAGGAGGAAGCGGACAAATGAGCAGCGACGACTTTGCGGACATTCGAGGCGTGCTCTCCGGGTTTGGGTGTCTCGGCGGGATGGGCGCTGACGCGCATCACACCGCGCAGCAGAATCGAGCGGAGGACGGCACCGGGATCACCTACACCGTGCCGTGCGACAACTGCGGCATCCCCAACGCGATCACAGTGAGCTGGGACGAATTCATCTACGGCCTCGCGCGCCAGGTGCCTCCGGGCTGGAAATACGAACCGCGATTTGGAGCGATCCACCCCAACGTCGGCTGCCGGAGTTGCCGCGGCCTGTTGATGATCACGCTGACGCCCGACGAGTGCCAACGGCACCTCAAGGCCGGCGAAGCCGAGGGCAAGGTCAGCGGGCCCTACATTGCCAATGCCATGGCGACGCTGAAGGCGCGAGGGCAGGGCGTCCGAGGCTGAGTGGGCGCCGCCGAGTGTCAAGACCTCGCGACGGAGCTGACGGCTGACGACGCTTTTCTGATCGTCGAGCCGTACTACCTCGCGGTGCAGGAGATATTCCTGGCGGCGGGGCTAATGCTGACGAAGCGCACGCGCCTGTACTGCGCGCCGTGGGTGCATGACAGCCCGCGGCACTTCGCGGCGTGCCGGGACGACGGCCGCGGCGTCGTGGTCGCGCCCGAACTGGCTGAACTGGACGAAGGCATTGTGCTGGCCGTCATGGCGCACGAACTGGGCCACGCAACGGACTTTCTTTACCCCGGACGCTACGCGCTCGGGAAAGAGCGCAAGGTGCTAGAGCGCAAGCGAGAGGACTTTACCGATGCGCAGTGGGCGCGGTGGATCAAGAGCTGGGAGAAGCGCGACCACGACGCGACCGAGATGACCGCCGACGCCATCGCCGAGGCGGTCACGGGACATCGCATCGGCTACGTCGGCCCGTGCCAGCTCCAGTGCTTCGACGCGGGCAAAGCTCGGCCGCAGGGGCTGCGGTGAAGACGCGGCACCGGAAAGTTGACCCTCCACAACCCGGCACCGTAGCCTCTGACGCATGTCCTTTCCCGTCGCCGCGCTCACTTGGGGCGTGTTGGGTTCCGCAGCTCTGTTCCGCGCGCTCTACCACCCGGCGCGTGCCGTGGTCGCTGACGGCTTCGCGGTGCGGTGCGCCGGAGGCACGCCATGCGTGAACGGCATGACCATCGACTCGTTTTTGGGCAAGGGGCCGGTCTACGCCGGCTCTAGCGGCACGGTGTTCCGCACGACCGCGAACACCGTCTGCCTCGCGTCCGGCATCGAGCCCACCGTGCTGGTCTACGAGGGCGACCCGAGCAAGGGCGGCATGCAGGTGCAGGTGCAGCCGGGCGAGCGCGTCACCGTAGGGCAACAAATCGGATTGGCGGAGCGCGTGACGTTCAGCGTCTACGTGCTCTGGCGCAGCCCGGACGGCACGGTCAAAAGCATCCCCAACGAACCTGCCGCGTGGCTCGCTACGCACGGCATGAAGGTGTCGCGCAAGCAACGCGCTGGCGGCGGAGTGGGAGCGCAATGGTGCGAGGCGGGGCGCAAGCTCACTGTGCCGCAGGACGTCGCCCAGTGCGGGCTCAAGCTCGCGGCGCCGGGCGCGTTCATGCTTTTGCCCGTCAGCGCGACGATGGAGTGATGGAGATGAAGACGGTCGTGATCGACTCGTTCGCGCCGCTCGAAGAAGGCTGGCACGGCCGCTGGAAAGCCGAGCTGAGCGAAAAAGACTACGACGAGTTAACAAACCTTTGTGACGAGTACGGGGTGCATCTTCTCGTCGCAGCGCTCGCGCAAATTTCCGAAGATCAAGGCTGGATGACGGCTTGGGCGGCTAAGCAAGTTGCCCAAAGAGCCGCTGACGATTTGCAGGACCAGTGGCAATCCGAAGCTGAGCTAGCAGAAGAACGACGGCGGGACCGCTAGATGGAGCACCAAAACGCCCAGCTTATGTTGGCGGGGGCCTTGGCGGTCGGCGGGTTCGTGCTGGGCAAAGCCGTCGTCGATCACGTGGTGTGGTCGCGCGCGCCCGCACGTGATCTCGACGAAGATGCGGCCACGTTCGAGGAGGCGCACTACCGCGCCGCCGGATTCCGACGCAGTAGTGAGGTGCCGAATGCCGCCCGCGACATGGCGGCTCTGGCCGCCGCACTGGTCGGGATGGGCATGCTGCTCGCCACCGTGCCGGAAACAATCGACGAGCTGAAGAAGCTGGGAGAGTAAAGTGAACCACCAAGAGGCACGCGATCACGTCGTCGAGGGCTTTCGGCGCACGTTCGGCCACGCCCCCAAGATTGCCGAAGCGCAGATCCTTCAAGGCATCGGCTGGTTGGAAACCCAATACGGCCAAGGCTGGCGCGGCAACGGCAAAGGCAGCCACAACTGGGGAGCCATTCAGAGCGGACGAACGCCCTGCGACCCCGCCAAGAGCTTCGAGTACACGGACACCACTCCGACCAGTTCGGGCACCAGTGTCCCGTACCGCATTTGCTTCCGCAAGTACGCCGACGATGATGCGGGGGCAGCCGACCTGGCGCGCGTGGCGTACCAGCGACGGCCGACGGTGCTGGTGGCGGCGACGAAGGGCGACATCATGGCAGTGAGCACGGCTATGTATGACACGACCTACTACCAGGGCTTTGGCCCGACGCGGGAAGCGCGGATCGCGAACCACCACCGCGCACTGCTAGCCGCGATCCAAAAGGGAGCCCAGGCGCTCGGCGAAGCGATGCCCGACGGATCGGTGCTGCCGCCGCGTACGCTGCGGCTCCAAACACCGCGCATGTCTGGGACGGACGTCGAGCGCGCTCAGCGTCTGCTCTGCGGCAACGCTGACGCAGCCGAGGTACTGGTCGTATTGGCCGGAGAGCAGTTTGGCACGTTCGGTTCCGTCACCGTTAAGATGGCACGAGCTTTCCAAGCGGCACACGCCGGGCTTGCGTGCGACGGCATTGTGGGTCCGAGGACGTGGGCGGCGCTCGAAGCCAGCGCGGCCGGGCCACCAGCAAAGTGCGATCACCAGTGAGGCAGCATGCAAACGAACAAGCGCGCCAAGCTCTCGGTTAAGGCCGGCTCCGAGCCGACGCGCACGAACATCGGCATCGTGGCCGGCGAGCTGGCGCAGGATGCCTTTGGTAAAGGAGTCCGTTACGACGCGGCCAACGCACGCTTTCAAGCCGGGCTCCAGCGCGCTGCCGCGGAGCGCGTGTTTGGCAAGTTCGACGCCGCGCAGGCCAAGCTGTTCGACGAGTCTTACTCTCACCAGCTCCGGCAGTTGTCAGAGCAGACCGGGTTTGGATTCGCGAAGGAGCGTAGCCCCCTCAAGCTGTTTGGGAACCCGAGCAGCAACGAAAGCCCCGCTCTCCGCGCCGCGCACGACATCAACCACTTCGCCCAGTACATGGGCGGGTACGACGTGGACATCAAGCCGTCGCACGAGATCCCGCATCGGGAGCGCTACACCGTGCAGGTCTGGCAGCGCGGGCGGCCACGCAATCACGCGACGCTCATGGGGCAGTTCTGGGTGTATGACAATCACGTCCTGGGATGGCGCAGCGCCGCGGACCCCGGCCTCGGCCAGTACGTCAAAGAGCTGAGTGCCAAGCTCGGCGAGGTGCAGACGGCGCCGGCACCGCGCCCGCCCGTATTGCGCCCGCCTGCGCCGGAACCATCACAAACAGAAAGCGACCGCATGATGAGGGAGGACGAGCGAGCCATGCGACGGTACGCAACGGGGATTCGTCGCGAGGAGCGCCAAGCGGTCAAGAAGCACAAGCGCAACGACGCCTACTCGCCGTTCGCGGAGCAGCTCCCCGGCGGGCGAGCCGCTGGCATGCAGACCGAGGATTTCGAGCCTGCCGAACTGGAGCGCGGAGCCAAGCACGAGCTGGAGCATACGCAGGTGCCAGGCCAACCGGCGACGCCGGAGCAGTGGCAGCTAGCTCAAGAGATCGCGATGGATCACCTCGCTGAAGACGGGACGTATTACCAAATGCTGGCGCAGATCGAGCAGACGCCCAATCGCCGCTCGCGTCACCGCGAAGGCGACGAATTGGTGATGGGGATGACCGTGAAGTTCACCGGGCCCTGGCTTTTGGCAGGGACGCCTGTGGAAGTGTTGGAAGTGAAAATGCAGCGAGGCCAAGAGCCGCGCTTGCTGGTCAAGGCGCTCAACCGGGCGGAGCAGAGCTACCGGCTCGAATACTGGGTGGACGAGTCGGCCATCGAAAGCTACGGGGCGATGCAGCCGAACGCCACGGGCTACTACGTGTGGCCGCTGACGCGGGACCACAAACCGATGGTGGGTGAGGGGCCGTGGGGTCCGTACCCCGAGCTGACCGGGGCCAAGACGTTTGCGCGCATCGGCGCGGCGCTGGGCAAACACGACCGAGCGGTCACGGTTGGCCGCGAGCCATCCTCTCCGAGCTTCAAGATCGTGCGCGTTTACGCGGCGAAAACCGGAGAGCGGCGAGTCTGACGCAGAAAACTTGAGCGGCCATGGGTCGGCCGGTTAGCCTTGCGGGCATGTCAGAAGTCGTCCTTTCCCTCACGCCAGAACAGTACGCCCAGCGAGTCAAGGTCGCCGTCGCGGCGGGCGCGCTCGGGGCGACCATCGCCGTGCTCGTCGGCCGGCGCATCACGCGCATCGACAACGTGGTGATTGGCGGACTGTTCACCGGCTTTGCGGCGTACCGCGACCCCCGTGGGACAACGACCGGGACAATGATCGTCGCGGCCATCGAGGGAGCCATTTGGGGAGCGACCGACCAGTTCGTGCCGAAGCTCAAGGACTACCTCATGCCGCCGCCCGAGCTGCACAAGGGCCTGGTGCCGTCGAGCATGGCACTGGAGCCAGCCGTGGCCGGCTACGGCCACGGCTACTGAGTTCGCCATGAGCAGCGACGCGCTGTTTGTCACCGAGCTGTCCGAGGATCAGTTTCCGCCGCCCGGCAAGTACGTCGCGGCCTCGACGACGCAAGCCTACGGCATGCTGACGGCGATGGTCGCAGCCGGCGATGCAACGCTGCTCGGCGAGCGTTGGGAGAAAGGCGGACCGAGCGGCAGCACCAAGTACGTCGCTGTGCAGGTTGGAGCGGCACGCCGCATGGGCCGCAACGGCTACTTGCTTTCGGTGCACGATGGCTACCATGCCAATGCGCGCAAGATCCAGGTCAAGGCCGGCAAGCGGTTCTTCAGCAACGCTTTGAAAGACTACGGGCACAACTGGCCGGAGAAATGGTGGCGCGAGGCGATTCAGAATTCAGTGGATGCCGGGGCGCGCAACGTCCAGTGCGTGATCAAGACGCAGGACGACGGCAACGTGCTGGTGTCGGTGATTGACGATGGCAAGGGCATGGACCCGTACACCGTCGAGCACAAGTTTCTGGTGCTGGGCGAGACGACCAAGGAAGGCGAGGCGGGAGCTGCCGGCGGGTTTGGGAAGGCTAAGGAGCTACTGATCCTGCCATGGCTCGGATGGGAAGTGCAGTCACACGAAACCGTTGCGCGCGGCGTCGGAGACGAAGGCGAAATCGAAACCGCTTCCGAGTACCTGAATGGCACGCGCCTGAGCGTGCTCATGCCGAGCGGTCAGCACACGTCGGCCTCGGACGCAATGGCGTTTCTGCTCAAGTGCAACCTGCCGCGGGTGAAATTCACCGTGGACGGCGAAGTTGTGCAAGCGAAGCTCGGTGTGCGCCAGGAGATTCTAAATATCGACGACAAGGTGGCCGTTTACTACGACGAGAAGAACACCAACTACCCGTCCTACATACTGGTGCGTACCAAGGGACTATTCATGTTCGAGGCGTACGCATCAAGCAAGCCGCCGGGTGCGATTATGATCGAATTGCTTCGGCCATCCATCGAGTTGCTCACGGCCAACCGTGACGGTTTTGCGGACTGGGAGCTAAGGCGCCAGGTCGCAGACTTCACGCAACGTCTCGCCGTCGAAAAGAAGGAGGCAGTGCGCGCCAAGGAAAAGAAGATCCGAAAGAAATTCCGTGGCAAGGGCGGGTTTAAGGCAGCGCCGGCCGAGCGCGTCAAAGCGGCCATGCTCGAACGTCTGGGCCCCATCGAGGCCGAAGGTAAGAAGCTCCGCGGCGGCGACCGCGAGCTATCGGAAGAACAAACGGACGCGCTGATCGACATTCTGAGCCACGCGCAGGCGGGGACGCTGGGAGCGTTCAGCGAGGGCCCAGTGCCAATCGTACCCCGCGCAGGCGAGTACGGCGGCGGAACCAACGAGCCCGGCGAGTACACCGAGTACGGTGCGCCGGGGCCCAAAACTAAGTGGGAGCCAGTTGCAGAAGGCGCCGAATACGAAGAAGGCGCCGAATACAGACTGGGGTTGAGCGAGACGGCCACTGGGACACTGCTCACCATCACGCCGGAGATTGCGGAGCAGATGCTCAAGAACCTCGCGGTGTCCGGGGCCTCGCATGTCGAGAACATCGTGAAGCAACTGGCGTGGGAGCCGGACTTCTATCTGATCAACGAGACGGCCAACTGGAACATCCCAAAGAAGTTCTATCCCGAGTCGATGACGGCGGACGTGCGCAAGCTCGCGCGGTTCTGGGCAGAAATGTGTCGGTTCGTTTTGGTGTGCGTAAACAGCGCGGCCGAGTTTGGCGTGGGCTTCATTTTTGATCGGCACGTCGTCGCCCAGTACGTGCAAGAGGAAGACGAACACTGGCTCATGCTTAACCCGTTCGACGACGGCGACCCGCAGAGCGGCAAGCTCAAGAAGCTCGACGACGCGAACATGGCCGACGTGTACGCGAGCGCACTGCACGAGGTCACGCACATGGCGGACCGGACCAGCGATCACGACGTGGACTTCGCCATCGCGCTGACAAAGAACATCGGGCTGATGTTCGGCAAGGAGAAGCAGGCCCGAGCGATCAAGAGCTTGGTGCTAGCCGCGGAGAAAGAAGTGACTGCGAAGATCAAGGCGACGCGGGGCCCGGCGCCTCCACGCAGAGCGCCGAAAGAGCGAAGGCGGGACTATGTGGACATTCGCACGAGCGCCCCGCCGGGCGGGCGGCACGACGGGGAGAGTGCGGACGCCTGGGAGCGACCTTCGTCCAAGTGGACGGTAATTTGGGTCGGCAACCCGGTTGGTGGCGCCGACGTGTTCGAGCTGGGCTACGCCTACGGGCCAGCAGGCCCGGATACCGTGGAAGTTGTGCGCTTGCCGTTCGAGCGAGGCGGACTGATCGACCAGCTCGGGCTCAACGACAACGACGTGCGTTGGGTCAACGACTCGACTCTGCTGGGCAGCTCGATGTTTGAAATGGAAGCAAGCAGTGAACTGATGGGCCACCGCATCGACGCGCTGAAGTGGATACTGGCGGCGATGGAACTGAGCGCGCAGGACGTTGCGAGGCGGGCGGGGGTGCCGGTCTACCAAATCTCCATGAACGAGTGGGACGACCGTTGGCTGATCCGACGCTAGCCGTCTTCGTCCAGACCATTGCGGGGCGGGAGAAGGCACTGGCCCACACGTGCGCCCAGCTTGAGGCGAGCGACGTCGGGACGGACTACACCGTGCTCACGGGCGAGCCAGGCAAGAGCGCGCGAGAGCACCTGCTGGCGGTGCTGGACGTGATGGGCAGCTCCGACGCGGACCTCGTGCTGCGGTTGGAGGACGACATCGACGTGGCCGCGCACATGAGGCACAACCTCACGCACTGGCGGGAGCTGCATGACCCGCGGTTCGGGCTCGGCTGGGCGTTCTCGCCGGGTGGGGTGCGGACCATCATTGACTACTGGCACCAGCGTCCAGGCACGTCCAAATGGGTTTCCGCGCCGTACGGGTACTCGCAGGCGGTGCTGGCCTGGAAACGCGACCTAGAGGCGCTCCGGGCGGCCTGCACGGCCTGGTGCGCCAAGACTCCCGGCGACGCCGGCCAGGACTTGTGCCTGTCGGCCGCGGCGGTCGCCATCGGCAAGCTCGTGTGCATTCACGCCCCGAGCCAGGTCGAGCACCGGCTCGACTTCGGCACGACGCTCAAGCACCCTCCCAATCCGCTCTACGGGACGAGCCGGGGTGAGTTTGCTAAGTTTGCCCAATGGAAGCGCCCGGCCTAGCGACGTTCGTGCAAACGGTGCCGGGTCGCGAGCTTGTACTCGCTGGCTTGGAGCAATCGCTGCGCGAGTCGGACGCGGGCGACTACACGGTGGTTGCTCACCCTCCGGGCCTGACGGTGGCCGAGTTTTTCCTGGCACTGCTCCGCACGATGGCCACCTCCGACGCCGAGCTGCTACTGCGCCTGGAGGACGACGCGCTGGTCAATCGCCACCTGCGGCACAACCTCACGCACTGGGCCGCTGTCGCCCAGGCCGACTTCGGCGCCGGCTGGGTCTACTCGCCCGCCTTGACGAGCTGCGACGTAACACACGGGCGACGCCTACAGACCAAGCTGCGGCGTCGAATCATCGGCGGCGGAGTGGGCATCCTGTTCCGGCGCTCCGACATGCCGTGGATGATCGCCGGCTGCGAGCGGTGGTTCGAGGAGAAGGGCGGCGACGCGATGGACTACGCCGTGAGCGACACGGTGTATCGCGCTGGGCGCCAGCTCTACCTGCACGACCCGCCGCTTGTAGAGCACCGCATGGTGATAAGCGCGCTGGGACACGTCGTGTGGCCGTACCACTGCACGCAGGGAGCGTTCAGGCGCGACTGGAGGCGCCCGTGACCTACGAGTACCTGTGCACCGCCTGCGGGCACAAGTGGGAGCAAGAGCAGAAGATCACCGACGAGCCCGAAAAGCGCTGCCCGCTCTGCGAGCTAGAAACGGCACAGCGCCAGGTGTCGGGCGGCCTGGGGTTTCAGCTCACCGGCAACGGCTGGTTCAAGACTGGCGGGTACTAGCGGCGAATCTTGGTGTCCACGTGGTCGTACTCGCCCGACCGAACGGTAGCGAGAAACTGATCTGCAAGGGTCTGTGCGGCCAGCTCCCGCGTCGCCGGATTGAACATCACGTTCCAAGACACGCCTGGCTGCATTTCTTTGACGTACAGCTTCGCCCCGGACTCCACGAGGTAGCCCCAGAGCTTCGGCGCCTGCGCGTGATCGTAGGTGCCCTTGCGCCACTTGCGAAGCAGGTTCAGCACAATGCTCCAGCCCTGGCTTGGGTCGCCTACCAGTTCGGCGGTGTTCTCGATGAAAAGCACCAAGTCCTCAGCAGCGCCGGAATCGGCAGAAGCGCGGGCGCGGGCGTTTGGCTCCAGCTCGTCATACGTTCTTTCCAGCACATCGACCTCGGAGGCCAGCGGCTCGACGGGCCAAGGTTCGCCGTTGAAGTGACTCACTCGCAGGCGCAAGTGCCCATCTTCCTCGCGCACGCCTTTCACGTCCCCGAGTAGTTCTCTGCCTTCCCAGAAAAGCGTCACCTGCGCACCAATGAGGGCCGATGCCTCGGCTTCTGCCGCAAACACCTCACGGTTGTCGATTTCGCGCAACGTGTACGGTTGCCCTTCTAAGTGAGCTGCCGCCCAGGCATGAGCTTCCTCTGGCGTGGGAAAAGCACCGCGGCTAAGCACCGCAAACGGGCCGAAGCGTTCGGTGGGATGCCACTTGGTGCGTCGCTCCTCCGAGTAAGGAATCAGCACCGTCCAGTAGCGTTCCCACGACGAGTGGGCATTGGGAACCAGCGCGTGCAACGGTCGCCACGCTCCCGCGTCTCCGTCCCACATTTGATCGGCGACGCGCAGCTTGAAGCGTGTGGCGGCTTCCAGCGCCTCGGCAGCCGTGCGCTTGTCGGGCGAGATTGGTATGCCTTGGCTGATGACCCGGTACTTGCCGTCGGAAGCCGAGAGGTAGACCTTCGGAGCCGACTGGTTGGGCGCCATGTCTAGCCAGCCCTTGTGCACCATCAAAGCTCGGCGGCGTGCATCTGCAAGGTCAGCTCCCTGCACCTCCAGAATGGTGCCCTCGCCCTGCCAGGAGCCGGTCAACCCTTCCTTGGCATTTACGGCCTCGATGTAGCTCGCGTAGGGCTTGGAGTAGCTACCAGGCGTGTCACCCGCGACAAAGAAGAACGTCCGCTGCGAGCGCAGGTGTTCTCGCGACTGGTTGATCGCGAAGTGGTGGGGCTTGGCGTATCGCATTGGGGGAGCCTCGGGGGTGAACGGTTTCTCGGATTGCACCAGGCGCTGCATGCGGCGACGCACGTCGAGCTTACCGGGACGCGGCGGCGGTGGGGACGGTGGTTGCTGGGGCTTCATGGGTCAGTACCGAAAACTATCAGCGCTCCCGGCTCCGGTGCTACTTTCTGGCGCGTGGCGGTCTACGACCCCAAAAACCACCTGGCAGGGGTGGACTGGCAGATGCGCGAGGCGTTTGCTGAGCTAGCAAACCGCTTTACCACGCAGACCGGGATGCCGCTCACGGTGCGCTCGGGCGCGCGGAGCTGCGCCCAGCAAAACGAGCTGTACGGGATCGGCCGCACGTACAACCTGGGCAGCAAGCCGGTGACCTATGCGCGCGGCTGCCAGAGTTGGCACGTGCTCGGCCGAGCCATTGACGCCGATCCGGCCGACCCGAGCACGGGAAAACCGACAAGCGCGACGCAGAGCTGCGCAAACGCGACCATCGCCGGCCAGCTCTGGGAGCAGATGGGCGGCGTGTGGGGCGGACGCTTTGGCGGCTTTGGGAGCTGCGGCGACCAGGGCCACTTTGAGTGGCATGCCGGCCGCAAGCTCGTCGAGTTGTGCCCGGACCCGGACCGCTGCGGCGAAGCGACGCTGGCCATTGCCACAATGAAACCTTCCGTCCCGTGGGCGTGGAGCCTCGCGGGTGGCGTGCTGGTGCTTGGAATAGGCTTGTTTCTGATCGGACCCAAACGCAGATGACCCAAAAGTGGCGGCGCGGCCAAAGCCGTCGGTAGAGTAGTGCCCGAATGATTCCGCGGTCCAAAGATGGAACCTACATCGTCGATCCGCCGGGCGGATCGGGCCCGGGTTCCATCTCGATTCTCGACGAAGGCATTCTCGTCGGAGCGTTCACCAAGATCAACTTCATCGGCTCGTCGGTCACGGCGGTTAACGCGGGTGGTGGCCAGGCCAACGTCACCATCCAGGCGTACAACACCGTCGAGGAAGAAGGCGGCGCCCTTACGCAGCGCTCCACGATCAACTTTGTCGGAGCCGGCGTCACCGCCGCAGACGCTGGCGGCAAGACGGTCGTCACGATCTCTGGCGCCATCTCGATTCTCGACGAAGGCATTCTCGTCGGAGCGTTCACCAAGATCAACTTCATCGGCTCGTCGGTCACGGCGGTCAACGCGGGTGGTGGCCAAACCGACGTCACCATCCAGGCGTACAACACCGTCGAGGAAGAAGGCGGCGCCCTCGCACAGCGCTCCACGATCAACTTTGTCGGAGCCGGCGTCACCGCCGCAGACGCTGGCGGCAAGACGGTCGTCACGATCCCTGGCGTCACGGGCACCGACTCGTGCGAACTGGAGTGGGGCGCGGGCAGCATTCTGGTCACGACGACCACGCGCTACCTGTTCCCCACCGGGACGTCGGGCGGCTCGGGAGGAAACGCGCCCGTCAACCCGATCCAAATCCGCATCTTCAAGGCGGGCACGCTCAAGAATCTGCGCATCAGGCATCGGACAACCGGCGGCAACGCGAACATCGTCACGTACACGGTGAGAATCAACAACGTCGCGACGACAATCGCCGCGTCCATCGCGGCGAACGCCGCTGGGCTCAACACGCAGGATCTGGTGAACACCGCGGCCGTCGCGGCTGGCGACCTTGTGGATATCCGAGTCACCAAGGCTGCGAACATTGCGACCAGCCCGAATGACATCACCGCAACGCTGGAGTGGTCGCTGTGAGCACCCATCGCTATCGCACCACCGGACCGGACAGCGCGTCGCTGGAGGACGTCATCGAGTCCGGGCTCAGCGTGTCCAATACGAGCGGTGCGTTCGAGGTGGACGTCGTACTTATCACTGACGCGCTGCTGCCCGATCTCGACATAGTGATGGCCCAGTTGGGCTACCAGTACGTCGGCACCTCGCCGACGGACCCCCGAGCGACTTCGGCGGGTGACATTCTCGACTGGGTGGGAAGCGCGACGCCGCCGGTTGCGACGGTGGGAACGGCGCGGGTGTACTTCGACTCGGGCACGAACCAACTGATGCTCTCACAGAACGGCGGCCCGTTTCTTCCGTTCGGGTCGCCAGGTGGAACGTCCGGGTCGGTGTCCGGGCAATACACGTGCCCCGTCGGAGTGGCGCTGACTGACGCGGTGTATCTCTCCGCTGCGAACGTGGTGGACAAAGCCGACTCGGACGACGCCCTCAAGCAGCCGCTCATCGGCGTCGTGACGGCGAAGCCAACTCCCACTACCTGCACTGTCACGAACTACGGCGAAGCGAACGTATTCGTGGGACTGGCTGTGGGCGCCACGTACTACCTCGGCGTCGCGCCAGGAACGATCACAACGACGGCGCCCAGCGTGCCCGGCAACATCGTGCAGCGCATCGGCTTTGCAAAGAGCACAACGACACTGGTCGTGTTCACAGATCGCGACTGGGTGGAGATTACCTAATGGCGCAATTCAAATGGCTCGGAGAAGACCAGCTAGATCCACCGCAACAGTGGGTCAAGGAGTACGGCCCGTGCGAGCAGGTAGCGGTGCCAAAAAAAGACGGCACGACCACGGTAGTGGAGGCGCCGCCTGGTGGCTTTCCCATCAACAGCATCATCCCGTACGATTTCACTGATGAGCGCTCGATTCGAGTGCTGCGCGCTGACCCAAGATTTCAAGAAGTGGTTTGAGAAGGAACAACAATGGCCAACAGCAAAGCTCTAGTCATTCAGTCTGGCGTAACGAAGCAGATCCCCGACGCGGATACGCTGATCGTTTCCACGGGCATCCTCTCCGCCACGGGCATCAACCTGAACGCGGATACTCCCGGCGCGCAGACCGTGGAAATCGGGCGGGTGAACGCCACGGCCGTCAACATCGGGCGCGTGGGTCAAACAACCACGATCAAAGGCGCCTTGCAGGTGGACGGTGCCGAAACAGTGACCGGGATCTCCACGTTCAACAACAACGCGCTTTTCAATGGCGACGTGACATTCGGCGATGCTGCCGCCGACACGGTTACGTTCACGGGCAAAGTGGCCGGTGACATCAACTTCAAGACTGAGGGGGTCACGCACAACATCGGCATCGGAGCTGCGCCGGCAGCGACGGTTGCGGGTGACGACGTTGAGATCGACGGCGGACTTGGTGGTGTGGGCAGCGGCGGCTCGCCAGGCGGCCAAGGTGGCTTTGCGGCAGCCGTCGGCGGGCTAGGAGGCACCGGCACAGCAGTCGCTGGCGACAATGGTGGCGTGGGCGGCGACGCTCGTACGGTAGGCGGCACGGGCGGCGCGACGCTGGGAGCGAATAACCCCGGCACGGGCGGGCAAGTGATCATCGCGGGCGGCGCCGCGGGAACTGGTGGCTCTGGTAACGCGGACGGCGGCGCGGTCTTCCTCAATGGTGGCGCCAAGAGCGGCACGGGTGTGAAGGGCCAGGTGCTCATCGGTTCGCTCGCAGCGAGCGCAATCTTCATTGGTAACGGCACGGACAATCCAAGCACGACGTTCCAGGGAACAGGGAAAGTCCGGCTTGGCGCTGGCTTCGAGGAGTTCGCGAACGGTGTTGCTGCGGCCGTGAGTCCGGCGGGAGAAGGCCGACTCCGTTACAACAACACCAGCGGCACGTTCCAGGTGTCCATCAGCGGCGGTGTTTACACGGACCTCGCGGTTGGAGGCGCCGAATCTCTGGCGACCACGCTGGCCGCCGGCAACACGACGGGCGCCAACGCAACGACGGTCGGCAACAACATCGTCTTCTCGGGTTCCGGCGTATCGCAGGACGGCATTCGCGTCGGTGGTGTTGCGGGACTCGCGTTTGCGCTCTCCTACAGCTCCGTGGCCACCGCTATCGGCGGCGCGGTGAACATCACTGCTCAGCAGGGCGCAGCGGGTAGCGCGGGCGGCTCTGCGTCACTGGCCGGTGGCCCCGGAACCGGCGCGGGCGACGGCGGCGCCGCGTCACTGGCCGGAGGGGTCGGCGGCGCAGGCGGCGCCGACATCGGCGGCGCCGCGACGGTAAACGGCGGCGCAGGCAAAGGCGGCGGCGGCGCACTCAATCTCTACAGCGGTCAGGTCACGCCAACTGGAGCAGGCGCGGGCGGCAACATCACCATGACGGCTCGCCCCGGCGTTGGCGGCGCCGGTAACGGTGGGACAATCACTGTCCTTGCTGGCGATGGCACCGGCACTGGCGCGGCGGGCACGATTTCGCTCACCGCGGGTGCGGGCGGCTCTGGCCTTGCCGGCGGCATCATGCAGCTTCAGGCCGGCACGGGCGATGGAGCTGGCAACGGCGGACCAGTGAATATCAGCGGCGGCGCCAGCAATGCCACGAGTGGCACGGGCAACGGTGGAGCGACCACCGTGCAAGGCGGCACAGGCGGCAAAACGTCCGGCAGTGGCGGCGATCTGAATCTGTATAGCGGGCTGCCACACCCGACCAGCGTTTCGGGTGGTGACGGTGGCTCAGTCGTCGTGATTGCACGCAACGGCAAGGGCGCGGCTGGCATTGGAGGAGCAGTCACCATCGACGCGGGCAATGGCACCGGGACTGGCTCGGCGGGCTACATTGCCCTCACCGCAGGCGACGGCGGAGCCAATGTCATTGGCGGCGCGGTAGACATTTTGGGCGGCGTCGGTGGTGGCAGCAGCTCTCCCGCAGGCGGCGCGGTGACAATGAAGGGTGGTCAAGGTGGGCTGCCCAATGGCTCCGGCGGCAGGGCCACCGTGAACAGCGGCGAGCTGAGCGGGTCAGGCAATCCCGGTGACATTCGTCTGGGCCTTGGGGATACGACGCTCGGGATATTCACAGGAGTCCTGGCGGACAGGGGACGATTCACCTACGGCGCAGAGATGACGCCGCAGTTCGTGCAAGCGACCGCGACACTCTCCGCGGGCCGAGATTTCACAATCCAGCCTCAGACGGGGACCGTTGGCTCTGGTGGCCAGCTCACCATGTACGGCGGAGGCGGCACCGGTGCAGCCGTCGATGGTGGCGACATCATTTTCCAGGGCGGCACCGTGACCGATGGCTCCGCTGGTGCCTTCCGCTTCTTCGGCGCGAATGGCGTGGGCACGGGCATGCTGGGAGGCGGGTTCTCCGTCACCTTGGGCGCGGCTACCGACGCTGTGGCGGGTGCTGACATCGCGTTGAACGCCGGCACGGGTGGTGCGACCGGAGGCGTGGGAGGAAATGCCTCCCTGGTTGCCGGAAGCGGCGGAACCGTAGGCGACGGCGGCCAGGTCTACATTTTTGGTGGCTTCCCCACCACGAACGGTAGCGGCGGCAACGTCAACTTGACCGGCCCGGATGCTGTTGGCGGCACCGCCAACAACGGCGGCAGCATCGTGGTCGAGAGCGGCGCCAAGACCGGCACGGGCGTCGCCGGGGCCATCGATCTGAACGTCACCTCGGGCTTCTTGACTCGCGTCGGCGGCCAACTGCTGCTCAAGGAGCTGTCGGCATTCCCGACGCCAGCGAGCACATTCGGGGCGCTCTACACGAAGTCGGCCGACAGCAACCTGTACTTCAAGACTGACGGTGGAGTTGAGACTCAACTCACCCCCGCTGCCGTACCGGGCACCGAAACCCTTGCCACCACGCTGGTCGCCGGCAACACGACGGGCGCGACGGCGACGACCGTCGGAAACAACATCGTATTCTCGGGCGCCGTCACGCAGGACAGCATCCGTCTGGGAGGCACCGCGGGAGCAAACTTCTCCATCGCGTACTCGGGAGCTTCTACCATCGCGGGGGGCGACATCTCGTCCACTGCGCAGACCGGCGCAGTCACGACAGCGGGTGGCAGCACCTCTGGCATTGGCGGCACCGGCGGCGCGGCTAGCGCTGGCACCCCTGGCGGCGCGGGCGGCACGGGTCGCGTCCGCGGCGGCGTAGGCGGCGCGGCTGCCGGTGGGGCAGGCGTAGGCGGAGCTGGTGGTGTGGCGAGCATCCTGGCAGGCGCAGGCGGAGCTGGCACGGCCACGGGCGTAGCCGGAGCTGGCGGCGCCGTGAACCTCATTGCGGGCGATGCTGGCGCCGCTGCCGGAGCTGGCGGCGGCGTGGGCGGGCAGGTCTACATCGAGGCTGGCACCGGCACCGACGCTGGGCCCACGCACGGTGACATCCACATCGGAGAAGACCTCGTTTCTGGCAAGACGCGCAGGATCTACATCGGCAACGCCACCACAAACCCGCCGACTCTGTTCCAGGGCTCCGGCACCGTTTCTGTGACAGGGCTCTTGGCTGCCAACGGGGACGTGGATCTGGGCGACGCTGCCGCTGATACCATCAGCATGATTGGCCGCGTGGACACCAGCGTCGAGTTTACCAACGGTGCAAACAGGCTCATCTCTGTGCAGGACGCAGCGGCTGGCACCGTCGGTAAGCGCATCGCGCTCGCAGGCGGAGCGGGCGCCCCGGATGCCGGAGCGGGCGGCTTTACTGGCGGCCCCGGTAACCTGAATGGCGGCAACGGTGGCGCCAGCGTGGGCACGGGCGCAGGCGGTGCAGGCGGCACCTCGAATGTCTCCTCCGGCACCGGCGGAGCTGGCTCTGGCGCTTCGGCCGGTGGGGCTGGCGGCATTACTGCCGTGGCGGGCGGCGTTGGCGGCGCGAGCGGCACGGGTTCTGCCGCGGGCGCAGGCGGCGACATCTCAATCACAGGCGGAGCAGCCGGCGCAATCACAGGCGGTGGCACTGGCAGCACGGGCGGCAACGTCACGGTCAACGGTGGCCTCGCGACAGCCGGCGCCTCCGGCACCCTCGGCCTGGGCACAGTCAGCACGAGCGCCGTGAACATCGGCAACGCGACCAACAACCCGATCACGACGTTTGCGGGCACCGGCACCGTCCGGCTCACTGGCTCCAACCAGCAGCTCTCACTGGTCGGCTCGGGAGCGGGCACTGGCGGCGGCATCCTCACGATGTTCGAGGCGGCCGATCCGGCGACCGCAGCCAACACGGGCGCGGTCTACACGAAGGATGTTTCGGGAGCCACGCAACTGTTCTTCCGGTCGGACAGCAGCGGCGTCATCACGCAGCTCACTCCCGCGGGCGGGTCCGCGAGCAGCGGAGTCGTCATCACTGGCTTGACCACAACGGCAATGACGATCTCGGGCCAAGCCGGGTACGTCAGCGGTAACGATACCGTGTCTCCATGCGACGCGAACAACACCGCAGCGGAGGCACGCCTGTTCGGGTTCTACGAGGGCACCGCGGGCTCAATGCGGGTGGCCGGAGTAGTGACGCCGATCTTCACCGTGGCAGCGGCTGCAAACGACCCCATCTATCTGTCGCTCGTGGCAGGCGAGGTCACCCCGACCGCGCCGACGGGTAGCGGAGAGTTTGTCTCTCCGGTGGGCATTGCGCTGAGCACAACCAGGATGCTGATTCAGACCCAGGTGGTGGTCGGCCTCTAAAATCACTATAGAAGACAGGTCGAGTTGCTGACATGACCGCCCGCATACCGCTGGTAATCAACGCCGGGGCCATTCAACAGGTCCAGAGCGGCGATACGCTGAACGCAACCATTCAGGGCGTGAGGATCTACGCTGTCAGCGCGACAGATCCTAGCTCGCCCACGCCAGTGAACGGTGACCTCTACTACAACAGCGCCATCGACGAGTGGATGTATTACGACGGCTCGCGCGCCAAGTGGCTCTCCGTTGCAACCTACACGTACTCTGGCGGAGCTAAGGACGACACGGCAGCGGGGAGCTACTACCGGGCCATCGGAGAGCTGGCGTACGGCACGAACATCGGCGACTCGGTGCCCAAGGGAACGGTGACGGGCCTTGCATGGTCACGCACAGACGCCGATGCGGCAACGATGGAGGTCGTCATCGACACGACGTCGGTGTCCACATTGGCGTCCAGCGCAGCCGGCAAGACGGCGAGCTGGACGAAGAATGACGACTTCTCTGAGGGCCTACTCAAGTTCCGCAATCAAGCGGGAGGCAATACCACCAGCAACGTGATTGCCGTGGTGCTCGTGAAGCGGAGGATCTGATGACGCAGCCCATATTCATTGCCGCGAATCAGACGGCGAGTCCCATCGATCTCGAACAGTTGCGCCTGGTGGTGCCAGCGAGCAGCACCGTCAATCTGTCGGATTTCAATCCGACATCTGACATTCAGGCAGACAAGCAACTTTACGCGCTCGTGACAGCCGGCGACATCAGGATCAACAACGGAACGACCACGCTCAGCACCGCTCTGTCGCTGCAATATCTGACGTCGGTGGCGTCAACCGCAAATTTGGGGCAGCCCGCCACGGTGACGACGCCGGGCTACAGCACGCTGCTGAACAAAACGCTTCGCGTCGCGTCGGCGGGAGGAGACTACACCAACATCAAGGGGGCAGTGGACGCGGCCGTCACGGCCGGAGCATCGGCCTCTGACTGGTGGCTCGTCGAAGTAGCACCCGGCACGTACAGCGAAAGCCCGATGACGATCCCCGCGGGCATCATCGTCTCGGCGATGCCCAACGCACGATCAGAAGGCGTGTACGTGACCGCAGCGAATGCGCTGCAAAACCTGTTTTTGCTACAGGGCGGCACCCTGGCGGGTTTGACGGTTAGTGGCGTGACGGATGCGGCCAAGGCGTGCGTGCTCGTCAATAGCAGCTCGGTGCCGTCGTCCACGGTGTGGAACCTGGGGGTGAGAGGTTGCAGCGTGGGGGTGCGTGTTACCTCGGGCGCACTACTGCTGGGAGCGACGCTGACGTGCCAAATCACCGCAGCGGGGCAGCGCGTGTCGGACGCGGTGCTCAAGGTGGAATCGGGGTCGTCAGCCACTATCAACGGAATGCTATGCTTGGTGCCGACATCGGTGCTGTCGCTCTACGCGGACAATCCCATCCAGACGGGTGTGTTTGTGGACGCCGGTTTCTGCACCATCCTGAATTGGAGAGGGGACATCGCGCCGAAAGACTCCACGCAGCGCAGCGCGGTGGCGACGAACGGAGCAGACCTGCACGTGCTCAACGTCGAGCTGAAGAACGCTCAGGTCGCGGTAGAAATTGCAGCGGGCGGCTCGAACACTGAGGTGGAGATCACCGGCAGCCTGGAAGACAACACAACAAACTTCCTCGTAAATTCGGCGACCGGAGTGGTATTCGCGATGGTCACCGCCGACGACAGCAAAGCGACCGTCGTAACGGGCGGAACGGTCACAGGCGTCGTGCTCGAAGCCGAAGGGAAAGCCACCGAGCTACGCGGCGGCCTCGCGTATGAGTACGCCACCGGCAGTGGCTTCGACATGGTGGCGTGGATGTTCGACCAGACCGGCTCTGGACTCAGCTCGGGCGGAGCTGTCACCGACGGGGGCGGCCTGTTTGTGGCCGTGGCCGGCGGCTCCGGGTTTGCAGCAACCACCGGTCCCAGCGAGGTGAAGCAGTCTACGTGGTCGGCCAACAGCGCTCTCGCCATCACCGCAAGCTCCACCAACTACATTTACTACAACACGACGTCGAACACGCTCGTGGCAAGTACGAGCGCTCCAGGCGCGACCAGCATTCTACTGGCCATTGTCATGGCGACCGGAAGCGCGGTGCGGTACATCCACACCGCGGATACGCCGTTCCCGGCAATGCTGACGTCGGTGCAGAACTACCTGATGGCGACACAGGGGATTCTGCTCAACACGGGCTTGGGCGTCACCGTGGGCTCAGGCGCCCGCAACTTCATTGTGGACGGAGGCAGCTACTACCGCGGCCTGGCACTGCTCACCGTGGCCGGCACGAACCCGTCGGACGCGACGTTCTCTTATTTCTACGGTACGAACGGAGCAACCGAAGTCGCATCGCAAACCCAGGTGTCGATCACTCAATACGACCTGGCGGGCACGCTCACCGGCATGACCCCGACGTGGTATCGCGCCGACCTTGCCGTCATCACGAGCGACAACCGTGTTGCGGTCATCTACGGGCAGGCCGAGTATGCGACGCAAGGCGCTGCTGAGACGGCGGCATTGCCAGCGATACCCTCGTTCCTGCAACCCAGCGGCGTACCTCTGGCGAGCTTGGTGACGCAAGACGGAGTTGGCATCGCTAGCATCGTCGATAGGCGCCCACGTCTCGGCGGCGCGACGAGCACCACAGGAGGAGTAAGCGCTCACTCTCTGCTCACAGGACTGGTCGCGCCTGCTGACGACCACACGCAGTATCTGCTTGCGTCGGGCAGTCGCGCGATGGCCGGCAACTTGGCCATGGGAGGCAGCAGCATCACGGGCGTCAATTTGGTGGACGGTGTGGACGTCTCCGCTCACGCGACCCGCCACGACCCCGGCGGAGCTGACGCGATTGCGACGGCGACGCCAACGGCTGTGCTTGTGGGCGCCTCGGCCGCAGCGGGCAGTGCTGGGTCGGTGGCGAGGTCGGACCACCAACACGGCATCGCGTCGGGCACGCCGGGCACCACCACCCCGGGAGACTCGGCCGCAGCGGGCAGTGCGTCCTCGGTGGCGCGCTCGGACCATGCCCACGCGCTGGCGGCGTTTGGCTCCGCCGTTTCCACGTTTTGCCAGGGTAATGACTCGCGGCTCGCACCGGCCGGATCGACCACGCAAGTACAGTACAACGCGGCGGGGGCGTGGGGCGGCGCCGCCAAGCTCGTTATCAACGCCGCGGGTTTTGCGACAGTCGGCGAGGCCAGCTCGACCACCCCAGCGGCGCCCGCAGCGGGCGCCACGGCGTTTGCTCGTTTGCGCGCTGGGCGCAGCATGCTCTCCCAGATTGGTCCGGTCGGAATCGACTACCAGTGCCAGCCTTTCCTGGCGTCTCCCAAAATTGGCTGGTGGACCGCTCTGGGCAACAGCACCACGCTGGCCAGCAACGGCCTGGGCATCAGCTCCACCGGGACCGCTACTATCCGCAACGTCGCGGTAACGAACTTCGCCACCTCGCTGCGCCAACTGGCGTACGTCAGCGGCAGCGGCGCGGGTAGCTCGTGTGGGTCTAGGCACAACGCACTCCAATTCTATCGTGGCGACGCCGCCGGCCGTGCCGGATTCTTCTACGTGGCGCGGTTCGTGATCGATACCGTGCAGACTAACATGCGGTGGTTCGTCGGCATGTATGGCACGGCCGCAGTCATTGGAAGCGTAAATCCCAGCACACTGCTCAACATCGTCGGCTTTGGCATCGACAGCGGTCAGACCACGGTGCGTTTCTTCTACAACGACGGCTCCGGCACCGCGTCTTCGTCGGACATGGGCGCGAGCTTCCCGGCAACTACGGCGAACGTGGTCTACGAGGTGAGGATCTACTCGCCGCCCAACGGAAGCGCGGTCTACTACTCAATCGAGCGTCTGGACTCGGCGGCTCTCGCCGAGGGTAACCAGACCACGGACATCCCCGCGAACACGACACTGCTCAGCCCGCAAATATGGATGAACAACGGCACGACGGCGGCGGCGGTTGCCATTGCCATCGTCTCGCAGTACATCGAAACCGACAACTGAGGAGCCCATGGCCGTCACCGTCCCTTACACCGTCTGCGAGTACACCATCGACTCCGACGGCACCTTCCCGAACAAGGCGGTAGACTTGCCGTCGTTCATCGACGAAATCGAAGCGAGCGCCATCGCAAAAGTGCTCGTCGCCGTAATCATCGTCGCCGGCAATTGCAGGATCACGTTTGCGACGGACCTATCACAAGCCGAGGTGGACATCCTCGACGGTCTGGTGCTCGCGCACCAAGCACTCAAGGTTGGTGAGCCCCACACGCTGCCTTTCATTTGGCAGGTAAAGAACCCGGTCGCAAACCAAGCGTCGGTAAAAATGAACGTGATGGGCCTCGCGAACGCAATCGACGGCTACGTGCTCATGCGACCCGCGATGCTGGTAGGCGCCATCCTTCGGTTCAAAAACGCGCTGACGACGGGGACACTGACTATCCACGTCAGTCGCAACGGCACGGCGGTCAAGAGCTACGTCCACACGCCAGCGAAGGGCACGCGCAAGCTCTGGAACATCATCCCCGGCACGGTCACGTACGCCAAGGGCGACGTGGCGGGCTTCCGGTACGAGACGAGTGCCGACATGCTGCCGGCGGCCGACAACGAAATCGACATCACCATGGAAATGGGCTGGGTATAGCCGGGCAAGAACTGCCCTGGTGCTGGGATAGTTGCGGCGAACACCAAGCCTTGGTAGAGCAAACACCATGGGAAAAGCAGTGCGCAGGCTCTCGAATGGCAATGGCAAACTCGACCCGTCCAAGCTCCCCATCGGAGGCAAGGTTTCTCTGACCGAAGGGGAGAGGGAATCATTGCGCAAGCTCGACCAGACGAGCGCCCAGCTCAAGATCGAGCTGGCCAACGTCGAGCTTCAGATCGCCGGGCTCAGCCGTTCCAAGGCCACCATCATCGAGGCGCTGGAGAAGCAAGGCGCGCTCGTGCGCGAGCAGGCCGCAGCCGTGGTGCGCTCGCACGGGATCGACCCCGAGATCAAGGATCGCGGGTGGTCGCTCAATCTGCAAGAGATGGCGATCATTCGGACGGCGTGATGAATGTCCGTGACGCTCGCCGACGTGCAGATTGACGGAGGCGGGCATCATGGCGTGCTGCACGTCACGACGGACTACCTCGGGTGTCCGGCGAGCGCCGTCAGCGCTCAGCAACTGGCTGATGCGTACGGGGCGCTTCTGCCAACGCCGCGAATGGTGGACGCGATCTGGGCCGCGGCGAGCGTCAAGCTGGCCCCCCAGCCGATCCCTGGCGGAACGGCGATGCCAGCGGCGCAGGCCGCGGCGCAGCACGAGGCGATGATCAAGGGCCAGCTCGCGGGGCGCTCGGGCCTGATTGCCGGAAACAAGAAAGACATTGTGCTCAGCGCGAAGCTGGTGCCGGGCAAGGTCGCCATCTATGGCTGGCACCAGCTCACCGGCAAGCCCATCCAGCCGCTCTACCTTGGTCACTCGTCGAGCTACGCCGACTACTCGCATGGCGTGCGGCTGGTGGCCTCCACGATGGTCGTGGACGGCGTGGAGCGCCGCGTGGCAGACGTGCTCGCGGATCCGGCGCTTGCGGCCCTGGTGAGTCACGAGGGGCCGGTGGCGCCCCGCTATCCGGGCATCGCGCCAGGGCCCCAGCAATACAGCCTGGCCTCGGCCACGCCGACGTGGGCGCTGGGCGGATTAGTGGCGCTCGCGGTCGTGGTCGGCGGATACTGGCTTCTGCGTTGAGATGGCCACCGACGTCGTTTTCTATCTGAAGGCAATGGCCAGCAAGGCGGAGCAAGCTCTGCCGTGGCCTGGTCCGGTCAAGCTCGTCGGGCTCGACCCCGTAGCGATGGGCCTCGGCTGCGGCGGCGTGGACAAGTATTGCTCAACGTCGTTCAGCAATCTGTGGCAAGCGCTGCGCGGTCCCGACGGCAGCGTGATGGATCGCTTGCTCGGTAAGTACCTGCCGGGTGTCGAGGTCGGCCGCGTTGCGTTCCTCGGGTTCAGCGCAGCACACGGCTTCCTCAACCCGATGCTCAACGATGATCGCGACCGCGCTCGCACGTCAGCGGTCGTGATGATGGACACCTGCTTCGGCTCGGGAAAGAAGGGCTTCATCAAGGCGCTGCAAGACGCTGCTGCTGGTAAGATGCTGTGGGCGACGTTCACATCGCATCAAGGGGGAATGAAGGTTGGTTCAGCCGGGGTCTTGCAGTCAGGCACTGAGTGCTTTGAGCAACAGGTGCTCGCGCCGAGCGGCCTCACTGCCGAGCGCGTGGCAGCTCGGCCGCCGATGTTCGAGCCAGCGGGCGGAGCGTGGCAGCTTGGCGACTTGGGCTTCTGGCTGCGCGGCACCGACAACGCGGGGCACGTGGACGTGCCGCACTACGAGCTGGGGAGCAAGCAACAGCGCGCGATGATCGAGGCGTACCTGTTGCCCTACTGGCGCGGCGAGCTAAGCGGTGGCATCCCGACGTGGGCGTATGCGCTGCTCGCTGCCGCAGCGGTCGCAGGCGGCGGCTACCTGCTGCTCCGAAAAAAGATCGCCTGATTGTCAGAGCCCAGCCCGCTCCGGCGTCGAGCAGGCATGAGGACAGCGGAGGCAAACCTGGCGCGGCTCAGCCGTCGCCAGGCGGGAAGACGGCTCCCGACACAGCCTAAAACGGCTGCGTCATAGTTGTTGGCCCGGGTGGGCTAATGCGCTATCATTGCTGTCAGTGCTGTCACCTGGCAGGGAAGCTAAGTCTGGGCCAGCGACGTAAGGGAAGGAACAAAATGGACTTCAACCACACCGTACAGGCTGTCTCGGTTACGCTCCAGACGCACGTGCCGGCGCTACTTGAGGGCGAGCCTGGCGTCGCGAAAACGGCCATCGTTGGGGCGGTGCTCGACCAGCTCTGCGACGAGGTGCACACGAGCATAGTGGCGCTGCACGAGCCGCCCGAGTACGGGGGATTTCCGGTGCCGCAAGCGGCGACGAAGGACGCGCCAGCGCGCGTCGCGCTGCTACCGAACGACTGGGTGATCCGACTGGCCGGCGCGGAGAAGCGCGCGGGCCTATTCCTCGACGAGTTTTCGTCGGGCGCTCCCGCCACCCGCGCCGCCAGTATGCGCGGCGTGCACGAAAAATGGTGGGGCGCGGTGCAGATCCCAAACCTCGCCGTCGCCGCGGCGATGAACCCCGCCGAGTACGCCGAGAACGGATTCGAGCTGGGCGCCGCGCTCTCGAATCGGTTCTGCCACCTTGATTGGAACATGCCCACGAGCTACTGGGTAGATCAGCTCGTGGCCGGCTTCCCAGCGCCGACCGCCACGCGCGTTCCGAGCAACTGGCGCGAGTCGAAACACATGCGCGACGCCACCACCTGGCTGGCGACGTTCGCAAATGCGCGGCCGGCGGTAATCCAGGCCATGCCCGCGAGCGCTGCGCTGCGCGCCAAAGCGTGGCCGTCGTTCCGCTCATTCACGAACACCCGCGACTTGCTCGCGGCCTGCCTTGCAACCGGCTTCGGGCTCGACCACGCGGTCACGATTCTGTGCGCGTCGGGCTGCGTCGGCGCGGGCGCAGCGCACGAATTTTTGACCTTCTGCTCGGAGTGCGACCTGCCGGACCCCGAGGCCGTGCTCGCGGCCCCGGCGTCGCTAGTGCTGCCGGCTCGTGGCGACCGTGCGTTCGCCGTTTTGACCAGCGTCGTGCTGGCGGTGCTCGGCAACAACACGCCCCAGCGCTGGGGGCGGGCGTGGGACGTGCTTGCGGTGGCCGTGGACGCGAACCGCGTGGCAGTCGCCGCCAGCGCGGCGCGCTCGTTGGCGCAAGCGCGACCGAAGGGCGTGCGTGAACTGCCCAAAGCATGCACGGCGTTCGTCCCGATGCTCAAGCTCGCGGGCCTGATCACCGGGAGCAAGTGATGAGGAAGCGCGTCGAGGCCGAGATGGCTGTGGGCATCCTGAGCGGCGGCAACGCGACGGTTGTGCAACTTATCGAGGCCGGGCTGCGCAGCTTCGAGGGTGTGCGCCGCGGCCTGGAAGCCATGACGCGCACGGTACTCGCGAGTGCGAGCAAGCGCCGCCGCTACGTCGCGAGCGGGCTCCCCTTCGGCGCCAAGCTCGTTTTGCCGCTGGGGCAGAGCGAGTCGCGCACAGTGTTTCGGCCGGATGGCAGCGCGACAAGCAAAAACACCGGCTGCCCCGTGGTGGAACTGGTGCTGCGCTCGGGACGCAAAGAGCGAACTTTCGACGTTTATGTCGCTTCGCTTTGGGTGGCGGAGCGCGTGCAGGGGAACCCGGATGCCGCGGTGCGCGTGCTCATGGCCATCGAGCGGGCTCGGCGCCAGGTGTTCGCGCTCGCCGAGGAAGGCACGCGGTGGCAGTGATGGCGATTTTTGGGATGCAGGCCGTCCAGCTCCGAGCCGCGTACGAGCGGCCCTACTTCGCGCTGGCCATCTACGCGGCGACCATCGTCGAGCGACCTGGCCTCGGGACGTTCGCGGTGGATAAATACTGCCGCATCTACGTGGACCCGGAGAAACTGGGCTCCGGCAAGGGCAAGTGGAACGTGCAGCAGGCGGCGTGGGTATTTATACACGAAATCAGCCACTGGCTGCGCGTGCACCATGAGCGCGCCGAAGCGCTGGTCGCGGCCGGCGAATGCAGCGACTGCGCTGCCGAGCTAGTCAATGTCTGCGAGGACGCCGAGATCAACGGCGACGACCCGGACATCGTGCGCTGCGCGCCGGATCCAATGCTGCCCGAGCACATCGGGCAGCCGCCTCACCTGCTCTGGGAGGAATACTACGCGGCGCTGCAAAAGCAGGGTGGCAAGCGCTTGTGCAACGGTGGCAATCACAAGCCCGGCGAAGGTGCGGGCGAGGTCAGCAATCCCGGCGCGGGCCAGCCGCGCGACTGCGGTTCTGGCGCTCACGGCCAGCCGCGCGAGTGGGAGCTGCCGGCGCCGACCGACGAGACGCCCGGCATCGGCGAGGGCGAAGCTGCGCTCTTGCGCAAGGCGGTCGCGCGCGAGGTCGCTGACGCGGCGAAGAAGGACCGCGGCAGTGTGCCCGCGGGCTGGCAGCGTTGGGCGGACGCGCTGCTGACGCCGCCGACGATCCCCTGGGAGCGCGAGCTAGCGGCGCTGATGCACAATGCAATAACGATGGCGGCGGGCTGCGTCGATTACAGCTACGCGCGCCCGAGTCGCCGCGGCACGTTCGGGGGTGTGATCCAGCCGGCGCTCCGGCGCCCCCAGCCCGAGGCGACTGTGGTGCTCGACACGTCGGCCTCGATGAGTCAGCGCGACGTGACCGCGGCGCTCTGTGAAATCGACGGCATTCTGCGCGCGGTGGGACAACGGCGCGTGCCAGTGATCTGCTGCGACGCCCAGGCCGCTCCCGTCCAGCGGGTGAGCAGCGCCATGAACGTGACTCTGATCGGCGGCGGCGGCACCGACATGGGTGCTGGCATCGCGGCGGCAGTGAAGCTCAAGAGCAGGGTGATCATCGTGCTCACCGACGGCGAGACGCCGTGGCCAACCGAAGCTCCGCGCGGCGCGCAGCTCGTCGTCGGCTTGGTGCGCCAGGAAGGGGCGGGACCGCCGGGGTACTGCCGCGTGCCGGACTATGCCAAGCGCGTACTCACCATCCCGGTGGCGGCATGATCTACTGCGCGAAGTGCACATGGTCAGGACCAAACGTGCCGGGCGTGTGTCCCAAATGCGGTGTGATACCGGAGCTTGCCGTTGTGGCGCGCGAGCACAAAGACGCCGCGCTGGTCAGTCTCGCGGGCTTTGAGGAATTGGCAGGTAAAATGTTGACACAGCTCCGCGATCTGAAAGGAAACCTATCCGTTGACCGCCTGCGCGCCGCGGATTTGCTAGCCCTGCTAGCCTCGTACGAAAGGCTCGTGAGACTCCCTGAGCAGGAGCGCATGCTGACGGCCATCGAGCACTGCCGCCGCGCGATGGCCGCGCTGCACGAGGCGGAGAGCCAAGCGCTCGACCGTCTGCTGACGGACACCGGGCTTGACGCGGTGGTGGCGGTGCAGGCCATGCGGGGTAAGCCGTGAAGTACCGAGTCGTCTGCGGCGACGCGAAGCACACCATCATGCTCGACGACGCCGGGCGCGTAAGTTTTATCGATCACCCAAACGCGCATGCGCAGGCGTACGCCGAGACTGCACTGGCGATTCTGGCGGGTGCCGACGACGCGGAGCTGCATGGCTGCATTCGCGTTGCCCGACGCATTCAGAGCAAGAGCTACTCTGGCCCGTGCCCCGCCGAAGGCGACGAGCGCCAGCTCTACGCTGCGTTGCGAGGAGTGCAAATTGGCCGTAGGTTGCGGAGGAAGCTATGAGCGGCGCTGCCGAGGAACTAGAGTGCCGAGCGGTGCTACTGGCGTTGTCCGGTGAGTATGTGGGGACCACGCCGCTGCTGAGCTTGCTGCGTGTGGCGCTTGACGAGTACGCAGAAGCAGAACCGGGAGCACTGCTCCGCCTTCCGCTGGTCGAGGGATACGAGGTGGTGGGCTCCCGTGTCTATAACGAGAGGGACAATGAAATGCTGCCACCCGTGCGCGCGGCGCTGAGCTTGTACCGCGTCCTGCGCCATGAGCCCGAGGAGGCGCTGCGCGTGCTGCGGCTGATCGAGGACGCTACCCGGAGCATGCAACCGTGACGTGCCGGAGCTGCGGTGCGGCCCATCGGTGGAGCGAGCTGCCGTTGCTCGGCGTGCAGCGCGTGGAGGCAGACGAGGACGGGCCAGAGCTGGAGCTGGAGCTGCGCAACTGCACCGCCTGTCACACCACGCTGGCGCGCGAGCTAGCGCCGGATGCGCGGCAGGATGACGAGCCCGACGCCTAGCACTGCGACCGCGCCGAACAGGGACCAGCCGAGCGTCGAGGCCAGCGTGCTCTTGGCGCCGCCGATGCCGAGCGCGACTGCGGCGTTGTTGTAGCGCAGGACGTTTCCGACGTACTGGCCCTTGTAGCCGCGCAAGTTGAAGCGGTCATTGCCGGTGCGACACGTGCCACCGGAGTTGTACTTGGCGGCGACAGTGGGGAAGCCGTTGGCGTCGAGCTGCTTGCCCATGAGCTTCGCGCCCATGTCGATGTTGAGCTGCGGGTCGTAGCGGTCGGCGGCGGAGTAGCCGAGCATGACCGCCGTGCTCGGGATGGGCTGCATGATGCCGATACTGCCGTAGGCGTCGCCCGACGTGATGCTGGCCTGCTTTGCGGGATTGTTCGACCAGAGCCCTGTCTCTTGTGTGGCCGCGGCCAGTAGCCACGTCACCGGGACGCCGAAGCGGGCCGCGCTCGACTCGAACTGCGGCGCCCAGTTGGCCCACGTCTGCGTGAGGTATTTGTGCTCTAGGCTGCCTGGCGGATACACCGGGACGCCTTCGCCCTCCACCTCGATGGCACCGCTGGGCAGCGTACGCCAGCGTTTCCCGCCACACGGATTGACCCACGCACTGCTCAGCGCAATCACGGCTCCAGCCTAGGCGCAAAGGCGGGCGCGACGCAAAAATTGACCCACGTCCCCGGCCGCCGATACGCTCTGTTGGCAAATGAGCGCCGAGCGCGTTCCCCCACGTCGGACTGGCACATCCGCCGAGTGCGTGCTGGTCCCCGTGCGAGATGTTCACGAGCTGCTGGAGAAACTGATTGAACTGGAAAACGCGATAGAGTCGATGGGAGCCGCACGCTTCGAGCTGCGCATGGCACGCATGAGAATCGAGAGCCTTCTGACAACTGAGACGGTAACGAAGTGAGCCTGGACCGACGATGGGTGTATGCGGGACTGGTAGTTGCCGCTGCCGGAGCTGGACTCGCCAAGCTCTTGCCGTCCGGGCCGCGCATTCGCGCGGGCACACGGCTCATGGTGGTGGGCGACTCGCTGGCCGTAGGCATGGCGCCGTACTTCGCTTGCCTGAGCAAAGAGCAGAAGCTCCCCTTCGACGCGCTCGCCAAGGTCAGTACGCGCATTGACCAGTGGGCGGCGAGCCAAGTGCTCGCGGAGCACGTCGCGACGTTCAAGCCGACCCTTGTGCTCGTCAGCCTCGGCACCAACGACGCTTTTATGATGGGCGACGTCGCCGCCAAACAGCGCCCAGCGCTCGCGCAGCTCATAGCGCAGCTCACGGTAGGCGGCGCCGAACTGGCGTGGATAGGCCCGCCGCAGCTAGCGGGCAGGCCGAACGCCGGGCTGCTCACTCTGCTCAAGAGCGCCATCCCGGCGTCTAACTATTTCGCCTCCGAGACGCTTCCGATCCCACGCGGTCCCGACAACCTGCATCCGACCGCCAAGGGCTACGCAGGCTGGTCTGGAGCCATCTGGCAGTGGCTCTCAGGGCCGCCTGGCTCGGGCTCGTGCGGCGCTTGACCCCCATGCTGTCAGCGACTACAGTGACAGCATGGTGACCCGCAAGAAAAAGGCACGTGTTAGCAAGCGCGCAACCGGCAGGCAACACAAGGGGCCGGAACGCCCCAATGGGATGCACGTGATCACGTTGAGGATCGACGCGGCGAGCAAAGGCAAGCTGCATGAGCTGGCCTTGAAGTCGAGCCTGAAGACCGGCAGGAATATGTCCTACAACGCGACGATCCTGCAACTAATCCAAGCGGGATAGCGTGGCGTGGCGTCTCAAGCACGGTGCGAGCAACTACAACTTTGTGGATCTGACGGGCCAGATCCTAGTGGGCTGTACGGTGCTGGGGCGCGCACCAAACACCGTTCGCGGGAACGCCGCGTGGTGCGTGCGCGCGGCTTGTGGCCACCGGATAGTGATCCAAGGCATCACGCTGCGCGCTAAACACAAGAGCAATCCGGCGCTGGAGCACCGCTGCAAGCCGTGTCGTTAGCGCCGCCAAAGGTGAGGAAACATGCGGTTGAGCGCCGCCTGGCGCTGCGCGCAGGGCGAGCAGTTGGGATCGAGCCCGAGCGCGCGCGCCACCGGCTTGGCGACTGCCGCCACGGCGTCGCCAGCTCCAACGCTGCCGCACCGGGCGTGCTGGGCCGCGAAGGCGTTGGCGCCGGCTGGCGCGAACGCGCCGCCAACTCCGCAGCGCTCGCACTGCACCTGGAAGCCGCCGGGCACGGCCTGAAACAGAACCGACGGCGCTTGTGGATGCCGCTGCATGGGCAGAGTCTACGCGCGACCTGGGGGGCGGTGCACGTTTCTCGCGTCGAGGCCGGCGACTGGCTAGGATGACGCCATGGACAAGTGGGACGCTATCAAGCTCGCGGCCACGATGCGCTGGGCGCCGAGGCGTTTCTAGCCAAGCACAAGTTCCGCCCCGGGCGCTACATGCTCGTCCGCGGTCGCAAGCGCTACCCCTCGAAAGCCGTCTTCGGCGTGGCGATGGGCCGCGCCGCGGCGAGCTTCTCGGGCGGCGCCGCCCACGTCCAGAAAGCCGCGAAACGCCTCGGGCTCCGCGTTGAGGCGCAGAGCAAGTGACGGCGGCGTTGACAGCACTGACAGCACTGATAGACTGACGGGGTGTCAGAGCGGACACCAGGAAGAGTCTAGGAAGCATGGGAAAACTCGAACGCACTCACCACGACGAACGCAACCGAGATGGGCGCTACCGCGCGTCGCCGCTATGCGATGGTTGCGGCAAGCCTGTCGGCACCAACTATGGCACGGACGCCGAAGTTTGCGGAGGGACCGACGGCCCCGGGTTTTTTGTCTGCGACCGCGCCCGGTGCCCCGACCTGTCCGCTCTGTCGGTTGAGGAGCGTCGCGCGCACTACACCGCGCAGCGCGCGAAGAACGAGGGGAAGCGGTGATGACATTGAGCTTAGCTCTCCGGCAAACTCCCAGGCTGAATGGCGGAGCGACCGAAACGTGCATGCCGGAAGTCGAGCGTTGGCTCCAGGCCGACGCCGACCATTGGCGCGCGCTCAGCACTCTATCGCCGCGGGCCGCGCTGGCGCGCTATCAGTCCGTCGTGGACTTCCTGGTGGTAGCCGCGTGCCCCGAGCTGGCATTGCCGTGCCAGCTCTACTACGCGGAGCAGGGGGCGCCGCTGCGCGAGCTGTGCACGCACGCCGAGCTGCGCTACTACGCGGCGCGAACGCTCGTGCTGTGCAACGTGGCTTACGGCCGCTGGTGCGTTACGCGCCGCGCAAGCTGGCGCAGCGTCTGCAAGCTCGCCCACGAAGCATTGGAGGCAGCATGAAGTTTTCTCGCAAGCTCCAACGGGCCCAGAACAAGGCCGCCGACGCCGAGCAGGAGATGCGCTGTGATTTGCTCGATGCTTGGTTCCGCAACGAGGACCGCTTGCCGCCGCCCGAGCTTGCGAGCTGGCTGGGGGCGATTGCGCACTCGGCGCGGCGAGCCGGCGGATTCGTTGCGCCCGGCGTTACGGTGTTCGACCGCGAGTTTCCATCGCTCGCGCAATGGGTCCGCGAGCTGTTGTGCGCGCAGCACGAGCTAGAAGCGGCGGCCACGCTGGGTATCGGGGCCGAGAAGGACATCACGCACGACGCGGTGGTCTATGCCGCGGTGGCGGAACGCTGGGGCAACAGCGGCTACCCGTGTGTACGCCTGGAGGATCAAACGTCGGCGGCGCTGTGTCTCACGGACAGCTCGCGCGCGGAGGTGGAAAACGCATTGCCGTGGGGAGCGTTCCTGCTGACAGCTCCCGAATGTACCCTCTCCTACAACGTGAGCGGCGTGGTGCACTACGCGAAGTGGATTCTCGTCGGCCAAGCCGGCGCGGGAGGCGTCAGCGTGACGCTCGTGCCAGCAAACGGCGGGTGGCCGATGTTGATCGCCATCGGGGACACCGTAGACGAGCTGCTCGCATCGCGGAACAACTGGGAGCAGCACGCCGTGACCTGTGAGATGGCCGTGAACCTTGTGCGCGGTGTGCTCGTGCAGATGCAGGCAGGGAAGCTGCGCCAGCTTACCGTGGCACGCAGCGGCCCTCACAACCGTTGGCGCGAGCCCGGAGCGCTTCCCGAGACAACGGACTATGTGCTCGGGCACGACGTCGTGCTCCGGCCCGACCAGGACTACCTAGACGCAGCTCGGACAATCGCTGCCGGCACCACCCGCCTCTACAAAGTCCAGTGGATGGTGCGAGGGCACCAGCGTTGGCAGGCGCATGGCCCGCGGCACCGCCTACGCAAGCCGATCTGGGTTGTGCCGCACATGAAGGGTCGTGTCGATGCGCCCATCTTACGGCGCGACTACGTGCTCACGGGAGAGGAACAGTGAGGCACCTGATCAAGCGTCGTCTCCTCTTGCTCACCGACAAAGAGCTGCAACAGGTGCGGGCGGCGCTGGTGACGCTCGACCCGACGACCACGGCCAGCGCCAGCGCGCTCGCCAAAGTGGAGAGCGCCGAACAGCTCAACAGCCACGAGCTGCGGGGCGTGTGGGTTGAGGCAATGGAGAGGGCTTTCGCGAAATGACATGCGTGCGCTGCGGCTACTGCTGTCGCAAGGCGCCGTGCCCGTACGGGGAAGGCGTGCCATGCGTGCATCTGGTGGCCGACCCAAACTCGACTGCGGGCCAATATTTATGCGCGCGTCACGACGAGATCAGGGCGGACCCACAACCGCAGTGGTCGCCCGCGTTCGACGCGGGATGCAGCTCGGCGCTGTTCAACAGCGACCGCGACACGGTGCGCGTTGCGCTCAGACTAGGAGAGTGAAACATGCAAAAGAACATAGAACGGTGCCGTAGCGGCGCCGAGTTGAGCGCCCAGGAGTACCTGCGCCGGCTCCAATGGCAGATTGCTGATCTCTATAAAGGGCACGAGCTTCTGTCCGAGGTCTACTGGGACCAGGGGCGCGGCGCGCGCTGGGTCATCGGAAAGCCCGGCGACAGCAACATGGTCAGCGAGATCATCGCGGGCATCTGCGGCTCGCTGATCGTGCATGGCGACTGCGACACCAGTCGCTTCGCCTACTACTCGGGCCACCCCGATGCCTGGAGCCGACTGTGCTGGATGGGGTTCTGCGGCGACGTGGGTTACTACGTCGCGCAGAAGGCGAGCATCGGGATGGGGCGCTCGGGTCGCGGCAGCGACGACTATGACGAGCGCGTTGCCAAGCACGACCTTCGTGACTGCATCGACGACTTGAAGCGCAGCGGATTCGGGCAAGACAGGCAGATCGCGGTGCTCACAGACGCGCTTGAGCAGACGGAGGACGAGCGCACGCTGCGCAGCTTTCTGAGCGAGAACGACCGGGGCTGGGATCTGTGGAAGCACAGCTTCGGGCGCGTTGTCTCGACGCCCGTGATCACCGGCCACCTCGCTCTCCAGCGCTGCGCGTACCTGCTGCTGGCCAAGTACGGAGAGGAGGGGCCACGTGGTGGCACAGACGGGTGAGCGCGTCGGAGCTGTTCTCCGCGCAGAGGAGTTTGTGGTCGAGTTTCTCGGCTACGGCGTTTACGTGGGCGACGAAGTGCCGCCGGAAGAGAAGGACCGCGGCAGGTCGATAGCCGGAATACTGGCCGAAGTGCAGTGCCCTAGCCCTAAGCTCGTGCTCGACAACGGCGCGGTAGTGTGGGGATGCGAGTGCTGGTGGGCTCCAGAGGCGCAGATCGAGAAGCGGCTGCACAAGTGGCGCGAGCAAGGCTGGGAGATCCGCAACATCAGCATCAAGGAGGCACGCGAGCGCGATGGATGATTTCTTTGTCGAGGTTGTGAGCCACGAGACGGGCGAGGTCGAGCATCGCATGGGGCCGATGACCGAGAACAAGGCGGAACTGGTCGAGCGCGGGCTGGATCGCAATCTGAACCACGAGCGGTTCTTCACGCGCGTCGTGCGCGGGGGCGACCAGCGGACGCCGGGGCAGTCGTGACGCGGCGTCCTGCCACGCTCTACTGCCTGTGGTGCCGGGCCCAGCTCGTCGCCTACCGGCTCGTGCACCGCCAGTGCGACTGCCCTGGCTCGAAAGAAGCAAAGGCACGGCTAGGTGTCAGAAAGCGAGCCGCTGCGGCGTCGGGAGGGCATGGCTATGCAAATCGTGGCTGACAGCCACCTGGATCACGGGTTGAGCCCCGCGCACGTCGCGTGGCTCGTCGAACGCTTCGCCGAACGGCAGGCGTTTTTCATCGAGACGGTCGAGCTGCCCGCGCAGCTCCCGGCTCTCACCTGCGGGCTCCACGGGCCCGCCACGGGCGACGCGCCGGTTCCCGAGGCCGAGTGCCACCGCGCAGTGCGCGGCGAGCGCAAGGGCCCGAGCCGGCTCTGCAAGAGGGCTCCAAAGCCCACTCGGACGGTGACGGTGGTCGCCGGGCCGGACGGCGACACGCCGTGTGTGCTCTACACCGCGTACGGCGGGCCGCAGGCGCCGCGCGAGCCGTGGGACGAAAGCCTCGACGGCGCCGGCCGGGCTGAGTCGGAGGCGTTCTGGGCGGAGCACGCGCTGAGCGCCGAGGTGGCGTCGTGAGCCGCCCACGACTCCGCGTGCGGTTCGTGGTCGAGCGCGACGACGGCGGCCAAGGCGTGGGCTACACGCCGCTCGCAATCACTGAGCGGTTCGATGCGCTCTATCGCGAGTGGGAACACGTGGCCACCCACTACGATGGGCTCTACGCCACCAGGCGAGAGGCGCAGGCCAAGCTCCGCGAGGCGCGAGCTGCACATGCCCTCGCCGTGGGGATGCGCGAGCTGCAAGTTGGGGGCGCCGCGGGCGCATGAAGGCATGACCCGCCCGCGTGATCAGGGAGTCCAGGTGCCCGGCGTTGGCGCGGGCGGGTCACTGCTTTGACGCGCGCGCTGACTCTTATGTGGGGCGAAGGTGAAAATCTGTCAGCCGCGGGCGCGGACAGGCTCTCGCTCCCCCGGGGGCCGCGGTGAGGCGCTCCAAACGCCGCAGGCTGGCCCGAGAGAAGCGCCGGGCTCGGGCTCAACAAGCCCAGGCAGAGGCCGTCTTGGTAGCGCTGGCGCCGCCGCAGGACGCCAATGGCGGCTGGCTCCGCCTTCCCGGCGGGTTAATGGTCAAGCCCATTGAACACCGCGGCCGGGGTGATCGTCGCGGGGAGTGAGGGAGGAACCCTTGACCGGCGGAGTATAATGGGCGATAACCTAGAATATCCACTGACTCAGGAAGGAGCGAAGGGATGAAAATCAACAGCTACAACGTGCGGCCCCGGTACTCGCCAGGCTCTCCGGCCGCGGTGGACGAGGCAACCGCCCGGCGCGAGGAACGCGAGGAACGCGACTCCTACGAGACAGCGCTGAGCGGCGCTTGGGGCGACGCCGAGCGCCAGCGCGCTGAGCTGCTCGGCCTCGACGGCATCGCGTACGAGCTGTGGGAGGAGGGCCGGGGTGGCTCGTTGTCTGCCGCGAGCATGGGAGCTGCGTCACGGTCGAATCGCGCAAAAGCGGCGAGTATCTCGTCTCGCACCCGACGGAATTCTGCGACGACTGCCGTGGAACGTGAGACGAGTATGAACCACCTGGCGCTTGGGGACATTTTCACCGACGACCAGCTCCGCACCGCCGAGTTGTGCGTGAGCATCGAGGAGCTACGCGAGTGCGTGGTCGAGCCTAACATCGTGCAGATCAACGAGCGCGTGGGGCAGGAGAACTGCCCGCAGTTCCTCGCGTACATGCTCGGGGCCGCGCTCATGTCCCAGGGCTGGCCATTCCGGCGAGCGGGGCAGGCATGAGGGTTTTGGCAGCAAGGTCTTCTCCGGCCTTGCCGGTGCGAAGCCCCGCACCGCGCCGCCGCTCGGGTTTGATCGCCTGCGGCGGCGGCGTGCCGAATGGGCCAACAGGAAAATTGACGAAGGGAGCACGAGGGTGAAGGATCTCCGCGTTCAGCAGCCTGCATCAGCGCCGGGGCCGGTCGGCGTACCCCCCCCTCCGTCGCCGCGTCCCGACGCTGACTCAGGCTGCCGAATGCTCTGCGCATTGCGCGCGGTCCTTGCGCTCGAAGCCAAGCAGGCAGAGGCGCGAGCCACGCTGGAGCAGCTCAAGCTCGCGTTGCTGCGCCAGCACGTGATGCCGCCGGGCACGTCGTGCTCGGTGGGCGAGCTGCGGGAGCGCATGGCCGCGGCCCTGCGCCGCCTGGAGCGCGAGAGCGGGAACGCAGGGAAGGAACGATGAAACGCTTCGCGTTGGGGCAACGGGTAGTAGTGTCCGCGGTGATGCCGTCGCCGCATGCCGACGCCATCGCAATCGCTAGAGCAGCCGGGACGGTCGTCCGCCTGCTTATGCGCGACGACAGTGCGTGGATCGCGTTGGATGCGCGCCTCGCCGACGAGCTGCATCCATTCCCCGCTGATGAGGATGAGCGCGGGAAGCATGTGCTGGCGTGGCCTGAAGACTGCGAGGTGGAGCGGTGATTGGGATGGCCAACCCAACCTGCGCCTGCACTTCTGGAATGATGCCGATTGCGACAGTCATTGATCCGTTGATGTGTGCGCGCTGCGGCAAGAGGCGCGACACCACGGAGTATCGTCCTGTGCCGAAGAATCAATCAGCTCAACCGATGAACCGGAAAGAGCGGCGTGCAGAAGCCTCGAAACGGAGGGCGAAGGGGTGAGCGGCGCTGGCGTGATGACCCGCCGCAGCCTACTCGCAGCGCTGCTGGCGGCGCCGGCTGCGCTTGCCAAGGCGCCGCCCGTTGATGCGCTACTGGTAGGCGACTCGCTGGCGTATCAGCTCGGCCCGCGCTTGGCCCAAAGCATGCGCGCCAAGCAGCGCCGCCTAGCGCTCGACGGCCGCGGTGGCAGTTCAGCTCGGCAATGGCTGCGCGAGGGCTGGTTCCGACGCGCCGTCAAGCAGCACCCGGCCCGCATCGTGCTCGTGAGCCTCGGGGTAAACTGTACGCGACCCGAGCGCCCGAAGCTCGGGGACGACATCGAAGCGCTGCTTGCCTTGGCCCCAGCTCCGGTGCTCTGGCTTCTGCCGCCGCCGCTCAAGATGGACACGGCGTATCTGCGCGAAGCGATGCGCGGGGAGGCGTTCGCCCCTGGCCCGCTGCCGCTCGAAAGCGACGGCATCCACCCGACCCATGAGGGCCACACACGTTGGGCCGAGCTACTGGTCGCGCGTCTGTGGCCGGAGTCCCTGAACACCTGTCAGCGCTGCGGCGCGACGCTGGCGCATCTGGGCCGGCGTCGTCGCTGGTGGAGCACGCTGTGCGACGCCTGCAACGTGAAGGAGACACCCTGTGACCGACTATGACAGCGCTACCTATTACGAGTGCGGCGAGAGTGAGACACTCACGCACGAAAGCCCAGAAGAAGCCCTTGAGGCATTTGTGGAGAGCTGGCAGGAGCCTGGGCTCGATACAATGCGGCTCATTAGCGAACGCGCGCCCGTGACCGTGCTCGCCTACAGGCGCGGGATGCGGCTCTGGAGGCAATGCGCGCGGCGGTCAACTTGTTCTATTCGTTCGGGCGCGTCTGGTCGTGCAGCAAGGTCGGCGAGCGCACATACAGCGGCGAGGAACTGGAGGAGATGATGCGCGAGTACAACCCCGACTGGTTCAAGGCGACAACTCCATGA